>Ga0181582_10000167_pt1 | contig 41222 bp, 27 predicted proteins | sample 071ome_32_FD_132438 | JGI IMG/M metagenome (GOLD analysis project Ga0181582, IMG submission 132438) | Coastal salt marsh microbial communities from the Groves Creek Marsh, Skidaway Island, Georgia - 071405AT metaG (megahit assembly) | ecosystem: Environmental > Aquatic > Marine > Intertidal...
AACGGTGGCAATGCGCACGATTACCTGAGCTTCCTCTGTTTGAGTTGGGAGGTGACCAAAGACCCGGCGATTCGGGATGCTGCCTACTGGGGGTTGAGAAGGGAGTTGGATCATCTCAATCTCAGTGGTGATATTGCTGAATTCAATGTCCTCGAGGGGCACTGGTGCAGTTCCAATGGATACGATGCCATGAAGGCATTTCTCAGCGACCCGCAAATGGCCCGCATGGCTCGTATGATTGCTGAGCGCATTTGGCTCAACCGCTTTCTTACCTGGTCTTCGACGGTTGAACGCATTACGGGGCCAGGCAGCCGCATGGCACCTGGTGCCTGGTTGGGCACCAGCGGAGATCGTCTTCAGTTTGCCACGGGCCTCCAGCAACCCATCTGGGTGAATGAATTCTTTGACTGGGAGGTCTGGCAGCAACCTCTGACTGGGGGACGATGGCCTCTGGATGATGTGGAAGGTATGGTGCCTAACCTGCCCGATTACCTTCAGGACGTGGCATGGCGCAAGCAATTGCCACAGACCCTGCGCAGTGCCGTTCACCTCATTCCCTGGATGCAGCGCTACCCGAAGCTTGAAGGGATCACTCACGCGACACCCGAGCCGGGCCTGGGGGAAATCATCAATCATCAGACCGAATCCTATGCGCTTGGATCTATCAATCGACCATATGAAGCGAGTGAATGCATGGTGTACGCCTCTGCCTGGTGGAATGATCAGCGTGCCGAAGAGGAACATCCGGTCGGAAGCCCCAAACGTTTTTCGCTTCTTTTTCCGCATTATGTCTTCAATGGCGCTTCCTTCATGGATCGGACCGAATTGTTTTATGAAAATCGACCCGATCAGCCTCGCCACGATGAGTGGACCCAATCACCGGGGCCATGGATGCGAGAGTTCGCCGAGAGGGGCAGGGTGGGCTTGCTGCAACATGAAAACACCTTGATCTACTCCTACTCAGGGCGCAATCGAGGTCCTGACGACACTCCATTGGTGGCTGAGAAGACCCATCGAATCTCGGCTGGTATGTTCCTGTTTCGCTGGAAGCCTGGGTTGGAGGGCTTGTTCATCAACCGTGAGCCTGTGACTCAGTTACCGGTGGATCTCGAGCCTGGTGATTGGTGGTTCATTGAAGATGGGGACACCTACGTCGGGGTGCGCCCCTTGGAGTCCACTCATCTGTCGGGTCCGTGCCGGACGCGGTTGGAAGAGCGCACACGTCAAATTGTGCTTTATCAGGATAATTACGTAGGTTCATCGACCGAAGGTATTACCGACAAACAATGGGTTCAGGCTCGGAGTGGGTTCATCGTGGAGATCGGAGATGCGCAGGAATATGGTAGCTTCAAACGGTTTCAGGATCGCATGCTTCGCGCTCGAGTGAAGGAGTCGGTCGACGGCTTTATCAGAACGGTAGATTACCGTCGATCAGGCCGCCGGATGGAAATGGATTGGCATTGCTACCTGGAGAAGTACCTCAAGCGTCGAGTCGATGGAAAAGATGTGGAGCCCATCCGCTTTCTTCAGTCTCCTGAGTTTGCTGTCGGTGACTCGGGCCATTTGGAGACGCACGACGCCAAACTTACCACCCGTAAAGGGGAGCCGGCATGGCTCCTCTCGGCCGCGCCTTCCCAGAGCTGGGTTGCTTATCAAACACAGCCCCACGTGCCGTTGCCTCTTTTGCTTGAAACTCCTGTCGGTGAGGTGGAAAGCGAGCGATTCCCTTTTGGCAAGCTGGTCGTCCAGCAGAAGGCAGAATTCCTCCATCTGGAGATCGATGCAGGTTTTCGTCCTTTCTGGAGTAGCGTGAAATGGCGTGCTCAGATTTGGCAGGGCATGGGGACCCACCCATCGGACATTGTCATTCGTACTCGGGCACCCAAAGTGACGGCCTCCATCAATGGAGATGCCATGCCTGTGATCTGGGACGATGCCAATGAACATTGGTTGCTCGACCCTTACGCCAGGATTCCACGGGTGCTGGATCGGGTGCAACCAGCTGGGAGGCCTCCGGTGACAGTGGAGCCTTAAAAGAGCCTGAAAGGAGAGAGGTATAAAAAAACCGGGTCTCCTAACCAAAGGAGACCCGGCGTGAAGTTGCTTCACTCGGATGTACTCATTGCCTTATTCGGCAATGAAGAACGCTTGAGCTTGGTCAGGGGTCACCGAATGCGGCGAGCTGGCGCCAGCCACGGGTGTGTAAGGCCCGGTGACACTGGAGGAAGATTTCAGTGTGCCACTGTATTCAATGACCACTTGACCTCCCGCCAGGGCAACGCTCGAGATGCTTCCGCCACCCACTGAGGGCAAGGCTGCATGCTTGGCAGCGATGTCGCTCGCACTGAGGACTCCGCTGTAGGTTGCCCAGTGATACATGACACTTCCTGCACCCATGTGGTCGGTTGCTTGTTCCAGTCGGGCGCCCATCACCTTGGTGTCGCCTGGGAGCACGAAGTTGCCACCCCAGGTGCCGGCATGGCTGCCATTGACATAAAGACGGCTTTCACCGGCACCGGTGTCGTTGACCACGACCACATGCACGGGGGCATCAAAGACCGAGGCCACGCTGCCGCCCGCGACGGGTTCGAACAGGTTGTCGGCCACACCAAACTGGGTGGTGCCGAACTTGCCTTGCTGGTTCCATTGGTCGAGTTTGATGGCGAAGGCATTGTTCCCGGCAATTGCCGTGGAGGCTCCGTCCTTGACTGCCTTGAAGTAGAACTCGTAGGAGGCATCTCCATCAAGCTCACCAAAGTCCACTACCGTTGGCTCATTGAGTGCGCCGGTAGACGCAGCAACCTGCACTGTGGCCTGCCATGAAGGGGCTCGGATGGGGAGCTCTACTGGAGAGGAGAGAAACTCACCAGGGATGGGCCTCAAGCGAGCTGGTGCGGTGTCATCGCCTTCCTTACGCCAGGCCACCTGGCAGAAGTCCCCCCCAAAGCCCTCCTTGTAAACAGCCTGAATATAGTAGCTTTTACCCGCAACCATCGGAATAGGGGCAAAGGTGGTTTCATCAGCTCCAACCTCTTCAAAGGCCCCGCAGCAAGCGGTTTCTTCAGCTTGGAATTCCAAGTTCTCCGGGTCATCGTCTGTACTGATATAGAGTTCTGAGCTGTCATCACTGCGCAAGAAGAAGTGGTAGTCTCCTGATTCTGTCGGGGTGATGAGACCTTCAATGACCGCTCCATAGTCTTCGCGCGCGTCATCACGGAAGGCATCGCGGCTATTGAAACTGTATACCGGCAAGACCTGGTCGGGGTTGTCCGGGTAGCGAGGATCGTCATACAAATCGTATGGGGAACTCCCCTCCAGATTTCCATAATAGGAGAATTTCAGGACACCTTGTGTGCCCATCAAGTAGGAGTTGAAGTAGGCTATTTGCTGACCGGTGGTCACGTTGCCTGACGCATCACTCACACCATTCATGGTAATCGCATAGGTGGTCGAGTCCGTCTGCTGGCTGGTGGTCAAGGTCACAGTCTTACCTGACGTGCGGTATTTGGCCGAGGTGATTGTCAGCCCTTCAATGGAGTAGTTGGAAGGGTCTTCAGCCGTTGCCTGATCAAGGCCTTCACTGAAGGACAGAGTGACCGTGTCGAACCCAGGACTCCCTTCTGTGGCAATGATGGCCGGAGGTGTGCTGTCGCATGGGTCTAGGCTCCGTTTGAATTCGTCAAAGTTGGAGACGCCGTTGCCATTGCAATCCTCAGCAGCATCGCTTGCATCATCTGGGTTGAGCCCAAATTCGATTTCCCAGGCATCTGGCATGCCATCACCATCAGTATCATAGAGCTGGGCGATGGATCGGATGATCATACCGCTGATACCACCAGAGTTGTCTTCCATGTAAGCCATCCAAAGATGCTCTCCTTCACTGATACTGAGCGTGAAAGTGCGAGGGAAACCCTCTGGATTGGGGCCGTCGGGGCCGACTCCAGAAAAGCTTCCAGTGTTGGGACCCGCAGGCTCATTGCTACCGTTGTCGTCACCCACCCACAGTCTTGCCACCTGGTTCTGGTCGGTCGTACGACCCTCAAAGAGAGTGACGCTGTAGCGACCTGGATCCAGATTGGAAATCTGGAAGATCATTTCAGTGTTGGCTGCATCGGGCACGCGGTAGAGATAATCATCTTTAACGACGTAAGGCACATCGATGCCGTCGTAAACCACATCCAGATTTTCATGCGTTGGGTTGTTACCGGTCATCCCTGTCGCAGGGTTGGCGCCTGTGGCTTCATTGTGGGCCTCATTATCTCTGATTTTGAGGGTCACGTCCTTGTCGATACCGAGGCCAAAGTCACTCAGGTTCCAGACGGCGTTTCCGTCGTCAAAATCATCGAACGTCCATGTGCCGATCACGTCCCAATCGTCCAATTCAACGCCGTCTGCGTCGTTTTGGTTAGCTCCAAAATCCATCTTGAAAGTGCCTTGATTGGACTGAGGTGCTGCGAGAGCACGGATGATCATGCCACTGATGCCACCGGAGTTGTCCTCCATGTAGGCAAACCACAGGTTGTCGCCTTCACCGATATCCAGCGTAAAGGTGCGAGGGAAGCCCTCTGGGTTGGGGCCGTCGGGACCGACCCCTGAATAGCTTCCCGTGTTAGGGCCAGAAGGTTCATTGCTCCGATTGTCATCACCGACCCAAAGCCGTGCCTCCTGATTTTGGTCGGTAGTGCGACCTTCGAAAATGGTGACGCTGTAGCGACCCGGGTTTAGATTCGCAATCTTGAAAAACATTTCGGTGCCTGCGGCGTCTGGTACACGATAGAGGTAATCGTCCTTCACGACATAGGGCACGTCGATGCCGTCATATACGACATCGAGGTTTTCGTGAGTTGGGTTGTTGCCGGTCATGCCTGAGGCAGGGTTGGCGCCGGTTTCGGCATTGAGGGCCTCGTTGTCGAACATGGTCAATGTCACATCGCTGTCGATGCCCATGCCAAAATCACTGAGGTTCCAGCTGGCATTGCCATCATCAAAGTCGTCGAAGGTCCAGGTGCCAATCACATCCCAGTCATCAAGCTCCACGCTGTCCGCGTCATTTTGGTTGGCCCCAAAGTCTAGCTTGAACAAACCTTCAGTGGACTGAACTGGAATGATGGAGCGAATGATCAAGCCACTGATGCCTCCAGAGTTATCCTCCATGTAGGCAAGCCAGAGGTGGTCTCCTTCACTGATATCAATGGTCAAGGTTCGGGGGAATCCCTCAGGATTGGGGCCGTCAGGGCCCACGCCTGAAAAACTACCGGTGTTTGGGCCAGCAGGTTCATTGCTTCCATTGGCATCGCCGACCCAGAGCCGCGCCTCCTGATTTTGGTCGGTAGTCCGACCTTCGAACAGGGTCACGCTGTAGCGGCCGGGATTGAGATCCGCGATGTCAAAGATCATCTCGGTTCCAGCTGCATCGGGTACGCGATACAGGTAGTCGTCCTTAACCACATAGGGCACATCGACGCCATCGTAGACCACATCGAGGTTTTCGTGAGTGGGGTTGTTGCCGGTCATGCCGGAAGCAGGGTTGGCGCCGGTTTCGGCATTGAGGGCGTCATTGTCCTTAATGGTCAGGGTGACATCTCGGTCGGCTCCACCTGCGAAATCCGTCAGATTCCACTGAGCGTTACCGTTGTTAAATTCGTCGAAGGTCCAGGTGCCAATGACGTCCCAATCGGTAAGTTCGACTCCATCGGCATCATTTTGATTGGCCCCGAAGTCCACTTTGAAAAGAGCTGCCTGCATGGAGGCACTCCAAACGCAGCTCGTTGCGACCACTGCTAGCAATACAGCGGTCCATTTGAATCTTGGTGTTTGTTTCATCTTCTTTCAGCAGTGTTTGACTCGATCTGCGGTCCCGGCGGCGTTGCTTTTACAGATACACAAGCATCCCATGCCATGATGTGGGCAGAGGTGATGCGTCAGATTAGCTCGTCCAAGGGATATTTCTATTCTCTCTGTTGTGGTGATTCTGTCAATCATCGAACCAATTTCTTGAGGCAGCAAGGAGGCGCTGTTTTCGGAAAGAAACCCATCATGCAGCCATGGCTTGAGGGTCGGAAGGAGAAGGTATCCAAGGGAAGTTTGCGAATACGACGAACTTTGGTTGTTTTTAGCGTAAAATGTTCACTACAAGTTGTTTGGGGTTATGGGTTCAAACATCTTAGGCGATCATGGAATCCTCGTTATGAATGACCGGTAGGACGTCCCTATGTTTTTTTTCAGCACTGGATCAGATCGCAATGAAGCCGAAATCTCTCAGGAAGGATAAAGAATTCATTTAGACAGGTGATCGAGGAGATTGGTGCCAGGTAGCTGATTTCACAAAACATCCTTTGGGAGATCATGGTCGCCTCTTGGACGCTTCTGCATTGCGCGCTACCTGATAAGGCCTAAAGTTGTGGCGAGGAGTTTTCTCTTTCTGTTGCCAACGAAGGATCTGAACTCCTTGAATTGAGCTTTTACCCGCAAGTTTTCCACTGAATATATGAGTCGACGGTCAACCGATCAGCACCAAGGTGATTTAACAACCATTGATCCTCTGATTGCCAGAGGCTTTGAGAAGATCCAGGAGGACATGGCCTTCCTGAAAGACTGTTTCTGTGAGGTGTTGCAGGATATTGGCCTGTCGGACCTGTGTGCCTTATTGGATAAGCCCGCTGACTTGCAAGCGTTGGAGCTGAATCAAGATGCCATCCAATTGCTGTCGGTTCAGTTTCAGCTACTGAATTTGGTCGAAGAGAATGTGGCCAATCAAATGAATCGTCAGCGGCAATCTACTCAAGGGGATGCGGCCGTTCGAGGTTCTTGGGCTCAAGTGCGACAACGCACTGCACCTACCATTGAAGACCCCAGAGAGCTTTTGAAGGGAGTCTTGGAAACTCCCGTCGACATTGTTTTTACGGCCCATCCTACCGAGGCCAAGAAACCCAGCATCCTCGATCAGCATCGAGAGCTTTACCTGCATTTATTTACTTTAGAAAACCGCTTGTTCACAAGGCGTGAGCGAGCCCGCATCAGTGAGGATATCAAGGATGTTCTGGAACGCCTCTGGCGTACCGGTGAAATCCCCTTGGACAAGCCAAGCATTGAGTCGGAAAGGGAAAACATTCTTTACTATCTCAAATCCCGTCTTCCAGATGCCCTACGGGCTCATGATCGACGTTTCTTGCAAACCTTTCAGGAATTGGGTGTGTCCAAAGCGGAATTGCTGGATCGATGGGGTTTGCCCAAGGTGCGCTTTGGGATGTGGGTCGGTGGGGACCGTGATGGCCACCCTTTTGTAACGCCTGAAGTGACCGAACAGACCCTTGCTATTCTTCGCCATCAAGCATGGGCGCTGGTTAAGGATCGACTTCTTCAGCTCGCGAGTCGGCTTCCTTTGTCCAAGCAAAGCCAGGTTCCCAGCCAAGCGCTGCAGAAAAGACTGGAGTTTTTTCGTCAGAGGGCGAGTCAGCAAGAGGGCAGTTGGCGGATGTATGCGGAGGAGCCATGGCGAGAATATGTCTGGCATATGGCTCAACAATTCAATGCACCTGATGCTGAATCGATCTATCCGCGGAGGGAAGATCTGGAGAGCGATCTGGACATTCTTGAAGAGTCCCTGAGGGAACTTCGTGCCGATCGCCTGGTCCATCATGAATTGCTCCCTTTGAGGCGGCATCTGGAAGTCTTTGGTTTCCACATGGCACGCTTGGATATCCGTCAGAACTCAGCCTATCACGAGAAAGCCTTGATTCAGTTGCTACGGGCCGGAGGTTGTCCAGAAGCCGAACAATTTGGTGACATGGATGAATTGGAGCGGCAGGCTTTTCTCAATCAAGAACTCACCCGTCTGCGCCCATTGGCTTCCCCGCGCGCTGAGTTGCCAGAGGAAGCGTCAATGACGGTTCGCAGTCTCTCGGTTATTGCCGACCACTTGGATCGGCATGGTCCTGAAGGCTTGGGTTTCCTCATCGTTAGCATGACACGCCAGGTCTCCGACCTTCTCATCCTTTATGTGCTCTGTCGTGAGGCTGGCATCTTGAGGGAGATCGAAGGTGAATTGGTCTGTCCATTGCCCGTGACCCCTCTTTTCGAAACCTTGGATGACCTGAAGCGGAGCTCCTTCATCATGCAAGCTTTCATGGACCATCCTCTGACGCGGTCCAGCCTGGGATGGTGGTCGAATCATTTCCTGAAGGTAGCCTCGACCGCTGCTCCTGCTGACCGAGCCATTCACAAGTTTCAGCCCATCATGCTGGGTTACAGTGACAGCAACAAAGACGCCGGTATCTTTGCTGGGCAATGGCAGGTGCGAAAGGCTCAAACCGAATTGCTCGATTTAGGGGATCAGCTGGGAGTGGTGATCCAGTTTTTCCACGGGAGAGGGGGGACTGTCAGCCGCGGTGCAGGGCCCGCGGACCGCTTCCTTGAGGCCTTACCTCCGCGCAGCTTGAAGGGTGGGATACGCCTCACCGAGCAAGGGGAAACCATCGCTCAGAAATACAGCAACATTCTTACAGGGTCGGGCAACCTTGAGTTATGGTTTGCCGGTGCTGTGACAGGAAGGGCCATGGAGTCGCGAGCTTCCATCGAACCTGGATTCAAGGCGCAGCTGGATGAGGTAGCCTCCAAGAGCCAATGCGCCTACCAAGCGCTTGTGCAAAGGGAAGGTTTTGAGGTTTTTTATCAGCAGGCAACGCCTGTGGACCTCCTGCAGAAAAGTCGCATGGGTTCGCGTCCTGCCTCTCGTCGGGGCATGCAGACGGTTCAGGATATGCGTGCGATCCCATGGGTGTTCAGCTGGAATCAGGCCCGCTTCTATGTGCCCGGTTGGTTTGGGGTGGGTACCGGTCTTCAGAGTGTGGCTGACACGGATCCTACGTTCCTCGATCTGCTTACCGAAAAGATTCCACAGACACCCTTTCTTGAGTATGTGCTCGTGAATGTCGAGTCCAGTTTGGAAAGTGCTGATGTTGAAATCATGAGGGATTACGCCTCTTTAGTGGTTGATGGCACTATCGCCGACCGCTTCATGGAAATCATTTTGGAAGAATATCAGAGAACGCGCCAACTGATTCAGCGGGTGATGTCGGGGCCGCTGGAGCACCGGCGCCCCCGCTTTTACTCCACACTTCATGCCCGGGATTTGGATCTCAAAATGCTGCACAAGCATCAAATCAAGTTACTGCAAGCATGGCGCGAGAAGCCGACCGAGGCGTTGCTCACCGAGTCACTTCTGGTGGTCAACGCCATTGCCAGTGGTCAGCGAACCACAGGCTAAGGCCATTCCGTGCCACTTGCTTCATAGGTGAGTGCCTGGCCACCCATCCTGGTCCCACTCGGGAGGGTTTCTTGTTTGACGCATGGGGTTCAATTTTTAAGATGCCTATCCATTTTCCACGCAAGTTAACTTTATGAGCAAAACCAAGACAGGTCGGGGTAAGGGGAATTCAGGTGCCAACATTCAATCCATGTTGAAGGAAGAGCGTGTTTTTAAACCTTCAAAGGATTTTTCCAAGAAGGCTCACATCGGATCGATGGCTGCCTACAAGAGGATGTACGATCGCTCCGTGCGCCAGCCTGAAGCTTTCTGGAACGAACAGGCAAAGAAGGAATTGGTCTGGTTCAAGCCCTGGAGCAAGGTCTTGCAGTGGAAAGCACCCCATGCCAAGTGGTTTGTTGGAGGGCAGACCAACGTGAGCATGAACTGTCTGGATCGCTATCTGGATTCAGATAAGGCCAATCAGGCCGCCCTGATCTGGGAAGGCGAACCTGCAGCCCCTGGAAAACCTGCCGAAGAACGAACCTTGACCTACAGGCAGCTTCATCGCGAGGTCTGCCTTTTTGCCAACGTGCTCAAGGCCCGAGGTATCAAGAAAGGGGACGTGGTGCTGATCTACATGCCGATGGTCCCCGAGGCTGCCGTAGCCATGCTTGCCTGCAGCCGCATGGGTGCGATTCACTCCGTGGTTTTTGGTGGCTTCAGTGCCCAATCGGTGGCCGATCGCATCCAGGACTCTCAAGCTAAGATGATTTTAACCTCTGATGGCGGTTATCGCCGCGGAGGCGTTGTCCCTCTCAAGGAAAATGTCGATAATGCACTTAAGATCAAGGTCAAGGGTAAGTCCATCACCCGGTCCATTGAATCCGTGATTGTTCTCCGCCGAACAGAGAACAAGGTCAGCATGAAAAAAGGGCGGGATTTCTGGTGGCATGAGGAAGTCTCCAAAGCATCGCCCATCTGTCCTCCGGCAAAGCTCAGCAGTGAGCATCCTCTCTTCATCCTCTACACCAGTGGATCCACTGGCAAGCCCAAGGGGATTTTGCATACCACCGCTGGGTACTTGCTGGGTGCCAAGCTTACCTCCAAATACGTTTTTGACCTCAAGGATGATGATGTTTACTGGTGCACGGCAGATATCGGTTGGATCACCGGGCACAGTTACATTATCTATGGCCCTCTGGCCAATGGAGCGACCATTCTGATGTACGAGGGGGCCCCTAATTGGCCGGAACCCGATCGTTTCTGGAACATCGTGGCCAAGCATCAGGTCAGCATTCTATACACCGCACCTACCGCGATTCGTGCGTTCATGAAGTGGGGAGAGCAATGGCCCGCCAAGCATGATTTAAGCTCCTTGCGCCTGCTCGGAACGGTGGGCGAACCCATCAATCCGGAGGCATGGATGTGGTATCACCGGGTGATTGGTCAGGGACGCTGTCCGATCGTGGATACCTGGTGGCAGACCGAAACCGGTAGCATCATGATCACGCCTCTTCCCGGAGCCACACCGACCAAGCCGGGGACGGCGACCCTACCGTTTTTTGGTATCCAACCCGAGGTAGTGGATGATGCAGGCAAGGCGGTTCCCAAGAACACCGGAGGCAAGCTGGTGGTTCGTCAACCGTGGCCGAGCATGCTGCGTGGCATTTGGGGTGATCCCAAGCGTTTTGTCGAGACCTACTGGAGCGAGGTCAAGGGGAGCTATTTCACCGGCGACGGGGTGCGACAGGACAAGGATGGTTACTTCTGGATCGTTGGACGCATCGATGATGTTCTCAACGTATCAGGCCATCGCATTGGCACCGCCGAGGTTGAGAGTGCCTTGGTCAGCCATCCCAAGGTAGCTGAAGCAGCGGTGGTGGGTCGGCCCGATGAGATCAAGGGACAAGCTTTGGTCGCCTTTGTCACCCTCAAGGGGACCGTGAAGGCCAATGCCAGCCTTCGGGAAGAGCTCCGCCAACATGTGGGCAAGGAAATTGGGCCGGTTGCTAAGCCGGACAACATCCGTTTTGCTGATGCCCTTCCAAAGACCCGCTCAGGTAAGATCATGCGACGCTTGCTCAAGCAAATTGCCGCCGGCAACACGCAGGTTCAGGGGGATACCAGCACGCTAGAGGACATCAGTGTGATCGCCCAACTCAGCAAGGACGAGGGTTAGCCATCGGTTTGGTTTTTCGCAGTCCGCTTGCTCTGCCTTTTTGCATCGTCTTGGCAAAGGGCAAGCGGACTTTTGATGGCGCAGCACCTTGCTTTCAGACAAGCAGGCCCACCATGGTGGCGGTCAAGTAACACGCCATCAGTCCTGCCACCATGCTCCAAAGGCCCATGCGCGCAAATTCCTTCCGCCGCTCGGGCACCAGGGCACTGAGCCCTCCAATCTGGACGGCGATGCTTCCCAGGTTGGCAAAGCCGCAAAGTGCATAGCTGGTAATCAGGAAACTACGCTCATCGAGGATTTCCCGACTGTTGGTGAGAGAAAGGTAGCCGAAGAGCTCGTTGAGCACCACCCGTTCACCCAGCATGCTGCCTACCAGGGTGCAGTGATTCCAGGGGATGCCGATGACCCAGGCGAGGGGGGCATGAACCCAACCAAGCACGGTTTCCAGTTTGATGGGGTCGCTCACACCCATCAAACCCTGAGGCCATTGCAGGATGGCATTGGCCAATGCCACGAGCGCCACCATGGCCAGCACCATGACCGAGACGTTGAGGGCGAGAAGTCCACCGTCCTGCGCTCCCTTGCAGATGGCATCGATGCTGTTGGCCGTTTGTCGTGGGGTATCGAGTGGCATATCAGCCGCAGACTGGCTCTGTTCGGTTTCGGGGATGAGTATCTTGGCGATCACCAACGCAGCCGGGGCGCTCATGAGTGAGGCGGTGACCAGGTGTCCCGCCAGGTCTGGAAAACCGGCGTTACTACCAAACTGTGCATAGACCGCAAGCATGCCTCCGGCAATGGTGGCCATGCCTCCCGTCATCAGTGCCATGAGCTCACTTTGAGTCATTCGGGCAATGTAGGGTTTGATCAGCAGCGGTGCTTCGGTATGTCCAACAAAGCAGTTGGCGGCGGTTGCCAGCGTTTCACTACCTGAAGTGCCCATCAGGCGCCTCATAATCAAGGCCATGGCCCGAACCACCCATTGGAGAATCTTCCAGTGATAGAGCAAAGAGGAGAGGGCGCCGACCACAATGATGGTGGCAGAGATGGATATCGCAAAGATAAACGCGTTTTCAGGGCCAAAGGTGCCGCTGAGCGCGGTGGCATCGGCCAGTGGGCCAAAGATCATGGCCGCACCGACCTGAGAAACTTCATTGAGCTTGAGCACTGCCTGCTGCGCGAGATCGAACAACTTCAATCCGAAGGAGGTCTTGAGAATCAGAATACCCATCAGCCACTGAAGCCCCAACCCCCAACAAACAGTGCGCAGGGCAATGCGTCGACGATCTCTGGAAAGGGCCCAGGCAAGGAACAACAGGAGGCCTATTCCCAGGAGACTTCTCAGGATGTCTGTCATGGTAAAGGTAGCAAGTGGGAGCCCAAGGGCTTAAAGATCAAAAATCGTATTGATCGATGTTGTCCTTCGTAAAGACCAGAATATCTCCCAGGAGCACGTGGTCTCCTTCAATCTGTTTGGTCCCCAGTTTCCCTGCCTCAAAAGTGGTCTCTCCTGCCTTGAGCGCACCTTGGGCCAGGGCCGCTCCAACCTGAACAGTGAGGTAGCCCAGTTCGGCGGTGTTCCAGAGAACCACCGACTTGACCGTCCCGTCCTTGACATAGGCTTTCATGCTGTTGGGGGTCGCCAGTCCTGTCACCATGACTTTCCCAGATTCTCCGGCCTGCTTGACCGCTTCAGCGGCCCCTGGAAAGGAGACCGAACTGATGCCGAAAAAACCCTTGATATCCGGATAGGCTTTCATCAGGTCCTGGGTGACCTTAAAGGCCAACTTCTGGTCCTCATCTGATGGCTTGATGGCCACGAGCTCCAGATTGGGATACGTATCGGCCATGCGCGTTTTCATGTGCTCGATCCAGATGTTTTGATTGGCTGCGGTGAGATAGGCGGTGACGATGGCAACCTGCGCTCTGATCTCGGGCCCCCCCAGATCCCGAACCATGGTATCAACCATTCCATAAGCAATGGCTTGAGCGGTGGATTGATTGACAAAATAGGATCGAGCATCCGTCACCGCATCCGCATCCCAGGCAATCACGTGGATCCCTTTTTCTCGAGCCTTTCGCATGGCGGGTGCTACAACATCGGGATCGTTCGGGGAGACGGCAATCACATCCACTCCCTTGAGGGCATACTGCTCAATCATGGAAGCCTGTTTCTCTGGGGATCCGTCGGTCGGGCCATCGTAAATCAGGGTGACGTTGCCCAGTTCCTGTGCAGCGGCTTCCGCCCCGCTGGCGCAGGAGGTAAAATAGGGGAGCCCTTTTTTCTTGGGAATCAGTGCGATGGTGATGGTATCTTTCGGCGCGACCACTGCTTGATTGTCTGCACCAGTTTCCGTGGATTTGGAAGGGGCGGAGGGTCCGCAGGCACTCAGGAAAAGGATCCATGCGATCAGGCAGCCTCTCAGCAGGTGTGGAGGCGACAAGAGGGAGAAGCAGTGTTTCATGGTCAGGAGGCTCGTTTATGTCCCAAAAGTTGCTGAAACACAACCGAAAGAATCAGCAGGACACCCAATGCCAGCAAGTTGAGTTCGTCACGACTCCAATGCCAACTCACGAATTCGCGGGTCTCATGTATCAGGAACAACCCGAGGCACACACCCGCCAAGGTGCCGCGTCCCCCGAAGATGCTCACTCCCCCCATGACCACGGCCGTGATCACCCCTAGCTCCACGCCGGCACCGATATCCGCCTTGGCGGTATTACGACGCGCCATAAACAGGATGGCCGCCATGGCAGCACTCAGGCCAGAGAGGGTGTAAAGCCCGAGTAGCATGCGATCTACCCTTAGTCCTGAAAAGCGGGCTGCCTGCTCATTGTATCCAATGGCGTGAATGCATCGGCCGAGGCGATGAGCATGCATGATCCAGGCAGCCATTGCCAGTGAGCCCGCAAAAATCCATCCGGCAATGGGCAAGCCAAGCCATACATCGTTTCCCATTCGGGTAAAACTTTCAGGGAAGCCAGAAAGTGGACGTGCTTGGCTGACACCCTCGGCAATCCCTCGGAACGCTGCCATGCTTGCCAGGGTAATCATCAAGGGGTGCACCTTGAATCGGGTGATGAACCATCCGTTGAACCACCCGCAAGCCATCCCGACGACCATGGCAGCCAGGCAGCCCATCGGCATGGGCCAGCCCGCCTGATGAAGAAGGCCCGCTGTGACGGCACTCAGACTCATGATTGAGCCAATCGACAAATCGATACCCCCAGTGAGAATGATCAGGGTCATGGGAAGCGCCATGAGTGCGGTCTCCCAGATATGCGTGGAGAGTTCTTGCTGTACTTCCCACTGGAGAAAGGAGTGGTCCAGTTTGCCCATGATCAACCAGAACGCCATGCCCAGCCCAATGAGCAGGCTTTCGGGGTTCATAAGCCATGATGGAAGTCGTGCTTTCATGGTTTTTTTCTCGAACGTGTCCATGGTTCCAGAAGGATCGCCCCCAATATGAAAAGACCCTGGATGGCTTTGGACCAATAAGTGGCGTTCTCGCCCAATTTCATGAAGATGAGCACCGTGGAGATCATGGTCATGAGCAAGGCCCCTAGGAGAACGCCAGTCAAATTCCCGATGCCACCACTGACTGCGGTGCCACCGACTACCACACATGTCACAACCAGCAATTCCATGCCCACCCCAATACCTGAATCCACCACCGATAGCTGTGGTACACTGACCAAGGTGGCCACTGCCGTGAGAAAACCTGTCCAGGCAAAGACCAGGCATTGGGTGCGGGCAATGGGAAGACCAGCCAAACGGGCTGCTTTGGGATGGCTGCCAATGGCGTAAATTCTCCGGCCAAGGGTGCTGCGATGGATGAGCCACAGAGAGATCAGGACTACCGTAGCAGTCACCCACAGGCAGATGGGGATTTCCAGCCAACTACCCGTTCCCAAATAGCGTAATTCAGGTGGCAAGTCGGTGATCCATTGACCTCCCATGATCACTTCGGTCACGCCTCTCAGTGCCGTCAACATGCCTAGGGTGACCATGATGGATGGTACTTTGAGGTAGGCGACCAGCCAACCATTGATGGCTCCGATGCAGACCCCAAGGATCAGTGTTCCAACCATGGCGACGCCGGGAGGTAAATGCCAACGGGAGGCCGATGCCATGGCACCCATGGCTGCAGCGAGCACGCCCATCATCGATCCTACGGAAATGTCAATCTCTCCCAGCACCAGAACCAGCATCAAGCCGCAGCTGATGATACAGACCGGTGCGGCCGCAACGGCAATGTCTCGCATGTTGGACCACGCGAGAAAGGTAGGGTTCCACAGGCTCATCCATACCAGAATCAGTGTGGTGAAACAGGCCAACCCGGCCGTCCGGCTTCTGAGGAGTGATAACCATGCCTGTTGCACGTTTGGTTTCGAGCCTGAAGGATTCATGCGGCGTCGGGCCTTTCCGGCGGTAATGCCCACTCCAGCAGCTGTTCCGCAGTGGCCTGTGAACCGGTCACCTCCCCACGGATGCGCCCTTGGCAAAGCACCAGGATGCGATCGCTTAACTGGAGGATTTCCGGCATGTCCGAGGAAATCAGCAGGATGGCTGATCCTGATCGGGCCAAGGTTCGAATCATGCGATGAACCTCCTCCTTGGCTCCGACATCCACTCCCCGAGTGGGTTCATCGAGAAGGAAGAGTCGGGGCTGGCGGTAGACCCACTTTCCTAGGACTATTTTTTGCTGATTGCCCCCAGAAAGGGATTGTGCCGAGCTGGAAGGTTTGGCCGTTTTGATTCCCATGCGCTGAATCAACCTACGGGCCGCCTTCCCTCTGGAGTCTCGGTCGAGGCCAAGGAGCTTGGAAAAGGCCTTCAGCGACGGAAGGGTCAAGTTGTCTTCCACGGACTCGGGCAGTATCAGCCCTTGGTGCTGGCGATCCTCTGGAACCAACGCCATGCCTCGATCCATGGCGTCATGAATCTGGAAGCCCTCGGGCATGGGTTGACCGTCCAAGGTGATGCTTCCGGTGTCCATGGAGTCCAAACCAAAGATGGCTCGGGCAATCTCAGTGCGTCCCGCACCCACCAGGCCGGAAAGTCCCAGGATTTCTCCGGACTGAATGGTAAAGTCGATGTGATCGAATACTCCCGCACGGCTCAGGCCTTGTACCTCGAGCAGAGTAGGTGCCTGTTCTTCGCGGGGAAGAGGCCGCGCGGCGGAGCTTGCATCCAATGGGCGACCGACCATCATTTGAATCAGGTCCGATCGCTGAATCGAGGCAATGGAGTGGGTGCCCACCATGCGTCCGTCCCTGAGAACGGTCACCCGATCCGCCATCTGAAAAATTTCCTCGAGGCGGTGGCTGACATATAGGATCCCAACGCCCCGCGCTTGCAGCTGCTTAATGGCGCGAAAGAGCGATTGGGTCTCTCGAGCTGAGAGGGATGCGGTGGGTTCGTCCAGGATCAGGATGCGACAGTCGTTCAGCAAGGCCCGTGCAATGCTGACCATCTGCCGCTGAGCCAGAGACAGTTCGCCCACCGGCTGTTCGAGCGGTAGATCCTCTCCCAGCTGATGGATGACTTGGCGGGCACCATGGGCCATACTGTCTCGATCCAGCCACAGGCCTCCTAAGCGCCCGGGTTCTCGCCCAACGAACACATTATCGATCGCATTCAAATGGGGAAAAACGACCGGTTCCTGGTGAACGGCGACCACCCCTGCCTCCTCAACCGCGTGAACCCTTCCCATAGGCAGGGGATTTCCTTCGAGGGTGACATTCCCTTGATCTGGAGGTTCGACTCCACTGATGATTTTGATCAGAGTGGATTTGCCGGCTCCATTCTCACCGCAAAGGGCGTGCCATTCTCCTGGCTCAATTTCCAGAGAGACATCGCAGAGCGCCTGTGTTCCTCCGTAGGAGTGATGAATCTGTTGAGCGACCAGCAAGGACATGGCGTTCTCAGGCGTAAGCACTGTTTTGTTGCATCCCGAGTGCCTGACGTCTAGCACGACGTTCCTTGGCGCGTTCCTCGAGCAAGCCGCTCTCCCGAAAGGAGTGCAGCGGATCGTTGGGGAGGCCTTTGGACTCCCTCCAGGCAACGAGGGAGCTGCTGACGTCTGTCATGAAGGCTCTCTGCAGGCATTGTTCGGCCTCAATAATGCGCCCGGCTGCCTGGTGTCTTCGCAGGCTTTCAAGATCGACCAGGCATGCCTTGGCGAAGAGTTCCTGAGCCCATGTGACGGTTTGAATCATGGCGGGAATCTTTGGCTTGAGGTTGTGAGACTGATCGACCATGTAATCCAGTTTCGCCGGGCAACCGTGGTCTGCACTATAGGCGTGAATTTCGTGAAAGATGCGGAATACCTGATAAGGATCGATGGACCCCAGGGTGAGGTCATCGTCCGCATAGCGGCGGTCATTAAAATGAAAGCCTCCTAGCCGACCCTCATCCAACAGCCAGGCGACAATTTGTTCGATGTTCTGGGAACTGTAATGGTGCCCCGTGTCCACCAGTACTTTGGCTTGGGGACCCGCTTTGGTCGCCAAATGCAGGGCCATGCCCCAATCTGCTACGTCGGTATGATAGAAAGCGGGTTCAAACGGCTTGTATTCGATCAGTAGTGTCTGATCTGGTGCCAGTGCCGCGTAACATTGAGCGAGGTTCTTTTCAAATGCCCGTTTGCGGCGGCGTATACTGTCCTGACCTGGATAATTGGTGCCATCGGCAAACCAGAGGGAAATCACTCGACTCTCACATGTTTTGGCAATCGCAATGCTGGCCAGGCAGTGATCGAGGGCCTTTTCCTGAACCGTGTCATCAGGATGGCCAAAGGATCCCAGCATGTAATCAGCATCCTGAAACAGGTTGGGATTGATACTGCCAATGCGGATACCGGCATCGCGGGCCGCCTGCGCGACCTCTGAGGGTGGATGTTCGGTTGAAAAATCCCACAAGACATGGACGGCCATTTTGGATGCTGAACCAGTCAATGCATGAACGGTTGATGCATCGGCGATTTTATCGTAAATGTCGATCGCTGCTGCGTCCTGGTAAAATTTTCCAAACCGGGTTCCTGTATCGGCGAAACCCCATGAAGGCAGTTCAATGTCCAGGCCATCCAGGGCCTGGAAAATGCGCTCGTTGAGTCTGTCCTGTGCCATGAGGGAGAACAGGTTAAATGAGACCTAGACCCGTGAGAAGCAAAAGCATTTCGGCTCTTTATGTCATCGCTGGCTCCATTTCACTGGGGTTGGGCGTGTTGGGGATGTTCCTTCCCTTGTTGCCCACCACACCCTTGTGGCTGCTGGCAGCAGCTTGCTATGCCCGTGGGTCTCAACGTTTTCATCATTGGTTGATCCATCATCCGATGTTTGGAGAGACCATTCGTCGCTATCAATCAGGGGAAGGCATTCCTCGCAAGGCACGTAACAAGACCTTGATCATTCTTTGGGCAACCCTTCTGTTTTCTGCCTTGTGGGTTCAGCACAAACCGTGGTTATGGATCCTTCTGGCTGCAGTGGGGGTGGGTGTCACAATCTATCTCATGCGGCTTCCACTGGCTAAGGTGGATGAAGGATCCTGAGGGGGGAAACCCTCTCTCGGCTTTTGTCTTTTGCAGAAGATCTTCGCCCTTTAGATTCAAGGGCATGCGCTTATCTCCCTTGCTCTGCCTGGCCTTCTGCTTCTTGCTGGTTGATGTTCGGGCTTCTCCTCTGCTGCAGGCCAACGAACGCCCCAATATCGTTTTCTTTTTTAGTGATGATCTCACCACTCAGGCCATCTCCGCCTATCACACTGGCCTGGAACTGCCTCCAACGCCTCACCTGGACCGTCTGGCTCGAGAGGGAATGCTTTTTGAGAACAGCTTTTGTGGCAACAGCATCTGTACTCCATCCCGAGCCACGGTGATGACAGGCTTGCACAGTCACAAAAATGGAATCGTGAACCTTTCTGGCATGCTGGATCCCGAACGTCCCACCTGGCCCAAAGCCCTTCAGTCCAGCGGATACACCACTGCACTCTTTGGAAAATGGCACATGAAAACCAAACCCACCGGCTTTGATGCCTGGGAGGTCTTCAGTGGCCAGGGCCATTATTACAACCCAGATCTGTATGGTCCCAAAGGGGTCCGTCGCGTGGAGGGGCATTCAACAGACATTGTCACAGATTTGGCACTGGATTGGCTTGAAAGGCGTGATGCTGAAAAACCTTTCTGTCTCATGATTCAGCACAAAGCGCCTCACCGCAACTGGAAGCCCAGCTTGAAGGATATTGGGCGCTATCAGGACAGGGTCTTTTCGGAGCCTGCGAGTTTGTTCGACGACTATGAATCCCGCGTCTCGGCCGCCAATCACAAAATGGGCATCGACCAACATATGAACCTTGCCAGTGACCTGATGCTTTTGAATGAAGCTAGCGATGCCAAGGTGCTCTCCCGACTCAATCCTGCTCAGAAACGGGTGTTCATGCAGGCCTTTGAGGCTGAAAACAAGGCTTTCAGAGAGAATCCTCCCGTGGGAAAGGATCTCGTCCGCTGGAAATATCAACGTTACATGAGGAATTATCTCAGCTGTGTGGCTGGAGTGGACCGCAATGTCGGGCGTGTGCTTGATCGGCTGGATGCCCTTCAACTCAGTGAGCACACCTTGGTGATCTACTGTGCAGATCAAGGATTTTACCTGGGAGAGCATGGATGGTTTGACAAACGCTGGGCATATGAGGAATCCCTCAAAATGCCACTCATCATGCGCTGGCCCGGAAAAATCAAGGCTGGGACCCGCTCCCAGGCTCTTGTCCAGAACATCGATTATGCTCCCACTTTGTTGGAGGTCGCAGGCCTCAAGCCGCAATGGTCGGTGCATGGTACGAGCCTTCTGCCCATTCTCAGCGGAGAAGGAGTGGCTCCGGATGATTGGCGTAAAGCCATTTATTATCGCTACATGGATGCAGGGCATGGAGTGCCCAGGCATCGAGCAGTTCGCACGCTTGGGCACAAACTCATCTACTTTGATCAGCCCCGCAATGCGGCTGAGGAGGAAAACCGATGGGAGTTATTTGATATGGCCAGAGACCCTCAGGAAATGCGTAATGTGGCGACCGACCACGCCTATGCCTCCATCCTGAAGGCGATGAAAGCTCAACTCAGAGACTTGATCACCCTTTACGATGACACCGATGAATCGGTTTGGGTGAGGGGACCCGGAAGGGTGTATCCGAATGAATTACTACTGAGACCTCGTAGGCAAAGGTAGAACACCTCGTGGGCGGACAGGGGCTTGGGGTGATCCGCCATCGAGCCGTTGGAATCTCAAGAGTGAGAGCTTAGTAGCCCGCGGTTCTTGGAGGACTTGGATGGGGGAGCTGGTTGAGCGCTTTGGCTCCCGATCATGACTTCACGATGGCGTTCGTAATAAGCCCACCCATCGCGGTTTTTTTCATCAATCATCGATTGATCCACAGTCGACTTGCGCTTGTTGGCGCTTTTTACGGATTTCATTGGTGAACAACAGTGCGTCGCCCAGATCATGCGCTTGCCTGCCACCTTATTTTGCCTACCCATCTCGACACCCCTTGAGAGCGTCTTGAACGTGCGTGATCCTGGATGAGATAATATGCCACATGTTGTCGGATCCGCAAATCGGGGGGCTCGGACCCTTCGAGTATGGAGACCGATTGCACGCAACGGGTCAAGACTCTAGGGGGTGATGGTCAACTGCTGTTCGATGGCCAAAACGGCTTCGGGAAGATCGGCTTGCTCCGCGACCAGCTTCATGCGCGTGAGCATCATTTTTTTCTGAGGAAACGTGGGATCCTTCTCCAGAAGGGTTTCCATACGATCGAGAGCCCCTTTCCAGTCACCCGCTTGCTGGTCGAGTTGAGCCAGATTGAGTAACAATCGGTTTTGTTGGTCTCGCGAAGGTTTCAGCAGCAGAGCGCGTTCATAAGAGGCTCTTGCCTCCTCCGTGCGGTTGACGCTCAGGTAGAGATCAGCCAGTTTTTCGCAGACCGCAGGATGGGTTTGGGAAAGAGTTTCCTTTTCAAGTAGCTGAATCAAAGTGGCCCGTTCGGTGCCTTGTTGGAGCGCCTGGTTGATTGCCAGCACACGGAGCCAGCCAAGTTTTGGACTGCGGGCTTGGGTCAGCTCTTCCTGGAGCCACTGAATGGGTTTGCCCAGTGGATGGTAGAGGGGATCCCCTACCACGGTGGTTTGCCAGGAAAGGACACGTTGGGCGGCGTAGGCCGCTTCTCCAAAACTAAATCCCATGAGGATCTTTTCCATGAAGACATCCAGTTCGGGTGTGGCTCCCAGATAGGGCTCATCCACACATCCCATGGTCGCCGTGGCCCCTGCATGGAGCAGCGGCCCTACCCAGTGTCGCTCCGTGCTGCGGAGGGTGGCGGCGCTGTAGGAGTGCAGATGGTAGGCAATGGCCCCTGGCATGAAGGGAACCGACTCACGGGTCAAAGGGCCTTGGGCGTTTTCGGCATACCAGCCAAAGTAGAAGGCAATATCGCTCATGGGGTAGCCCGATGCCATCAGTTCGGGCTGATCATCGAGGATGGTCTCAAAACCAGCCTTTCGGGCCCACTCTGCAGCGCCACGAATCCACTGATCACCCTGCAGATAAGGACCGGTTTGAAGCCCCCTGCTATCGAAGTAGGCCCGGCCCCAAAGACCCTCTCGTTCGGCTTCGATCGCCTGGTCCACCAATCGCATGGCAATTTCTGGAGAAGGTCCATCAAGTCTTGCCACCATCATGACACCGTTTTCTGGCTTGATGTCCATGGATCGGGTTGCGTGATACAGTGGGTTCTCAAAGGGCCCGCTCAAGAGAACCCGTTTGGGGTCTCGGCCCATCCAGGCCAGTTCGTGATCCACGGCGGCTCGGTTTTTCCGCAGCTCAATGCGAACCGACTCTGCACCGCGCTCTTCCAGCGTGGAATCTTCGGAGATCTTCAGGGGAATCCCGTAGCAGAGAACCAGGTAGCGAATGGTGGATGTTTTCAGGTTTTCATAAACGATCCCAGGGCGTTCGCGTGTGGCGGGTATGATTTCATATTCCGTATCAAAGAAATCGTTTTCTTTCAGATAGGCGAAGACGGGTCCATATAGGGATATTTTGAAATCCTCTCTCGAAATGGATTCTTCCTGGCTCAACGAAAGACCAAGAAGATGGTGCTGAGGGATGCCTCGAAGCTGTCTGTAATGCTCTGCGACTTTCTTTGAGGCAGGCATGTCGGCATTGTAAATCACCAGTGCCGATGTTTCTCTCTCAAGAGAAGCAACCGCATCCTCTGCATGTGTCACCGACAGACTCATCAGCACACACAGCATCACCATCCATGAAAGCATGGGCATTTTCATCAGCCACCGCATGCGATCCAACCCGTTCATGGTGCCTCGATTTCAAACCTCAAGCCGTCCCACGCCAAAGCCACCCCATCGGGTAGTTCTGCCTGATGGACATCATGATCATAATCATGGGTTAGATGGGTGAACCATGTCTGGCCAGCACCAATGCGTCGCGCGGCCGTCAATGCTTCGTCATAGCACATGTGTGTCGGGTGGGGGTCAAAGCGAAGCGCATCGAGCATGACCACGGGAATGTTCTGGATGCGCTCCATGACCGATGGGGGGACTTCCTTGCAGTCGGTGAGATAAGCCAGCCGCTGGGTACCCTTCACTGAAAAAATGAAACCATGAGTTTGCATGCGCCCGTGAGGTAATGGAACCGGTGTGATCTCAATGTCCTCGATGGTGAAGGGGCCGTCGATGATCCGAGGGTCGGGTTTGAAGTAGGTGGAGGGAATGGATGGATTGTCAAAGGCGTAGGAGAAGACCTTGCGAATCGCCGCCATGGCCTGGGCATTGGCATACACAGGAAAGGAGCCTCCCAGTTGTTGACTGAAACGCCGGCAGTCGTCCATGCCCATGATGTGATCCGCGTGAGCATGGGTGATCAAGACGGCATCCACCATCCCAATCCCTTCCCTGAGACACTGAAGTCGCATCTCGGGTGTGGTATCGATGAGAAGGCGGACGCGGTCGGTTTCGACAAGGATGGATGGGCGCGTTCGATGGTTCTTGGGGTTGGTAAGGAATGCCTCAGGATAGGTGGCGCCAATCACTGGCACCCCCATGGAGGTTCCGGAACCCAAAACCACGACTCTCAAGCTGGAATGACTCGTCTCAATCTCAGTCATGCATCTTTTCTCTTGGCGGGACGCTAGCACGGAAGGCAGATTGGAGACGAACATTAATTCCATGCTGACCACCCTTCGCATCAAGAATCTCGCATTGGTGGATGATCTTACCCTCGAACTAAGTGAGGGCCTCAACATCATCACCGGCGAAACAGGGGCGGGCAAATCCATCATCATGGGAGCCTTGAACCTGATCTTGGGGCAGCGGGCAGACCGATCCCTCATTCGTTCGGGTGCCGATCAATGCGTGATCGAGGCGGTGTTTCAAGTAGGGGGAGAGATTCTTCCGATGCTCGAGTCGATCCTTGAAGCATGGGGTCTGGAGCCTTGCCAGGATCAGACCTTGTTCCTCAAACGTTCCATGAGGACCTCAGGTGCCAACCGCCAGTTCGTCAATGGATCTCCTACGACGCTCGAAGCCCTCGCACAATTGGGGGATTATCTGGTGGACATGCATGGGCCTCATGATCATCAATCCCTCTTGGATGGGGGGCGTCAGCTCCAGATTTTGGATGCCTTTGGTAAATTGGAAGGCCACCGCCAGGCTTTCGGGGAGCCACTGAAGGCTCTGCGCGATCTTCAGGAACAAAAAGCTTCTTTGGTGGTGGATGACCAGACCTACTTGCGGGAGTTGGAACTATTGCGCCATCAGGTGCGTGAAATCAGTCAGGCCCAGCTCAGTCCCGAACAAGCACAAGAGTTGGAGGCCCAGTATGAACGCCACTTGCATGCTGCCAAATTGCTTGAGCTTTCCCAGGGGGCCCTTCACCTGCTCAATGAGCAGGAAGGTTCGCTATGGGACCTGATCGGTACCATCGGTCGCAATCTGGACCAAATTCGATCCCTCGACGCTGCCACTCAGAGTATGGAAGGCATCCATCAGGAGTTGGCCAATCAAGTGTCTGAATTGGAACAGGCCCTATCCCATTACGTTGACAAACTGGATCTGGACCCTGCTCTCCTGCAGGAACTCGAAGAGCAGATAGCCTCGATACAATCCCTTAAGCGCAAATATGGACCCGAAATAGAAGACGTATTGCGTTTCGGGCAAGAAGCCAGCACGCGTCTCGGAGAGCTGGAATCCCGCGCCGATACTCTGGCCCATCTGGATTCGGATATCGCGAAGATGACCGATCAATGCCTGAGTTCTGGCAAAAAGCTTTCTCAAGCGCGTTCCAAGGTCCTTCCAAAGCTGGAGAAAAACATTGAGCAAGAGTTAAAGGATCTGGGTTTTCATCAAAGCCGGTTTAGTGTGGATGTGCAGACCAGGAGCCTTCTCAACGCTCAGGGCCAACTCCAGGTATCAGCGCAAGGCCTGGATCGAGTGGATTTCCAATTTGGGCCCAACCCAGGAGAGCCCCTGCGCCCCCTCAGATTAATCGCCTCTTCAGGTGAAATGGCCCGAGTCATGTTGGCGCTCAAGACGGTTCTTGCCGCGCAGGATCAGGTGCCCTTGCTGGTGTTCGATGAGGTCGATGCCAATGTCGGAGGTGCTACCGGCAAGGTGGTGGGCGTGAAGATGAAGGAGATTGCCCGACACCGTCAAGTGATCAGCATCACTCATCTGGCACCCGTGGCTGCTTGTGCAGCGCACCATTATCGTGTGACCAAGGAAGTCAAAGAGGAACGCTCTTATTCTGCGATTGAAAAACTGACCCCAAAAGAACGTGTGGATGAAATCGCCCGCATGCTGGGCGGGGAGGATGAAGCAGGGCGAAAGCATGCCAAGGCCATGCTCAAGGAGTCTGCCTGAAGCCATCAGTTCCCGAAGAGTTCTTTCTGACTTTTGATTGAGTCTCCATCCTGGCACCCGGGGTTGCGGCGTACTATCTTGGCCTGCTCCTTGATGGCCTTTCTCCTCGAGTCGTCCAGTCGGTCCAGGTTCTTAAATTGAAACTGCAGACGTTGGTTGCTCCGAAGTCTTTTCTCATGCTGCATGAGAAAATCCCAGTAAAGAGTGGTAAACGGGCAGGCTTTATCTCCGGTTGCCTGGTCTGGATCGCGCGGGCATGTCTGGCAGTAATTGCTCATGCGCTTGATGTATTTACCAGTCGCAATGTAGGGCTTGGAGGACATCTTACCTCCGTCTGCGAACTGGGACATCCCCAGGACGTTGGGTGCTTCGACCCATTCCACCGCGTCCACATAGACTCCAAGAAACCAGGCATGGATTTGTTTGGGATCGACTCCGAGCATCAGGCTGTAGAGACCCAGAACCATGAGCCGTTGAATGTGGTGCGCATAACCATCCTGAAGCGTTTCGCTGACACAGTGGTGAAGGCAGGAAAGGGGGGTATTGCCATCCCAGTAAAAATCTGGAAGCCCTTGCCTAGCTTTCAGAAAATTACTTTCCAGATAGCCCGGCATGGATTGCCAGTAAACGTGCCGGACGAATTCTCGCCAGCCTGCAATCTGTCGGATGAAACCCTCGGTGGCCTCGATGGAAACGGCTCCCTGATCGTAGGCATGGATGACCGCCTGAATGACTTCGCGAGGGTCCAGAAGTTTGACGTTCATCGCCGCGGAAAGGCGACTGTGGTAAAGGGTGGGCTCATGGATCCACATGGCATCCTGATAAGTGCCAAAATCTCTGAGACGATGGTTGATGAAATCCTCCAGTGCCCTCAGCGCCTCTTCTCGTGTGACGGGCCACCGGAAGTGCTCCACCGATCCCGGATGATTGGTGCATTGGCCTTCAACCCACTGAAGGACTTCCTCCGTGATCGCATCGGGTATGAAACGGGCAGGCTCCTCAAGGTTTTGAGGCCCCTTTTTCCCAAAGCTCCCGCGATTGGAGGCGTCGTAATTCCACTTGCCTCCTTCCGGTTTTCCAGCGCTGTCGATGAGTATCTTTTGTGCCTTTCGTACCTCTCGATAAAAATATTCCAACCGCCACTCCTTGCGCTGACTGGCCCAGGTTTCAAAAAAGGCTCGATTGGTCAAAAAGTGAGGGTCTTCGACCCAATTCAATTCGACCCCAAGCTTTCGACAGGTCGCTTCCATGGCCTCCTTGACTCTCCATTCCCCGGGTTCCAGACAAACGACCTGAGTGGGATGGAGTCTCTGGATGTCTGAGGCAAGGGCCTTGCCCAGTGAACCTGCTTCGGACGCTTCATCAATTCGATGATAGAGTAGAGGCATTTTTCGATCGCGCAGGGACTGGGCAAAATGACGCATGGCCGAAAGAAAAAAAGCCACGCGCGGTTTGGAGGAAAGGACGTGCGTGGATTCCTCCCATACTTCGGCCATCCAGAGCAGGTCTTTTTTTGGATCTACCTTCTTGAGGATCGGCTTGGTAGGGGAGAGTTGATCCCCCAGAAGGACGATCAGGCGCTGGATGGAACAAGGTTTGCTCATGAGTTTAACCGTTTGTGACAAAAGCAGGTTTGGCGTGACCAAAGCGGTCGTAGAGCTGCTGGTGGCGATAATCGAAAAGTCGCCTCAACTTTTTCCGTACAGCCCATCCCAAAAGTCGGTCGGCGATGGCGCCTCCAGGCAAGGAGCACGCAATGACGTCCCTCATGCGCGTCGTTTCGTCGCTCAGAGGCTCAAAGAGATGCTGATGATGCCAGTGCTTGAAAGGGCCCTTGCGCTGGATATCATCAAATCGCCTCTCCGGAAAAATGTTTTGGTGGTGTGCAATCCAATGGAGCTTGAAGGGCCCTAAACTCAATTCAAGGGTGAGTTCTGCATGCTCTTCAAGGACGAAGGATTCATTCAAGACTCGCACCGGTTCCCACGGAGGGGTGAGAGCCTCCAGCGCACCCGGCTGCAAGTGCCAATCATAAAGCTCTCGGGCGCAGGCCGACAATACGGAGGTTTTCTCAAAGTGAATCATGTGGAGGATTTGGAGAGCGTTTGTTTCAAGGGCTAAGGTTCCCTGCTAAGGTTCAATGTCAATCCCAGGTGACATTTTTGATCACAGGCGCCTGCTAAGCGCATGAGCAGCGTTGCGACATTGCACTGGTCGAATGAACTTGCTAGCGTGGTCCGCCATGAGAATTTTGTCAGGCATTCAACCTTCCGGGGCACTGCACCTTGGGAATTATTTTGGCATGATGCGCCCCGCCATTGATCTTCAGGAGCAAGGGGATGCCTATTATTTCATCGCAAACTATCATTCCATGACTTCGCTTTTTGATGCCGAGAAACGTCGCCAGAATGTCGTGGATGTGGCTCTGGATTTCATGGCCTGTGGTCTGGACCCTGAGCGGTGTGTCTTCTTCAAGCAATCGGACATTCCTGAGCACACTGAGCTGACATGGATGTTGACCACTCTGACACCCATGGGCCTGCTCGAGCGATGTCATAGTTACAAGGACAAAATTGCCAAGGGACTTTCTCCCAACCACGGCCTTTTCGCATACCCGGTGCTGATGGCTGCCGACATTCTGATCTACGACTCTCAGGTCGTCCCGGTGGGGAAAGATCAGAAGCAGCACGTGGAGGTGACGCGGGATGTGGCCATCAAATTTAATCAGACCTACGGAGATACTTTTGTCGTGCCGGAGCCCCGTATTCGCGAGGAGACCGCTGTGGTGCCAGGCATCGACGGTCAAAAGATGAGTAAAAGTTACGAAAACACCATCGAATTGTTTGGTGCTGAAAAACCTCTTCGCAAGAAGATCATGAGCTTGGTCATGGACAGTCGTGGTATGGACGAGCCCAAGCCGGATGCCGATCGGAATATTGCTGTTCAATTGCTCAAATTAGTCGGGTCGATGGAAGTCGCCTCTGCATGCGAGGAACGCTTGCGAGCCGGTGGCTATGGTTATGGTGACCTCAAGAAGGCCCTTTTTGAGGCCTACTGGACTTACTTCGAGCCCATGCGACAGAAGCGCGAAGAACTGGCAGCCAACATGGATTACGTTCACGAAGTGCTTGCTAAAGGGGCTCAAAAGGCACGCGAGGTGGCCACCGTCGTCAATCAGCGTGCCAAGCGTGCCTGTGGTTTGGATTAGGTTTGTGCAGAATGCCTACGCATCCTCAAAAGCCCGATTTGATGTCCCTGAAGCCAGAAGGGGATGTCTTAAGCAATCACCCTTGTCGAGCCTGACTCATGAATTCCGCAAATAATCACTCCATCATCGTTTTGGGTGCGGGGATGTCGGGTCTGGCGGCCGCATCCTTGCTCTCGCAATCTGGCTGCTCTCCTCTCGTGTTGGACAAAGCGCGTGGTCTAGGCGGGCGCATGTCAAAACGCCGCACTGAGTGGGGGCCCATCGACCACGGAGCATCCTTCTTTCAAGCCCGGCATCCTCTTTTTCAAAAGCAAGTGGATGCCTGGCTTCAGCAAGGTTTGGTTTTTTCATGGAGTAGGGGTTTTGCCGATGAAGGCGGTCACAGGCGTGAGCCTGGGGTCCCATGCTATGCCTGCGGTGAAGGTATGAATGCGGTCTTGAAGGATCTTGCTCAAGGTCTGGATATCCATACTCGACAAAAGGTTCAGCGAGTGTGCGTGGTTCAGGATCAGTGGCAACTTGAAACCGAAGGAGGAGAGACCTATCGAACCGATGCTTTGCTGATGACGGCTCCGGTTCCCCAGTCTTTAGAGCTTTTGAATCAAGGGAAGGTCAGCCTGGATGATTCCCACAGATCGACTCTGGCATCCATTGACTATGAACCCTGCCTGGCACTGATGGTCGTCACCAGCCAGAAGTCACCCTTGCCGGAAGATGGAGGATTGTGGCTTTCGGGTGAACCTTTGTCATGGATAGCCGATCAATCTCGAAAGACCGGTTCGGAAGACGCCAACAGCCGATTGGTCCTTCATGCGGGGCCCGATTTCAGTCGGGCTCACTGGGATGAGGATCCCGGGAAAGTCACCGAAGAGATCTTGAAGGCTGCAGATCCATGGTTGGCAGGGGAGCGGCTTTCAGTGCAATACCACCGATGGCGGTACAAGACGCCCCTCAAGGTATTCCCTGAGCCTTGTTTGAAGGCCCACGCTAAACCTTTGCTCTTTCTGGCAGGTGACGGTTTTCAAAGGTCTGGAGTCGAGGGGGCCTATCTCTCCGGTCATGCAGCTGCTCAGGCTTTGCTCTCTTGAGTGGCATGCTCCTCTGAGAGGAGTGGAACCAACATGAGACCAGTGCTTGGATCTCCCAGTTGTTGGGTCCTCAGGCCTTCATATTGATGATGCCACCAGGCAATCAAGGAACAGACCAGCGCATCGGTTAGATCTTCAACATCCTTGCTCCAAGGCTCCGAGAGCAACTTTTCCAGAAGGCTGCACACTCGAAGTTCCGGGAATCGTTCCTTCAGGCAACGACGCAAATGTTCCTGTAACGATTTGAAGTGATGGCGACGTTCAGTGACCCGCCCCTTTTTGTAGGGGATTCGCTCCTCAAGTCCAAACCATCGAACCATGGTGGGATGTGGGTAGACCTCAAAGAGAGAGTGTTTTGCTGAAGGGTTGAGAGAAAAACCCAGTCGAGTGATTTTCCGTGCAAGATCAGGCGGTCTGGGATGTTGCGATCGATTGGCTGGGTAACAGCCGCATTTGTAGGAAGCAAACCATCTTGAGGCCTCACGATCGACAGGGCGAGCCCCGCTTGTATTGGGGCAGATGACCGGCGCATCCATCGCAACCAAGCAAGCTCCTGCGGCTCGATATCCCTCGAGAGTCGAGAGCAGTGCTTGGTCTCCCTGACTGAGGGTGATCTTCCGCAGCTCGACTTGGGAACCCTTGGATTCCATCACACAGACCCCATCGGGCCGTCGATATCCCCAGGCCAAATCAATTCCAACAAAAAAGGTGCGGCTCATGGTCTGTTGGTAAGCCCCATCGAGAAACTCAGGGAATGCGGGGGAATTTTACTTTCACCAACCGCTTGATGGAACGAAGCAGGCCTCCCACCAGGGGGAACTCCTGATACACTCCTGTAGTGGCGTCCCAGTGGTCGCGCTGCCAGCATACCTTTCCGGAGGCGCCTAATTGTATTTCGCTTACACCATCCAGTTGGCGTGGGCGTCGACGAAAGGCATAGGCCATCTGCCAGCTGACGTAATGTCTGGAAGTGCCGACGGCATGACCAACCACACGGATCCGGATGTCCTGAAGTTGCTTGAACAGGTCGGCATAAACCGCATCGAGTTGTTCGAGACCTTTGGCTTGATTGATCGGATCTTCAAAGCTGGCCTCTGGTTCATAAACGTTTTTCAGTTCTGATCCGATGCCGGGATGAAGCCCTTCCATGAATTCCATGAATCGCTTCAGTCCTGTTGGAGGAGTTTGTTCCATAGGTCACTATTCCGTTATTTATTTCGAAGTCAAAGACCTTTCCCTCGCAAAGAGATGGAGGTTTACAACAACCTTTGGAGGGTTGTGAACATGGATTGATCGCTTGTCTTCGTGGTCCCGCACACTTAAAAAGAAGGCTTCATCCATGAAACGTTGCTACCATCTCCTCACCGTGTGTGGGTGTCTTGTGTGGATGACCAGGGCATTGTCCAGTGAAGGACATTGGGCATGGAAGCCACCCGAGTGGCCGTCCATTCCAACGGTGGTCGATACGTCTTGGGTACGAGGGCCGATAGATGCCTTCATTCTGAATCAACTTGAATCCAGAGGTTTGACACCTGCTCCCTCGGCAAGGCCGGAGACCCTCCTTCGAAGGATATGGTTGGATGTGCTCGGCTTGCCTCCCACCGAGGAGGCGTTGGAAGCCATGCGAGGGTCCACTGAATCAGACCCCTGGGTAAAGGTCGTGGATGCCTTGTTGGCGTCTCCGCATTATGGTGAGCGCTGGGGGCGCCACTGGTTGGATGTCGCTCGCTATGGCGACTCCAACGGGGGGGACGAAAACCATGCCTATCCGTATGCCTATCGCTATCGGAATTGGGTGCTGGAGTCTTTGGACCACGACATGCGATTTGACCGGTTCTTGCAAGCGCAACTGGCAGGAGATCTCCTGCCTCGGGGGGAAACCGAGTCGCTTGCAGGGACCGGTTTTCTCGCCATTGGTACCAAGATTCTCGCGGAACAGGATCCCATCAAAAAGCAAGCCGACACGATCGACGAACAACTCGACACCCTGAGCCGAGCCTTCATGGGACTGAGCCTGGGGTGCGCCCGTTGTCATGACCACAAGTTTGACCCCATCTCCGATCGTGATTACTACGCCATGCATGGTATCCTGAAGAGTTCGGAGATTGTCGAGCGGGAATCCCTGACTCCCGCCTACCAAGCCGCATTGGATCAGTGGCAACGTGAAGATCCATTCCATCAAAAAGCCATCGAGGAAATTCACGCATCGCTTCGTGAACAAGTCGATAGTGTCGGAGCGATCGAGTGGGAGGCGGAATCCTTTGATCAGGGAAATGTCGTGATCGATCATCAGCATTATGGCAAGGGAATCGGCATCATCAGCGACCCGGGATCTCAGGACAACTATGTGGAGTATGCCTTGGAAGTCCCTAGGGACGGAGATTACTTCCTTGAAGTTCGCATGGCTGCGAAAGTCGCTCGCCCTGGTCGATTTCTTTGGGATGGTGTCCTGGAGGAAGAGGCCATTCTGCAAACGACGACCGGTGGCTGGATGCCGGAGCACCAGCAGTGGGTGCGTCTTGGAGTGAAACATTTGACGAAAGGGGCGCACCGTCTCCGTGTCGAATCCAAGCCCCTGATGTCCCATCTCGACCGCTTTCGCCTGCGGCGACTTCATGAGCTTGAAAGGTTCCAGGCCCTGCAGGAGCAGGCCGAGATATGGGAGGCCAAGCGTGAGTCCTGGATGGCAGAAAAACCGTCGGTGCCCATGATCATGTCCATGGCCGATGGAGAAGTGGGTAATGCCAGGGTTCACGTGCGGGGCAATCCCCATCAGCTTGGAGAAGAAGTGCCTCGCGGATTCCTCAGTGGATTGACTCCAGCTGCTGCCGGATTGACTGAGAAAGATACCAGTGGTCGCTTGGAATTGGCGCAATGGATGACCGATCCGCATCATCCCCTTACCGCGCGTGTTTTTGTCAACCGACTTTGGCAGTGGCACTTTGGCCGGGGCCTGGTTCCGACCCCTGATAATTTTGGAACGACGGGTCAGAAGCCTACACACCCCTCTTTGTTGGATTGGCTCACACTTGACTTCATTCGGCATGGGTGGTCCATCAAGCGACTGCATCGGCAGATTCTGACCTCCAGCGTTTATCAAATGTCTTCACAGGTGGAAGATCACCCCGGAATGACCCGAGATCCGGCCAATCAATATTATTGGAAGGCTCAGGCACAGCGAATGGATGCCGAATCGTATCGAGATGCCTTGATGAGTGTGGCGGGAACTCTCGATCCCAATCGAGACCGCAAGGCTCCTGTGGCTGTCAAGTCGCAGGATCCTTCTCCTCAAGATCTTTCCCAGAACCGCAAAACTTACGAAGCCTTCTCCCACCGCAGTGTCTATTTGCCAGTGGTGCGTTCCCATCTCTATGACTTTCTTACCTTAATGGACTTTCCCAATGCCACGACACCTGTAGGCATGAGATCTGAAACCACCGTACCCACCCAGGCACTCCTCATGCTCAACAGTGAGTGGATCCAGGCTCAGGCAGCGGCCCTTGCCCAACAGGTCGGTGAGTGGGGCGAAAACGACCGGGAGTGTCTGGCCAGACTTTATCGTCGATGTTATTCGCGTGATCCAAATCCAGAAGAACAGAAGCATTGCTTGGAACTGCTTCACACCATGCAACAAGAGAAAAATTCGGAAGAGGCCTGGAGCATTCTCTGTCACACCCTTCTGATGGCCGATGGGTTTTTGTATGTACGCTAAGAATGGGAACCATGTCATGCAGTGCAGTCGGCGTCATGTCCTCCATTCCATGGCTGCTGGTTTCGGGGGCTTGGCTTTCAACAGTCTGCTACATGCCCAACCCCATGCGGCAGGTCGGCAGCATTTCCCGGCGCGAGCCAAGCGGGTGATCTTTCTATTCATGCACGGCGGCCCGTCGCATGTGGACCTCTTTGACTTCAAGCCCGCCCTCACGCGTCATGAGGGACAGGCACTGCCTTTTCCAGAGCGAGCGGTTCAATTCGCTGAAAGGGGGCATGTCATGCCTTCGCCTTGGAGCTTTCGGCAGGTGGGACAATCGGGGCATTGGATGTCTTCTCTCTGGAAACATCTCCCTTCGGTAGCTGATGAGATATGCATGCTGCATTCACTGTGCGAAACCAACGTGGCTCATGGAGGTGCCTGCATGAAATTGCACACCGGCAGCGAGTCCCTTTTGAGGCCCAGCATGGGCGCGTGGATGAGTTATGGCCTGGGCAGTGAAAATCAAAATTTGCCGGCCTTCGTGACCTTGTGTCCAACCTCGCTGCATGGAGGAGTCGATAATTTTGGAGCTGCCTTCTTGCCCGCTCAACACCAGGGTGTACCTCTTGGTACACCGGGCTACCCCAACACGCTCGCCAAGAATGCCCGTTTCCATTACATGGGGCAGGGAGATGCTGCCACCCTTCGGGTTCAGCGTGAGCAATTGTCATTGCTGAGGGCTCTGGGAAATCAGGGAACAAAGGATGCCTCGTTGGTCGACCCCCTTGAGGCGCGCATGCAAGCCTTTGAATTGGCTTACCGGATGCAGGTGGAAGCCCCGGAGGTGACAGATCTTTCCGGTGAATCTTCATTCACGCGCTCACTGTATGGAATGGATGAACCGGAAACCGAAAATTTTGGCCAACAATGTTTGCTTGCACGCCGTCTGGCTGAACGAGGGGTTCGATTCATTCAGGTCAGTCACGCGCACAGTCTCCCTTTCAATAACGAGCAGTGGGATCAGCACTCGCACCTGGAGCAAGGCCATGCCCTCAATGTGGCCCAAATCGATAAGCCCATCACCGGTTTATTGCTCGATCTCAAGGCTCGCGGGCTTTTGGAGGAAACCCTTGTGCTCTGGGGCGGAGAATTTGGCCGAACACCAACCATCCAGAAAGGGGAAGGACCCGTTGGCCGCGATCATCACCCCGATGGGTTCACCATGTGGATGGCGGGCGGGGGAGTGAAACCCGGTTATCGCTACGGTGCCACCGATGAGCTGGGTTACCACGCGGTGGAAAATCGATGCACCATTCACGATCTGCATGCCACCATTTTGCACCTCATGGGGCTGGACCATGAGCGCCTGACCTATCGCCACCTTGGCAGGGACTTTCGATTGACCGATGTTGAGGGAGACGTGGCCCGCTCCATTCTTGCCTAGGCAATCAGGGAATGCAGGATGTGCCCACCGATGTCGGTTAATTTTCGGATACGCCCGGCATGCTGGAAGGTAAGACGTTCATCCTCCAGGCCCATGAGGTGCAGGATGGTGGCATGCACATCACGGATATGGATGGGTTCACCAACCGAGCGCAAACTGAATGGGTCCGTTTCTCCTGCAGTGGCCCCGGCCTTCACTCTTCCGCCTGCCATCCACATGCATAAGCCGTAGGAGTTGTGTTCCCTGCCCGGATTTTTGGGCATGGACGGGCTGTTGACAAAAGGCGTTCGCCCCATTTCCGATGCCCAGACCACCAGGGTGTCCTCAAGAAGACCCCTCTGATGCAGGTCTTCCAACAACGCCGACACAGGCTGATCCACCTCCTGGCTGTGCTTGCGCATACCCGCTTCCACATTGCTATGATCATCCCAACTGTGGGCACCGATCTGAACTCCGTGGACCAGCAGGGTGAAGCGGACCCCTCTCTCGACCATGCGTCGTGCCAGTAGGCATTGTCGCCCAAAGCCCCTTGTCTCATCCCTGTCGAGTCCGTAAAGCTTTTGCATCGACTCTGGCTCGGCTGAAAGGTCGACGGCCTCGGGCGCGGCCTGTTGCATACGAAAGGCCAGCTCGTAGGCTTGGATTCTGGCTTCCAGTTCGGTGTCGATGGGTCGGGCCTGCGCATGTCGCTCGTTGAGTGCCCGGATGGCATCGAACTCCTCGCGCTGTTGGGAGAGCGTGATGCCTTCAGGGCGCTGGAGATTGAGGATCGGGGATCCGTGATCCCTCAAAAGAGTACCCTGGTGAACGGCTGGCAGGTAGCCGTTGGCCCACACCGCGGCCCCATTGCAGGGAGCTCCCCTTGGGTCTTGCACTACCACGTAGCCTGGCATGTTCTGGTTCAAGGTTCCCAACCCATATTGAATCCACGATCCGACCGATGGACTGCCGGGGAATTGGCTTCCAGTGGTGACATGATAGGTGGAGGGGCCGTGATTCTGATTGTCTGTCTTGATGCCATGGATGAAGGCCATCCGGTCGCTCTGGCTTGCCATGTGTGGGAAGAGTTCGGAAAACCAGCGACCACTGTCGCCATGCTGTTGAAATGAAAACGGGCTCCCAACACACACATGAGGAAAAGAAAGCCTCCCCTGCAATTCTCCTCTGACTGAGGGAGAACCGGGAATCGGCTTGCCATGCCATTGTTGCAGCATGGGTTTGTGCTCGAAAGCATCCATTTGTGAAACTCCTCCCTGCATGAAAAGGAAGATACAATGTTTGGCCTGCCCCGGGAGATGAGGTTGTTGAGGGGTCAGCGGGTTGGCCGTCGCCTTTGAGGCATGACTGGATTCCTCAGCGAGCATTCCGGCCAATCCGAGCGCGCCGATGCCATTCCAGGTCTGAGTAAGAAAGTGTCTTCGATGCATCATGGCAGTCATCCTATCTTAGTCGATGTAGACAAATTCATTGAGATTCATGAGGATCCTTGCCAGGCGCTCCAATCCTCCGTCGGTTTGTGCGAACGGGAGCAGTGTTTCTTTTTCCATGGCATCCGGCCTTCTGGCCAATGCGACCTGGAAGGCGTGCTCCAGGCGCTGGTTCGGATCGACTCCGGCCTCGCGCTTCAAGCGCGCCGCAAAGTGAGGCGCTTCTTCCTCTACCAATTGGCCATTGTACATTTCTAAGGCCTGCAATGGGGTCACTGAAAGCGCTCTTCTGGGCATGCTGTCCTCACAGACCAGGCCGTCGAACGCCTGAAGGAAAGGCATGGTGAGAGTCCGTTGTTGATAGATGTAAAGGCTGCGTTTGCGAGCCTCTGGCCCGTGTGTGGTCGCCCATTTGCTATTGGAATACTTGACTCGTTCTTCAATACCATCGGGCAAGGGAGGGAAAATGGGCAAGCCATGGCGCTCTGGGTTGAGGCGTCCGCTGACACTGAGAATGCTGTCCCGCACCGCTTCAGCTTCAAGACGACGGCGGTTGTAATAACTCAACAGTCGGTTGTCCGGATCCTGTTCCATGACATTTGGGTGGGTGGGTTCGGAGGCTTGTTGATAAGTGGAGGAGAGAACCATCAGTCGGTGCATGGCTTTGATACTCCATTTCTCGTCGATGAACTGACGGGCTAGCCAGTCCAGGAGCTCAGGATGTGACGGCCCTCCGCTGAGGGCTCCAAAGTCGCTGGGGGTGCTCACCAGCCCTCGACCAAAATGATGCATCCACAAACGGTTGACCAGAACACGTGCCGTCATCGGGTTTTCCGGTGAGGCGATCCATTCTGCCAGCGCCATGCGTCGACTTCGGGTGGGCCAGCGCTTGAACGGGTCGAGCCGAATGGACGCCGCCTCCTCATGTCCGGTGAGGCAACTTAAAAAACCAGCCTGAACCGGGTCTCCAGGTTGGTCATACTCACCGCGGATCATCACATGGGTGACCGGAACGCCCGGTTCGTAGGGTGGACCGAAGGAATGTCGTAAGGACATAGCCCTGGGTTCGAGCCTTTTGAGTTGTTGGCTGGCAAACCGATTGAGGTGCTTGAGATGATGGTATTTCTCCCGTTCCTCGGCGGTGAGGTGGGATGGGTTTTCCTGATCGATCCAGGTCTCGAGGTCACTTTCTGAAGGTGCTTCGGAATCTTCCGCCGCCGCCTCGGACTGCATTCGAGCTGATAAACGTTGCTTGAGAGCTTCAAAGGTCTTTTTCTGCAGTTGGATCTCCTCACGTCTTGAGGCGGCCCAGGCTGCTTCACCCTCACGATAAAACGCGGCCGGAAGAGAGCCCCCGATCTGATAGGCATCTCCGCGATCCGGGGGCATGAGCTGCACGGTGTTGAAAAAGGCCTTCATGCGGTAGAAATCGCGGGTGGGAATCTGGTCATACTTGTGGTCATGACACTTGGCGCATCCAACAGTCAGGCCGAGAAAAACCGAACTGACCGTGGAGGTCATTTCGCTCAGCATTTCGTGGCGGGTTTCGTCTCCGCGGGGTTCGGTGAAAGGGGCCAGCCGGAGAAAGGTCAATGCGACATTCTTTTCTGGTTCGACCAGAGGTAATTCGCCCGCACCCATGATCTCGGCAAATTCATCCCCAGCAATCTGCTCCTTGATGAAAAGGTCATAAGGCTTGTCCTCATTGAAGGCATCGATGACATAGTCACGGTAACGCCAGGCGTGGGGGAGGTCTGGGTCGCCCTCATAGCCGGCGGTATCTGCATAGCGGGCCAGATCCAGCCAAAACTTGGCCCAGCGCTCTCCGTAGCGAGGATCTTTCAATAGCTTTTCCACGAGTTCCCCATAGGCCTCGGCGCGCTCGTCCTGAACGAATGCATTCACCGCTTCAGGAGTGGGCGGCAAGCCGATCAGGTCAAAAGTGACTCGACGAATGAGCGTTGCCTTGCTTGCCCGAGGTGACGGTTTTAAACCCTTTTTTTCCAGAGCATCCACAATGAAGGCATCGATGCCATTGGAAAGCCCTTCTGATGGGGAGATCTCAGGTGGGGAGATCTCGGCTGGCGCTGTGTAAGGCCATGCCTGGCTAGCCTGTAATCCAGATACCAGCGCAACCATCAAAAAGGAAACGACACAGAGCCGAGCCCAAGCCATGGACCTGGGTAAGCGATCGTGCAATGCATGGGAAAGCTTCATCTCTGGGAGTTGCATAATTAGTTTGTCCCGTGAATGGATTAGGATCAAGGGAGAAGCTGTCGGGTGACTTCAAAGGGTTGCTCAAGAGGCTCTTGCGTTTTGGATGGGCCACTCTGGAGCCGTGTCTTGTAACGACGTGATAGGTCCTGTGAATGGCTCAGGTGACACCAACGGGTGTTCCCTTGACGGCAGTCACCCAACGTTTTATAGTAAATTATTCCACATAGTTTTTATGTTTCGTCATCTCAACTCGCTCTCTTTGCTGATTTCATGGACATGTGCTCTCAGCGGCAGCACTGCCCTGTGGGCTCAGCAAAAGGTCTTGCCCGATTTTCTGGCCAGTTGGCAGGATGTGTATCGCCATCGGACGGTAGCTGACCTTGCCGCGGTTAGCCTATACACCCGACATCAGGATTCGTTGGGTGGCGCATTCAACTTCGGTCTGGACCATTATGCGCGCTGGTCCAACGACACGAGGGATATCGCGACCATCAACATGCAGCTTTACCTGAGTCGTTTTGAGGACCATCCCAAGCCTCCCCCTTTTGCAGATGGTCCCAACGACTGGGAGTTCACACCCCGCATCAATACTATTAACTGGCACGTTTCGGGTGATGGACGATTCAACATCAAGATGGGGCATTTCGAGATGCCCTACGGAATCGAACATACCATCAACAGTAACGGCACCCTGCGGCAATTTTCAACGGGTCCCAATCTGGGAACTAAAGTCGATTGGGGCGTCACTTTTAACGGTACCTTTCCAAAGTTTCTTTATGAGATTGGTGTGGGGCGTGGATCGGGCATGGATTTTGAATCCAAGGGTGATCCGCATCTGGTGGTGGGACGCATTGGCTCGCCAGTGAACACACAAAACTTCTGGGGCACAGGCGAAACTGCCTATGGGCTTTCCTTCTATCAAAGAAACAATGCGACGGGGCAAGAGCGATGGCGAGTTGGTCTGGATGGTCAGCATTACATCGGGCCGCTTGGCCTGCTGGGAGAAATTTCAGCTGGAGAGGATGAAAAAGTGGAGACTTACCTGGGATTGATAGAAGTCAATCTCAGTAACTCCGCCGAGACCCTCCTTGCTTACACTCAATACCGCTGGCAATATAAGTATGCAAGTTCCGACTGGGAGGATGGAAGCAGTGTCACCTTGGGGGTGCGCTATGCGCCTTCGGATCGCTGGGCCTTCAGTACCCAATACAACGAAAACATCCGTGATCTGGCACCTGCTCGCGACAACTACATGCTCAGTCTTCAAGCTCGATTGAGATATTGATTTTCATGAAAACATCCCCTTCGAAGTTCATCTGGTCTATCTGTTTTTTTGCTTCAGTATGGCTTCTGGCGAGCTCGCTCCCGGCTCAGGCTCAGGCCTTCTGCTCGATCCGACAACCCTACGCCGTCATTCAGTCGCTTTTTCCGGACATTGACAAACCGGTCTATCGTTCCTTCATGCGCGATTTTTCCAAGGAATCCGCCGAAAAACTGCGTCAGCAGCATCAACTCGAATTTGATATCCGTGAACTGGGCACTCACGACATATATGCGGTTTTCGATCAAAAGACTTTTCGTGGAGTGGCCCATTCCCGTACCGAGCAAGCAGATTACGGACTGACCGAAGTCATTGTGGCGACGGATGAGAATCTTAAGTTGAAGGATTTCTCCTTCCAGCGCTGTCGTAGTCGTTATCGCAAGCAATTTGAATCAGAGTCGGTTCGGTCGGTTTTTCGGGGCAAGACTTCCGTTGAGCTATCCGCCATGCTGCAGCCTGAGGCCATGGATCGCTTTCTGGCCACCTACGGTTTGGAACCACGGGCCGAGCCATTGCTTCGAGCGATTCTGGTATCCTCCATCAAAACCCTGGTCCTGATCGAATCCGAATGGGGAGAGGATCTGGCACCTCTGAAGCCGTAAACCTGGCTTTTGCCCTTCAGGGCCAGGATTTGTGAGTCACCTGGTATCATGACCATTCGTACTTACCTTTTGCTGCTGATCGGATTGGCGGGTGCTCTCGGTGTTTCGCTCAGTTCCATTCAGCGCTACACCAGTCAGCGGCAGGCAAGCAGTCAGCGCTCGCTTCTTGCTGCTGAGGAAGTTCACAGCAAGGTCATCCTGTGCGATCAGAATATCCAGACCCTTGCCACGGTCTGTGATTTGGTTTTCTACAGCAATCAGCAAGTCGGACAGGGTCCGGTGACCTTGATTCGGTTCATTGAGGATCAGCTCAAGGAATTGCAACCTTCCATTCAGGACGATCCCATGTTCGTTCAAGCCAATCAGCGGCTTGAGGGAAAAATCCAGGCCATCGATAAGGACTTGCTTGCCTTGGATGGCCTCATCCGCGAAGTGGAAAAACAGGGTGGGGTGTTCAAGGACATGGCCTTCAGCCAGGCCTATCTGGAGAAAGATTTCCAGAACGCCATCACGCCGATCGTGGAGCTCCTGCAAAACTTCTCGGAAACCGCGCAATCCAGTTTTCAAACATTATCTCAAAGTGAGGATGCACCCCGAGATAAGGCTCAAAAAAATCTTTTGGTGAATCTAATCCGAAATCAGGCCGATGCCCTCAACCAACTCATTAATACGGTGTGCCAGCAGGGGCAGCCTGACAATTCTCCACTGCAGCTGGAATACGAGAGATTGATGGAAAGCATTAGTTCGAGCATGCGAGGCCTGGTGGATTTGTCCGAGACCTCCCTGGAGCGGAATCGTTTTCACAGTGAACAAACCGGGATCAAAAACAAATCCCTCCTGTGGGGGGCTTCCTTCCTATTTGTCTTG
>Ga0181582_10000179_pt1 | contig 40242 bp, 42 predicted proteins | sample 071ome_32_FD_132438 | JGI IMG/M metagenome (GOLD analysis project Ga0181582, IMG submission 132438) | Coastal salt marsh microbial communities from the Groves Creek Marsh, Skidaway Island, Georgia - 071405AT metaG (megahit assembly) | ecosystem: Environmental > Aquatic > Marine > Intertidal...
AGCTCGCTCACCTGCATCGCGATGCTCCGCTCCTCGTCCGTGGGGACGACGAGGATCGGAACGACCGTCCCACCACGATCGACCGATCCTCGCCTGTTTCAAGCGCGAGCGACACGTCCACGTTCCGCGTGCGCGACGGACGACAGCTCGCTCAGCTTGTATGGGTTCAGCCCTTGAATCGACAAGTCCCTGATCAGCGGGTTCCGGAGCACCTGCTCGCCCAGCGTCAGGTACCTCTCACCCCTCGCATCTCTCCTCGCCCGACTCTGCCTCGCCAGACGCTTCGCGCACCGCTCTGCCGCCGTGAAGCCGTCCTCGAGTCCCATGGGACACATTTTCTTTTCTCCTTTCCGTCTCCTCGTCAACGACGACACGCTCGCCGCCATGGCCTCCGAGGAGCCCCCCAAGCTGAAACTGAAGCTGAACGTTTCGTCCTCGGCCAGCCTCGTGGCACCATCCGGACAGCTGCAGCCCTCGAAATCATTGAAGCTCAAACTCCCCGGGCAGCCCTCGCCGTTCCAGGACGTCACCGCGACGACAACAGCAAAGGCGAAGGGCCCGAAGGCCGCTGCCAAACGCAAGACCGACCCACAGACGGGCAACAACAACCCCCTGTCGACGGCGCCATCGAAGAAGATCAAGCTGCTGCCGAGCGGCCAGGTCGGCGGGGCGCTGACGGGGGCCTCCTCGATGAAAATCAAGCTGTCCGCTCCAGCCGTGGCGCCCGCACCCGCACTCGCGCCCGCTCCGTCCCGCGGCCGCGGACGGGGTCGTGGTCGTGGTCGGGGCCGCGGCCGGGGTCGTCCCGCCAAGCCGCAGCGCGACCACGCTGAGATCGAGGCCGAGTGGGAGGCCGAGAAGAGCATGTGCAACAGGATGCTACCGGGCGACACGCCCGTCCAGAAGACTCACAAGAAGCGAATACCTGCCGCATGCGACGGCGCCACCCTGCTGACCGACGTCGCGAAGATGCACGAGCTGCTGGACAAGGTCTGGCAGCGGGACGAGTACGACATGTTCAAAAAGCCGGTCAGCGAGGCCGAGGCGCCGGGCTATTTCAGGGTGATCACCGATCCGATGGACCTGAGCACGATCAAGGCGAAAGCAGAGGACAACCAGTACACCTACTGGGAAGAGCTCGCCACCGACCTCTACCTCATGTACAACAACGGCATGAAGTACAACCCCCAGGGGTCCACGTACTGGAAGGCGAGCAAGGCGCAGCAGATGCACGCGCGGTCGCTGCTGGAGAACGCCCGAGCGGGCAAACCGCTCGTGTCGGCCAAGGCCAAGGCGGCCAACCAGGCCAGGAAAGAGACGATGGCTGCGAACAAGGCCGCGCGCGAGAAGCAGCAGGCGATGAACAAGAAGGCGAGGGCGGAGCAGCGCGCGGCGCAGGAGGCCAAGATCCTGAGGCGAGCCGGCATCAGCGACGGCTCGACGCTCGACGCCCGGACGACGTTCCGGCGGCAGCCCGACGCGGGGCTCTACCAGTACAAGGGCCTCGCCGCGTGCAAGACGGGAGACAACACCTACGTGGGACTCTTCGGCCCCTCGTTCGACCGGGAGACGCAGCCGCAGACGTTCGAGTACGGCTCGAGCCTCCGAAACTTCGCGGCATCCCTGTCTTCGCGGGCGTACTCGAGGGTGAAGTGTCACCTCGAGGCGATGGTCCCGGCCTCGTGGCGGCCCGAGTTTGTCAAGAGCATCCAGGCCCACTTCGAGGGCAGCAACAAGTGAGACTGTCATGTATATGTATATAAATGTATGTATGTAAATGTATGTTATACGTATTACTGAAGCCGTCGATCAAAAGCCGGCGCCTCGCGACCGGAGCCGCATGAGGTTCTGAACCAACGCGTCCTCACTGACGTGCGCGCCAGCCCAGTGCCTCTTGATGGCGCTCACCAGCTCCTCCTTGGACGACTGCGGGTGGACGGTGGACAAGTCGTACATCTTGGCGTACTTCCGCAGGGATTGGATCTTCATCTTGTCGAGGTGCACACGCGCGTCCGGATCCCCTCCCTGGTCGCCGAACGAGGCCGGGGCGGCGGCGGGGTCGGCCTCCGCGGGCTCTTCCTGACCGTCCTGATACTTATTCGAGATTTGATGCGCCGCCTGGCGCTGCGGCCGAGAAGGCCGGGGCGGCTCGGCTGCCTGCGGAATGATGACGACAGACGAGCACGAGAGTCAAACGAGAGACGACAGACGACAGACGAGAGACGAGAGAAGACAGACGAGCACCAGGGGAAAACGACAGTCACGTACCTCCGCGTCCACTGGGGCGGCCTGTTCCTCCTGTGGAGCCTCTTCCTGCTGGGGCTCCACGGCCACCTGCGGCTCGGCACCGTCGTCCATCGTCGAGAGGTGAACTCAAATTTTCGAAAGGCTCAAAGTCCGCAGCCTCCCAGATGATCGGACGGACGTGGGATGCAAGAGTCGACGACGTAGTCCAAGACCTGTGTGGATGCGTGGATGGGCGTGCTCGTCTGTTCGTCTCGTGGACAGACAAGAGGAAAGAATAGGACTCGTGTTCTTCAAAACTTTCTCCTCGTTCGTTCGCTTCTCACACGCAAGGATGAACGACAGCGAGGTCTCCAAGACCATCTTGCAGATGGTCAGGTACGTGCGACCGACGAGCCTGGGCGGCCGGGCTTCTCTCGTCTTCTCTCTTCTCTTCTCTCTTCTCGTTGGATGGACGGTTCTCCGCGGACGATCGACGGCCACCAGGGGCACCAGCACCCTACGATCTACGACCGCAGCGCGCTCGCCGCATCCTCCCGTCCTCCCGTCCTCCCGTCCTCCCGTCCTCCCGTCCTCCCATCCTCCCGTCCTCCCGTCCTCCCGTCCTTACGTCCTCCCGTCCTTACGTCCTCCCGTCCTCACCCCCCACCCACCCTATCGTTGATCTTTCCTCCTCTCGACTCACGCCCCCGTCCCGACGTGCAGGTTTATCAAGCAAGAGGCGGACGAAAAGTCCTCTGAGATTGCTGTCGCCGCCGAAGAGGAGTTCAACATCACAAAACTGCAGCTGCTCGAGGGCGAGAAGGCAAAGGTGCGACGGGACTTTGATAGGAAACAAAAGGTAAACGCGGTCAAGAAGAAGGTCGAGTACAGCAAGCACCTGAACGAGAACCGTATCCGGGTTCTCCAGGCCAGGGAAGACGCCGTCCAGGCGCTCTTGCGGGACGCTCAGGGCAGCCTGATGTCGCTGTCGCGCAACGCGGAAGAGTACGGGAGGCTGATGCTGGGCCTCATCGTGGAGGGCATGCACAAGCTGGGAGAACCGTCGATGCTCGTCCGGTGTCGGGAAGTTGACGCGTCGCTGATCGAGTCGCTGCTGCCGCAGGTTGACGGCGCGTACCGGGCGGCGTACGGCAGCGCTGCCCCGGCCGTGCGGCTCGACGCGGCCAACCCGCTCCCCCCGCCGCCGACGAGTGCCGAGGAGGCGGCCAGCGGCGAGCGTGCCTGCTGCTCGGGCGGGGTGATCGTTACCTCTTCTGACGGGAGCATCGAGTGCTCCAACACGCTCGATGACCGACTGCGCATCGCGTACACCAGCAACCTGCCGGCCCTGCGGGGCATGTTTGACGACAGCTGATGTAAGGGACTGCGAAAATGGATAAGTACTGTTACTATACTACAACGATTAAACGAGAACTACGCTCCCTTTCTCCTCCGTCGTCTCGGTCTCTCAACACAACCTTCACCGGCCCCTGCCTCGACGTCTCCCCCACCCTCGGGCTCGACGTCCGCCCCATCCTCAGCCTTGACGTCTCCACCCTCCCCTGCCTTTTCGCCGCCCGCTTCCCTCCCCCTCTCCCTCTCCCCGTCCTCCCCGACCTCTGTGTCCTCCCCTCGGCCGTTCTCAGCCTCCTTCTCCTGCTCCTCCTTCACTCGAATCCTGTACTTCTGGAGGTGGGACGACACGTTCTCCCTGGTCAAACCGGGGACCTTCATGTCGTTCATGATGGCCTTGGGGAGCGCGTGCTCGATGCCGCCGCAGCGCTCGACCGCATCCAGGAACTTCTTGTGCAAGTTGTCCGTCCAAACCAACCTCGACCGCTTCACCGTGTGATCGGGACTCGATTCCTTCTCGACCTTCTCCGGCGCGGGCTCCGTCACGTTGGGAGGATAGAATCCCACAATCCGGCCGTCCGGAAGCTGGACCGGCGGCCCGTACATGTAGGCCGGCCCGAGGTGCATCGGACCCATCGGTCCCATCGGCCCCATTGGTGCCACTTGTCCTACCTGTCCCATCTGCTGCTGCATGTGAATCTGCTGCATCTGCTGCTGCATCTGCTGTTGCATCTGCTGCACCTGGTGGGGCGGCATCTGCGGGGGCAGTCCCATCTGGGGCATGCCAAACACGTACTGCGCCGGCGGCATCTGCGGCACGCCGCCCCCGGGCGCGGGGCCAGCGACGTAGGCGACGGGCGTCGGGGACCCGACCTTGTGATTCGTCTTCTTCTTCCTGCTCGTCCCGCCCGCCGTGCTGTTGTTGTCCCGTTTCCTCGTCTTTGCCGTCTTTTCATCCTTGCGGAGCTTTTTCGGATCGACGTTCGGGTTGACGTTCGCATCGGCGTTGGGGTTGCTCGGGTCCTCCTGGTTCAGGTGTTGGCTCGTCACGAGGTTGTTCTTGGCCTCGTCCTTGTTAATCCCAGGGTCCATTCCGTTGTTCATTCCGTTGTTCATTCCGTTGTTGTTCAGCGTATTGTTGACGGTGTTGATGAGGTCGAAGCGCACCTTCGGCGCGGCCGCGCCGACCGTCGTGTTGTTGTTCGTGATGGTGTTGGTGTTGCCGACGCCGTTGGACACCGAGCTCCGCGGCCTGCCGCTTCTTCTGTCATTGCTCCCCTGCTGACCCAGCGAATACGACTCGCACGCCAGACCAAGGCCCCTGGAGAGCACGGACGGGACCAGCTCGGCGCTGATCGACACCGGGGTGGGCACCAAGACCGACTCGAGGAAGCTCTCGATGTCGTGGAAGTTGTTGTGAAGCCCGCTCGGGTCGTTCCCGTCGCGGCGCTTGTCGAGTAGAGCAGCTTGCATCGCCGGGCTGCTCTCGCTCCTCGCGTATGCGAAAACGTCTCGCGGACGTCGACGGCGAATGCAACCGGAAAGAACCGCCGCGCGGGTGTTCCGCCTCCGTTAGGGCACCTGAGTGGCCCTTTTCAAAGAATGCACCGGGCAATTTCTCCGGTGCGGGTTCGGTTTGTGCGAGCCAACTCGACAATTCGAAACCGAATCCTCGAGAAGAGTTGTTCGTTCGAGCCTTCTCGAGACTGACTAGCCAGACCCTCGACAGAGGACCGAAACCGAAACCGAAACAGGCAGTAGGTGTGTCAACGGCTTACACAGCAAACAATTGAACCAACCGGCGATCGCCGTTGGGAGATACGCCGTATTTTGGGAATCTCCACCCAACTACGACGCAGACAGTAGCCGACCCGCTGCCCGCGCCCACGGACCGCCCTTCACGGCGTACTCGTTGAGCAGGGCCTCGGCCGCGAGCGCCCCGAGCGCCGCCCCCGGCGCCGTTCCGTCACCCGCCCCGCTCCCGACAACCGCCCCGCCCCCATCCCCGCCACCGTCCCCGACGACGTCTACGGCTCCCCGCGCCACGCACTGGCACACACCGAAAAGTGCCTTGACGTTGGCCCCGCCGCTCATCTCGACCACGCTCGCATAGTACTTTTTTGCCAGCCGGACGTGCTCCAGCCCGCCCAGCGCGCATAGGCAGTCGGCCAGGATCAGGTGGGTCTGAAAGTCACCGGGCTGGTGCATGAGCACCTCTTCGAAGCAGAACAAGGCCTTTTCGTAGGCGCCCTGCCGCGCGTGCAGCCTGCCGGCCTCGTACCATGCCTGGTAGTCCCCGAGCTGGTGGTCCAGGTGCTTGTGCAGGTCCTCCAGGGCGCCGGCGATGTCACCTCGGTCCCTTTTCAGGGCCACAATCCGGTGGATGATCATTAGGTTGTCCGGGTCGGCGTGCAGCGCGGCCTCGTACGTGGTCCTCGCCTCGTCCGCCTTGTCGACGCTCTCCAGGTACATCCCCTTGAGCCGCGCTGCCCGACACGACCCGGGGAAGCGCTGGTGGATCAGGTTGACGATCGACAGCGCCTCGTCGCCCTTGCCGAGCTGGATGCACGCGATGGCGTGGTCTTCTCGCACCGCCCAAAGAGACGACTCGTCGAGCAATTTCTCGTCGTCAATCAGCGATTTCGTCAGCGAGTAGACCTCCAGCGGATGGGCCGGCGCGTGTGTGGTTCGAACGAGCCTCAAGTAATGCAGCACGGAGGCGCGAGGGCCGGAAGCGGCCGCATCGAGCGCTGCTGCCCGAGCTTCTCTGAGGTCGTCGGCCATTTCAAACTGGTGGTTCTTTCTTCTTTCAGACTTCTTCTTCTTTCAGACTGGTGGTTACAGGCTGCAGTGCTCCATCAGCCGCCTGATGGCCGGATCGCTGGCCCCGCCGTCCGCGGTCGCCATCCGCCGCCGGATCTCCTTCGTCTCGAGTCGGTTCTTCTTCCGGAGCTGGGCGACGTCCTTCGTCGGCACCCGCCGCGCCATCTCCTCACTGTCCACGAAACGCCGCGTCTTGCTCGTGATCATCGACACCAGACCCTTGAGCTCGTCTCCCTGCGGCAGCTCGACGGCCGACGAAGCGGCCGACGAAGCGGCCGAGGGGGAGGCCGAGGCGGAGGTGGGGTGTGCAGGTGGTGCAGCCGATGCCTTCGGGTTGTTGGGTTTCAAGCCACGTCGAGCCGTCCTCGATACCGCGCTCCCCATGACGACCTGGCCGACCGTCTGACCGTCCACCTCAGTCGTAGTTCGATGCGGAGGAGCCTTATTCGAAGCAACCTTCACGTTCACGAACAAGATCTTGAAATATGCACGCCACGTTCCGCTCCTCCTCCATTTTCGCCCCCCTGCGTTCGCTGATTACCCACCGATCCCAACAGACTGCGATGCTCTCCTGCCGGGCTGCGAAAGTCTCCGCGTGCGTGCCGAAATCCGCCGAGTCAGCGGTCCACGTCACCCCACTGGGGCGAACGCTTGGGTGCATTCGTCGACTGGCGAGCGCACCAACAACTCACTCCCAACTCACTCCCACCAAACGCAGGGACGAGGCATTTTCCCTCGTCCAAGGCGACCACGCCTACCTGGACGTCCGGACCGCCGACGAATTTGCGGCCGGCCACATCGAAGGTGCCGGTACGACACGTGCTGTTTCCTACCGAAGGCGGTCTCCCACCCAGTCACCCAGTCACCCAGTCACCCAGTCTCACTCGTACTCACACTCGCACTCGCACTCGCTCGCCAGTATCCGTCCCCGTCTGGCTCAAGGTATGTACCATAAATGTACCATATATGGTGTTTGAATTGGCTCGACGACGTGCGCTCCTTCCCCATTACAATCACTCCCTCAATCACGATTACTCCCCCAACCACTCGCCAGGGTCCCGACGGATTCTCGCCCAATCCCGACTTCGTGAGCTGCGTCGAGGATCTCTTCCCCGACAAGTCGACCAAGATCTGCGTCGGGTGCCTCAGTGGCAAGCGAAGCGAGGCAGCGACGGCCGCACTCGAGCAGGCCGGGTACAGTGATTTGAGTGACATGACTGTCGGGTACAACGGCTGGTGCCAGGCTGGCCTCCCGACGACGACGTCCTAGACTCCTGGAGAACGACCACGGCATCATCGAATCAGTTTCCTTTTTCTTGTTTGCAAGGTATGCAGCAAAGATGATCGAGTATTAGAAGGCCTCCTCGGCCAGGTCGATCGCTCGCCCCAGGGCGGCGGCCTTGTTGACCGTCTCCTCGAACTCGCTCTCCGGGACGCTGTCCATGACGACGCCCGCCCCGGCCTGCAGGTGGCAAACCCACTCTCCCTCTCCCTCGCAGACCACCATCGTCCGCAGGGCCAGGGCCATGTCCATGCCCCCGCCAAATGCGGCCCAGCCGAACCCGCCGCCGTACGGCCCCCGCTTGCTCTTCTCGAGCTCGTCCAGGATCTGCATGGCACGCACCTTTGGTGCTCCGGACACCGTTCCGGCCGGCAAGGCGGCGCGCAAGGCGTCCCAACACGTCAGGTCGTCCAGGATCTCACCCGTCACCGTCGACGAGATGTGCATCACGTGGGAGTATCGCTCGACCTCCATCAGCTTTTCCACCTGCACCGACCCCTTCTTGCTCACCTTCCCGACGTCGTTCCTCCCGAGGTCCACCAACATGACATGCTCGGCAATCTCCTTCTCGTCCTGGAGCAGGTCGGCCTCGAGCGCCGCGTCCTCCTCGGCGTCCACGCCGCGCCTCCTTGTGCCGGCGAGCGGCCGGTTAGTCACCCTCCGCGTGTTCTTCCTGCTCTTGTCCACGCGACACAGAATCTCCGGGGACGACGAAACAATGGTCGCGTCCTTAGTTCGGATGTAGGCCATGTACGGCGACGGGTTGACCACCCGCAGCGCCCGGTAGACGCTGAAGGGATCGGCTTGCGTCTTGCGCTCAAACCGCTGCGAAAGGACCAACTGAAACACATCGCCGGCAAGGATGTGCTCCTTCGTCGCCTGAATGGCGTCCATAAACTCGTCCTTGGTGAAGTTGGACGTCGGCTGCTTGGTCGACTTCTTCTGCAGGCTGAGGTCCACGTTGCCGTAGGACAGGTTGGTCGGCCGCGGGTCCCGCAGCACCCTCAGCAGCTCTTCCAGCCGCTCCTTGCCATCCTCCAGCGAGCTCGTCCTCGTGTCGATCCAGCATACCACGTATGTCAGTTTCGTCGCGTGGTCGAACAGGACCGTGTCCTGATACAGCGCCAGGTGCATGTCGGGGACGTCCCGGTCGTCCGTCGGCGCGTCCTCGAACGGCAGCTTGCCCTGGTACACGTACCTGACCGTGTCGTAGCCGCAATAACCGACCCAACCCCCTGTGAACACGTCGGCGGGAAAGTCCGGGTTGACCGCGAGATCCTCGGCCGGCACCCGCCACTCCTTGCTGATCTCCTCGGGGATGGCCAGCGGGTCGGCCGACGTCGACCTCGTCACGCGGTAGTCCGCCTCCCCGTTGACCTTCTCCCGGACCTCGACGTCGTTACCCTTGGCCACGATCTCCACGAGCGGCCGCGCGCCGACGAAGCTGTACCGGCCCTGCTGCGTGCCGTTGTTGACCGACTCGAACAGGAACGAGTGCTGTGTGTGCGGGGACGCCTCTTCGAGCTTCTTGTAGGCCAGAATCGGCGTGAGCTGGTCGCCCATGATTCTTTTGTAGATGGGGATCAAGTTGGCCTCCGGGTTCCTGGGTGGAAGAGGAGAGAAGAGAGGGGTGAGGGTACGTCGCAGGAGTTCAAGGGAAGACCACCACGACCGTACCTGGCGCGCATCTCCTCGAACTGCGCATCTATTGCGTTGGACGGTGCGATCGCCGACGCCGCATACGACCTCTGAGCCGTGTGCACGCGAGGGACGAGACCACATTTTTTGGTCGCCCGAACACGAGCCGCAAGACGCCGGGGCGATTCCCGCGTCATGCTCGGCATCCGCGCTGCATTGGCCGTGGACGACGACGACGCCACGGGAGCGCCCGCACGCGGGGTCCGAAGGGCAGGCATTGATCGACGCGAATACGTTTTGCGGTTTCAGCGCGCGCGCCCATTCATAAACGATCACGATGGCTCTCTCCCGCGGCGGCATTCGGCGTCGCGTCGTCGACGAGTTGCTGACACCGACGCGGAACCAACTGGAATGCCTCCGCCTCGCGCTGGGCGCCGGAGAACCGGCGACGGCGTGCCGACGCATCCACCAGGCCCCCGCCTCGTCTGCTTCTTCGTCGCAGGTCGAGGCCCTGAAGGCGCTCATCCCGAGCGTTGCGGCACAGAACCCTAGCGAGCTCGGCCAGGAAGCGCGCGAGAGGCAGAACGCCAGCGTCGTGGGGACGGCGTGGGCGGCGGCGACCCTGCGGAAAAAGTCGTTCGACGAGCTGCATTCGCTCTGGCTCACGCTGTACAAGGAGCGGAACGCGCTTCACGCGGAGAAACTGGCATGGAAGCGGGCAGGGCAGCGGATGCCGCAGGCCACCAGGTTGTCCAAGACCCGGCTGTCGATGAACCGCATCAAGCAGGTCATGGGCGAGCGGTCGCGCAGCGAGGCGTACAGCGAGGAGGAGAGGGGATACTTGAAAGCCTTCGTCGATTCAATGTAACGCATCTATGCAATCTTCTTACAATAACTTGAACACGAGGATCGCCGACGTATCGGGTCCTCTAAGCCACTGCTAGGTTCCAAACGAATGCTGCCTCCTCCTTCCGGCTACGACTTCAAAAAAAAGAATCCGGACTAGACGCCTGTTCAGTACTGGTTGAGACGCCTGTACTGGTTGAGACGCCTGTTGTTGTACTGGTTGAGACGCCTGTTGTTGTACTGGTTGAGACGCCTGTTGTCGTACTGGTTGAGGCGACGGTTCGATGCCATGACACCGGATCCGGTCAGCAGAGCGAGCATAGCCACGAGCAGGGCGATGATGTTAATGATCTGCGGGAGAAGACGGCGGGAAGCGAGGTCAGTGAGCGTCGAGCGCGTTGAGCGTCGAGCCGACCGGTCGGCCCCGGTGCGTGGAGCAGCCGGGGCCGAGACAGAGGGGGACGAAGTCCAAACGCCCCCACGCCGCCCCCACGCCGCACCGAGGCCCGGTTTGCTCGGACTGAAGGCGTATATACACCAGATAACCAGGAATGGCGCGGGGGACGGGGGACTGCGTGGTTCGGAGGTGGAATTCTCGAATCTGGCAAAGAAGTCTGCCACGTCGATTCGAACGTTTTCCACCGTTCACATCCAAGGCGGACGCTCCAATACGGCAGGAATCTCAATAAAGTTCCATCCTGAGGCCGCAAGAGGAACACCGCGCGGTGCGGACGTCGAGATCGAGGGATTTCACAGTTTGAGAGATTCTTCCAGCCTCGACGAATGCGGGCGTCACCCGCCGATATCCCTCGGTACGTACCTTCATTTTATGATAAAAGTTCGCTTTAGTGTGGATTCTGTTCAATTGAAGAGGGCTATGCCGCTGGAAACGGCCCCCCGATTTCCAGGATGGGCCTCGCTGGCGAAAGGCGCGTCCCCACCTCTCACTCGAGTCGGGGAGCCGGTTTTCGGTGGGGTGAGCGGGGAGCGCAGCGACACGCTAGGCGCTGCGCTCGTTCTATGCTCGTTCTATGCTGAGCGGCCTTACTTACTTACTTATAGCACACGTGCTCGACGCACCCATGTTCGTTCGTTCGTTAAATTTGCTAACGTCGTCATCACGCAACCATCATCGTCATCATCATCGTCGTCACGCCTCTTCCATCGCCTCTTCCTTCACGACAGCCTCCCGCATCATCCCGTGCCGCTGCAAAAATTGCTGCAAGCGGTCCCTCGCGCTCGAGTCGTCCTCATCGGCGGCAAAAAAGGCGCCAAACTCGTCCCTGACGTCGCCCATCGTGACGCCAGGGACCGTCAGCGGCGCATTGTCCGGCAGGAAAGACGTCGGTCTACCGGTGCCGTTGCCCAAGAGTCCCAGCGACCCCAGGTTTGCGAGCAACGACGAGTCCACCAGCCCGACCCCGCCACCTATCCCCGCAGGTCCGCCCTGCTGCATCAGGAGGCTCTCGACGCCGGCCAACGTGCTGGGCAAGTCGAGATCTACGCCTTCCAACGACTTGTTCAGCGCCATCCAGGTCTCGAGCGACGCGTCCGCCTTGCGCTTCGTGCCGCCGTCTGACTCGACCCCGCCGCTTCTCGGCGGCAGGCTGGACGGCAGGTTGGACGGCAGGCTCGGCATGCCGGACGGGTCGGCGCCCACTCCAACCATGCTGATCAAATTCTGCATGTACGACGGGTCTTCGAACGGCGACCCGCCCGAGTTGCCGGCGCTCGGATAGACCGTCCTGGACGGCGCGCGCTGGAGCCCCGCGGCCCCCGAGGCCATCCCGGAGAGTCCGGACATCGAGTTTCCGCCAGCTCCCGTCGACATAGACGGGGGACGCTCGCTCACGGGGGGCTTGCTGAAGCTGAACGAGCTCATCGAGGGCGTGGGCCCGCTCTCACCCATCTGAGGCAGGTGGTGGGTCGTGAGCGGCAAGAACTCCCATCCCGGATGGCCGTCCATCCACCAGTTGCTCGCTGCCCGAGGCACAATGCGACGAACTGCATCAGGCCACGTGTTGATATCGCTCACGAGCCAGATGATGTCGATGAGCTCCTGGTCGGTTTCCGTCGGGGCGCTCTGGCGCTTGCGCAGGAGCCCCACCGGCCGGTTGATGTCAATCACGTTGAAGCTTATGCACCTGTAGACCAATCCGACGTCTTCCCTGTTGTCTGGGTGATAGACGCGCAGCTGCGTGTCCGTGGAGACGGCTTTCCGGACGTGGTCGCGGGCCACGTCCCACATCTTTGTCAGCCGCAAGACGTGCTTGAGCGTCTCCTTGAGCGATCGGTTGCTCTCCGCTAACTCCACCAGCTCCTTGAATTCTCCCACCTTGGTCACGCTGTTGCGGGGCACCTGCAGGTTGCAGCGGGGAATGTCGACCGCCTCGGCCGCCCCTCCGATGTCTTCCAGCTTCTTCTGGGTCTGCACGCCGAGGCCTTCGATCTTGGAGATGCCGTCGTCGACGTGAGGAATCTCAAGCTTGGTCGCGGCCCTCACCCTGGCGGTCGCCACGACGAACGGCTCCGAGAGCACCGGGGCAATGCCGGGGAGCGGGATGCCCCCCCGCTGGACGACCCGGGCCAGAAGCCTGAAGGGCGGCGCCCGTCCTGTCAGCAGCGCCTCGGAGGAATCCGTGACCTTGAGATCTGGCAGCATGGCCTGTCCGGAGATCATCGGGACGAGGATCCGCATGTCGTCCGTGTAGGCGCCCGACCTGCCGTGGACGAGCAGGGCTTGCCCCGACTTGTTCGTGAGCAGCTGGCAGGCCTCGAGCGCCTCGGGACGCTCCTGCTCCAGCTCGAGCTTTCTACCATCCACCAAGGAGAGCTCGAGGAACGTATCCTCCAGCCCATACTGGACGAGGTGTCCCGTCGACGTGTCGACGACGACGACGTACACCTGCGCGCCGCAGCTCGCCTCCAACACGTCGGACGGCGCGAGGTACTTTTTTTTGAACGACCCGGGGCAGCGCCGTTTCTGACATAATGCACACTGCTGACACGTGGGGTTGGCGCAGCCTGCAGGGCGACGGCACGAGCGACACGTGAGCTAGCGAAATGATGACGATGACGACGACGATGATACCACGTACCGAGATGCTGGCAGTCGTGCCGGAACTGGCACGCCTTGAGGCTCTGGCGAGTGATGGGCGTCGTCGCAGACGGAGAGTGAGGTTTCGGGTCGTGTTCGATCCCGGTCGGACGGTCGGAGACACGCACCTGTATGGGATGAGCCATCTCGCCGCGCTCCCTTCCTTCCTTCCTTCCTTCCTTCCTTCCTTCCTTCCTTCCTTCCTATTCTTTGTGTCCCTGTTCGTCGTCGAAGAACTCCGGGGACGGGAGGGGCAGAGAACGAGCAACACGCTAGATGACGGAAAGGGCAATTGTCTCACGCAAGATTCTCTCGGCAGCGGTTCCGGGACCTATCCTACTACGACCGATATAGCCTTTTGGCGTTGTTTTCTCTCCTGTGTTCCAACGGTTGGGGGTTGGGACGATCAATCACTTCAACTTCTCGTCGTCGGGCAGCTGGTCAAATTGAAATTGAATCAATCGTCCTTTCGGAAGCACGTCTCATCATCCAGCTCCTCCAGAAGCACGCTCGCGCCCAGGCCGGGGACCGCGTGGACGCCGAACAGCCGCTTGGTTGCCGCGTCGCCGGCCGACTTGGCGCTGAACGTCACCGTCGCGTCCCTCTCGCCGCCCCTCTCGGTGGCCTTGCTGCTGCTCGCAAACACAGCCAGCCGCTCCGGCGAGATGCTGTAGCCGCGCATCAGGTACACCTTGAGGCGGGTCATGACGCAGAGGACCGCGGCCCGCGTGAGCACCCCGTCGTGGCCTCCCCGGCCCCGGTGCGCGGTGGCGTGCCCCGACGACGACGGAGCTCCCTCGTGGCCTCCGCGACCGTTTTGCCTCCTGCGCTTGCCATCTCCCCCTCCTCCGTTCTCCTCGAGGATCGACTGGTCGATGTCGAGCAGCTCGTGGAGGTCGGAGACCGTCGACGCCGTCTTGGACGCGGCGATGGCGTCAATCTCGTGAAGGACGACGCATACCTCGTCCGCCTTCTTGTAAGGGAGGCCGGCCAGGATCACGGCCAGCCAGCAGCACATGTTGACGTCGGCCGACGACAGGTCCGAGCCCTTGTCTCCCTTGAACGACCGCACCAGAAGCCGCAGGAACTCGTTCCGCTTGGCCCGCGTTGGGCACACAATCTCCGAGTAGAGCTTTCTGGCGCGCTGCTGGGCTGCCTTGAGCTTTGCGACGGCTTGCTCCCTGTGGCGGCCCTTCTGGTGGCCCTTTTGGCGGGGTCCCGCTGGGCACGCGTCCTTGATGCCCTTGACGATGCGCCCCATGTCGACATACTGGGGGTACTTGCCCATCAGCAGCTTGAGCTGCTTGATAGAGCGCGCGCACAGAGATCCGACGCCCGAAGAGCCCGACTCCCGCGCCACACCGTCCGCCATGGCAAACAGGACGAGCGTCGAGAGACACGACCAGGGCCCGCACAGGCCGTCGCGGACGCTGATCTCGATCAAAAACAGGATTTTGCGCCTGATCATCGTAGCCGTCTGCTCCTCCACCTTCTGATGCGGACTGGAGTCCATCGCAAGGGAGAGGATCCGGTCCCAGTGGAGCTGCAGGATGGCGCTGCTCTGCGTCACGTCGCCCTCCCCGTTCTCTGCCGCCACGGCCCCCGTCGCGGCGTCCCTGCTCTGTCTCTGGTGAAGCGCCAGGGCGTCCACCTGAATCAGTTCGATGAGTCCGTTCAACGCCGCCAGGGTTATGGCCGGCGCAGAGTCCGAGGACAGCGCCTTGCCGATGGCCTGCTGCGCGACGCTCTTGCCGTCAATCTGCGACATGGGCGCCGCGATCATGATTTGGCAGATGGCCTCGAGCGCATTCCGCTGGATTTGCGCCGCGAGAGCCGGCGAACCGATGGCCGGTCCGCTGGCCGGCCCGAGGGCCGACCCGCTCGCGCCAGTCTTCAGGCTGTCCAGCGTCCAGAAGCCGTTCAGCACGAGCATACACGACGCGGGCGTCAGCTTGTCGGCGAGCGCCGGCTGGTCCGGCAGGAACACGTCGACCTGCTGCAAGAGCCTGGCGGCTGCGAAGCGGTAGACTTGCCCGACGATGAAGATGAACCTGGGGAGGTTCTTCACGTAGGCCTCCGGCTTCTCCAAGAAGGCAAGGTACTGGGCCGCGACGTTCAAAAGCCGCCCAGTTGCCGTCGGGCTAGACAGCGCGCACGACGACAGGCACGCGCACGCCGCGGAGACGACCGCGGTGAACTTGTGCGTGTTGATGATGTTCGGTAGCTCCTCCGACATGTCGGTCGCCAGGTTCACGGTGATGCTGCTGCTCTGCTCCATGCTATTGAGGATGGTCGACGTGATTCCCAGCACGTACAGCATCTCCTCCGCGTGCATCTTGGCGTCCTCCTTGCTCTGCTGGTCCCCGTCGACGGCCCTCGGGTCCTCCTTCAGGTGCGGAGCGAGCGTCCGCAAGAACTTTAGAGGGTCGCGATCCGGCACACACGATGCAGGGTTCGCCAACACCATGGCGTATATGGCGTGGAGATACGACATGCTGCCGTGCCTCGGGCCGTTTGCCGTCCCGGTCCCGGTCGTCAGTGCCGTCGCCTTCGTGGTTGACGCGCGATCGCCGTAGAGAAAGAGGTCGAGGAGCGCTATGGCCGTGCCTTGCTGGTCGGCGTCGCGGATCTCCTGGAGCAGGACGACCAGCGGGTTGGACCGGTCGATGAGCCCCCTGCATCCGCTGCTGGGCATCGAGCTGACGATGGCGTCGGCCAGCTTGGCCAGCGACTTGGCCCGGTCCTGAGGCGTACGGTGAACTCGAACATCGTCTCCTTCGGCGACAGGGTCGAACCAGAGCGACTTGAAGATCTTGACGACGAACGACTTGACGCTGTCCTCGCTGTCGGTCGACCGGTTCAGGATCGCCTTGTACGACTCGATCACCTTGTCCGAGCGCTCCTCTGGAATGATCAGACAGCAGTCACGCAGGATCTTGATGGCACTCTTCCGGACGCTGCTCCCGGCGTCCTCGCTGGCCCTGATGACGACGTCGATGAGCCGGACGGCGAGCGCTGCGTCCTGGACCATGTGCTTGCCCACGAGCACCAGAGCGGCCTCGCGGACGGAGATCGAGTCGTCCTGCAGAGAATGTTCGACCGCCACCAAAAGAGAGGGGGCGTCGAGCAGCCGCTTGTCCACGTTGACGACGTCTCCGAGCGCCTTGACCGCCCTGGCCCTCGTGCTCGGCGACTGATGTTTTGACTCGAGGATTTCCACCAGCCACGTGAGCATGGCGGGCGCAGCAGACAGAAACTGCTCATGAATCATCGCTTTGATCACCAACGCCATGTCCTCCTCGTCCGGCTCGGGCACGTCACTGTTGCCGTTGTTGGCGGTGTCTTCGGCATAGCCAGTCCCATCGCCGGTCCCATCGCCGATATTCCCGACCCCGCCATGAACATCGCTGCCACCTCGATCCGGGGTCCTCGGCACGACTCTACGCCCGGCAAGCTCGTCTTGTGCCGCCTGGAAGAGCTTGGCGACCTCCTGGGCGCGCTCGTCGTCGTGGGCAGTCTCCACCTTGGCCAGGTCCTCCGAGAGCTTCCGCAGAAGCACGAAGCGAGCAGACGAGATCGCGGACGGCGTATCAAGTCCGAGACCGGCCGTCAGGCTCCGGGCCACCATGCGCGGGGCCGCCTCGGCGATTGTCCCCTGACTGCGGCGAACGGGGCGACCCTCGCGGTCACGGCCTCCCGTGTCTCCTTCGAGGATGCCCTCGAGCAGGTGGCTCGAATCGTTCAAAAGAACGCTGTCCCTGTGCAGGTGCACGAGGATCCGGCCGCAGACGTCCACGCACAGCTGCCTGACCGCCGAGTCTGGGTGCTGCAGTCCGGCGGGCCCGTTGAGCCTCGACACCAGTCGGATCAAGACGGTCGAGGCACACGTCCAGAATATGGAATCAGACGCGTCCAGGAGGTCCTGAACGATGCCCGTCATCACACACATGAAGTCAGCGTCGGTCTCGCTGCGCATCGTCTTGGCCGACCCGAGCCGCTCCATGCACAGCTCCCAGAAGCGGTCCGCAGTCGAGATGCACAGCGCGTACGGCGCGCTCATCTCTTGAGGCGACGCCACGCTCGCGAGCGAGGCGCATCCCTGGACCATCTCGAGGACCATGGCGCTCAGCACGCCGACGTCGACCATGGCGCCCCGCTCGACGACCAGGGGGAGGTCCCGCGTGTACCGCTTGCCCGCCCCCACGTGCGGCGCCAACGCGCCAAAGACATCAGGCAGGATGGAAGGACGCAGGTCCTCGGACGTCGCATGGATCGCCGAGAGCACGGCGATGCACCTGGAGGAGAACGCGAGCGTGAGTCAGGGCGCGCGGGAGTCAGAGCGCACGTCAGCCGAGTCAAAGGACGGCCGAGTCAAAGGACGGCCGAGTCGAAGGACGGCCGAGTCGAAGGACGCACCTGCCGTGCACGTCTGCCAGGCCCCGGTCAACCGTCACGGACTGCGTGGCCGTCCGGACCAAGGGCGACAGGGTCGACGTCTGAATCTTGATGACCGACGTGATATCGCTGATGACGTCCAGCGACGCCAAAATCCGATCCTTCAACCGACCTACCACCGGCGGCACCCGGTTGCTGCTGTTGTTGCCCCTCGCCGTTGTCGTCGTCTTTGTGGTCGTCTTTGTCGCCCCGCCGCCCTTCACCTTTTCCTTCTTGACCCCCCGGACCCCTCCGCCTTCCCCGTTTTCCTCCTTCTTTCTGTTCTTTGCGGTCTTCAGCGTCGCCTTGACCTCCGCCTTGGAGCCGGTCGTCGCCGACCTCGTGCTCCGCGTCCTGGTACCCCTGGTCTTGGCCACGTCTCTGACTGCGCAATCCTCGGCGTCCTCCTCCTTCTCCTCCTTCTCCTCCTCCTTCTCCTCCTCCTTCTCCTCCCTCTTCTTCTCCACGTCCCCATCCTCCTTCTCGTCGTCGTCGTCCGTCGCCGCCTCGTCGTGGAGGTCGGGTCGGACGGCCGCCTTGATCCTCGGGCAGTGGAACGGCAGCAGGTTGTTGTGAAGGTGGAACCGCGTCGCCTCCACGCACAGGTCCAGCGTCTCCTCAGGTATCACCAAGTCCCGGCTATCCGCGCCGTGCGCCTTGAGAATGAGCCTCTCTGCCAGGACTGCCGCCTCCATCGCGCCCTCCGCCCTGAGACACGCCTCGTCACCCTCGGACGACGTGGAGTACACCTTGGTGCCCGCCCCCCGCCGAACGACCGACCCTAGATTCTGGATCACGGAGAACAAGACCTCCCTCGGAATCTGCGCAAACGTCGCCGCCCGGACCCCGAAGGCCACCGACGTCATCCCCTGCACGTCCCGGAGCACCCGCCGCGTGTCTGATAGATACACCTCGCCCGCCGCCTCGCCCGCCGCCGCCGCATTGAACGACTCAAACAGCGCCAACAACGCGCTCAGGGACTTTTGCGTCTCCTCCTCGGCCGTCAGCGCCGCCCGACCCGTCCCCTGCACGGCCACCCGTGCCGACGGGGGCCTTGACCCGCTGGCCCGCCGCTTCTTCTTCTCCGCCGCCACCGGCGAGTTGATCTTCACCTGCGCGTGCCGCCGCTTGTTTTCGGCCGACCTCGCCGGGTCGCCGTCCTTGTTCTCGCCGATCTCGCCGTTCTCGCCGCGGCCGCCCGTTCGCTCCCTGGGCGCCGAGGTCGACGCGTGACTGGCCAATCCAAAGATATCCGGCTGAGCGTCCTCAAACAGCCGCACCAGCGCCGTCGACCGCCCTTCCTGACCTTTCTCTGCCACGTTCTCTGCCGCATCCCGACCCTCGAGGAAGCGAAGATCCACGCCGTTGAGCAAACGCGCGCACAGGTCGACGAGGTCCTGCTGGGGGAGGCTCCCAGGCGAGTCGATTGTCGAGTCGGGGCAAACGCCCACGTCCGCCTCGCCAGGCCACGCCGTCACCGGAAGTCGAAGCGTCTGAACGAGATCGGGCTGATGTAGGTCGGTGAGCCTGAAGACCAGGGAGGAAACCTCGTGGAGATCATCGTTTGAATTCAAACGATCGGCCTCGTCGCGAGGCTGGACGGCGTCGTCGTCCATGCTCTCTGCTGCTCTTCCTTCCTTCCTTCTATCTATATATCCTTCCTTCTATCTATATCTGTATATCTGTATGCGTGTGTCCTCGCGCACGTGTATCTTCCGCACATCAAATCGAAACCTGGCCAGGTATCCCATTCCCTACCCGTAGTATCTCTCACCGTACGCACGTGCACAACAGATAGAGATCTCTGAAAGAGAGATCTCTGAAAGAGAGATCTCTGGGAGAGAGGAACAGGAAGGGAGACGCAGCGAACCGACTCATCCCTCTTGCTTGCATGCTCGGGTGAAGAAGAGAGATGCACGCCAAACGCAAGGGCGCGCCGGTGGCGCAGCCCGTGGACGACTCAGGGACAGACGAAGAGTTTGATACGTCGGACGAAGAAGAGATTAACGCCGCCATGGCGGACCCAGCGCTCAAAAAGAAACTGCTGAGCAGCATGCGAGGAAGGCGAGCGGGCGACAGCGAGGACAGCGAGGACAGCGAGGACAGCGAGGAAGACGACGAGAGCGATGAGGGCGACGAGGGCGACGAGGGCGACGAGGGCGAGGACGAAGGTGGCCGGGACCGTCACGAGGACAGCTTCATCTACGCCGGCGAGGTGATGAAGGAGCTCTGTGCGGACATTACGTGGGGGGACGCCGACGAGCAGTGGAAGGAGGGGCTGGTCCTGACAAGCAAGCAGCGGACGGAAGTGGAGGACGTGGAGAATGATCTGGAGCGGGAGCTTGCGTTCTACAACCAGGCACTCCAGTCGACGTTTGCGGCCATCACGAGGTTCGAGGAGGAGGGCGTCAAGTGGCGCCGGCCGGACGACTACCTGGCCGAGATGGTCAAGTCGGACGGGCACATGGCCAAGGTGAAGGAGCAGTTGGTGCACGAGCAGACGGTGATCGAAGAGGCGGAGCAGCGGAGGAAGGACCGAGAGAGCAGGAAGTACAGCAAACAGGTGGCCGCAGAGAGGAGGAAGGAGCGGTTGCAGCAGAAGAAGCAGGCGATCGACAGCGTGACCAACCTCCGGAAACAGCGGGCGAAGAGCAATTTCCAGGGGGACCTCAACTTGGATCAGGTGGGCCTGGGCGACGCCAAGGGGAGGGGCAAGGGCAAGCAGCTGGGAGAGCGGTTCTCGGCGTCGGGGGCAAAGTCGACCAAGCGGCAGAAGCGGGACTCTAAGTTCGGGTTTGGCGGGCCGAAGAGGCGACAGAAGATGAACGACGCGTACTCTGCGGCCGCCACGGACGGGCCGAAGCGGGCCGGCGGGGTCAAGAAGCGGCCCGGGAAGAGCCGGAGAGCCGCCCAGAAGAACAGGCGGTGAGTTCCTTGCGAACGGACGGACAGACGGACGGACAGACGGGCGAGCGCGAATGATGGTGCGTGTAACAAACAATCGTTTGGTTCGTTGGGTCTTCTTTCGCGAAAGAGCAGGTGGCGTCCGCTACAGGCGCACGAGAACGACAGTCACATCGTCTGCAGTGGTGGTGAGCGGTGACGGGTGAGCGGTGACGGGTGAGCGGTGATCGCGATGATGACCGCGATCGGGAGCATACGATGCGCAGCTACCAAACAGCGCGATAATAAAAGACCCGCACGTACCTGTGGTCCCGGCCTCGACGGCAGCGTCAATCAGGATCGCGGCAATCTCCTTGCAAGACTTCTTGCTGTGCTTCTCGCAGAGCTTGATAACCTGCCGATCAAACGCATCAAACGCATCGAGTGAGCGAGCTGACGAGTCAATAGACCGACCACCGTCACCAACCGCCGACCGACACGTACCTCCTCGTTGCTCAGGCCGCCGCCGCCGCCCCTGACTTCGTTCTCGAAGAGGCCGTCGCTGGCAACCACGATCCAGGCGTCGTCCTTCGTCAGCAGCTTATTGGTGATGTCGGGCTCGGCGACCACGCCGAATCCGGAAGAGTAATTGTCAGATCCGGCCTGCACGCCCTCGAACTGGCCGGTCCCTTTCATATAGGCGTCCCCGAAGGCCCGGCTCAGCGCCAGTAGACCGCCCACGCGCCACGTGCCTCCGACGTACCTCACGAGCGGCATGTTAGGGTTGGGATTCTGGAACTCGATCCGCTTCCGCTCGTCCTCGCTGTCCGGAACGTGATCCACGGTCATCTGCGTCGCGCCCTTCTTGCCTCCGAGGACCTGGAAGAGAACGAGAACGAGCGGGCAGTCGTCGTGAGCGCCGAGGGTGATGGGATGATGAACGAATGAACGGGGAGCGACCCGTTCACATAAAAGGAAGCTCGGTTCAATCAACTCGGCAAACAGCGGAGAGCGGAGAGCGGAGAGCGTGGCGTCGCTTTGCTTCTACCTCGCTTCTACGTACGCCGCTCCCCGTCGTCATCGATCGAGTAAACACAATGTCAGTCATAACCACGCACCACGCGAGCGTCCCCGGCGTTTGCGGCCAGCAAGTACATTGCGCCCGCGCTGTCCTCGTGCAACAGCGCGACGGCACCGGTGGCCCCGCACTTGGAACCCCCAATCCCGCGCTCGCCCACCATCCCCATGAACCCCTTTTTGGGGGCCAGGATCCTCCGGTCGGCGGCGAGGAACGCCTCGGTCGTCGCTGCCTCCGGCGAGCCAACCTCGCCCCAGTACTTCCGGATGTACTTGGGAAAGTTCTCCTGGAGCCACTCCGCGGTCGCGTACCCGCCGTGACCGTCGAACACAGCGGCCATCGTGCCCACCCCCGAGCCAAGGTCGGTCGCCACGCACGATCGGTCCTCGTTCTGCTTCCTCGCCGTTCCCTGCTGGCTCATCGAATCAATCTCCTTCACCACCGCCCGACTGACTTGCAGCGACGAGGACAAGGACGACGACGACGAGCGAAGGGCAGAACTCGAGGGTGGAGAAACTGGCGAGAGAGCGAGGAGACCATTTCTGGAGGGTCCAGCGAGCGATCGAGGACCCTGGAACGTTCCCGATGGACAGAGAGAGGCCTGCATGATGCTGTTGCCGCGCTCTGTTTTGCCACCACGACTCTACTCGCTGAAAAGATTAAATTTCAGGGGATCGCACCCTTGACAAACACAAGGGCTGCGCCGTTCATGCAGTAGCGGAGCCCCGTGGGCGCCGGCCCGTCCGGGAAGACGTGACCGAGGTGGCCGTGGCACGTGTGGCACGACACCTCCGTCCTCGGCATGAACACGATGCTCCGGTCCTCCGACTCGTCGACCGCGCCCGGCAGGGCCTGCGTGAACGAGGGCCACCCCGTGCCCGAGTTGAACTTTGCCGACGAATCAAACAGGCTCGAACCGCACCCCGCGCATACAAACGTCCCCGGACTGTACTCCTTGTTCAGCGGCGAGGTGAAGGGCGGCTCTGTGGCCGCCTTGCGGAGCACCCTGTACGACAAGGCGCCGGGACCGCCGAGCTGCTTCTGCCACTCCTCGTCCGACAGGTTGGCCCAGTCCACGCTGGTACTCTCTGGGGCGGCAACCGCCGTGCGGGACTGCGCGGCGACCCCGATGGTCGCAATCGAGGCGACCAGCGCCCGCAGCGCCGAGCGACGCACGCCGTCGTTGTTACTGTTGTTGTGATTACTGCCGTCCCCGTTGTTCGCGTCGGTGCTGTTGCTGTTGCTGTTGCTGTTGTTGCCGTTGTGAGAGGCCTTTGTGGCCAACCCACCACCGACCACACGCACGGACGGAATGGACACGAGGGTCGCCCTCCTTCCGCTCGCCCTCGTGAAGCTGCCCACTCTCCGGGTAGAAAACACGTGTGTCAACGTCATCGTGATGGATGTAGAATTTGATTTCGTTTGCCGTGTCTTGTCCGATTGCGCGAGTGAGATGGCTCGGAAACCGGGCCGGGTCCTCTCCAAACGAACCGTCACACCATATACGAACGAGAACGCCGTACTACGTACTACGTACGTTCGTTATCCCCGACGCGAAGCAGGAAGAACGAACGAAGCAGAAGCTGCGTGCTCTCGGGGAATTTCGAAATCTCGGAATTCCGTTGCAATTTCGGTCGACGTCGAAATCCACAGTAGAGAATGGCGAATGACAACAGGAGATTCACGCTCCTGGGCAGTAACGTCCATAATACGTCCAGGAGCGCGGGTATGACGCAGCAAAGCAAGGGAATGCCACCGCCCCCGTCTGGATCGTCCGCGACTCGGATGGCCAGGCAGTCCCTGGGGGGCGGTGTACTGGGGCAGCAGCACCCCGGGACGGTCCAGCGTCGCGCGCCGCCGGGCGTCAAGGGGGACCCCCGCCCCGTCAGCGACAAGGGATACCAGGTGCGTGTATTCGTCGGTGGATGAACCATTGGTGGCTGTGGCGGCGAAGAGTGACGTCTCCCCGATCGTCTCACCGACCCATTCTCCCACTCGCATTCACATTCACATTCACATTCACACCCATACTCATACTCATCCCTTTACGCATACCAACACCCCCGCCAGGCCGCCTGCGCTCGCAACGTGCTCGAGTTCCTCACCAGCCACGGCTACGAGTACCAGGTGTCGCTCAAGACGCTGTCCAGCCCGACGACCAAGGATTACACGAACATCATGCTGTTCATCGTGAGGTACCTGGACCCGAGCATCCTCAAGGGGTTCACGAAGATCGAGGAGGAGATCCCGCAGCTGTACAAGCGTCTGCGCTACCCGTTCACCATCAGCAAGTCCAACCTGACGGCCGTGGGCTCGCCGCACACGTGGCCGTCCATCCTGGCAGCGCTGTCCTGGGTCGTGGAGCTGATCAACTACTGCGAGAAGGCCGAGCAGATGCGCGCCGACGGCGCCGATGACAGGTGGGTTTGTGTTTTTTCATTCATCGTATACATGGCCGAGGTGGTCGCGATGGGGCGACGGGGCGACGGGGCGACGAGGTAACGAGGTGATGGGGTGAAGGGGCGAACGGGTGAACGCTTGTTGTTGTTCACCCCCACGAGAACCACTCCTCGACGACCACCTCTGACCCCGCGCCTCTGCTTGCCCGCGCTCACCCACTCTGTCGCTTTGTCGCTCATTCACGCCCGCCCGCACTCACCACGCGCACGACACGCACTTGCAAAACCACAAATCCAGGGCGAAGATGGAGGCCGAGTTTTTCGACTACGTGTCCGAGTCCTACCACTGCTTCATGTCTGGCGACGACGCCAGGTGCGAGCAGATTGACGCGAAGAAGGGGTCGCAGATCGAGAGCAAGGCCGTCGAGGTCAGGCGCGAGGCCAAGGGCCTGATGGTGCGTATTGATGACTGGCGACTGGCGACTGGCGACTGGTGTCGACACTGACGACCACGACGATCGGATCGGTTTCGGGGCGCGGGATCGTAGCGGGATGCTCCTCCACCTTCTGATGCGGACTGGAGTACATCGCAAGGGAGAGGATCCGGTCCCAGTGGAGCCGCAGGATGGCGCTGCTCTGCGTCACGTCGCCCTCCCCGTTCTCTGCCGCCACGGCCCCCGTCGGGGAGCGGGACTCCGGGAGCGCAGCGAGCCGTCCCTCGCCACGAGAATCCCCCCTTCTCACTCACAAACACGTACGTCTCCCCCTCTCCCCCCATCCTTTTTTTCGCAACCACGCCAGGCCGCCAACGAGGCGCTCAAGGAGAAGATTGCCGCGCTGCAGATGGCCCCGAGGCCCCTCCGGGAGGCGCGTCAGAGGCTCCAGGAGACCCAGAACGACAAAGAGCGGTTCCTCAAGCTCGTCGACAATCTCCAGAATCACCACAGCACCCTGGTGCGGAAGCTCGCCGAGATCAGGGCGGACGTCTCGTCGCTGCAGACCGAGCTCCGCATGGTCGACGACGACAACGCGTCGTTGCGCACCAAGATTGCCGCCCAGACGGTCCATCCCGCGGACGTGATCCGCATGAACCAAGAGCGATCCAAACTCCAGGTGCGTACTTATGACGTCGTCGTGGTGATCGCGGTGGTGATGTCGATTGTTATGGTGGTGACGACGACGATGATGACGGTGAACGGGTCGTGTCATACCGGTTGTGTCACCACCGTTCACCCCAGCCCAATTTCTCACCCACTTTTCGCCCCATCGCGCCCTCAGGCTTCCCTGGACGCCACCAGGCAGCATAAGGAGGCTGCCGAGGCCAAGGCCGACGATGCCGAGTCGAAGCTCCGGTCGAGGTTCGACGAGATCGAGGACAAGGTGAGCGAGTACTCGTCCATGGCCCACAGGCTGCAGCTCGTGCCGGCGACCGGGAAGCGCGCCGAGGGATTCAACTTTGAGACGCGGCTAGACAGGAACGCCACGACCAGCGGCTCGATGATCTCCCTCGACTTCAAGGGTATCGTCAAGCCCACGCTGCAGAGGATCCAGGAGCAGTACAACGCCAAGGCGCGGTGCGTATTTGAACGAGAAGAAGAAGATGATGACGACGACGACGACGACGACGACGACGACGACGATGATGTGGACGGCGGGGACGACGCTCCCCTCTGCTCTATCCTCCTCCCGCTCCTCCCGCTCCTCCCCTCCTCTCTCACTCAGCGTTACGCGCTTTGCTCTCCTCGCTCACTCGCTCACTCGCTCGCTCGCTCGCCAGGTCGCTCGTCAAGGAGGAGCTCGCTCTCACCGAGAAGATGGGCACGGTCCAGGAGCACATCACCAAGCGCGCCGAGGAGAACGCCCTCAAGAACAAGGAGGTCAACGGCCTCGAGAACCAGTACCGGGTCATCAAGCTCGAGCTCGAGCAGGAGGTCGCCTCCGCCATGGCGCAGGTCGAAGGCCTGGCCAGCGAGGTCGCCACGATCCGCGGCGCCTGCGACGCCGGTCTCTTGGACAGCGAGGACAGGCTCGCGCAGGTCATGTCGGACCAGGTACGTGATCGACGCTTCTCATGACACTCCCACCGCTCACCGCTCACCGCTCACCGCTCACCGCTCACCGCTCACCGCTCACCGCTCACCGCTCACCGCTCACCCGTCACCCGTCACCCCCATCGCTCACCCCCACGGCGCACCACCCATCGCAGGCCGCCCTCGAGCGGGCGTGCGACCTCGAGTTTGCCAACCTCAACAGGGATCTGACGCTCGCCCTGGACACCATCCTCAACCACAAGATCGCCATCGAAACCAAGATCAGGGCCACCGAGGAGTCGGCCATGCGCTGTTTGGACGAGGTCGAGTCGACCGAGGTGGTCTGATGGACCTTATCCTGTGTCGACCCTCGGCCTCCCACCTCCGATCCCGCCTTCTCTATTCATACATTGAACGTATAACCTCGAATTACCCAATCTCAACCATGGTTGCCTTCACTGTCGCCCGCCAGGCCGCCAAGGCCGGGCAGGTCTCCGCTGCTCGCCAGTCGACCTCTGCTCGCCCGATGGCCTTCTCCGCCCCCAGGTCGACGTTCTCGCAGTCCGTGGCTGCCCGCGTGTCCTCGATCAAGGTACGTATACGTGTTGAACGGCCAATGGTCGACCGATCGCGCCCTCATTGTGCCCAGACGGAGAGAATCTCTCCCGAGTGGGTCCCGGAGAGAATCTCTCCCGAAGAAGGCCGAGTGGGTCGAAGAAGGCCGAGTGGGTCGAAGAAGGCGCCATCGATGGACAATCGATGGGCAATGCGCGCAGTCGCGATCGCGATCGCGATCGATCTCGACGAACGGTGGTGCCTCGCGTGGGTGGTCCAGAAAAGGAGAACTTCGAGAGGATACTGGATACTCCGAACTCCAATACGAACAGACGCCGCGAGGAGATCACCACCACCACGTCACATCATCACCACCGGCCGTTGTCGCCGGACCGACCGCGCGCGACGCCGAAGAAGAGACCGTGATCGATCGAGCAACGAATCTCATCCAGCACGATCGAGAATTCTCACTTCCACCGCACATCACGGCGAAACACGATCATCAGAAGACCTCCGGAACCTCTCAGCGCGTCGTGTCGACCATGGCCAAGAAGTCGGTCGGAGACCTCTCCAAGGCTGACCTCGAGGGCAAGGTCGTGTTTGTCCGCGCCGACCTCAACGTCCCGCTGGACGGAAGCACCATCACCGACGACACCCGTATCAGGGCCGCCGTCCCGACCCTCAAGTACCTGGCCGACAACGGTGCCAAGGTCGTCCTGAGCTCCCACCTGGGACGCCCCAAGGACGGACCGGAGGACAAGTTCAGGCTGACCCCGTGTGCCGGGCGCCTCACCGAGCTCCTCGGAAAGGAGGTCAAGAAGACCGACGACTGCATCGGCCCGGAGGTCGAGGCCGCCGTCAAGGCCATGAGCAACGGAGACGTGCTGCTGCTGGAGAACGTCCGCTTCTACAAGGAGGAGGAGAAGAACGACCCGGAGTTTGCCAAGAAGCTCGCCTCGGTCGCCGACCTCTACGTCAACGACGCCTTCGGTACCGCCCATCGCGCCCACGCCTCCACTGAGGGAGTGACCAAGTACCTGTCCCCGTCTGTGGCCGGATTCCTGCTCGAGAAGGAGCTCACCTACCTGGACGGAGCGGTCGCCAACCCGAAGCGTCCGTTTGCCGCCATTGTCGGAGGATCCAAGGTCTCCTCCAAGATTGGCGTGATCGAGTCCCTGCTGCAGACTTGCGACAAGATTATCATCGGAGGAGGCATGATCTTCACCTTCTACAAGGCCCGCGGTGCGTATTATCATTAGACTTGTGGGTGGGTGGGTGGACGGGGAGCGAAGCGACCCGTTGTCCATCCATGAGGAGTTTTCGTGGGGCCTGTCCGACACCCACCCGGTCGCTGCCGCCCAGCTCTTCGTTGTCCTTGTTCACCCCCCACCATTCTCCCTCCTCGTTGTTCACCCCCACCATTCTCACTCTCTGCCCCATCCCCCCCCTTTTTCTCTCTTCAGGCCTCCCGGTCGGCGCCTCGCTCGTCGAGGAGGACAAGATCGAGCTCGCCAAGGAGCTCGAGGTCAAGGCCAAGGCCAAGGGAGTCGAGTTCATCCTGCCGGTCGATGTCGTCGTCGCCGACAAGTTCGCCCCGGATGCCAACACCCAGGTCGTTGACGTCGCGGACATTCCGGACGGATGGATGGGACTTGACATCGGCCCCAAGTCGATCGACCTCCTCCAGAAGACCCTCGGAGACTGCCAGACCGTCATCTGGAACGGACCGATGGGAGTGTTCGAGTTCGATGCCTTCGCCAAGGGAACCTTTGCGATCGCCGACACCCTGGCCAACATGAACGACGCCATCACCATCATCGGAGGAGGTGACTCTGTCGCCGCCGTCGAGAAGGCCGGCGTTGCCGACAAGATGTCCCACATCTCCACCGGAGGAGGTGCCTCCCTGGAGCTGCTCGAGGGCAAGGTCCTCCCGGGTGTCGCCGCCCTGAACGAGGCCTGATGATTGTGATTGTGATCACGGATTGTCATTCTTGTGATTCGGGTGCTGTTTTTGTAATGTTTCGAGGTTGTACGGTGACGAGCGGGGTGGGTGTCATCCCAGCTCCCCGTCGCTCACCCCACCCAGTAGAACCGGCTCCTCCTCCGGCTCGAGCAGCTCGAGACGGGGCGGGTCTAGACCCATGAGCGCGCACCGTTTCAGGGGTCCTCCTGTCCTGGGCGCACCATGTCCGCGCGGACTCTAGACCCGCCCGGGCGGGTCTCAGCTTCGCTTCGCTCACTACAAATCCTCCCGAAGTCATATACATGTATATATATACCATCCAACAACAACCATGTACGTCATACGCCCCCACGACCCCCCTCCCCCACAACAGCCCCCTCCGCATGCCCAACGGCAACAATCCAATCCCACCCCACCCCAACGACAGCCGAAGGGCTACGGCGCCTTCAGCGCCTCGCACATCCGGGCCGGCGACCTCGTCCTCGAGGAATCGCCCCTGCTGCTGTATCCCCAGGCGTCGAACGCCCACCGATTCTGCAGCCACTGCCTCAAGGACCTGACCGGCAACCCGTCGACCGTCGCATGCGATTCCTGCCAACAACCGGGAGACGCACAGTCGACGACCGCCGCGCGGTTCTGCGATGCTGCCTGCAAGGAGGCCTCGGCCTGCGACCCGGCGGGCCACTCCCCCGCCTGCTGCGCGATGATGCGAGCCGCGCTCGTGGACGGTGCGACGGACGAGACGGTCTCGGCGCTGCACCTGCTGTCGAGGGTGTTTGGGCTGCTGGCGGGCGCGCAGGCCGGCGACGCTGGGTCTTCGCAGCGGTACGAGGCATTCATGGAGCTATCGGACGGCGGCGGGGAGGCTCTCGAAGACCCCGAATACGCGGCCTGGCTGGACGAGGTGGCGGCCCGCTTCGCGCCGTGCCCGGACGGTGGTAGTTTCGTCGGTGGGGATGGTGGTGGTTTCGTCGGGGTCAATGATTTCGTCAAGTCGGTGCTGCTCCGGGACACGGTGAACGCGTACGGCATCCGGGTGCCGCTGTCCATGTACGTTGTTGTTGTCGTTGGTGGTGGTGGGTGAGCGGGTCGCTTCGCTCCCCGCTCACCCCACTCATAGTCACCCGGTCTCAACTGGTCGAGTCGGAGGAGGAGCCGGTTCGACCGGGTGGGGCGAGCGACGGGGAGCCAGGAAGCTGAGACCGGGTGGGATGAGCGGGTCGCTGCGCTCCCCGCTCACCCCTCCCCGCTCGTCACCCCTCCCACCACGTTGACTCTCCGTTCGGCCGCCACTCCGGCCAACCACTGACTCCAACTGCGCATTCCGATCTCGTCAGGTCTCGCCTCGTGGAATCGTCGAACCACCTGCGCGGCTCGGCGCTGTACAGGGAGGCGTCGCGGTGCGTTCGTTGGACTCGTCGTCGTCTGTGTTCTGTGCCCCGGTGGAGTGGACGGGGAGCGCAGCGACCCGTCCACTCCACAAAAATACCCCTGCCCGCAGCAGCGACCGGGTGGGGTGAGCGGGTAGCTGCGCTCCCTGCTCACCCCACCGAAAACCGGCTCCCCGACTCGAGCAGCTGAGAACATGTGGTGAGCACAGGGGAGCTTAGCAGCGACCCGTCCACCCAGACTGACCAGAAAGAGCGGGTGTTCTTGTGGGGTGAGCAGGTCGCTGCGCTCCCCGCTCACCCCACCCACTACCACCCCACTACCACCTCACCCCCCTATCACCCCCACTACCATCAGGTTCAACCACGAGTGCCTGCCGAACGTGGCTCGGTGCGAGGACTTCGAGCGGAGCCCTGTGATGAAGTTTGTCGCCCTGCACGACCTGCCCGCAAACGAGGAGATCACGCAGAGCTACTTCCCGTTGGACTGGGAGGTGGGCGAGCGACAGGCGCGGTGTCGGTTGGTGTACGGGTTCGAGTGCACGTGTCCCCGGTGCGTGTTGGAGGATGCGAGCGGGTCGGATCGGAGACATGAGATACCCGAGGGGATGGACGAAGGGTATGTGTCCGTGTTTCTGCTCAAGTATTTGTGCGTCGATGAGGCGTGCGAGGGGACGATGGTCCCCTTGGCGGGGGAGGCGATGGCGGGGGTGATGGCGTGCAACGTCTGCGGGGAGAGGAGGACGGAGGAGGCGTTTTTGGAGGGGCTGGCGGCGGGTTAGCTGTTGTTGTGGTTGATGATGATCGTGTGTTAGGAGCGCCAGGGGTCAGTTACATAGCGTTATCGCTGTCGCTGTCGCTCGGGCTCTCACAGCGGGACCCGCGAAGGACGGCGGCACACTCCGTCCTGCCATTCTCCTCTGCATAATCCAAAGGAGTCTTTCCATACATGCTTGACGGTGCGGACGCGGCCACGCACCAGTGCCCAGTGGAGGGCAGCGCCGAACTCGCTGGCCAAAAGATCGAGGACGGTGTGCCCGCCCGCGGCAGCCTGCTTCATCGCCTCGACCGACAACTCGCCCCCACCCCCGTTTGTGACAAGCAGCAAAAGATTTAATAGACATTTCGTAGTCTAGCGCTCTTCCAACTGAGCCACGCGGCCGGTGCCGACCACGCCAGGGCTCGAACCTGGGACCTCCAGATCTCCGATGCAATGTACGCGAAACTGGCGTCTGGGTGGGGACGCGGGCCTTCCTGGGGACGCGTCATCCTCAAGCCACCAGTGGTCCCTCCCCCTCTCCCTTCCCCTCCGCCTCCTCCACCACGTCCATAAACATCTCCCACGGCCTGCTCCCCCCCTCGTTCCCCTCCACCCTCCTCACGGCCTCCCCCATCACTCCCCCCACCCCCTCCAGCCACTCGTTGTACGCCATCTTCCCGTGAATCACACCCTCCCGAAGCTGATCACGCAACATCTCGCGCAGCCTGGTCCGGTTCTGACCCTCCTTCCGCCGCCGGATCTCGTCTTGGACCTGAGCGATGAACATTGTGCGAGCGAGTGAGTGTGAGAGAGAGATGGGTGGGGTGAGCATGGAGCCCAGCGACGTGCTCACCCCACAAGAATACCCCCCGGGTGGTGCGCGACATGGAGCGCAGCCGGCCCGTGAGGTTAAAATTCGTGGGGTGGGTGAGCAGAAACGACAATCTACCCACCGACTGACTCTGGACGTCCCTCACTTCCACCTTGGCCATGAACGTGTCGAAGACGTCGACTTGGTCGTACTTGGAGAGCGCCTCGAACTCCGGAATGCGGTACAGCGCGTCGCACGCCTCTTTCCACGTCGTACGGACCGTGATCCACTGACACGCCTCCAGGTAGTCCATCAGCCGCCGCCGCTTGGCCTCTTGCGCCTCCTCGCGCCGCTTCTCGACCCACCGATCGAACAGCGACCGACGCTCGTCGCCCGTCATCGTCGCCGCGGCCCGCCACGTGGGATGCGCCGACAGCGCCGCCGCAGCGTCCTCGAAAGAAAAGCTGTCGTTCCCTTCCTCGATGTCGAACTTCGAAGAGTCGAACTGGGAGTCGAACATCGCAAAAAACTGTTCCTGCGCGACGAGAAGGCGAAGGGGGGAGGCGTGAGCGACGAGCGACGAGTGGGTGGGGTGACGAGTGGGTGGGGTGACGAGTGGGTGGGGTGACGAGTGGGTGGGGTAACGAGTGGGTGGGGTAACGAGTGGGTGGGGTGAGCGGGGCCTGAGCAGCGACCGGGTGGGGTGAGCGGGTCGCTGCGCTCCCGCTCACCCCACCCACTCGTCACCCGACACGGTCGCTGCCCAGCTTCCGCTTGTCTCACCCCTGTTCGTCTCACCCCCCTCCAACGACAACGACTTGGCCTCAGTCATCAGCGGTTTTATCAACAGGAGATTCAGTATATTAATCTTCAACGTAAACCTTTCGGTCGTCATCGGCCGGCGTCGAGGGGTGGGTGGGGTGAACAACGGGTCACTACCACCACTACCACCACTACCACCACTACCACCACTACCACCACTACCACCACTACTACCACTACTACCACTACTACTACGTACCTTGATATCCTCACCCCCCCTCCCTTCTTTGGTCCATTTGGACTGCTTGGTCGCCCGGTTATACCAGTACACCCGCCCGTCCGGGGCTCGGTGCTCCTCCCACACCTCGGACTGCTGCTTCTGGGCGTAGTCCGCCGGGACAGACCACGAGGACTTGCCGAGAACCGCATTGTGATAGTACGTGCGCCCGTCCGGCGCGGTGTGCTGTGTCCACATGGGTGGTGGTGGTGGGCTGGGTCGACCGAATGAGCTGAGCTTCACTCCCGAGTCCGCGAGCGAGCTCGGCGCGCCCTGCTGATGATGATGGTAGTGCTCGTACGTACGTACGTACGTTTACTTTTACTTCTACTCACGAGCTCGCTGGGTGATGAATCGAATCATTCACTCTCGTGGGGTGAACCAAGGGTCGCTGGGGTGACATCCACCCCGCCATCCCTCCCGTCACCCGCTCGCTTCTCAGCTCCCCGTCCACCCGTCCACCCGTCCACCCGTCCACCCGTCCACTCGTCCACCCGTCCACCCGTCCACCCGTCCACCCGTCCACCCTCACCGCTCCCCCATCCCGCCATCCCGCCATCCCGCCATCCCGCAATCCCGCCCGTCACCCATCCCACCCAACTCTTCCCTGAAGGCCGCCAAGAACGCCCCCAACACCGCCCCGTCCACGAGCCGATGGTCCGCCGACGCCGTCACCCGCACCTCCCCGTCCACCGCCTTGCCCACCGTCACGAGCGCCGTCTGCCCGACCCGCACCACCCCGATCCCCGACACCAATCCGATCGACCCGATGTTGCTCAGCGTGACGGTCGCGCCCTCGACGTCCTCCCTCGAGAGCCGCAGGTCGGCGGCGCGGCGGCGCAGCCGCGAAATGTCGGCCGCGATGTCCTCGACGCTCTTGTCCTGGGCGTCCCGCACGCACGGGACAGCCAGGCCGCTCGGCGTGCTGATGGCGACGCCGACGTGCACGGCTTCCGGGACCGTGTACGACTCGTCGTCGGGCGCGAGAACGGCGTGCATCATGGGGACGCGCGCGACGGCGCCCGCGAGCGCCTTGACTGCGATCGGCGTCGACATCTTGGCCACGCGGACGACGTCGAACGCGTGGCAATGCGGGATGGTCGACGCGGAAGACTGCACGGTCGTTGGTGTCGGCGTTGTCGTTGGTGGTGAACGCGGATCAGTGGTGATGATGATGATGATCATTCAATCGACGTACCTGCATTGCGTGCATCATGGAACGCCTGTACGACGACAGCTTGTGTCTCTGGGCGGAGGAGGAAGCGCCCAGGGGCTCGACAAACGCGGCCGCCGTTCGATCCCCTCCCTCCCGCCCCTCTCTCTCTCCTGCGGAGGGCGAGGACGAGGGCGAGGGCGATGGCAACCCAGACGACTCTGAAGTGGATGCGAACGAGGTAAACTCGCAGAGGGGCTCCCCCACGGCCACGACGTCCCCCACGTCTCCCGAGAGCGATCGGACGGTGCCGTCAAAGGCGCTGGTCACGTCGACGGTGGCCTTGTCGGACTGGACGCGGCACAGCAGGTCGTACTGCTTGACCGCATCGCCGGGCCGAACGAACCATTCGACAATCTCTCCGTCCCTGAGGCCCTCGCCGGTCTGTCGTTGGGATGGGGGTCGTGGTGAGAGGCATGGGGTCGGTTGCGGTGGGGCATCGTCGCCTGGTCACCTATCGCCGCCCACAGCGCCACGTACGTACCTGTGCCAAGCGCTGGACGAGCGCGGCCCCCAGCCCTCCCTCCTCCTGCTGACCTCCTTCGCCGGTCTGTCGTCGTGCGAGACGGGGGGCGTCGCCTGGCGACAAACCTCGTCTCGAGTGTCGCCTCGCCCACAGCGCTTCCCCCTGACCTGCTCCCCCCTCCCGACCTGCTCCCCCCTCCGAGAAGAACCATCGCCGAGCCAACTCGCGACGGGAGAACAAAACACGACTGCGACGCGCGACGATCATGGCACCATTACTATTATCCAGTAGATAGTAACGTATATACCGCGAATGGCCGCCGAGAACGCGGGGACGTTCTTCTCCACGGCTGGAACGGCCAGTCGTTCCGAGCGATCCGGAGTCAAAACCGAACGGCGGCACGCCCACGGGCTCTCCATCCCCTCGATCGTGGTCGCGATCGTCGCCGCGGTCCTGTGGTGGGCAGCGTCACCGTCGCAGTCGCCGACGTCGGCCGACCGCGCAAAGCTGCGAAAGATCAAGGGCGCCATGCGGTGGGTATCGAGCTCCACCGACGTGCGCCCGCGCGCCCTGACTCTCTCACTCGCGCTATGCGCTTCGCTTGTTCTCCAGGGCCTCTTGGAACGCGTATACAAGCTGCGCCGCGCCGTACGACGAGGTCCTGCCCCTGTCCTGTGCCGGCCAGGAGTGGTTGTCACTGGCCCTGACCGCGATCGATTCGCTCGACACGCTCCTGATGATGGGGCTCGACGAAGAGTAGGTATCGAAGATCCCGGGGAGCGAAGCGACCCGTCCACCCCACCCGTTCGTCACCCCTCACCGTCCCACTCCCGCTCGTTCTCAGGTACCTCCAGGCCCACGAGATCGTTCGGACACGCGCGTTCTCGCGGACTGGAGGCAACTGCAACCTGTTCGAGACGACCATCCGGGTCGTCGGAGGCTCCCTGTCCGGCTACTACGAGGCGCTGTCGTCCTCCAACGCCCGGGTGCGGGAGACAGCGTCGTCGCTGCTCGAACTGGCGGTGGACGTCGGGTCGAGACTGATGAGCGCGTTTGACAACTCGCAGACGGCGCTGCCACACTCGGACGTCGACCTGCTGACGGGCGACACGTCGCGGTCGGCGCCCGTGTCGTCGCTGTCCGAGATGACGACGCTGGCCCTCGAGTTTGCGACGCTGACAAACCTGACGGGAGACGGCAGGTACGAGGCTGCGGCACGGGGAGTCTACGACGCGCTGCCTCACGGGATCCTGCCGCAGTACTGGTGGGTATTGGTGCCTCGACCGCCCCGCGTCTGCACGCCCCGAATCTCTCACTCTCTCACTCTCTCACTCGCGCCACGCGCTTTGATCGTTCGCCAGGAGCCCCCACACGGGCGAGATGCTGTCCGACGACTACCTGATGCTGGGCGCGCGGGCCGACTCGTACTACGAGTACCTGCTCAAGTACTGGATCATGACGGGCAAAAAGGACGACGCAATGAAGCGACGATACAGACGTGCGGTACGTAGATTGTTGATCGTCGATGGTGTGAACACGGTGAATGAGTCGCTCCCGAGGGTGTCTGAGATGGGTGGATGGGTGGGGTGAGCATGGAGCGCAGCGACATCGCTGCGCTCCCGTCCACCCCTCCCTCCCCATTCATCACCTCACCCGTCACCCCTCACCCCTCACCCCTCACCCCTCACCCCTCCCCACTCACGCAGGTGGACGCGATCAAGACCGACCTGGTGTCGAGGACCGAGGGGGAACGTGGCGCGCTGTACGTCGCCGAGATGCGTGGCGGCGTAAAGTCGACCAAGATGGACCATCTCGTGTGCTTTCTGCCGGGAATGCTGGCGCTGGGCTACTGGCACGGGGCGAACGACGCCGACGAACTGCACATGGCCGAAGAGCTGCTCGATACGTGCGTCGGCTTCTACAAGCACACGCCCACGGGCCTGGTGGGTAATATGATCTCGACCGTCACGCGCTCGTCCTTCGCGCGCCCCGACCCTCTCACTCGCGCTACGCGTTCGCTTGCCAGGCCGCAGAGCTGTCGATCATCAACGTGGCAGAACGGGGAGAGTACGGGATCTTCGACGTGCCCGACGTCGACGCACACAACATCCTCCGCCCGGAGACGGTCGAGAGCCTGTTTTTGATGTGGGCCGTGACCAAGAAGCAAAAGTTCCGGGACGAGGGGTGGGACATCTTCAGAGCGTTCCGCCGACACTGCGGCGACTGCGGTCCGGCCGGCGGATACTGCGGCATCTTGAGCGTCAAGGACGCCAACCCAGTCAAACTAGACAAGATGGAGAGCTTCTGGACCGCGGAGACGCTCAAGTACTTCCATTGTCTGTTCGACGACGTGACGACGTGCGGTGATCGCGCCCTGGGCGGCGGGTGGATCCTGAACACCGAGGCCCACTGGCTCCGAGCCCTCTGAAGGGTACTGAATCACTTTCTACTGAATCACTCATGAGTGATCACTCACTGAATCACTCGAAGGTCGGAGAAGAAGAAACTCGGTCGGTCGGCGCGGCCTCCCCTATGAATGAATCCGCATCGGCACCCCACCCCACCCCCTCACGTCCTCCCACCTCCCCTCCTCCATCCATCACATTTAATCATCGACATGGCGTTCATCACCGCTCCCACATTGGCCAGAAGCGCCACGTTGGTACGTTTACGCACTCGTCTCTTCGTGTGTCACATGGCCTCCCGCCGTCCCTGGCCCCGTTCGCCCGCATTGCCGGCCATCGCCCCTCCCACCTCTGCATGATGCCAAATTCGTGGCGTCCAGAGCGCGAGAAGGGGAGAAACGGGAGAAACGCGAGAAACGCGGACATCCAGGGCGGTCAGACGGATCCTCTCCCACGGGCGCCTCTCGCCGTCGCTCGGCCCTCGTTCTGTGCATTGGGCGTCCGTGTGGCGCTTTCGATCGTTTAAGGCCAATGAGCGACACGGACGGCGAACGACGGCGAACGAGTCGGACGACGGCTTCGGATGCGTCGGTCCCTGGAATGCCCCGGCCGGCTTCGTTCCACCCGCCCGCTCACTCACTCTGACATACGTCGTCTTGACCACTGCAGCGCGTCAACGTCTCGTCCCGTGCGTCGTCGTTCAATGCGAACGCGATCCGCATGACCCCGATGACGGTGGCCCCGGCCACGATCGACACGACCGTCCAGGCCGCCGACGGTCGCCGTGGGGGAAAGCTGAAGACGCGGAAGGCCGCCGTCAAGCGTTTCAACGTGACAGGATCGGGTAAGGTGACCGTGCGTCATGCCGGAAAGAACCATTTCCAGGAGAAGAAGTCGAGCAAGAGGCGCAACAAGCTGACGATGAAGCAGGTGGCGAGTGACAGCATGAAGGATAACATCAAGGGCTGCCTCCCGTATGCCAAGATCAAATAAGGTATTGTTACGATTTATATGTACATACACACTATATATATAATGGGTGGTGGGGCAGCTGTTTGATACCGCGACAAGAGTAGTACGAGTACGAGTCGAGCGCCCTTCTCCTTCTCCTTCTCCTTCTCCTTCCCCCTCCCTCTCTCCTACAAGTCGTCGAGCGTCTTCGCCGCCCGCGACATGCTCTCCTTCTTCTTCCTCACCTCTTCCCTCTTCCCCGCCCCCTCACAGACCTTCTCGCCTATTTCCGCCCGCACTCTCGTCTCTTCGTCGATCGCCAACTGCTTCCGAATCTGTTCCGCCTCCTCGGGACTCAGCTCTGTCGCCGGCCCGAAGCGCGCCTCCAGCCCGCGCTTCATCGCCTCCACCCGCGCCTGCTTTTCGCGTGCCTCCTTCGCCTTGCGTTCCTGCTGCAACTTGCTCACCAGCCACAGATCCTCCAGGTTTTCAACGATCGGCGTCGCGCCCGTGCCGCCACCCTCCCGGTCGCCCGAGTCCGAGCCAGTCGCTCCGCCGTCGCCAGCGTCTTCCCCGTCCCAATCGTCGTCCGCGAGCACAAACGCGTCCCACTTGCTTCGAACCAGACGCGCGTTGCTATCGACGCCGCTAGAATCATCTCCCTCGTCGCCGTCTCCTTCCCTGCACTCGATCGAAAAGGGCGTCCCCGGCGCGGGCCGTCCGCCCACCCTCACGCTGAGCGTGTGCCTGCCAGCACGCTCGATCACCAGACGCACCATTATGCGGCCATCGCCGGCTTGCACCACCTCGAGGTGGTGCGGGCCGTCCTCGGCGCCGTCCAACTGCACCTCGAGGCGTGGAACGGGGCCAGAAGATGTGTCGGAGGAGGAGGAGGAGGAGGAGAGGTCAAAGCCAGACGTGCACCTGGTGACGGTGTCATCGAGCGAGCGAGTCAGTGAGTCAGTCCCCCCGTTGTTCACCCCACCCCTCCCCGTTGGTGTTCACCCCCCAAACAGTCGTACCTGTTCCCGAACCGATCACAGGCGTGGATCTCGAACGTCGTCGCCTTTCCTACGGTCAACCTGGTCTCGACGCCCGTTACCAGCGTCTTGGCAAACTCGGCCGGACCGGGGAGCACTCGCACGGGATACGGCGAGTCGGCCACGTGGGCGCCCCGGCACAGCACGCTTAACTCGTAGATGCCCGCTGTATTCGTCACATACGTCGCCTCGTAGGTACCGTCTTCCAGATCCCTCGTGTCGGTGGAGACGGCATCGGCCGGGTCGTCACCGTCGTGGCGGACAAGCACGACCTGCAAGAGGACGTCATTGTCAGAAAGGCGTGAGTGTCTACTCCGTTGTTGTCACCCTCGTCCTCCTCCTCCTTCTCGGTTTCTTCTTCGTCGGAGCGGGATGAACGGGGTCGGGTGTTTCCGTGGGGCGAGCGACGGTTCTGGCGTGGGTGTCACCTCCCGCCCGCTCACCCGGTCGCTCAGCTCCCCCGTGTTCACCCCATCTCTACGCACGTACCTGAAAGTCGTCCCCGCCGTTCAGTCGTTTGTTGCCGATGACATCGATCCCCTGGATCATGAATCTTGCGACCACGCCGGCCTGGGCGCGCACGATGCCCGCACCGGCCACCCTCGACCTCCCCGGGTCAGCCTCCGTCTGCACCCACCCGTCGTCGTCCCAAGCCCCCTTGAAGGTTGTCCCGTCCTCGAACTTGCACTTGCCCTGTCCGTGCCTCCGGCCCTTGACGAACTCGCCCCTGTACACCGACCCGTCGACGTACCGCATCGCCCCCTCGCCGTGCGGCCGCCCGTCCTCGAACCGGCCCTCGTACGCATCTCCGCACGCGAAACGCATGGTGCCATGCCCGTGAGGACGACCCTTCTCGAACAAACCCACGTACTTGTCCCCGTCGCGTTCCATGTAGCCCTTGCCGTGCATCGCGTCGTCCCGCCACTCGCCGGCATATACGTCGGACGCGTCCTTCCCGGCCCCGCCGAACCGGATCGTCCCCTGCCCGTGCCGCTTGCCCCCGGCAAAGGAACCGACATACACGCTCCCGTCCACGTATCGCATCTCCCCCTCCCCGTCCTGCACGTCATCCCGCCAGGCCCCCTCGTACGTCCCGACCAGCACTCGTACGTCGCCACCCTTGCCGCCGTCCCCGTCGTCGCCACCCTCGCAGCAAACATACACCTTCCCGCGCCCCTGGCCGTCCCGCACCATCCCGCGCCACGCCCCGTCGTAATACGTCTCCTTCCCGTCCTTCGACATGAGCTTCCCCCGCACCCTCGACCCGCCCTCGAACGTCCCCTGATAGTACGACCCATCCACGTGCGTCCAACGCCCCCGACCGTGAATCTTGTCCCCCAGCCACTCCCCCTGGTACGCCTCCCCGCCCTCAAACCGCATCACCCCCCACCCGCTCCTTCCCCCGGCCACAAAGCCCCCGTCATACGTCCCACCGTTCGGATACCTCGCCCGCCCCTGCCCCCCCGGATTTCCCCCCCCCCCAAACCCCCCCCACCCCCCCCCCTCCCCCCCCCCCCCCCTCTCCCCTCCCCCCCCCCCCCCCTCCCCGCACCCCCCCCCCT
>Ga0181582_10000185_pt1 | contig 39782 bp, 27 predicted proteins | sample 071ome_32_FD_132438 | JGI IMG/M metagenome (GOLD analysis project Ga0181582, IMG submission 132438) | Coastal salt marsh microbial communities from the Groves Creek Marsh, Skidaway Island, Georgia - 071405AT metaG (megahit assembly) | ecosystem: Environmental > Aquatic > Marine > Intertidal...
CGGGGTTAACGGCGCAAGCGGAGCAGACGGAGAGGCTTTGTCCCGCCAAGAAATTGACAATAAGTGCAGTGCGATGTCTGAGGCGATGGCCGCGGTGGTCCGGACCTGGGCGCACGGCAGCTCGACCGCCGGGCCGCTCTGGGATGCTGCTCGGATGGCCGCCCTTCTGGAGACATTTGCGTCCGATGATCAGATGATTGCGGCACTGGATACCATCCAGCGCGACGCGGGCGTCCATGGCTTCGAGGAGGGCACCTGGAGGCTGGTCGACGGTGGCGGCAGTGGGGACGACCCTCGAGCCCGGACCACGCAGTATCGCTTCGCGGCCGCCATGCTGCACGTGCTCCGCGCGCTTCAGGGAAATTACGAGAAGCGCATCGTCAAGATCGACGACTGGGAGATGATCACGATGAAAGGCCATCTGGACTCCATCATCAACACCCCGCTGCCCCCGAAAGAGTCGGACGCCTTCAGCGGGGCCATGCTGACGACCATGCTGGCGGTCGACTTCATCGACGCCGCGCACAAATCGCACTCGTGGATCTTCCCAAAGTCTTTTGCGGACGATGCCAAGCGCCTCAACTTCTGGTCGCAGTCCGGCGCGGGCCGCCCCATATCATTGTCTGCTCTGGGTCCCGAATACGTCGCCCCCATCGTGACGAATGTCGACGAAACCCATGGATCGTGCATGGACCGGGCGCTCAGGGCAACCGTCACACGCACGAACAGCGAGGACGACCCCTTTGACGTGATCCGCTGCCCCGCCACGCTCCTGGGCAACCTGGACGGCGGCACCTGGATCTGCTCCTCGTGCAAGCGGTCGTACGGCACGCTGCCGGTCAACTCCACGCACTTTGGGTTCGACAAAGGCGTCGTCGCCTGCACGCTATGCGCCTCCTCCAAGCTTTCTGCCGACTCGCCATACTTTTCGTAGACGCTTCCACCACTGACTTTGACTTTGACGAACAACGTACTTCTGATGAAATGTAACAACGAAAAGATATACCATGAAGGGAACGTTCGTACAGTAAAGGGAGAGACAGTCAGTCTCTACGCCGTGGCTGGTGCAGGGCCCACGCCCATCTCAAAGCCGGCGCTGGACGACCTCCTCTTCTTGCCGCTGGATCCGGTCGATCCGCTCGACCCGCTGTAGGTCGTCGTCCTCGTCTGGTACATCCGCTGCTGGGCCAGCGCTTGTGCCCTCGCCCGCATCATCCGCTTCTCAGCCTCTGACGCCATCTTGGGCGGGGCCGGGAGGCCGCACATGAAGTGCCTCGTCTGCTCACCGATGGCAGTACTGGCTGTTCTGAGGAGACCGCTGAGCGTCAGATAGCTCCACAGGTAGTTGGCGTTCTCGAACAGGTACCTGTCAAAGCCGCTGATGATCTGGTACCGGGCGTTGGCAAAGACGCCGCACGTCGCGGCCATGCCGAGCGCATTCTGCTGCACGGACGGAACCTTGATCGCAGGCTTGAAGGACGGGTCCGACCTCTTGCGGAGCCCGACGACGGCGTTCGACAGGGCGCTTTGCACGCCTCCCGCGACCGCGCCGACGCCTCCCAGCTGGGCGGCCTTCACGAAGAACGACGCGATCCTGGAGTTGTTGGAGTAGGCCCTGAGCGGCGTCGTGCCCTCAAAGACATTATTCGGTAGCTTCGACAGCATGTTCTGGAACTCGTGCTTGGCCGGCGCCGGGGCGGCCCGGGTGGGGGCCACCAGGTACACCACGGCCGCGTTTGCGGCCGCCAGCGTCAGCGTGTTGACGGCCACGAGGTCAATCTGTTCCCAGAACTTGTCCCCGCGCACCCGCGCCTCGTACATGAGCGAGGCCCCGATGGTGATGGCCTGCTCGAGCACCAGCTTCTGCATGAACGCCGGGTCGGCCATGAGCCTGCCCACCACGTTCCTCGACACGCTCGGCGGCAGCGACCTCGTCATCATCCTGGTGACATTAGGCCTCACGTCCATGGACATGAACCGCACCAGCGCCGCGCTCGAGAACATGCCCATCTCGGCAGCCAGCCGGATGATGCCCGGGAGTCCCTCCATGGTCCTGTACCACTCCTGAAGGACGGCGTTGATCGCCTTCGGGTCATACAGCTCGGTGAAAACCTTCCTGAAGAACCCGTCCCCGTCGCCATCGCCCTCCCCGTCATCCTCCCCAAAGTAGTCGTCATCGTCCCCGTCGTCACCGCCGTCGCCACCGCCGCCGTTGAAGATGCCCTTACCCAGACCGCCTCCTCCCATACCGTCGTCCAGCTTGGGCCCGCTCTGCTGCATGCTCTGCTTGAAGCTGATCTTGCTGCGCTGCATCGTCGCCCCGGCGCCCGACGAGCCCAGTCCCTTCATCGTGGTCGGCACCGCCAGGTTGACGATATCCAGCTTGCTCGCAGCGCTAGACGCCCCAGAAGCGGACAGCGACCCAGCCTCCTCCCCGCACGGCGCCGGCGCGGCCGCAGCGGACACGCGCAAAACCGGCAGGCGAGACGCGCGCATGCCGTTCGGCCCCGCGCGCGTCACGGTGGCCATCCTCGTCGGCGCCAATGTGTTCATTTTCATCGTGTTCATGCTTGTTTTCATCAGATCAGACAGCGTCGGCTCCGGGACTGCACGTCGAATGGTCTAGAAAGGATTCCAGAACCTCGTGAGAACCGGCAAACTCGGCTGTATATGCAAAATGGCTCGATTGTATGATACAAAAGAGCAATTTGTCTTCTCAAGCGAAGTTGCAAGCCGAACAAGACACCGTCCAGGTCAAATTCGGAAGGGCTTTCGCTCGTGAGAGATTTGGAGAATGCTGCCAATGTCGCGCGGACGTTGACTGCAAACGCGTGTGAGGTATAGAGTGAGGTATAGAGATACTCGCACTACCCGTCGCACGTAAGTTTTGAAAAGGGAGAGTCGAAACGCGGAGTCCCACCAAATCTGGGTGACTCCGAGATCCGCGTCCCTGGGGCTGAGAGGTGGTTCGGAAAAACAGGATGGACCAATCAATCAATCAATCAATCAATCACTACGACGACGACGACTTCTTCCAGGAGGCCACGCGCGTTCCGTCCACCTCGACCCGTACCTCGCACCCGCTCGACCTGGTATCGACGACGCGGACCTTCCCGGTCGCCTCGATCACGTGCAACGACGTCCCGGACGCCTCCAACACGATGCCCACCAGCGGCTTGCATCCCTGTCGCAGAACCTCCACCCTGCTCCCGACTCGCTCGAGCCCCCAGATCCGCTCCAACTCCTGCTGTCGGCTCTCCGTGGGTTCGGCCATCACCTCGTCCCGGTACGCCCGCCACAAGCCGTGCAGGACGAGCGCGTCTGCGTACGTCGCCTTTGGCGCCGTCAACCCGAGGGCCTTTCTTTCCTGGCGGCTCAGCGTCCGCACGCCGCGTGGTGCGTAGAACGCCCCCTGCCGGCTGTTCTTCCCGGTGCGTTGGCCCACGGGGTTTTCCAGAAGGAGCGTCTTTTCTTTCATTTTGTCGACAATGCCGCTCGGCGTGGAAGACGACTTGTTGTAGCGGTGGTTGGTTTGCAGCAGGGCGTGCACGACGGCGTTGAGATCTTTCGGCTTTGAACGGGTCGTTCGAGCTCGAGGCGCGCAAGATGCGTTATTGACATTGGTGTCGTTGGCGTCGTTGGCGTCGTTGGTGTCGTTGGTGTCGTGGGCATCGTGGGCATTGTGGGCATCGTGGGCATCGTGGTCGTCGTCGAGCCAGGGGAAGACATCTGTGACCCCATCAAAGGTGGCGTACAGGAGCGACGAGGCGTTGGGGGCGTCACGGCCGCTGGTCGATGCAGCTGCAGCTGCAGCTGCTGCTCGTGGTTCTGCCGAGCTCGTCATGCCCGTGTCGAGGGAGCCCGAGCGGCGCCGCCTGACTGTTGGGACGTCAGCGTCTTCCCGTTTTCGCTTCGCTGCATTCGTCCCTGCGTCGTCCTTCGCCCGTTTTTTCTCGCCTGTCGGCCCCTTCCCTTTGGCTCTGGCTTCGAGAGCGAGGAGTCGTTTGGCCTTCTTGCTCGAACAGGACATTATTGGGTTGTGTGTGGTTCCTTCAGGGGGGCGAGCGAAGAATAGGCGAATAGCCACTACTCGTGTTTCAACAGGAGTAGTGGCGAGCCCCGCGCTCGAGACGACGCCAGCCGCATGCAGGGCCAAGCCTCCCGTGACGGAAACTCCACGGCTGCAGCTGCATGTGGGCCTGCAGCTGCAAGGGGTCCCCTCCCCTCTCGCCGTCGACGCCAGACCCCCCAGGCAGCCTGCGAGGCCCCCGGAAAATCGGCGGGACGACCGACATTCTCGGCTCGGCACGAGCAACAACTGACTGCTAGTGGGTGCGGGCGATCGAACGAACCGACGCGATAAACCGTTCCCAGGTAGGTGGATACGGATGCGGTCAGACGGGCTCCTGGACTTCCGATCTGACCCCTCTCTCTTGGAATTCTCGGACTCGCTCGGTATGCCAATTCCGTCCTTGTCCGCTTTCGCTGAGCATTCCACGTCATTTAAATACCTTTTCTACTATCTATACGCGCGCTGCGAAGAATAATGCCAGGCTCCAGGTACGTCACACCCAGATGCACCAGAAAAACACCCGCCCACGCACCGCTGTTCGTACCCGCATCCGGCGCACTGACCCTGAAAAAAATCGTAATCGTTCATACGTGACGCGCTGCTGTGTGGTTTGGGCTGATTCGCGGGCCGTTTCGCGCCCGGATGGAATTGGATCCGCGCCCACAGCCGCGGCGCGAATGCGCGCGCCACTCGCCCGCTCCGGCGTCGGTCTCACGCTGTCTCGTATTTGAACATTATTTCCAGGGTTATAAAGGCGTAGCGTATCCGCAGGACCGATAGGGACCCCTGCCACTGACACGACTAATTATCGTCTCGAGATCGTCCCAGGCACGATCGACCATCGACCAATCGGCGTCGCCCACGACAACGCGGCCTCGACACGAGCTCTACATACTACACACGACACACACATCGATCCGAACCAGATGGCGGCGGTCAGATCGACTTCCTCCGGGCACCCCAAGCGTGCGTCGGCCGGGTCGCTCTTGAAGCGGCTCTATGCCGAGGAGCAGGAGGACCAAGAGCAGCAGAAGAAGAAGAACTGCTGCGAGTTTGACCTGACAGATTTCCCGTTTGCATCGGGTCTTCTGGATGGGATCAAGTGCTGCACGAAATGCGGGTCGGTGAAGACGCCGCAGTGGCGTGAGGGTCCGTATGGCGCCAAGACGCTCTGCAACGCGTGTGGCGTGAAGAGGACCCGGAAACTGCGGGCGGAGCAGGAAGGAACGGTGAAGAAACCCCGTAAGAGTCCGCAGAAGCGGATGAAGCAGATTAGTCCCGCGAAGGAGCAGAGGTTGATGGACTTGGCCGAGTTCCGGAGTGGGTACGCGCACTCCAACAGGAGCGGGAGGGCCGCCGCGCAAGAGAGCGCGTATAGGACGCACAAGTATGCGATCACGGGGGAGTGGGCCAACATGCCGCCGATGTTCAAGACTGTCGAGCCGAGCTCGAGCGACAACGTGAGCGCGCCGCTGAGCGACAGCCCGGAGGAGATTGCCTACATTGGGCCCAACCACGGCCACCACTACCAGAGCAGCTATCCGCCCGCTGATGCGACGGCGAGGACGTCTGACGACTGCTTCGCGGCCATCAACCTGATGACCATGTCGGCCAAGAGCTCGTTGGACGACACGTTTTTCTCAGCGCACGGCGTCGGTTCGGGTTCGCACTCTGCCCAGCAGCAGCAGAACTTGGCCAGGACGGACACACCCGAGTCATCGCCGACGAAGATATCGGGACTGACCCCGTCAAACTCGGACGTCGAGGCGGCCCTGGCCAAGATCTCCCAGCTGGCCGGAGGCGGCGTGGTGATTGACAGCAATGTCAGCTCCCTGAGCCATCAGATCCCGCCAACCATGGTTTCGGAGCTCATCCAGCTCACCGATGAGCTGGAGAGCGCGCAGCGCGATGCCCAGGTGGCGGAGGCCAGCGTGAGCACCGTGGCGGCCATCCTGGCGGCGCAGCAGGCCAGCCTGCTCCAGAGGCAGGTGCGGGTGCATCAGAGTTCCGAGCAGCTTCAGAGGTTTGTGTATGACCTCGAGTCGAAGTATGGGCTCACGTACAAGGTGCTTCCCAAGATCAACGTCAAATATGAGCAGGAGGTGGGCATTGGCGGTCTGACGACGAGGAGGTAGTGGAGACGCCGATTAGCTGTACACTATACCGCGCTGCAGGACCAACCGTACTACGTACAATTTTGCTCCACGCTATGGAGTTATTTCATGAGGACAAGGCAAAGATACATAGAAGGCGACGAGATCGAGACGACAAGACGACGAGCTGCAGGACGATCTCCGTGATCAGACGCCGAGCGAGACCGTCATTTACATGACAACCATTTCTACACACCGTATTTTCCAACCTGATTGACTTCGAGTACATCTTTATACTTTATCATACCACACCCGGTGTTTAAACATCGTCAATATCGTCAACGACGTCAATGTCATGGCCTGGCATTGGGCGCACCCGCTCCGCGGAGCAGCGTGTTGATCATCTCGGCGTTCTCGACGTCGGTGAGGGACTCGCCGGCGGCGGGCTTGGCGAGGGTGGTCGCCGTGTTACCATCGTCGTGACCGAGGAGGTTATCGTCCTCCTCGTCGTGGTCGTCCAACTCGTCGCCGCTCAGCAGGTCAACCACGTCCTCCTCGACACCGTCCCCGTCTCCCGCGCCCTCGTGATTTCTGTCGTGCGCCGGGCCTCCTTCGCCAGCCAAAAGGTCCTGGCGGCGCTTTTGAAGTGCGAGCACCTTCTCCTCGATCGTGTCTTTGATGGCAACCCTGTAAATGTTGACTGCCCGCTGCTGGCCAATGCGGTGGACCCGGGAGATGGCCTGCTGCTCGATCGACGGGTCGACCGATGGCTCCAACAGGAAGACGTGATTTGCGCGGACGAGCGTCAGGCCCTGCGCTCCGGCCTTCTGCGCGATCAGGAACACCTTGACGTTGTCGTCCTCTCGGAACGCGTTGATGGCCTGGCCGACGTCCTTGGACTTGCCGACGAGCTGGACGTGGGGCACCTCGTGGGCCTTGAGGGCGAGCGAGACCACCTTGAGAGCCTCGGAGAACTGGCTGAAGATCAGGCTCTTCTCTGACGGGGCAGTCTGCTGGAGGGCGAGGATGCGACGCACCACGGCCCAGATTTTGATGGACCACGCCGATCGCATCGGGATGCTCGAGATGACCGGGTCCTCGACAGCCGTCGGATCGTGCTCCTTGTCGGCTGCCTCGCCTCGACCGCCGCCTCGAGACGGCTCGTGGGCGGCCACGCGGAGCACGTTGCGGTGCGAGCACGGGTTCCTGCATATCGGACAGGTCGCGCTCTTGGAATAGCGGAAAAGCTGGTCGCTGCATTCCCTGCAGAACGCGTGGCCACACGTCGAGAACAGGCAGAGCTCTTCCTCGGCCGTACCGAGACAGACGGGGCACTCGAACTCCTTGGCGCCGCCGGCGGCCTCCACCTTGGCCGGTCCGTAGAGCGCCTTGTCGCCCGGCGAGGTCGGCACGGAGGGCGACGTCGCCGACGAGCGCGCCTTCTTCAGATCCTTGCCGTTGTCAGCGTTCTCGACGAGCCGCGCGTCCCGCTTTCCGGTACCAGCGCCCACCGCCTCCACCGCCTCGGTCGCCTCCACCGCCTCGGTCGCCTCCACTGCCTCGGTCGCCTCCACCGCCTCGGTCTTGCGTTCGACTTCAGCGTTCAGCTGATTCTGCATGAACGCCTTCTTATGCTGCAGGTCGAGGGCATTGGCCTTGTTCTCGTCCATCTTGGCCAAGATCTTGTCCAGCTGTCGCAAGCTTTTCACCGGGTACGTCTCGGCAGCTTCCCGGACGTCTTCCTGGCACTTCTCGACGGCCAGTTCTTTGAGACGCACCTGTCCAGATGCAATATGCAAGTCCCTGCTGACCCTCACGTGGTCTAGCAGCTTGCTCGTCAGCTCCAGCCGCTCCTCGATGTGGCGGTCCCACGACCGCTGGAACAGGTTCTCCGTCTCGGGATCGCTGTTAATCATCTTCGTGAGCGATTTGACGCGTTGGCGGAGATCATGCAGCAGCTTGGTCCTGCACTGCGACATCATATACCGGATCGGTACCGTCTGCGCAGACACCGCGCTCCACCTCGCATCCACGTGGTAGCCGACGCCCCGGTCGCTCTTGTAGAAAGCGTACCCCTTGACGCGACCGCTGAATGATGCGGCGGGAATGAACTCTTCGTGATGCGCGGCGGCCTCGAGCACGGCCGGGTCGCTCGAGTCGACCGGCTTGGAGTACCCGAGGCCCTCCTCCAAGAGCACGACCGCCACACCGGTCATCGCCGTGGTCGTCGTGGTCGTTGGATTCGCAGCGACGTTGGATGATGCTCCTTCCGTTTTGACGATGGAAATGGCAGGATCATCTTCGTCGTCCGCCGCCTTTCTCCTCTTTCCCTCCTCCATCTTCACGATGTTGCCGCCACCACGCTCCCCGGCCCCGCCTTGGTCGACGACTTTGACGTCGCGCGGGACGGGCAGAATCATGCTGAACTGATTCAGGATTGTATCGCGCTTGAAAGGCGTGAGCAGCGCGGCGAATCGGCCCATGTCATATCGGATGGCCTTCATCGGCACCGGCAGGGCGTTCTCGGCAGTCCAGTCGATGGCGTCCAGGTCGTACGCCTCGAGAATATTGATGGCCTTGTTGATCTTTCCGCGGGAGACATACGCATCGAGCGGCGTGAGATCGATGCGAATCTCCTTCTCGACCTCGGCCAGGTGCCCGGTGACGATCGTGCCGAGCATCGCCTCGGTCGTGCTCGTCTGCTCGGCCAACTGCTGGTCCTCGACTTCGCGAGCCGTAGCCAGGGCCTCCTCGTAGCGGTCCCACCAAATTCTAGGGTCCTTGACGGTGCCCCATTCCTCGAACCGGCGGGCGCTCGTCTGCAAGAGCTCGTTGATCTGCGCCCGCAGCCGGGCATCGCGCTCTGTCAGCTTCCGCAGCGTGGCCGCATGGGCATCGAGCTCTTTCTGGGCAGACTCGACGAAGTCCATCGTGCGCTTCACATTGCTGGCCTCGAGTTTCACGCGCTCTTTCTCCATGGCCTCGTTGTCCAGACCGGCGCCCCCGCTGCCCTCCATCAGCGCCGTCAGGATGCGGGTCAGCTGGTGGTTCGTGTTGATCTGCAAGCGCTGCCATGCAGACCACGAAGACGCTGCCGACGCTTCCGGTTCCGGCAGCTTCTGCGCCTCCTCCCAAGTGAGGTCGAGCGCGCAGATGCCTTTGTTGCCGACCCGCTTGGAGAGCTGCAGCAGCTCCTGCGCCTTGAGGTAGTACTCATCCGATTTCAGAAGTCCAAACGGGTTCTTCTCCGGCGACTGCAACGACGACGTCCTGGGAGAAAGCTGCCCGCTGCCACTCCCGTTGCCGTTGCTGCCGTTGTTTCGGTTGGCCGTCCCGCCCGCGGCCTTGGCCTCGCGCTTGCGCAGGGCGTCCCCCTGGTCGCAGAGCCGCATCGCCAGCGTGTTGACGTAGCTACAAAGGTTTCTCTCGGCCTCCTGAAGGTCGCCCTGCTCTTTGTCGACGAGCCGCTTGAGCACCTCTGTCATCGACGCAGAGCCGCCAGACCCGATCTGCAGGTCGCTGGCCATCTCGCGCTTCCAAAAGCTGGTGAGCTGCGGGTGGATGCAGGCCAGCCGAAGCTGGAGCACTGACATCCGCTCCTCCTCTTGTAGCTTGTCGACCTTCTTCTCGTGGGACCGCTTCGTGGCCTTCTTCACGTGCTCCATGGCCTTGAGCGACTCGGTCGCCTGCTCGAGGGCCGAATGTGCCTGGGCCACCTTTTCCACCAACTGCGAGTACAGCTGGGACTCTCCTGGGAAGAAACGGAGCGGAACAAAGTGCAGGGTTCGCGACGGCAGCGTGATCTCGCCGCGGACGGTCTGCTTGTCGGTCCGCCACATTACGGGGACCAGGACCTGCTTGACGGCCGACCAGCTGGCCTCGCGGGCGCCATCCGACGCCTTCTCCCCGAACCCGGGATGAATCAGCCGCTGCCACGACGAAGAAAACGAGGCATTGTACATCCCGAGGAACTGCAGCAGCGACTTGAGGTCGCACAGCTCATGCGACGACACCATCGGCGTCCCCGTCACGCACCAGCGCCTGCTGGCCACGATCTTCTCTGTCATCTCCGCCACGGCTCCAAACGAACCAATCATCTGTGCCTCGTCGACGACCATCCGGAAGAAGTTGCACTTGAGCAGCGCGCAGTCCGGGATCAGGTACCGCTTGGGGTGCCGCAGCCGCCGCTCGTTCTTGTTCGAGTCGTAGTTGACCTCGATCTTGAGCACGTCGAACGTCGTGAGCACCACGTCTGCCACCGCCAGCCGCCTTGCCTCCGCCATCACCAACTCGGTCGGGTCCTCGACCGGCAGCTTGCCCGTCTGAGAGAGCGTGTTGAAGTACGCCTCGCGGACCATGTCGTCCGACACCCCCTCGATCTTTTTCCCGGAAAGCCCCGTGAAGAACTGGGACACTTTTCGCCGCATGAAAGCGATATCCACGTTGACCAAATCGCCCTCGGCCCCCGTCCGCTGCTTCTTCTCGCCCCGGTCCAGCTCGTGCCGGATGCCGTTGTACACCTCCACCTTGAGCCCCGGCGCGTGGTTGTGGATCTCCGATGCCCACTGCTGCAGCAACGCCGGCGGCACGACGACCAGCGTCCCGCCGCAAAGGCGATCGCCGTCCGTGCTCCGAGCCCTCCTGTGCATCGACTCCTCCCTTTTGCTGGCCAATACGAGCGCCAGCACCTCGACCGTCTTGCCGAGCCCCATCTCGTCGCACAGGATTCCTCCCAACGTCTGCTTCTCCATAACAGGCGCCTTCGTGAACCTGCTCGTGTAGAAATCAAACATCGCGTCCCCGATCGGCACGTTGCGGATCGACGGGTACCGTCGTGCCTTCACACTGTCTGGGTCCTCGAACGTCGCGTCGCCTTCCCGGAACAACATCCACGCCAGCGCACGACGCTGATACGAGTACAGCGAGCACTGAAGCCCCTCTGGATCTTCGCATTCTCGCGTCCAGTCCACCGGTTTGACCACCCGGAATACATCGTCCCGAAGTGTGCGCCCTTGGCCGTCCGGTTCGTCGGCCGTCAAATCAATCATGCATTTGTCGTCGCATTTCGCGTTTCCGCTTGCGTTTCTGTTGTCATCGACCAGACTCGACGCCGGATACCCACGAAGAATCTGGACGAGCCGTTGGAGTTGGTGCTGCAACCGCGAGCCCTCAGCGGGCGCAAGCTCGAGCGCCTTTGGCGTCAGCGTCAGCTCGACCCTCGCCGCCCCGCTGGCATGGATCACCACGGACGCATCGACCAGACCACTGTCCAGGCAAAACTTGACCGTTGCGAGCGTGCCCTGATCGACATGCAGGACGGCCCTCGCTGGTGTCTTCGATGCGCCCAGGCGCTGTCTCCAAGGCTCCGGCAGCCTTATGCTCCGTATCTTCTTCAACTCGACGACGTCAGACTCTGCCAAGGGAAACTGGAGCCGCGGAGGATGCCGGGGGTCATCTTCGTTTCCAGGTCCGGTTTGGTCGAGTATCAGCGGCTGTAACGCTTCCAGGACCGGGATGTTGGCCTCATCGTCTATGGGAAAGAACCCGTGCGGCTCTGGCCGCGATGAGCTCGCCATGAGTTACATGTGCATTTTTCAGGTTTCCTCGAACCGGTGCACCGGTCTCCACGTGGAGACTCCACTCTCTCGGAGAGACGCACACCAGCTTCGGGAAGCCTCGTTGCGTCTCCTATAGCATAGCACGCGCTCTTCACAGCTTTCGAAAGGCACCAGACGCATTCTCGGTCCGCCGAGCAGTCACTGGAGCACGTAGGCGTCACCGACGTGGGGCGGGGAGGGCGCGGGCGAGGGCTCCGGGGAGGGCTCGGGGGAGGGCTCCGACCCCGAGCAGCAATCGTAGATCATAAGCTTCTTGAGGTGCTCGGCGGTCGAATTTCGAACGCACAGATGCTGCAGCGGAACGGGGCCCTGGCGAGCGAATGAGCGAACGAGCGAACGAGCGAACGAGCGAGCAGACCGCGAGTGAGAGTCAGAACCGACGGGGCAAGCGAGCGCGATCGATACACACCAAGTCCCACTTGAGCTGACAGACGCTACATCCGTGATCAGTGCACGCCTTGGAATACCCCCAGCGGCCGCAATGGGGCTCGTCGCCGCTTTCCAGGGTCGTGCTGCGTGCAGCCACCGTGGTCGCCGCGAACAGCAAGAAGAAGGACCGCATTAATGTGGTGACCAATATTGGTATACGGTTTGTCCGGTTGCGACCGCCGCTCGGCTTGAATTCGGCCGGGTTCTAATAATAATTTGGGACTGGGGGCCGTGGATTCGGGTTTTCAAGTTCAAGAGGGCTCTAGAGCCTGGGGCTGATGGCCTACACACGACGCACGACGATACAGACGACGAGATGACGACGGAAACAACGCCAGACTCCTCGCTCCTGCTCATTTTGGTCGGGGTGGCCCTGGTCGCGGTTCATTCCCACCCCAGGTGGCACCCAGGGTTTCGTTTCCTAAACGCCGGCTCCATCGCGCTGTCGATCGGCCTGGTCACGGGCCTGTTGGTCGCGTTCTTCTACGATCTCCTCGGCAGGCCCGTGCCGCTCCCGTTCAACTTCGACCTGTACATGTTTTGTCTCCCGGTCTTCGTCTACCACCAGGGTCTTTCCACGAAGTCGCACCGCCTGTTCAAGAACATCGTGGCTCTCGTCGTTCTCGGCGTCGTGGGTACCATCGCGTCGTCGATCCTCATCTCGTTCGTGAGCTATCGCTTTCTTGGCTGGGTCGATATCGGCCTCACCAAGGCCGAGCTCTTCAGGCAGAGCGTCGCCCTGGGCGTCATCCTGTCGTCGACGGACAGCGTGGCGGCGTTGACGGCGATCCAAAGCAGGAGAAGCAGCCCGAATCCGGGCGCTTCGAAGCACAGCGAATTGTTCTATCTGGTGTTCGGCGAGGGCATCTTCAACGATGCCACGGCGATCGTGCTGTTGCGCTCTGCGTCGAGGCTGAGCAGCGCGCAGGGTGACGCCGTCTCGGTGGGCCTCACTTTCGTCGAGCTGTCGGCAGGCTTTGCGTGGATGATGCTCGCGAGCCTCTTCGTCGGGCTTGGCGTCGGGCTCCTGTCGGCATACGTGCTGCGGCGGTGGTTCAACCCGCATCGTTCGACCGACCGGGAGGTCGCCATGCTCCTGACGACCGGGCTGCTGTCGTACTTCCTGGCCGAGCAGCTCGGGCTGAGCGGGGTGTTTGCCATATTCTTTTGCGGCGTGACGCAGAGTCACTACGCGTGGTACAACCTGTCAGCGTCGGCGCGGATCGTCTCGATCTACTCGTCGCGCGTGATGAGCGTCGTGGCCGAAATCGTTCTCTTCGTCGGAACCAGCCTGAGCCTGTTCGGAGAGTGGGACACGATCGACTACACGAAAGGTCGCATGATGCGCAAGGTGCTGGTCGTCGCGCCCTTTCTGTTCACGTTGGTGGTCGTCTCGCGATGGCTGGTCATCATGCCGCTGCTCGCCGCGCTCAGGATCCGGGACCGGACGTCCGTCTTCCTGGCCGGGAGCGTGCGCGGCGCCGTTACCCTGGCCCTCGCTGTGTTTCACTTTCTGGGTCATGGCCGCCACTTGAAGCACCACGAGATTATCCTGTGTGCGAGCGTGATTTTCATCGTCGTCGCCAGCACGATCGGACTCGGGACGATCGTCGCGTACGTGTTTGAGCGAAAGCGGGAGGGCGAAGAGGACGCGTACCAGGGATACGAGCCGCTGCCGTTGCCCCCGCCGACCGGAGGCGACGTTGGGAGCGGGAGCGGGAGCCGGGAAAGGATGTCGCTCAAGCAGCTCTGGGTGGACTTTGACCGAAGGGTGATGCAGCCCGTGTTTGGCGGCAAGGCAGCTTCCTCGGTGACCGCCAGTGCGGCAGCTCCGGCCGCAGCCAGCGACGCCCGCCGGGATCGTTCCCCGTACGAACAACAACAAGAAGAAGGAGAAGAGGATCACCAGAGTCTGCTGCTGGATCCGCTCTTCTCGCTCACTTCCCTCTAGATTACTATGTACTTTTTGCTACTACCTGTACTTGTCATCGACACCCACCTACCACTACTGGTCCTTCTTGCTGTCGCCGTTTGAGCTCTCGGAGGGCTCGTCCATCTCATGAACGAGATCGTTGACCATGACCGACAGCGCCTTGAGCTGGATCTCGCCGTCCTCGTCGAACAACTTGCCGACGTACTCTTTCCGCACGCTCTCTTTCTGGCCCATCGTAAGTTTCAGCGTGTAATGGTCGTCCGGAAACTTCATACTGCTGTACAGCCGCAGGCCCGGCAATCCCGGCGACGACGTCACAATGGCGATCGTGTTTTTCATCGAGTACGACTCGATCCACCACAACAGACCCGACAGTCCAAAGTAGCCCAGGACGCACGGCACGAGGACGATCGGCTTGTCGCGAAGCTCCGGCATGAAGGTCCAGTACTCGCTCTTTCCCCAGAACTGCGCGGTCAGGGCGATGAGCACCTGAGGGGTGGGCGCCAGGGTGGGTTTGGGCGTGAGTGTGAGGGTGACGGTGAGTGCGAGGTGGAATACGTACTGCCACGATGGCCATGCCCATCCGCATGTCATCCAGTCTATGGTCGATGCTGTACCCGGCCTTTTTCAGGAGCTCGACCGAGTAATCGTCAAGCGTCGCCTTGACAGCGTGGTAGTCCCGAACGTCCACCTTGTCGGGCGCGGTCCCTTCTTTGCTGCCGCTCGCGCCCATGTTCGGCCAATGAGATCCCGTGCTTTGCTGCTCGGCGACAACGTGCTGCTGATCGGATCGGGGACTGTTCGAGGCGGGCAAAACGAAAAGTTTGGAAGCTGCTGGTCCGTTCGAAAGCTTTGAACTCACGACTCACGAACAACCCGGCGCGTCCGAGTCCCGCGGTGGATCGCACGGAGAGGTCGACGACGACGAGCAGAGCGCGCGGATCTCGACGTCGAACGTGGGTCTGAATTACGTAGTTCCGGATCCGGACGAGACCACCAGCGATCGAAACCACGATGCCGCTCGAACAGCCGCTTCTCCTGGACAAATTGCGAGTCTCTGGCGCCTCCGAGACCGACAACAGGAACGTGCGAGATGTGTTCAGGTGCATTGGCGACGGGGTCGCCGAGATTGTCCGTAGTGGCGCAATTGGAGCCTCGGATGCCGCGACGGCGCTGGAATCGGAGAACCGATTCGGCGACGTGCAGCTGCAGGCCGACGTCGCGGCTGAGGGCGCCATCCGAAAGGCGCTCTCGGAATGCTCGCACGTCGGCATCGTGTCGAGCGAGGAGACGCCGACGTCTGTTGTGTTGCGGGACGGGGGCGAGTACGGTGTGGCGTTTGATCCGCTGGACGGCTCGTCGATCATCAAGTCGAACTTTAGCGTGGGCTCCATCTTCGGGATTTTCCGGTTAAAGGATGGGGGCGCGAAGCGTACTTTTGCGGGGCTGGGTGGCGCCGACATGGTCGGGGCGGCGTATGCGGTCTTCGGCCCGCGGACCGTCCTGGTGGTGGGCTACGAGGCGGATGCCCCGGGGGTCGTCGAGGAGTACGTCCTGACGTCTCGCGGCTGGGAGTTTCAAGCAAAGCTCTCGTTGGGCGACAGCAAGAAGCTCATGGCGCCGGCAAACCTCCGTGCTTCGGCGGAGAACGAGGCATATCGGCTTTTGGTGTCCAAGTGGATGGCGGACGGGTACACGCTTCGGTATACAGGGGGCATGGTCCCGGACATACATAATCTCATGTGCAAGGGCGGTAGGTGTTTACCTCGACCGACGACGTGCGCTCGCACGCCCCGACTCCCTGACTCCCTCACTCACGCGCTCGTTCCGTGCCAGGTGGCGTCTTCTGCAACCCGGTGTCTCCGGGTGCCCCGGCAAAGCTCCGCCTTCTCTACGAGTGCCTGCCGTTCGCCTACGTGGCCGAGTGCGCGGGGGGAAGAGCAATTACAACGGGAAACAAGCGGATGATGGAGTGCTGCGTGTCTGCCGAGTCAGAGGTGCACGACGACCGGGCGCCCATCTGCCTGGGCTCGCGCGAACAAGTCGATATGTCGAGCGCGTGCTTCTGAGAGGCCTATAATGGTACCCAATCGACCGCACGGAGGAGCAGGAATTCGCTACAGCAGTTCCCCTGCGGCGAACGAGTGATGAGCGAGTAGAGCACGTGAGTGGGTGCGTCTGGGCGAGCGGGCGCGTCGGGCGCACGTCGGTCGAGTTCAATTGCCCACCTGCGGGTTGTCTTCGCGACTCGCGATCGCATACCCCAGTCTCGAGAGGTGCCCGAAGAAGAGTGCCAGGTCGCTCAGATCGAGGTGGTGGACCGGCCAGAGGAGATTGCTAAAGTCCTGGACTTTATAGTGGCTCGTTTCGTTCTCGTTTCCGCCGGTGTAGATCACCGACGAGTGGTGGACCTCGATTGAGATCTGGACCGGGAGCGAGTCGGTGATGCTCCAGCTGCTCAGCTCGTCGAACTCGTACCCTTCGATGTCGACCTTGAGCAAGTCCACCCGCTCCACCTTCAATTCCCGCATGGCGTTGGCCAGTGTGATGAACCTGGAGAACGAGCGAAGCGCGTAGCGCGAGTGAGAGAGTCGGGGCGGGCGAGCGCACGTCGGCCGACGTCAGACACCCACCGCTTGTCGGCCCCTTCTTTCTCCTGAGTCCCGATGCACTTCTTGATGTACTTATGCCGCTGACGGTCCTGTGAGACGCCGTCGTACGTGCAATCAAAGGTAAATATCCGGCATTTCGTTCTCTTCAGCAGGTCCCTCTCCAGGTCGTATTGCCCGTTGCTCCCCTGCCATCACAACGAGCGCGTGAGTGTGAGTGAGAGAGAGTCCGGGCGTGCGGAGGCTCGTCAAGATCAATACCCACCAGACTGAAGATCACACAGTTCTGCTCTTGCAGTATGTCTATGCAGACCTGGAGAGAACGAGCGTAGCGCGAGTGCGAGTGAGAATGTGAGCGCGCCCCGGCCGACGCAGAGATCATCAGCTCGTCAGCACCCACCCACTTCCCCCCGTCCCCGGCGTCGCCAATACGCTTCATCAGCTTCTTCCCAGCGGGACACGTAATGTAGGCGTTGAATAGATCGTATAATTCGAACCCCACCTGGCGAACGAGCAAAGCGCGTGGCGCAAGTAAGAGAGTCGGGGCGCGCGTCGTGCGTCGCGACGATCAGTCGAGCTCAATCAATACCGGCTCGGGCGGACGCCGCTTGTCAACAGCCTCGACACACTGATCTCGCGTCTTGTATAGATCGGAGCACACCTCCATCGCCTTGTGCTTATACATCTGGCAAACGAGCAAAGCGCAAGGGAGTCAGGGCGTGCAAGCGCACGGTCGTCGGCGGTCGGCGCGAGTTCAATCAACCAATCAACACCCACCGTCATCGTCGCCTTGAACAGCTCGTCCTGAAAGTTGATCAGTTTCTGTAGTGCCAGCAAGCCAAAGACGCCAGGGAAGTGGGCAGCGTACGTGAACCCGGTGCCCTGGGCGTTGGACGCCGCTGGCAAGGTTACCGCACTCGTCGGACTGTCTCGCGGCACTGACGTTAGTATCAGAATGATCGTGCCCACGAGGATGACCACGAGAAACCACGGAGACGCGACCAGCGAGCGGACTCGTGTGCTGGCGTTCAGTTTCGGCATGATTGCGCTCTGTTCTGTTCTGTTCTCCTCTGCCTGCCGTGCGTACGTGATGAGATTGCAATCACGACGTGTAATGACCCTCAAGAGGGCGACTTTATGTGCTGGAGGGCACAACACAGAGAACTGGGGTTTCCAACTGAAATCAGCGGGCAGGGGTGTCCCAGGAGTTGCGAGTCGAGAGGGCTCCTTCGGCCGAAGACGTCGTCGACGACGTCGATGTCGTCGACGATGACGGCGTCCCCGGCTGGTTAGCGGATTCGGACGCTTCCGAGCTATGTTGGCGCCGTGCCGCGTCGTGATTGGAAGCGGAGAGAGGGTGGTTGCCGCCGAAGCCGCGCCAACCGAGTCGATCAAGCCACGGCCGCACAACCTGGGCCGTGAACAATGCGCGGTTCGCAATCATGCATGTATGAACACGGTCACACGGCCTGGCTGCTAGGAACGATCGCCTGTCACCGGTCTGAGGTCCGTACCTCTCGCTGCGTCCTGGCCAGGACGACCATGGTCGTCGAACACAAATTTCGAATGAATCCGTCTCCGTACGCGGCGACGGGCCGCGTTGCGGGCAACAACAACCGCAGGTCGATGACGTTGGTGATGAGCTCTTCGTCTAGTGACGATGACGAGTATCCCCGCGCCCGGGAGCAAGTCTCCGAGGATCGATCATTCTCTACGCATCAGCAGCTCCCGTCGGCATCCAGCTCGCTCGCTCGACCTTCGTCGGGCGAGCGACGGCTCGAAACTACTCATAACTTGACCCTCGCCGCGGGCCGTCGCAAACTCGAAGAATTCAAGCGGAAAAAGGCCAAGGCAGCGGCCCTGGCCAAGAGCGCGAAGAACGCGCTCACGGACGAGGCCAAACTGGCCAGGCTGGACGCGAGGCTGGACGAGGCCGTGGCCGAGGCGGACGGGCTGCGCGCGGAGGCAGCGGCGGTGGAGGCGAGGTGGGCGGAGCGGATGGAGGAGGTGGAGGGGAGGGAGCGGGAGAAGGTGCGGGAGGCGAGGGAGGAGGTGGACGCGCTGCGGGCACGGGTGGAGGAACTGGAGACGGCGAGTGCAAGTGGGGGTCAGGGTGGAGAGGACAGGTATGCGCGCATGATGGAGGAGCGCGCGGAGGAGCGGTCCGTGATGGAGCGGGAGAAGGCGGCGCTGTTGGGCGAAGTGGTCGGGCTGCGGTCGACGGTGGCTGGGCTGGAGGAGGCGCTCGAGGAGGCCAAGATCAAGTCCGAGAACGGGCTCTTTCCCGGTACCGACGACGCGGAACGGAACCGCGTCCTTCAGTTGGAGCAGGCGATGGACTTGTTGAGGGAGGAAATTGGGGTCATGGCGGGCAGGGCCGAGGGGTTGGAGCGGGCGTTGGGCGAGCGTGAGCGAGCGTGTGAGCTGCTGGCGACGGAGAAGGACGAGCTGGTGGCGAGGGTTCGCGAGCTGACGGTCAAGCTGGCCGTGCCAGCGACGGCGGCGACTGTACCGGCAGCAGAGGCGCGCGTTGATGCGTTGGAAGCGGAGCTGGAGGGAGTGCGGGCGGCGTTGCAGGCGGCAGAATTGAAGGCTCGGGAGAGGGAGGGAGCGGGAGAGGGAGAGGCTGCGGCGAGAGAGGCCACGGAGCGGGCGTATCAAGACCAGGTGGTCGAGTGCCAGCGGGTTCAGGCGTTGCTCGCGGATGCGACGGCGCGCGAGGAGGATGTCATGTACGAGCTCGAGGAGTCGAAGGAGAATATCGAGAGTCTGAGAGAGTTGCTGGCGGAAGGAGAGGCGGAGCGCGTGGAGCTGGTCGCCGCGATGGCCGCGCTCAAAGCCCAGACCGATGCGGCGGCCGCGGGAGCTCGTTCGGTCGACGACGGTGCCATGCAGCAGCAGCAGCAGCTGCAGCAGCGTGTACACGAGCTGGAGGGCGAGTTGCAGATGGCCCGCTTGGAGGTGACCGAGTGGCGCGATCGGGCCGAGAAGGCCGCTGCGGATGCCGAGGTGCGGGGCGCGTCGGCGTACCGGGCCTCGCTGGACTTTTCGTCGCATGGGCACGCCAACTCGAGCTCTCCCAGCGAGGCAGCGTTGCGCGTGAGGCTGGCGAAAGCAGAGGCGGCAGTCGAGACGGAGCGACAGGCGTACTACAGCCTGGAGCAGAAGTCGAGTCAGTGGCAGGCGGCGCTCGACGAGAATGCCTCCCTTCGACATCGCGTTACGGAGCTCCTAGAGAAAGAACGGGAGATGGAGTCGGCGATCGCCGAGCTGCAGCGGAGCAGTGGCAGCCGGGACGGCGTGTCGCGGCAGCCAGAAACGCAGACCGAGCTCGACGCGTCTGCAGCCAAGGTTGCCGTCGATGCGTATTGTCATGGCAATGCGAACGCAAACGCAAACGCGAATGGAAATTCGCACGAGACCGCCCTGTTCGACCGGCTCGACCAGCATCACCAAGAGCCGCAGCCCGTCCCGCCACCCTTCCCGTCGCAAGAGCCAGAGACGGCGGAGCAGGCGGCGTCGCTCTTTGACCTGATTGACCAAGGGTCGCAGGAGGAGCTCGATCCAGAGCCGATCGCGACGGCCGCGGGAGCCGTGCCCGTGGCGATGGGGCCCCCGCCGCCGCCGATGGCGTTCCCGGATGTGCCTCCGATGCCCGCCATCCCCGCCATCCCCGCGCCGGAGTCTCCTATGTATCTGCAGTCCCACCCGACAGAACAACCTCACCAGTCTCCAGGCTATCCCCAGCAGCAAGAAGACGAGCCCCCGGCACTCATGCCTTGGGCCATCCCGGGAGGCGACGCCTCGCCTTCCCCGAAGACGGCCACCCCGACCCGGACGCCGCCGCCGGAACACAACCAGCACCTCATCCAGCAGCCACAAGCCAAGAAATCCGTCGGCTTTTGGGGCTGGATTGCCGGCGCCGACCGCGTCATCGAAGGCGAGGAGAATTGATTTCGTTACTTCTTATTGTATCATCCTGTGGTCAGAGAGCCCCTCCCGTACGTATCATAAACACTATCTCCCCATCTCCCAGACTTGGCCTCTACATCTACCTCCCACGCCCCCTCCCCCGACCTCGCTCCGTGCCCCCGCCCCCGATCCTCCCGCTCGACATCTTGTTCGCCGGATCGATCCGCTTGAACATCGGCGCATTCTTCAACAGGTCCGGCACAATCACTAGCCGCACCCGACTCCCCCTGACGAATATATGCTCCATATGCGTGACCTTCCCGTCTCTGCCCGTCGCCGTCACGTTTTGCAACTGCACGTTCCAGTTGTCTTCCGCTTCCGTCATATTTCCGCGCAAAATCTCCCCGTTCTTGAGCTCCACCGTGACCACATGACCCTCGGCCTCGTGAAGAAGCTTGACCGGGACGCCAACACCACGCAGCGAGCCCGCAGTCGCCATTTTAGCGAGGTTCCTGAATTCGAGAAGAAGATGCACGAGCAGAGAAAATCGGTCGGTTTCCTGATGTGTGGCCGTGTGTTTGCGCTCGACTGTGTCGTGTGTGTCGTCTCGTCTGAAGAACGGACGAAGAAGTGATGGGTATGGATGCCGGTGTGGAGGGGAACGAGAATGAGACGGACAACTGGATCCACCACAAGCTGCGGCGATGCACGGGTGTGGAGAGCGTACGGCGTGAGGAGGTGGAGAGCGGTCGTCAGGTACATATCATCGTTGTCGGTATCATCGCTCGAGTCTTCCACTGGCCCCCGGTGGTTCTCTCGTTCCTGGCGCCGTACCCGCGGAGGACGCCGGCACTCCGTCCTTCGGCGCTCTCCGTCCTTCGGCGCTCTCCGTCCTGCCAAGCTCCACTGCTCACACCCACGTCACCGCGCTGCTCCTCGTTCGCGTCCACCCATCGGCTCCGTTCCCGTCCAGTGCGTGCGGATGCACTCCCGTGGGCACGGTCGTATCGTCAATTTTCTTCAGTTTTCTCGACTCATGACTGGTCACGCGCGGTGATACTACCCGTATTGATCCTAACGAGCGGCCCATACCGCTCGAATCGACCTGCGGTGTCTCAAGCGCGCCCAATCGACCGACTGACCGACGAGTTTTGAGCTCCTAGATAGCGCGCGAGACGCTCACTCGTCGTCTTCACTCCGATGGAGAGACGTACGCCGACTGAAGATCACAATGCGCGGGAGGATGTGCCGATGGAGAGCCAGCAGGAAGAGGAGAGACGAGGAAGAACACCGGATCCGGTCGGGTCGTCCAGAGAGCGAGCGGCCCTCGGGCCGCTCGTCGCGAATATGACCGGTCCCGACCATTCAATGTCGCAGTCGGACTCGTCGATGTCGTCGTCGGACGGGTCGCAGCACGAAGAGCTCGAGCTGGACTTTGACGAGTACCCTTCGTGGCCGGCGTGGTTCTGTAGCATCAAGGGGAACGAGTTCTTCTGCGAGGTCGACGAAGACTACATCTCGGACGGTTTCAACCTGTCTGGTCTTGCGTCGCAAGTGCCGCTGTACGACTACGCGCTGGATGTGCTCACAGACGGGTCGCATGCGCTGAAACACGAGGTGCTTTCTGCGGGGGAAGAGGCGCAGGTGGAGCAGTCTGCGCAGGTGCTGTACGGGCTGATCCATGCGCGCTATATTATTACGGCGCGAGGGATGTCTCGCATGCTTGAGAAGTTCAAGGCGTGCGATTTCGGTCGGTGTCCGAGGGTGATGTGTCACGGGCAGCCGTGTCTGCCCGTGGGCCTTTCCGACGTGGCGAGGCAGAGCGCGGTGAAGCTGTTCTGTCCGAGGTGCGAAGACATATATTATCCGAGGAGCGGGACGCATGGAAATGTGGACGGGGCGTTCTTTGGAACGACGTTCCCGCATTTGTTTCTGATGACGTTCCCGAGTCTGCGTCCGGACAGGAAAAAGGTCAAGGAGATGGCGGAGAGCTACGTGCCCAAAGTGTTTGGGTTCAAGATCAGCCCGCTGGCGGTGAACGCTGGCAGCAGCGGAAAGAGCGGGACGGCCGGTGTCGGTGGGAGCAACAAGGGTTGATGTATATGATGCGCACCTCGATTGGAAAAAACGAGGCGGCGCACGATTGTGATGATGATAAACCATACACGTTATTCTGTTAAATTTGATTGGCATTCGAACCCAATACGTTATGAGTCAGCTCTTCCTTCTTCGACAGCCGCTCGCTCGGCGAGCAGTACGCTGGCGATGGCCGATACCTTGTTCGCGGTCGCCGCGGAACGGAGTGCCAACGTGCCGTTGGACAGCTGCTCGGAGGTGCCGCCCATGCGGGCCAGTTCGCGAGCGAGATAGGCATACGCAGCCTTCTCCAGGCCAACGCGATCGTCTCCCTCTCCGCGATGATCGACGCATGCGCGGACGGCGTCGTCCAACGCGTGCGCCAGCTCATCGATGCTCAGGCGGTCCTGGTCGTCCAGCTCGACGTGATCATGCTTCTCACGTATGCGGAAGTACGACAGGTACAGCTCGCCACCGATCCTCCAGCTTCCAGCGTCGATCATGTCGGCGCGCGACTCGAACTCCTCGAGCGCGCCCAGCAGCGACCCGTGCATGGCGCCTTGATTGCCCGCCGGGCTCTGGGCGAGGAACCACGTCGGCGCGATCCGGTGACGGAGGACATCGTGTGCCTTGTTCCAGTCGCCGGATTCGATCAGAGCGTCCAGGAGCATCTCGTCGTCGTTGAAGTGGTCGGCCCAAGTCGCCTTGGCGGCCTCCAGCATAGCCACGGGGACGCCGAGCTCCTGAACGAGGAAATCGACGAGGCCGGCATCGGCATGCCATTCCTCGACGTAGCGAGAGAGGAGATCGTTCACCACGATGTCCCTGTAGTCGTCGTCCCCGATGTGGAGGGCGACGTAGATGGCCCACTGGAACATGCCGCCGACAGACTCGAGCTGGGCGATGAACGAGGTGACGACCCTCGAGACTGCATCCGAGACATCCTGCTTGCAGCCGAGGATGTTCGAGTCACAGAATCCAACATCTGGCACGACCGAGATGGCCTCGAGGACGCACAGCAGGTGCCAGTAAAAGTCGGCTCGATGCACGTCGGGCGTCGTGCCGAGCGGACACAAGAGGTCCGGGAGGGCCTCCAGGGATGCGGCAGCCTTCTCCGCCTCTGATTCCCACTCTTCGGAGAAGCAGAACATCCGAATAAGCTCGAATGCGGTGTCTGTGGGGCGCCTGGCGTCGTCCGTCGCCTTGACAGGATGCCAGGGGCCCGGATAGGGAGCGTTGCCGGTTTGAACTGCGGCCAGGTAGCTCTCGACCGACTCAGAGATGGGACTCGTTTTGCGCTTGGCGTACCACACGTGCATCCCAAGGGAGCGCTTCCAGTCCTCGGCGACGACGTACATGGCCGGGTCGACGTTGCCGGCGAGCACCTCGTAGACCTGCATCAGCTGCCCGTCGATGTGGTCCGTGTATCCCTCCTCCTTCCACACGCTGAGCTGATCGACTATGCTCTGGACGGCGTCGGCCGAAGACCCGGCGGTGGCTAGAAGCGTCGACAGCCTGACGTTGCCGGCCGAGGCGGCGGCCTTGACGGCCCCCGCCAGGTCGTACCCAGAGAGCCGCATCAACACCTCCTCGTTATCCTTGCCGGGAAGGCCGCGGATGGCATCCAACTGGCGTCGAACGCCGTCCCGGGCGCCGCTCTTGAGCCACGAGCTGAACTTGGCACGACGCTGCATGCCCGCCAGGGACATCAGGTTGCCATCGTCCGACGCGTCACTCGCGTCGTCAGCGATTGGATCCTCCTCGGCTGGTACGAGCGAAAAGAGCACGTTGACGAGCTCCCAGATTTCCGCTTGCGAGAGCTTGGCTTCGTCACTCTCCTCGTCGCCCTGCCGCTCTATGTAGCTGTCTAACGAGTCGATGTACTCCATGGTGAGCTTCCGGAGGAGCTCGGGCGACCTGCCGCACTTCAGTTGCATTCTCGGCGCGCGTTCCGCTGGCGTGCCGTCCACGGGAAAGCTGTTGTCCTTGTGGATCATCAGCTGGTCGAGGAGCAGCTGCCTCTCCGAGTCGGAGGATCCGGCCGCAGAGCTCGCTGCCTGGACCGTCACGCTCCCAACGGGGGCGGTGGACGGCACAACGAGGCATCCTCGATACCATCCCGGGGCGAAGGCGTCGTGCATGAGGGCACCGTAGTCAGCCAGGTTGCGCGAGTCGACCGCCAATCGGTGCGCAAGCCCCATCGGGCTGTCGCGGGTGTCGTTCATCGCCCGGTCGTTCGTCAGCAACGTTCCCGGGGCGTGCAGACCACGCGGAATGTCATCTACGGGCTTCCAGCTCGAGATGGGAACAAATTCATCGTCGAGATCGCCCAGGCCGTCGTCCGTCGGCGCCATGTCGGTGTCCAGCTGCCGGTGCAGCCCGATCGGGCTCAGGCCGGGCGACCTGAACCCTGCGAATCCCGTCGGCGTATGCGCATGCGCATGCGCCAGTCCCGTCCCCGTTGAGATTCCCGCTCTGCAAGTCGTGGATGGAGGGAAAGTCTTCAGTCAGTTGCCTCGTCGGTTGGTTCATGCATCGATGGGCCGCGTCCAAACGCTGGCTCGATCGACGAACCAATCGCATCTCGTGGCGTTACACGTTCATCCCCGACCGCGGATTCCGCAGCACGCACCTGAGAGACCCGAGAACGTCGACGGGGGGCCGCTGCGCCGTGATCTCGTCGTCCACGGTGACGGTGGCCTCGGCGACCCCCGTGGCCTGCCGCTCGTACCGTCGCTTGATTCCGAGCTGGAAGCCGTCGCTGTCATCGCTGAGGTCCGAAAAGTCCGAATTGGCCGAGTCGTGATCGTTGATGGCGGTGAATGTGTCCGTCGCCGCGACCGCGGCCCCGGCGGCGGCCTTCCCGGGGGCCCCGTCCCCGTCCCCGTCCACGTCGTCCTCATCGTCCGACGTTCCCACCAGGCCGTATCGACTGAAATGCTCGGTCTCAAACTTCCACACGCCCTTCTCTCCGTCGTACGAGATGAACCTTGCGCTCTGACTGGCGCAAACGGCCTTCAACTTCTTCGAGTACTTCTCGACGAGCTCCGGGTCCTTGGTCGGCAGGCCGGTCGCCTTGTCCAGCTTGAAGATGTTGAGCATCGTGATCACCGCCGGGCGATTGAGACCGTTACCCACAGGTGGCTTGGTCGTCTCGTCTGGGTACACGTCGATGCTGCCCTGGGCAAGGGCGACGATCGCGTCGAGATCCAGGTTCCGAACGTCGACGGTCTCCAGCCATGTCACCGAGCCGACGCCCTGCTTTCTGACCGTGAAGTTGGCCACCTGCTTAAGCGACTGCGGGTCGTCCATCGCCATGGCGGCCAGCTGCTTCATCGATGGTTCAAGGCTGTATCCCTCCCGGGTGAGGATCGGAAGCACAGCTATGTTGTCTTTGGGCGTGTTTTGCGGGGACAGCGACTTGAGCGTCAGCGGGGATGGCAAAGACGCGAGTCCGTTCGAGTGCAGCCCGACGCCGTCGGCGTACAGACCGCCATTGGCTCCGGCTGATCCCGGCGTCCCGTTTCCGATGCCTCGTCCGAACTGTGCGCCGGGAGCCGCCGCGGCATTGGGTGTCCTCCCCGAGAGAGACGTCGACTTCTTCGCGCTCGACGGGAGCGGGAGCTCGTCCCTGATCAAGAGCCTGCGCGGGTCTTCCCGGGGCACGAAGAGCCCGGCATCGCCACCGGATGTTGCCTTGGAGCCGGGGGTGCCGTGCAGCGTGGACGAGGCGAAGAAATCCGCGGGACTCTTGCTCATCCTCGTGGCCGAGGCAGAAACCCTGGGCCGGATCTTGCCGCCACCATGCGGGGTCAGGGACCTCGGCGTGATGAGCGCGATCGGTTTGGGCGGTCCGGCAGACGGCGGTGCGAGGATCCGCTGGGTCAAGCCCACCTTGTACTCTGGAAGCGGGGTCACCTTGGGCGCCGCCGGCATGTTGCCGTACGGACTTGAGGCCCCCAGGCCAGCACCGGCAGGCTGCGCGATCGCTGCACCTGGCTGCGTTGAGCCGAGCAAGCTGGACGTGCCCAGACCCCCGGCCCCAAAGCCCGGGGCAGCTGGCTGCGTGGCCGACGGGCCAGGCGTCGACCCGAAGAGGCTCCCTCCTCCAAAGGCCGGCGTCGAGCTGGCCGCGCCGAATGCGGGCGTGGACAAACCTCCCAGTCCTGGCGTGGCGCCAAAGGCGGTCGTCGCGGGTGCGGGAGAGTTGAACTGGAACGACGCCGGTTTCGGCGTCGTCGCCGCCCCTCCAAACGAAAATGCGGGCGTCGACGCCGGTGCTGCGGCTCCGGTTGCTCCGAACGCGGGCGTCGAGCTCGCGCCGAACGCCGGAGTAGACGAAGCTCCGAACGCACTGCCGCCCGCCCCAAACGCAGGCGTGGACGATCCGAACGCCGGGGTCGAGCTCGCGGCCCCAAACGCCGGCGTGGACGATCCGAACGCCGGGGTCGAGCTCGCAGCACCAAACGCCGGCGTCGAGCTCGCGGCACCAAACGCCGGCGTCGAGCTGGGCGCGCCAAACGCGCTGCCTCCTCCGAACGCCGGCGCGGGGGCCGACGACGCCGGCGCACCAAACGCCGGGGCCGAGCTCGGGGCCCCAAACGCCGGGGCGGAGCTCGCCCCAAAGGCGGGAGCCGACGAGGGAGCGCCGAATGCTGGCGCGGACGTCGCGCCGAACGCACTGCCTCCGCCGAATGCAGGCGCCGCAGCCGGCGCCGCTCCGAACGCCGGTGCCGAGCTCGTCCCGAAGGCGGGCGTCGAGGACGCGCCAAACGCGCTGCCCCCGCCAAACGTCGACGTACTTGGCGCGCCAAACGCAGACGTTGTCGGCGCCGGCGCACCAAACGCGCCCGTGGACGGCGATTGGGTCCCGCCAAACGGCGCGGTCGACGCTGGCTGGCTGCCAAACATGCCGCCCGTCTGCCCGCCGATACCTCCGCCGCCTGCCTGCTGGCCTCCCTTGTTCCCGGCCTCGTAGTCTTCCCATCGCAACTCTTCTACGCTCTTCGTCACGTACTCGGGCATGCACGTGATCGAGTTGAAGTACACGGTAGTCCTCGTCCCGGTGCTGCTCTGATCAATCTCCTGTGTCTTCCGCCACGCGGTCCCTCCGGTCCCCCTGCCGCCCTGCATCCCGCCGACGCCCGCAGGCTGCCCGAAGGCGCCCCCGGACGCGCCGCCCCCAAAGGCGGACGACGCTGGCGTGGAGCCAAACGCAGACTGGGTCTGCGGTTGTCCGAACGCACTCGCCCCGCCTCCAAAACCGCTAGAGCCGCCTCCAAATGGCGTCGTCGAGGTGGTCGAACCGAATGCACCCGTACTCGCCCCGCCAAACGGCGTGCTCGTCTGCGGCTGCTGTCCAAACCCGGTCGACGCCGGCGCGCCAAACCCGCCAGCCGCCGGCGTCGAGCCGAATGAGCTGGTTGTGGCGGGCGCGCTCGCCCCGAAACCACCGAACGACGCCGTCGGTGGTTTGGCTCCAAACGCAGACGTCCCGCCCCCAAATGGCGTGCTCGTGCTCGGCTGACCGAAGCCTCCCGTCTGCGCGCCCGACCCGAACGCGCCGCCCGCGGCCGGCGCGCCGAACCCAGAGGGCTGACCGCCCCCGAAGGGCGTCGCGCCGGGCTGGTTCTGCTGCCCGAAGGCCGAGGGCTGCTGTGGCTGCCCGAACGGCGAAGGGGAAGGCGTCGGCTGGCTCTGCTGTTGGCCGAACGCACCGCCTCCGAACGGACCCGGCTGGCTGTTGCCAAAACCTGAAATTACAGCGCGGGGATAGCGTGCGTGAGCGAGCGAGCGAGGCAGAGCGAGCGAAAGGACAGAACGCGAGCACGACAATTCTGCAATTTTTCGGCAAGCGAAATCACGCGAGAACGGCACGTACCCGTACTGCCGAATCCTCCGAACGCCATCTCCAATACACGATAGACCCTGTAACGACGCGCTCACACTGTATCCGACTGTATCAGTTGCGCAAAGTCAAATTTTCGAGAGCCAACTCCCCCAAAAAATGAATCGAAACGCTCGCCCTCTCTCGTTCCCGCGCCAACGCGCTTGCCCGGTACCAGGTGAACAGGCGAACGAGAATCGTCAAGTTTCGTTCGTGCGAGCGCTGAACTCTTTTTTACCTCTCTCTCTACGCACCACGCGCTCGTCTCCTCCTGAAAAAGTCCTTCATGAGATTGCCGCAGGCCTCCTCACGCACCCCCCGCACGACCCTGACGTCAGGGTGAAACGGGTGCGGCCGTTCCCGGTCAAACATCCGTATCCAGCTGCCGTCAGCGCCGAGGAGGGTATTCCGCGCCCCGTACACGACCGTGCCGACCCGGGACTGGAGGATGGCACCGGCGCACATCGGACACGGCTCGAGGGTCACGTAGAGCGTGCAGTCCAACAGTCTCCACCCTCCCGGCAGTCCTCCGGTGGCCTGGCGGATCACGTTCAGCTCGGCGTGCGACGTGGGGTCCCCGTCCGCCTCGGTCCTGTTGTACGCCCGGGAGACGACGTCGCCGTTGGGGCTCACCAGAACGGCGCCCACCGGGACCTCGCCATGGGCGTACGCGAGCTTGGCCTGTTCGATGGCTTGGAGCATGTGGAGCTCGTGGATCTGCTCCTCTTGTTTGCTGGGATTTGTCGTTGTTTCGTCGTCGTACTCTTCGGAAGAAGAAGAAGCAGAAAAGGTGGTGGTGGCAGGGTGCGGGGAGGCCCGGCCGGCGAGGCTCGTGGGTCGTATGAGGGAGAGAGAGAGAGAGAGGCCACGGCGTCGGGCGGCGTCGACGATGCGTCGCGCCGGGAAGGAGAGGGAATGCCGCAGCATTCGGCTGGGGTTGTCGTTGGTTGGGTTTGTCGTTCCGGCTCCCGGTCCGCAGGTCCCAGGTCGGCCTCGTGCGAACGAACACCTCGACTTTCGCGACGCGTTATACAAACGGCCACCCTTCGCCGATCCTCTACAATAGACTCGTTACGAACTCTATCTGTCTAGTGCTCATTGAATACCGAAATCGAAACCATGAAGCTGCCTGGCGTTCTCGTTCACCGGAAGCCAAAGGGCGAAACCGTCCCGGGAGCCCAGGCTGCCAGACAGGCCCACACCTCGTTGGCCGTTGCCGCAGCGGACGAGCTCGTCGACCTGTTCAGCGACGCGGTGAACAAGTCCTTCAAGTCCGATATTAGCGACGCTCTGCACCACGAGCGGGTGGCAAAGCTGCTTCTGGACGTCGACCTCGAGGCGCAGCTGAGTGTCGAGAACTGCCACCGCGTGTTCAAGCGCTGCTACGGTTTCAAGACCTGGCTGTACGCGCCAGAGGACGGTTCGTACTTACTTGTTCGCTTGCCAACTCGACCGGCGTGCTCTCCGTGCGAGGTCCCTCTGCAGGCACGCACGCAGGTGCGCACGCGCATTTGACGCTCGCCGACTCACGTACCCACTGTTCGTTGGTTCGCCAGGTATTCGAGGGATGATCAGGGAGGGCATCACGGCGTACTACGCGCCCTTGCAGTCGATTCTGAAGGACGTGCATCAGGTGACCGTGTCGGCGTTTGTGATTTCGCTGGAGGAAGCCAAGATCCTGCAGGCGCCTGGCAACGAGTCGCTCAAGCAGCTGATGGAAGAGCAGGCACTCGAGTCGATTGAGGCGTGGCGCAGGTCGACCTGGCAGCAGCTGAGCGCGAATCTGCACGCCGAGCACGAGTTTCCCGCCCCCGAGCGCTTCCGGAGCCTCAAAGCGTCGATCGACCGGCTGCTGGAGCACGAGGCGAACGTGCAGGCGGAGAGGCTCGTGGAGCACTACAGGAACATGATCGACGTGGCCATGAAGCGGATGTCGGTCTCGGATCTGCGGAAGCGCGAGCTCGCTTCGCACGCCCTGCCTGCCTCGGCGGTGGCGGCCGTCGGATCCAAGGCCATGCTGCCCACGCCCGTCGGCGCGTTCTACATGGGTTGGTTGGAGAAGAAGAACCGCTTCGGTGGGTATTGAACTCGACCAACGTGCTCGCGCGCCCCGACTCTCTCACTCTCTCACTCTCTGACTCTCTCACTGGCGCTACGCGCTTCTTCTTCTTCGCTCGTTCGCCAGGCAAGTGGCAGCGGCGCTGGGTCGTGCTGTCTCCCGAGAAGCAAAAGCTGTACTATTTCGCGCACCCGGAGGAGAACCCGGCGCGCGGCACGGCCAGTCTGGTCGGCTGCCACGTGTTCCCGGAGGTGTTTGAGGACGGAGAGTTTGACGAGCTGGCGTTCAAGCTGGTGTTCAAGCAGGCGCCGGGGCAGGCCGCGGGGCTGGACCTGCCGTTCTCTTTCGGCGGGAAGACCAAGCAGGCCGCCACCCTGACGCTGCGTGCCGGGTCGGCCGGGACGAAGGCAGAGTGGCTCGAAATGGTTGGAAAGACAATTCTTGGCGAGTCGGATGTCCGTGGGGCGGGTGGCAAGGGGTCGGGCAGGCTCGGGGCCCAGGTCGACCTGGTTGTCGACGCTTCTGGCAAGGCCGCGCGCAAGATCAGCTCTCAGGTGTTCGAGGACGAGGATGGATCGAAAGGAGAGAAGGAAGGGGCGACAAGGGGCGGCTCGGAGCGCAGGAGGCCGAAGCGCCGGGGAAAGAGCCTCGTGTCGTTCTCGATCGGGAAGCGCGGCGTCGAGGAGGCTGACGCCGGCGAGTTGGACGACGGCGGCGACGACGAGGACGAAGGCCAGTCCATGGATCGCTCGGAGCTCATCTCTGACGAGGCACTCGCGGACGAGCTCGCACTGTTCGAGGAGGTCAGCGCCCAGGCGGAGCAGGCCTTGCCGTCGGCGGAGGAGGCGCTCATGCTCGAGTGCATCTCGCAGGCGGTCCGGTCATACATGCTCGACTCGCAGCGTCTGATCGTCGAGCAGGCCTCGAAGATCGTCAAGGACGGCATGCTGCCCTTTAAGCACGCCCGAGAGCTGCACGACGAGCTGCTGGGGGCGGTGCTGGCCGAGTGAGCGAGGCCGATGACGAAGTACTATTCACCCCCCAGGGAGAACCCTACTACCAATCAATTATCGCCCGATCGGCCCGCTGACGAGGCTTTAATAAACATGAGCTTGATTGCCATCCAAAGCCGGCGGATGGCCGGGTCGCTGACCCTGCGTCGGGCTTTCGCGGCCCTCCCGAATCCCTCCGGTGACCAAAGCAAGTTTTACGACGTCCCGGAGGGACACTCCGATTCGGATCTCAGCCAGACGGCGTGCAATATCGGCTTGAACAGACGGCGTGACCTCACCATCGGCGCGTGCGGCAAGATCAAGCTGACGATCGACGGGAATGAGACGACCTTGGCCGAGCTGCTGGCCGGAAAGCTCGGTCAGCCGAAGCTGACTGCCCTGTTCGGCGTGCCCGATCGCGGCTCGGTCTGCACGTCCAAGCACGTGCCGTCCTACTTGAAGCAGCTGGATGCGCTGCGGAAGCAGGGGGTCGACCAGATCATCTGCGTGTCGCGCGGCGAGCCCGCCGCGGTGGCCGCGTGGGGCGCCGAGGCTGCCAAGGGCTCGAAGGATATCGCCTTTGCGGCGGACGTCAACGGCGGACTGACGCGCATGCTCGGTATGGATCTGGAGGGCGACAAGTGCCTCCGATACGCCGTCGCCTTGGAGGATGGTGTGACGCTCAAGGTGCTTGTTGAGAAGCAGCTCGCGGACATGAAGGAGACATCGGGCGAGAGCATGGTGAAGTTCCTGAAGAGCCGGCCCGGTGCCCACTAGAGGGCGATTTAGTCGGGTCGTTTCATTTCATTCTCGTTCATCCATCTTTGATTGTCGTTTCGTTTGAGTTCTGCACCACGTCGTCATCCAAAGTTCTTGAACTTCTCGAGCGCGGCGACCATCCTTGGCGGCCACGCCGGCTTGCCGTCCCGCACGTACGCCACGTCCCCGAACCGCTTGTCGAACTCCATCGCCACCTCGAACTGTTCTTCCGCGAGACTGATCTCGTACGGCTTCTCCGAGTAGAGGACGACGGCCAGGGCGCAGTGCACCTCCGCGTCGCCTCGCAGTGCGACCTCTTCGTCCTTCAGGTGCAGGATCGCATCGTTGACCTTGCCCACTTGGTATTCCATGATTGCCCGGCTGACTCGCGACCGCTCGGCCAGTGCAAAGTCGCCGTACTGGGCGATGATCGACTCGTACTTGGACAGCGCCTCTTGATATCTCCCCTCCTTCTGGTCCTGCACGGCGGTCGTGTACAGCTTGATGGCGACCTGTATCCGGCTCTCCTCCGCCTCGAACGACTTGCGGATAAGCTCCTCTCGCTGCCTCTGGATCTGTTCGCTGGTGACGGGCTGCGGTGGCTGCACGACGAACGCGTCGTAGGCCTTCTGCTGCGACGGGGACAGGGCCAGGGACGGGACGGAGGGAAGGGCCAGGACGGTGAGCGTCGAGAGAACCGCTCGCCGGTAGGTGAGCGATTGCATGCGGATATCACGACGATGACGCGTCGATGAGGCTATTGTGTTGACTGTATGCATCGTGGAGGCAAATGCGTGTGCTAAGCGCGATGGTAGAGAGAAAACGAAACGAGGCAGAGAGAGGGAGCATGAGCGAGGAACCAACCATCGGGTCCCAAGCAGGATCTCGACCGAACGAACGACCCGGGAACCCAACCAATAGCCCGGCGAAGCAATATCGAATCAATATTTGCGTCGCCGTCGTCCACTACGATACGCACGCTCTCGCTGGCTCGCCAATACGCACGGCCGAGAAGGGAGAGAAGAAACCCACGGGTGTTCTACGAACAAAATTCGCACAGCGCGTTCGGTAGAGTCGCAGTCTTCCGGGCGTTCGCGTGACTCCCTACGCTCTATACCGTTATAATCTATCGAGGAAAGCGCACGCCGGGTGTCATTGACGCAGAGCGGGCGCGAGAATTTGAAACACAGCAGATTCAGATTGCCAGCCATGGACTCGGTGCTCAAGGCCGTGAATCGCGTCTCGCAGATCGCGGCGTTGGCCGGTGATACGCAGGTGGGCAATGAGAAGGGAGGTGCCCTGCCTTCGCTGGCACGTCAGCTGCCGAAGATCGTCGTCGTCGGAGGGCAGTCGAGCGGCAAGTCGTCCGTCCTGGAGGCCGTCGTCGGGCGGGACTTCCTCCCTCGCGGTACCGGGATCGTCACCAGACGTCCATTGGAGCTGCAGCTCGAGACCGCGACGGACAAGGACGCCCAAGAGTACGGGGAGTTTGGCCACCTGCCGGGCCAGAAGTTCTACGACTTTGAGGCAATCAGGAAGGAGATCGAGGAGGAGACCAAGAGACACACGCAGAAGCGGGGAACGATCGTCTCTCCGGTGCCCATGACGCTCCGGATCGTCTCGCCGCACCTCCCGGCCCTCTCGATGGTCGACATGCCGGGTATCACCAAGGTCGCCATCGACGGACAGCCCAAGAGCATCGTGGCCGAGCTGGAGAACATGGCCAGGGACTACGTGAAGCACGAGAACGTGATCATTCTCGCCGTGACGCCGGCGAACGCCGATCTGGCGACGTCGGACGCCCTCCGACTCGCCCGCGAGGTGGACCCGACAGGCGAGCGGACCGTGGGCGTGCTGACCAAGATTGACATCATGGATCCCGGTACCAACTGTGCGGACGTGCTCAACGGGACGTCGTACCAGCTCAGGAACGGGTGGATCGGCGTGGTGAACAGGGGACAGCGCGACATTGACGGCAAGGTGGGTATGGACCAGGCCAGGGCCAAGGAGATTGAGTTCTTCCAGGAGAAGGACGAGTACAGGAACATGAAGAACGTCGGCACGGGGTACCTGTCTACGGATCTCTCCGAGAAGCTCATCGCGTCCGTGCGCCGGCAGTTGCCCAACATCTCGGGCTTCCTCAACAAGTCCATCATGGACCTCAACAAGGAGGTCAACGCGCTCGGCGGGCCAACAGCCAACGGCCGTGGAGAGATGGTGCACGCCGTGCTGACCATCGCGAGGAAGTTTGAGACGCAGTTCGGAAAGCTGATCGAGGGCGGCAAGGGCGGCGGCGAGCTCGTTCTGACCGTGTTCGAGAAGCGCCTGCCGGACGCCGTCGAGAAGCAGCCCTTCAAGAAGATGCTCGAGGTCAACCACGTCAAGCGGGTGATCGAGGAGGCCGATGGCATCCAGCCGCATCTGGTGGCTCCCGAGGCCGGATATCGCCGGCTGCTCGAGGAGGCCCTCGGCTTCCTCAAGGAGCCCACCGAGAAGTCTGTCGAGGAGGTATTTGTCCTGCTCAGACGCATGGTCGATAACATTGCCAACTCGGAGGAGCTGAGCGCCCTGAGGAGGTACCCGGAGCTCAAGCGACAGGTCATCACCTCGGCGTACGGAGCGCTCGACGGCTACCGCGAGGAGACGAAGAAGATGGTCAACATGATGGTCGAGATGGAGCGCAACTACATCACTGCCGAGTACTTTAGGACCATCCAGATGGGCCGTATGCCCGACGGAAAGGTCATGTACACGTTGGATGGGCGCCCCGTCACCGAGGAGCCCGAGGGAAGCCCGGAGGAGAGGCACTACAAGCGCATCATCAACCAGGTCTCGGGCTACGTCAGGGAAATCTGCACGCAGATGATTCAGACCGTCCCCAAGGCCATCGTCCACTGCATGGTCATCCCGGCCAAGGAGCACCTGCTGGACCAGCTCCAGGCCACCGTCGCCGGACAGCAGGAGGCCCAGCTCAAGCGGATGCTCGGCGAGGATGACTCTGTTGCCAAGAGGCGCAGCATGCTCACCGCCAAGCTCGACATGCTCAAGCAGGCCCAGCACGAGCTGTCGACCGTCGACGTCTAGATTTTGTTCTGCCGAGTGCTATCACTGTGCTGACTAACGTAATACGTAGTATCTTCATGTCGTCATTTCGTCTTTTTGCTGGCTTTGAGTGTCTGGCCGGCCTTGTGGGCTTGGAGCCTCAGAAAGCTCAGGATGAGGGCCATGATGCCTCCATTCAGGCAGATGTTGGTGGCCATCGGGTTCTTCTCCGTGATGGTCATCCAGAGCGAGGCAAACCGGGTGTGCGAGAACCTGGAGAACGAGCGAAGCGCGCAGCGCGAGTGAGAGAGCGTCCGAGAGAGTGAGCGAGATTTTGCTAGCGCACGGCGTGCAGAGTCGACACGCGTACCAGTACTGCTTGCTCTCGGCATCCAGCAGGACGGCGAGTCCGCACGAGCCGACGAGAATGCCGACGACGCCCGCGGCGACGAGCAACCGGTAGAAGTTTGCCATGTACGGCGTCAGGAGCTTGGGAGGCAAGGCTCCTTTTTGCACAACGGGCATTTTCTGACGTTGGAGTTTCTTGATGTTGGGTGAAGCGGCGTGCCAGTGGCTGTTGGTACGAGCTCTACGGAGTGTCTCGCGCCTCGTCGAACCGCCGTGAGGTCAAATACAAAAAGAAACTGAAGAAACTGAAACTGACCGAGTTTTTCCAAACCCTCATGAGGGTTTGCCATCACAAGTTGTGAAGGCGAGGTCGCCGGTGTGGAACCACCCGTCGTCAAACGCCTCGTCGTTCGCCTCGTCGAGACCGCGGTACCCGCTGAGGACCGTGGGCCCCGCGATGACCGCCTCGCCGATGGGCTCACCGTCCGCGGGCATGCCGTTCACCGCTCGTTTTCCCGTCGTGAAAGCGCGTACGACAGGAACCCGGCGGTCGCGAGCCCAAAGCCTTCCCACTGCGTCTTCGTCACGATGTCACCCTGGAAGATGATGCCGAACCAGATGATCATCGTGTTCTTGAGGCAGCCGACGACCTTGACGGTCGTGCTGCTCGAGTACTTGATGGCGGCATACGTCGAGATGTTCACCGCAAAGCTCAGCGCCACGATGAGAACCATCGTTCGAGAAATGAACACAATCTCGTCCCAGCGCAAATCGAGGAGCGTATGCCGCTCGATGAACAACGAGAGCGTCGCCATAACGGAGAAGATGAGTGGGCCCACGCCCGCGAGCAGATCGAACGAGCTGTAGTTGCTGTTCTTCAGGTTTTTCGACACAAAGACGACCCGAGATGCCTCGAAAAACACGGAAGTCGTGAAAGATACGAACGACGCCCAATGGAATTCGGCGTCCTTCCTCTTCTCGTCCTCGACCGCGATGCCCGTGCCGTAGGCGATGAGCAACGTGGACAGCAGGGCGATGCCGGAGAGCTTCTCCATGCGAGCAACCACGGCCAGCACGAGCGTCACCGCAGGCGTCAATGCCTTGAGAATGCTGAGGAACGACAGCGACAGGCCGATGTAGGCGTAGTTGCCCAGGAACATGCACGTGCAGGTCGACAGGCCCAGCGGGACGATCTTTCGCACGTACTCGCCGACAGGAGGCATCGGTTTGAGCTTGACGACATTGATCCGGTCCAGAAACCGAACGACGATGGCGCATCCGAGCTGGCTCAACGCCGGGACCATCAGCGGGAGGCTCATCCGCTTATGCATGAGCACCGACTGCATCACGACCGTCAACCACGAGCTGCTCAGCGACCACAACAAGAGCATGAGAAACGCCATCATCGCATCGTGCATACCGCTGCTTCCCGACGCTGAAGACACCCGTGGTGCTGCCGAAGAGGAAGCTCCCTTGGTCCTGGGCCACGCCTCTGCGCGGTCTTCCTCATCCTCGGACGACGTCGAGGCGTCATTCCACTCGTCCTTGTCGTCACTTCCGTCACTACCGTCACTTCCGTCGCCTCCCTCGTCATACAGACGCCGCTTGACGTCATCCTCCGCGTCGCTGTCCGTCTCCAACGGGCTCAACGGGTCCTTCTCGAACTCGAACACCTCGTTGTTCTCGCTCCCGATCCTCACCCGCTTGGTCGTATCGATGATCGACATGTTGTTCATCAGCCGCCTCTCCCGCTCCTCCCACGGCCTGTCCGTGTGATACTTCTTGAGCGCCGACCGCAACCCCGTATGCTGCCCACTCGACGACGGCCGGCGCCTCGACGACGCCGGCGTGCTCGGATCGTCGCCTCGGGAGTCGTCGGCGCACACCACCGGTGGCGACTCGTCCTCCTCCCATTCGCCAACTTTATACTGCTTCTTGAGCATCGCCTCTTGGCGTCGTGTCAGGACCATGGCTGCTCGCAGCTGTTCGCAATTTTAAATTCGATTCGCAGGTTGGCGATCGCCCCGTCGTCTCTCTCTCGCTCACTCGTGTTCTGGCGTGTCTCCCTGGCGTGTTTAGCTGACGAAGATGGCGTCTGGACCGTGCCGAAGGCTGACTTCTTTCTTTTGTTATGCGATCAGCTACCTACGTGGTCAGGCCTGCCGCCTTGAGCACCTCCTCGAACTTCTCGTCGTCGTCCCACGGCACCTCCGGGATCTCGTGCTTGAAGTAGTCCGCAATCTGATTCAGAATCCTGTTCTCCGCCTCGCCCGTCACCAGGTTGAACGCCGCACCCTTCCGCCCGAACCGCCCGCTCCGCCCGATGCGATGCAAGTACGTCTCGTAGGCCGGGATCGTCACGTCCCGCTCCGTCGGCACGTCGTAGTTCACCACCAATGTCACCTGCGTCACGTCAAATCCGCGACTAAGCACGTCGGTCGAGATCAGAATCTTGGTCGTCCCGTCTCGGAACTCGCGCACCACGCGGTCTCTGGCCTCCTTCTCCATCCCGCCCTCGATGCTCGTGCACTTGTGCCCGTCCTGCTCCATCGCGGCGTGCAGCGCACGCGCCGTCTGCCGCTCCCGGACGAAGATGATCGTCTGTCCGAGCTTCTCGCACTGCGGGAATATCATCTCTTTGAGCACCGTCGTCTTGCTCAGCGGGTTCGGGCAGACCACCTTGTACTGCTTGATCACGTCCAGGCTCAGGTCCTCTTTATCGATAAAGACGTGGTTGGCGCCAGGCACAATCTTCTGCGCGAAACGCTTGACGTCCTCGTTGAAGGTGGCCGAGAAGAGCAGGATCTGCAGCCCAGGGCTCGCCTGCTTGAGCTGCTTGATCAGGCGCACGGAGTCGTCAGCGAACCCGTCCTGCTTGAGCATCTCATCGGCCTCGTCAAACACTAATATTTTCATGCTCTTGATGTTGAGCACGCGCCGGCTGATCCAGTCCTTGAGCTTGCCATGCGTCCCGACGACCACCTGCTCCCCGACGTTTCTCCGACGGTTTCCCGGCGTTGTGAGCTCGGCCGTCGATGCCAACGATATACCCGTATACTTGCCCATTTTCTCCAACACCCCGAGGTTCTGCACGACCAGCTCGCGCGTGGGACAGAGGCACAGCGCTTGCGGCGCCTTGAGCGCCGGGTCGACCCTCGAGAGCATCGCGAGCGTGAAGCACGTCGTCTTCCCGCTCCCGTTGTGCCCCTGCGCAATCAGACTCGTATGAGGCACCTTAAGAATCATCGGCAGCGTCTTGGCCTGGATCTGAGACGGCCGCTCGAACTTCATCTCCGTGTAGAGACCCTGCAGCAGCTCCTTGCTCAGGCCCAGCTCTTCGAACGTGGTCGCCGACGAGTACATCGACGAGTCTACTTTCACGGGCTCGGTCGGTCCCACCGGGTCGGCCGCTCCCACCGGGTCGGCCGGTCCGGTCGGCTTGCTCTCGGCGTCCGACACGCCAACGTTGGCCACGGCCGCGGTGAGGTCCGTCAGCCCCGAGGCCGCAGGTTTCTGGTGCTCAAATCCCGGCGGGGCATCATCATCCCCGAGAGCAGACGACGACGGGTCTTGATCGGCCCGCTCCACCTGGTCGGCCCATGACTGCGGGGGGACAGGAAGTGAGTTTTGCGTCGGCTTCTTTCTACCTACTACGTGCACGCGCGACAGTGGGCCATATACGCCTCTGATCCGCCCCGGCCTCGCCCAAGACGGAGGGAAGAGACGACAGGAGCAGCAGAAGAATTCGAACGAACGAAGACGAAGATGCAAGCAAGTCACGGTGCCTGCGTCACCACAGCCGTCCTGGGACCGACACGTACGTACCTCTGACATGATCTCTGTGTGTTGATGGAAGGAACCAAAGATGTGTCAACTTGTAGGGTGGGCCTGAGCAGCTGACTCGTATCCGTTCATTAAAAGCCATGGGTGGTGGCCACCACCACCACCACCAC
>Ga0181582_10000200_pt1 | contig 39059 bp, 32 predicted proteins | sample 071ome_32_FD_132438 | JGI IMG/M metagenome (GOLD analysis project Ga0181582, IMG submission 132438) | Coastal salt marsh microbial communities from the Groves Creek Marsh, Skidaway Island, Georgia - 071405AT metaG (megahit assembly) | ecosystem: Environmental > Aquatic > Marine > Intertidal...
CGCCGTTGTCGCCGTTGTCGCCGTTGTCGCCGTTGTCGCCGCCCCGCCCCCTGCATGCATGGCCTCCAAGCACCGGCCTGCCGTCTCGACCAAGACTCCCATCCCCCCTGCGCCCATCTGCCGGTACGCTGCATTTCGATCCGCAGGAGCCCGACCGGCAAACGCGTCATACATCGCCGTCCACACCGTATTCGCCAGCTTATTCATCCCCCTGGACTGCGGACGACGGGCATCTGCAATATACCCCGCAGCCCACGCCCCAACAGCCTGCAAGACCCGCACGCACGGACCAGCATCCAACCGACCATTAGAAACCACCTGACGCACATACGGGCCGTACGCATCCCTGATCACGTCATTCACGAACAGCCGTGCGACCTCCCGGTCGCCCCGGTTGCCCACGGGCTTGGCGCCACAGTCCGCACCGTCCGCACCGTCCGGGTCGGCGAGCAGCCGACACGTGTTTTCGAACGCGTCGAGCCACGAAGGAGGCCCAGCGCACGTCTCCGTCTGCCACGCACGCGCCCGGATCAGCTCCGCCAGCCGCGAATCGACCAGGCCAAGTCCTCCCTCCTGGCGATCCTGATCCTGCACAGCGCTGCACAGACGCGCGCACTCCTCGCACACCCGCCGGTCCTCTTCTTCATTATCTCTGCCACGCATGGCTCTCTACCCGGTGCGTGTCGAGTGCCAGGAGTCGAGGAACGACGAATGACCACGACAGTTCTTCGGAGTTTTAAATTTTTTTGACCTGTCGAGCCCTCCGACCCTCCTGCGACGACCAGGCCGACGACCGAGCCCGTGGCGAGATCCCCTAGAACACACATACGAACGCATACCGCATACCGAGCTCGTTTCGCGTCATGCCGTCCTCCTCCCCTCTGACCATCCCGGAACCCGCCCGGGTCGTGCAGTTCCTGCACCTCGCCACCAACCTCAAGACCACCCCGCGCACCGGCTGGGTCAAGCGGAACGTCAAGGACCCCGAATCGATCGCCGACCATATGTACCGGATGTCCCTGATGGCCCTTCTCATGGAGGGCAACACCGACGGGTACGACGTCGACCGGTGCATCAAGCTGGCCATCGTGCACGACTTGGCCGAGTGTATCGCGGGGGATATCACGCCGGTGTGTGGGGTGTCGGATGGGGAGAAGTACCGGATGGAGAGCGAGGCGATGGACACGATAACGTCGATGCTAGGGGATAACGTGGCGTCAAGGAATATTCGGGCGTTGTGGGACGAGTACGAGCGTGGGGAGACGAAAGAGGCCAAGTTGGTGAAGGATTTCGACAAGGTGGAGATGATTGTGCAGGCTGGGGAGTACGAGCGGGACCAAGGAGATCGCGGGGTGGAGCTGCAGGAGTTTTTCGATAGTACCGCCGGCAAGTGGAGGACGGACGTCGGGAAAAGCTGGGCCCAGGTCGTGACGGACGAGCGTGCGCGTCGATCGTCGTGAGTAAATTGCATACGAATTCAGTCATTCACAGAGTTCAGAAACTCAGCTCTCGACGTGTTCGCTCCGCTCCAGCAGCTTGAGGCCGCTCAGCACGCTCTGCTTGTTGGCATCGACGACCCACCCGCAGCCCAGCATCTCGTCGATGATACTGTACGCCACGTCCAACCGGAACATCAGGTCCAACTCGCACACGTTCCCGAAGAACTTGTCAAACGCCTCCACCAGGCAATGTATCCATTCCAGCACCGCCAGGGTGTTTTCGTCCTCGTCCACGCCGACGATGAAAAACAGGGACGCATACCGGCGGTATACCACGCGGGTGGTATGAAAGTCGATCGAATTACAGTCCCGGTCTGTCCGGCGCAGGCAGCGGCGGACGATTTCGGCCTCGTCCAGGAGCGACTGGCGGCGCGACGTGGTCGTGGACGTGTCGCGGCCGGAGAAGGAGGGTACGTTTGATGGGCTTGCGTCGTCTCGAACGTCGCGCGCGTGTGTGGGCGTGTTTATGTACTTGGACAGCCGGGTCTGGCCCTGCTTGTTGACGAGCAACACGAATTTGATCGGCATCGGTCTGGTTGGCACTGTCTGGTCGCCTGTGGATGATCTCGTGGCGTTTCTCTTCCCGGGGGCGTGGTCTCCGTCGGTATTACGCGTTGCCGCGCACGGGGTTGGAGAGTACGAAGCCGGGTGGCTGTCCGGAGGTCCTTGGAGAGGTGTGGAATGGCCAGGAGCGGCAGGAGACCTGCCAAACACTCTGAATTCTGAAAGAATGGACTCTGATACGGACTCGGGCGATTTCCCGTCGTACGGCGCTATGGGCGGCGACGTGGGTTCTATTGACGCGTTCACGGCCTTCTATTCCGCCAACATTCCGCCGGGTGAGTGCTCTGTTCTGCCGGTTTCGTTCGAGACTCGAGTTGCATTTCAAGTTGCATCCCAGAGCACGTTCCCGGCACGCCACGCGTTGCCCCCCCCTTTCATTCGCTCGTTCGCTCGCTCACTCGCCCGCTGGCGCACGACAATGGCACCGTCCTCCTTTCGGCAGGCGACGATGGGGTCCTCGTCAACGTCGTCACGGACGATTCTTCCGACGACGACGACGTCGATCTTCCCTACACGGAGGTCAAGAAGACGGTGATTACCATGGTGGCGTTGCCGCATGATGCGGCGGACGGGGATCATACTGTGTACATTGATCATCAGAATCCCATCACTGGGGATATTGTGACGACTGCGCTGTGTACGTTGAACAGGATGAGGCGCCCACAGCAGAAGACGGAGACGATGTTCGTGGACACTCCGGTGCGGATGCGGCACACGGGTGGGTCTGTGGTGAGTATTTCGGGGTATGAGACGACGGAAGTGATGAACCACGGGGCTGGGGCGTATCATGAGGAGGAGGAGAGCGAGAGTGATGAGTACGAGTACGACTACGGGAAGCTGTTGCTGGGAGAGGGGAGCGAGGGCGAGAGCGACAGCGAGAGCGAGAGCGAGAGCGACAGCGAGAGCGACGAGGAGGCTCCGGCGCTGGTAAAGGTGGGGGGCGTGGCGGGTAGGACTCTGATTCCGTCTGCCAGCGACGATGACTCGGTCGAGGATGCGAACGTGAGTGACTCGGACTTGGAGAACATGGAGCTTGGTGATCTGGGCGGGGATATGAGCAGCAGTGACGACGATAGCGACAGCGACAGCGATAGTGAACTTGGCAGCGACGATAGCGACGGCGAGGCGCCAGAGGGTGATCTGAAACCGATGGCCGAGTCGGACTTTGATTCGGACGAGAGCCTGTCGATGTCGGATTCGGACACGGAGGAGGACCGAGAAGCGATGCGCAAGAGGTTGAAGGTGCTGGCGACGCCGCAGCCGGGTAAGAAGCAGAAGGTGGAGGGCGCTTCCGCCAAAAAGGCGCCGGCGAGCGCGCCGGCGAGCGCGCCGGCGGCGAAGGTGCTTCCGGCCAAGGTGCCCACGAACGAGGCAGAGTACAAAGCTGCGCTCAAGGCGCTGATCAAGGAGAACGGCGGCGAGATCAAGGTGGCGCAGGCCGGGGCGATCAAGCGACCCGCGGCGGTCGGGAAGCTGGGCAAGTACCTCGCCGCGAACGAAGAGTTCGCCTACGACAAGAAGACCGGGTCTGTTCGGCTGGCGTGAAGACTGGGTTAGGGTGTGTATGCTTGGTGGTCTTGCAAAACAACGAACAAAACAACAACAGTGACGGATAGGGTTCAATCTAACGTGATGACGCGTTCCGTGCCGTCTTCGAGCACCTCGACCTCGACCGGCGGCGCAACTTCGACGGCCATCGAGCGGATTATCTCCTCGGCGAAATCCCCCCCGGCGCCGTCCGCACCGGGCACAGCGCAGGCCACTTGCTCTCCCTCCCGCTCTTCCCGCATGCGTTGACCCATCGTCGACAGCACGCAAACCCAGATCAATTCCACGGCATCGACAAACAGCAGGCGGTGCTGTACTGGAATGATCCCGTACGTCACGAGATGTGCGATCGGCCACAGACGCCAGCCCGCTTTGAGCAGGTCCAACCAGCTACCCTTGACCGACGACCAGATCACGCCGGGACTCTCAAACTTGAGCAGGCCGAGCAGCACGTAGTACGTCGAGTTCCAGGCGACGCTCCAGATCGTCTGGTCGATCCCGATCTTCAACACCGGAACAAGCCAGGAGTTGGCGTCGACGATATTCTGATTGGCGAACACGTTGTCGAGGAGCAGGTAGTACAGGTGTGACAGCGGCCCGTGGGCGACGAGCCCGCAGATCCCGGACCGGACGATCCGCGATGCGTCCAGCTCCTCGAGATCGCGCCCCTCGTAGTTCTGCGCAACCAAGTCTCCGAGCGAGTACACGACGCCCGATATGCATGCCTTGGTCTCGATGGGGTTGGTCGTGACGAACGAGTTGTACAGCGTGACGGGGTTCAGGTCGACGTCCAGTGACCACTCGGCCGCGAGCGTCGCGGCGACCAGCGCGAGCACCGGCGCCGCGACGATGGCAACCATCTTCGGCGAGAGGCTTGTCGAGGGCGAGTCCGACGAGGTCGAGGCGCGCACGAGCAGTGACGGCGACGACCTCTTGACGTGACGGACTCTCCAAGCCGAGTTGTGAGTGGCTCGAGAGCCACTCAGGGTTCGCACCCTGGCGCTCTTTTGTGGGGCGCACCCCATGTGGACAGATATGTGAAATGAAAGGTTCGCCCGCGGCCCGGAGGACGCTCGATTCGGACCCCCCCTGGCTCGGATTTCGAGGACGAATTCGTGGGTCTTTTCCTCGAACAGTACCCAAGTTCTCACTCGCCAGCGCTACTTCGCCTATCGCGTCTCCTGCTACCTGCCTGCCTGCCTGCCTTACTCGCTGAACAAACAAATGATGAAATGAAACGCACTGTGAGATCCCCACGTGCGTCCCTTCGTTCCTCTCATCCCGCCGCGCAGAGGCCGCTCCCGTTGTTCATCCCGAACACGCTGTAGGTCGAAAACCCGACGACGATATTCCTGACGGCACCGATCGCGGCTGCCACGGCAACGAGGCACGTGAACGCGCTGATCGAGCTGAGGATCAGGCTGAGACCCTTGGTCACCGGGAAGACGGCGCGATAGGCGGCGAACGGAAAGTATATGGCCAGCGGGTACCACGTCACGGCTCCGGCGAGCCCAACGAATGCGCCAAAGAATGGCATGATGGCCGCGAGGACGGTGATGATGACCACCACGGTGCTTCGCACGACCAGGCGGTACGGCAGCGGGAGGAACGAGCCCTCTTCGTTGAGCAGCACCTCCTCGTTGGCGAATCCGGTATCGGCGGAGAACATGGAGAGGCGCCTCTTCCTCTTGACGTCCAACTGGACGTCGTGGGTGCGGCTGTACGTGTCCTGAACGAAGATCGAGGGAGTCGTCTTCCGTTGCTTGAGGCTCGCGATCGGCTGGATCGAGACTGTCGAGGAGTGGTGCTGGACGATCTCGGCCGTGTGGCGCGTCGACAACCGCTGCTCGATCGGTTCCAGCTGTATGTGGTCGAACCCGAAGATCTTCTTCGCCGGGTACGCGTTGTGCGCGGACTTGTCACCGCTTGGCGCCATGTCGAACGGCGTCTGGGGTGGAGCGCCGTCCGCATCTTCGTCGTCTTCATCTTGTTCATCGGCTTCCTCGATGGTGCCCGGGTGACCGGGACCCTTGCGCGGGGCCTGGGCCTCCGCCTCCACTGCCTTGAGTTGGCGAGTGACGAGCCAGTACTTGACGTGGGACTCTGCGGTGTTGAAGAGCGCCTGCCCAAACACTTGGAAGGCTGGCGAACGAGCGAAGCGCGTAAACAGAGTGAGAGCGTCAGAAGGGGGGTGGCACGTCGGTCGAGTTCAATGCCCACCGGACAGCATGTGCAGCAAGATCGAGATTTGAGCGAGCAAAATCGCCCAATTGGGACCGCAGAACGACTGGAGGATGATCGGCTGCACCGATGCGCCCAGCGAGGCGTATCCGGCGATTGCGACCCAAATGTAGAATACGTATGCGGCAGTGATCGCGATGCTGCTGACCTTGGTCATCGTTCGGATCGCGCTCGGGGGCTGTCGCAGCGTGCTCTGAATTTCTGGCAGGATCTGCGCGAAATTGTACGCGAACGCAATGCTCCCGAGCGCGTTGAGGATCTGGAACGTCTTGTCCGCAGCCGAAGACCCCGTCGTCCCTCCCACGCTCCCCAATCCGTTGTCCGCGTGGGTCATACCGAGGACGAGCGCGATCAGGCTGTACAGTATGGAGCCGAGGGTGCCGAAGATCGACAACCACCACGCCTCCTCCAGGTTTCTCACCTGGGAGAGCGCAAGCTGGGCGCCCCCGAATATCAGAATGGCCTTCCAAATGCCTCCCGTCTCGGGGTTGAAGCATTGCGCCGACGCCAAGTCTGCGCCCTCATACTCGCAGGCGACCTGGGCGATGGCCACGATGGCCTCCCCGCCCGTGATGGCGTACGCCCACATCACCTGGCGAACGAGCGAAGCGCGTAGCGCGAGTGAGAGCGTCAGGGCGTGCGGCAAAGAGCAAGCGCACGTCGGTCGAGATCACTACCCACCAGGAAAATATTCGCCAGTTGGAATACCTGCGAACGAGCGAAGCGCGTAGCGCGAGTGAGAGCGTCAGGGCGTGCGGCGAAGAGCAAGCGCACGTCGGTCGAGATCACTACCCACCGACGTCCACATGCTCGCCGTCCGCCCGAGAATATGCGCGGTCAGGTGGTGATAACGCTCGTGCTCCATGCCATTCACCTCAAAGCACATGCCCAGCAGGATCGCGGCGAACAGAGAGAGCACGTAGAAGAGGGTGACGAGCGCCGGCCCCGCAATCCAGCCCAGCCACGAGATTGCGTAGGGGAGGTTTAAGACGCCAGCGCCGACGATCGCAGTGAAGACGTGCATGACGCCAGTCATCAACGTCCCCGTCTTGTCGTTTGGGATGCCGATGCTATCATTTCGGGTGAAGAACTCGGTGGACCCCGTGTCGGAATTGGTGCCACTCAGCAAATTCTCAGCGAGTTCGGGAATGCAAACACGAAGGCACGGTACTAAAACCCGGGTGCCAATCGCGTCACGGCGCGCGATATGTGGGTAGTAAGTAGTAAGAGGAAGGGGTGTAAAAGGAAGGCATGACGTCCAGGCTCTAGAGTACCCGCGGCCTTTTCGGGCGCGTCCCCAGCAGGGACTGCGAAAACCAGTCCCATTTGGACTGGTTTTTTGGGTGGCCACCTAAAAAACCAGTTTACTCGCTCACGATGTACCGGATCTTCGCATTCCTGATGGCTGTGGTCGTGCTGTCACATCCCCTGCGCGGGCAAGCGACAGAAACCGTAGACACAAAGGTTCGTGTCACAGAACGCGGTGCGGGTCGCTGCGCCCGTTCACCCCACGAGCACTACTCGGGTCTCTCTCCGCGACAACTCATCCCGACGCACCTCGTCCCCTTCTTCACCCCCGTAGGCGACCATCGACGGCTTCGACGTCTTCATCAAGTCTCCCCGCACCGAGACGCCCACGTCGTACCCCGTTGCGATGTGGTTCTCCGGATTCATGACCCCCTATTCGCAGTACGACGAGCTGTTGAACAAGGTGGTGTCCGCAGGATTCATCACCGTCAGCTACACCGTCTCTGGTCTCCAGAGCGTGGAAAACGAGCTGAAAACCCGCGTCGACCCGCTCATCCGGTGGATCGCCGACGGGGACATCGACACGGCGCTCTCCGAGAACGTCAGCGCCAACGTCTCTGCAATCTTCACCAGCGGGCACAGTCGCGGGGGCAAAGTGGCGTCGCTCGCGTTCACCTCGCACCCCGACGACGTTCTGGCCGCCGTGTTGGTCGACCCGGTGGACGAGTCGGCGATGTCTCCGATCTCGCCGAGCAACCCTTCGGCCGTGGCGGCGTTGCGAGCGTCGGGAAAGGCCGTCTCGGTCATCGGCGCCGGAATCACCGGTTCATGCAACCCGACCGGTGGCAACTACGAGAAGTTCTACGCAGCAGGCTCGGAGGGGTCCTGGAAGCTCGTCATCAAGCAAGCTGGCCACGCGCAGTTTGTTCCCGGGGGCGGGAGCTTTGAGGACGTCGTATGTGGCGCCGGCTCCGAGTCTCGAAGCGACGTTGCGGACATCGTCTCTGCCGACATGGTGAGCTGGTTCTCGCTCGACGCGGCGACCAAGGACGCCTTCGTCAAGAAGGCCAGCCGGCGTCCCGGGGTGACGTTCGAGGTCAAGGCCGAGACGAAGGTCGACCGCCAGCTGGCTGCCGCGCCGGATGGTGCTGCTCGTGAGGAAATGAGTGGCTCGGCACGACCACAGACTGCTGCTGGCGCGCTCGCTGGCGCATTCGCAATTTTCGCAATTGCATTCTGCTTGTTTTAGTAAGTTTCAGACGGACACGGTCAGTGCGGCGACCGCACGACGTGCTTCTTCGTTTGAAACACGGATTGATTTCGTTCACAAATGGGGGGCCCACAAGAGAAGCCTCGGCCTCGGCCTGGGGACGCCCTTCCCCGGGAGGAGATCATGCCAAAGTTTAGGCATGACTGCGATGACGACAGCGAGTACGCCAGCGTCGTCGGCCAGGTCGACATCGTCGACGTGGGTGGGAGCGGGGAGGACAGCGTCGACACCAAGGGCGCGGAGAACGCCAAGCCGCCCACGCTCACACAGCGTTGGTGGTCGCCCATCTCATATCTGTTGTACCTTTGGTTTGGTGGACTCTTGCGTAGGGGATATAAACGCACACTGGAATACAGCGACGTCTTTGACACGCCCGACGCGCTCAAGACCCGCCGGGTCTACCCGGACACGGCCGATACCTTCAACGCCATCATCGAGGAGGCTCGAAGGAAGGCAGAGAACGGGGACGAGAAGGAGAAGAAGTGTCTGGAGGACGCCGAGAAGGGCCTCGTGGCGCGCTACGTGCTCAAGACCATCTTCAGCCGGCACTGGCGACGCATCGCGTTTGCCATGACCCTGCAGCTGTGCTATTCCGCGGTCCAGTTCGTGGGTCCGCTCATGCTCAACCAGATTATCAAGATTTTGACGCAGGCTGAGTACGCCCGTCAGGCGGGCCTGGAGTACCCGCAGTCCGAGATCACCAAGGCGTACCTGTTCGCGATGGGTATGTTCCTCGCGCCGGTCGTGGGATCGCTCGGTGCGTCCCAGGCCAATCGGGTTGCTATTGGGACGCAAATCATGATCCGATCCGAGTTGATCGCCTCCATCTACCGGAAGGCCCTCTCGCTGTCCACGAGGAGTCGTCAGGCGACCGAGACTGGGCGCATCGTCAACTTCATGAGTGCCGACGTCAACCAGATGCAGATGTTCTTCTTCCCGTTCGCCTCGCAGCTGTTGACGGGACCGGCGATGCTCATCACCTCTCTGGTCCTCCTCTGGTTCCAGATCAGGTGGGCCACGTTCATCGGTCTGGGCATTCTGCTCGTCTCCACGCCGGCCACCACCATCTTCCTCAAGAAGATTACTGGATTCCGTCGCGAGATGCTCAAGCACACCGATCAGCGGGTGAAGCTCATGAACCAGCTGCTCGTCGGCATTCGCGTGCTCAAGTTGTACGCGTGGGAGTCGGCGCAGGAGGCGGCGGTGCTCGAGGTGCGCAAGCAGGAGCTCGGTGCCCTCGGCAAGGCCATCCCCTACCGCGTTGGTCTGCAGACGCTGCTGTTTGCGGCTCCCAGTCTGGCCATGGTCACGTGCTTCGTCGTCTACGGTACCGTCAACCCGGAGGCCTTCACGGCGTCGGCCGTCTTCACGTCCATCTCGCTGTTCGCGCTCATGCGCTTCCCGCTGATCTTTCTGCCGTTTGCGCTCATTCAGTTGGCGAATGCGATGGTCAGCATGCGTCGTCTGAGCATTTTCTACCTGCAGGAGAACAGGAAGGACGACGTCGAGGAGCTCGACCACGTCGGCATCCGCATCGAGGCCGGCGAGTTTGTCTGGCGCAAGCCGCCCGAGAAGCTCGTGCTTCCCGAGGTCGGGCGCAAGGGTGGTAAGGGTGGTAAGGGTGGTAAGGGTGGCAAGGGTGGAAACGGCGGAAAGGACAAGCCGACCACCTCCCTGCCCACTCCGTCCTCTCCGGCCAAGACCGGGAAGGACGTCGACGAGGAGAAGGACGTCACGGACAAGGATTCGGCGTCGAGCTCGTCCCCCAAGCATTCCGACTCCGAGGAGGCTGCCAAGAACAATGGCGAGTCGCCGACGGCAGCGACCGACGCCGACACAAACACCATCGCGTGGTCGCTCAAGGGCGTCGACTTTGAGCTCAAAGACGGTGAGCTCGTGTGCGTCGTTGGGAGGGTTGGCTCCGGTAAATCGAGCCTGGTGCAGGCCATTATCGGCGAGATGGAGAAGACGGGAGGCAGGGTGTCGGTCGGCGGGCGCATCGCCTACGCCGGCCAGCAGCCGTGGATCGTCAACGCGCGCCTGAAAGACAACGTCACGTTCGGCCGCCCGTTCGATGTGGCCACCTGGGAGCAGGCCGTCGACGCGTGCTGCCTGAGGCAAGACCTCGAGGTCCTGCCCGGAGGCGAGGATACTGAGATCGGAGAGAAGGGAATCAACCTGTCGGGCGGACAGAAGCAGCGGATCTCGCTGGCGCGGGCCATGTACCAGGACGCCGATGTCTATATCCTGGACGACCCTCTGTCGGCAGTCGACGTGCACGTTGGCCGCCACATCTTCGAGAACTTCATCGATGGCGCCATCAGGGGCAAGGCCCGTCTTCTGGTCACCAACCAGCTCACCTACCTGCCGCAGGCCGACAGGATCATCATGCTGGAGAACGGCGAGATCATCGCGCAGGGCACGTTCGACGAATGTCAGAGCTGCCCCGCGTTTGTCCGGCTCCTCTCGGAGCACAACGCCAAGGCTGGCGAGGGTGGCGATGACAAGGGCGACAAGGGCAAGGCAGGCGACAACAAGCCGGCCAACCTGCCCAAGTCCAACACGAAGAACTTGTCGTCAAGGATGCTCGCCAAGGCCATTGAGGGCGTGCCTGCTAGCGGCGACAAGCTCGCATCCGTCAAGAGCGGCATCACCAGGCAGGAGACGTTCGAGCGCATCGAGACCCCCGACCGCAAGGGCGGCGACGGCGGCGACGGCGGCGACGGCGGTCCAAGGGAGCGCAGCGGCATCGCCAGGCTGGAGACCATGCGCATCGAGAACAAGAAGGCCGATGACAAGAAGGCCAACGACAGCAAGGGTAAGCTGATGATCAAGGAGGACCAGGAGGTGGGACAGGTCACCGGAAAGATCTACCTGAACTACATCAAGGCATACGGCGTGGTGTCGTTCTTCGCGCTCATCCTCTTCTGGAGCGCGGAACAGGCCGTCAGGGTGCTGACCAACTGGTACCTATCGCAGTGGACGCAGGCGGAGATGGACTACATGGCGACCGGCGAGAGCTTCGACCGCTATACCTACGTCGGCGGCTATCTCGGCTTTGCGTTCGGATTCGTCGCGCTGACGTCCGCGCGCTCAATGATGAACCTTCTTTCGGCCCTGCACGCGTCCAAGGTGATCCACTGGAAGACGCTGGCCGGCCTCGTGCGCGCGCCGGTCCTCTTCTTCGACGTCACCCCAGTCGGGCGGATCCTCAACAGGTTCTCCAAGGACACGGACGACGTGGACTTTTTGCTGTCCATGTCGATGAGCGAGTTTGGAAACTGCATCATGCAGCTGCTGTCGACTCTCATCTTCCTGGCCGTCATCCAGCCCATCCTGCTGGCGGGCATCGTGCCGATCATGGGCATCTACTACATCATGCAGAAGTACTACAGGCGCTCGTTCATCGAGATGCAGCGACTGGATGCCATATCCAGGTCGCCAATATACTCGCACTTCTCCGAGTCCCTCGCCGGCGTCGAGACCATCAGGGCGTACAGGCTGGAGACGGCCTTCGCCCTGTCCTCCGACCACAAGGTCGACGCCAATCACCGCGCCTACTTCACCCTCAAGATGGCCGGGGAATGGCTCGCTATGCGACTGGACATCCTCGGTGCCAGCATTGTCTTCCTGACTGCCATCTTGGCCATCACGAGGCGCGACCTGGTGTCGGTGTCGCTCGCCGCGCTGACGCTGTCCGAGGCGCTCGATGTCACGCTGTTCCTCAAATCGGCTGTGACCTCGGGGGCGTTGTTCGAGACTCGCTTCAACTCGGTCGAGCGGCTCACGGCCTACTGGGATCTCCCCCAGGAGAAGCCGGCCGAGATCGAGGACAGGAAGCCTGACGACGACTGGCCGCACGACGGCATGATCGAGTACGAGGACGTCTGGATGCGCTACAGACCCGAGCTCGACCCGGTCCTCAAGGGCGTGTCTTTCACCATCAATTCAGGCGACAAGGTTGGCATCGTCGGCCGCACCGGAAGCGGAAAGAGCTCGCTCATCGTCACCCTCTTCCGCCTCGTCGAGCCGTACGAAGGCCGCATCCTCCTCGATGGCGTCAACATCCTCGAGCTGGGACTTAACGATGTTCGTGGACGCATTGCCGCTATTCCACAGGATCCGGTGCTGTTCAGCGGGTCCGTGCGCACCAACCTCGACCCCTACGACAAGCACTCGGACGTCGAGATCTGGGAGGCGCTGTCGCACGTCAATCTCAAAGAGGTCGTGGCTGGACTCGACGGTGGCATCTCGGCAACCGTTGCCGAGAATGGGGACAACTTCTCGGTCGGGCAACGCCAGCTGCTGTGCGTGGCGCGCGCGTTGCTCCGCCAGCCGCGGGTCCTGGTCGCCGACGAGGCGACCGCCTCGGTCGACTCAGAGACGGACAGTCTTATCCAGAAGACGATCCGCCGCGAGTTCAAGAAGTGCACCGTGGTCACCATTGCTCACCGTATCAACACCATTTTGGACTCGACCAAGGTGCTCGTCATGGACGGCGGCGTGGTCGCCGAGTACGACACCGTCCCGACCCTCATGAGCCGCGCCGACTCTTCCTTCCGCAAGATGGTGCTCGAGAGCGACGCAACCACGCCGTCGAACAGCCGCGCAAACTCCCGTGCCAATTCATCGCAGAACCTCGCGGCCATGGCCGCAAGCGGCGGCGGCGGCGGCAGCCGGCTTCCCAAGGGCCTCAACACCTTCGTCAAACGGCTGCAGGACGAGGGCGAGGTCGACAAAAAGTAACTATAACGTTCGTTTTACATATTTCATTCTTCTTGAAAAGCTCAAATCAAAGAATATACTCTACGATACGATCATCTTGCTCGCCGACGCACGACGCACGACGCACGACGATGACGGCTACGCCAGCTTCAAGAAATTGTTCAACGTCAGATTGAGTTCGGCGGCCACCGCGTAGGCCATCTCATCCGACACGTTGCATTTGTACGTCGGGCTCGTCAGCGTGTCGAGGCTCAGGTTGGTAAGCAAGCCCATCGAGCACAGCGTCGACACCTGCATCAGCACGTCCACCTCCTGCATCTTCCTCGACCATCGCTCCACGCTCTCGTCCCTCGGCGGCTCGCAGATATAATAGAAAATGTGCAACATTCGCTCCAGCGGGAAGGGATGGCTCCCCCGCAGCCGCATCTCCAGCGCCTGCTCCGCCTGCCTGTCGAGCGCCTGCGAGTTTTTTCGCACCCGTTTGCCCCGCGTATAGCCGGGATCGAAGATGGCCTTGTCAGTCGTCGGCTTGTTTCTCGACGCCAGATACGACGCCACCACAATGTATTTCGCAAACAGCCCCATCGAGACCGTCTGCTCTGCCCTTTCTCCGGGCCCGCTGGCACCGCCGCCGCCCGCCTCGTCCTCGATCGACCGCCCCTTGACGTCCAGATCCCGGACTATATCCGTCACCATGCTCTTCACCTTGTTGAACAGCACCGTGTGCTGCCAGTTGGTCGGCATGCTCCCGCCAGCCTTGACCGGGGCGATGTACTGTTTCCAAATCTTCCGCAGCGCGTTTTGCACGTCCATCAGGTTGTTCGTCGCCCGGGACAGCAGCGGAACCATGCTCTTCACGAACTGCGCAAAGTGGCTCTTATAATGCGTCTTCCCCCGACACTTGAACCCGTCTGACGTCAGGCAGATGCGCTCCAGGTCCGCCGCCGAGTACGCATCGAACTGCACGACCGTTGGGTCCCTCGTACCTTTGCCTACACGACTCGTACCCGCCACAAACATCCCAGACGTCCACGGCACCTGGCTAACCATCACCAGACCCACGTCCACGGACAGTGCCTCCCCCAGATGGTCCAGCACCGACAGCACCTGGGCGTCGTTCCCAGTGGACGCCCCCGTCCGGCTACACACCCGATCCACATTATCGAGCACGATCCACACTTTCGTGTTCCGGAAATCCTTCAGTAGCTCCCCCATATGCGTCGCAAACTGGCTCTGGTTGGTGACGACGGCCCGGGATGTGAAGAACTGATCCAGCGACCGCTTCTTCGTCTTGGATGCCCGCAGCGCGTCGCCGAGTTTCGACACGATCGCCCCGTAGATGGCCCTCGCCGTGCAAAACTCGACGCAGTCCACGTACACGGCGGCGACCTGCTGCGTGGGGAGGGACGAGATTGCTTCCTTGATCGAGGAGGTCTTTCCGGTCGACGCAGGGCCGCACACGAACAGCGGTTCCGGACAGACACATGGCGTGTTCAGGTGTGCATGTATAGCCGACCGCTGGCGACCGTTGGTCGCTGTCGAGTCGAGCACCGTCATTTTGAAATTTGAATGAACTCGAATGAATCCCTCGTTCCACGAACCGGCTCTGGGAGCTCGCCCAGGTCGATGGCTCGTTCACTGATCCCGTGTATGTGATGTATGCGGATGGGCGAAGACGGGGAACGATTGAATCGGAGAGTGGCTTACAAGGGTGACCCGGGCTGATCAGGCACCATCCGCTGCAAACGAAAACCTCGACGGTCGCCCCCAACACGACGTACTGTAACTCCGACCCCCGAGGTGCAGCACTTTGCTCTTCTGCAGCACGTCGACGACCGTATAGCTCTTGTTTTTGCTCAACGGACGACACAGCTTTATCCGCACCGTGTCGCCGACCTTGCACTCGTCGTGCTCGTCGTGTGCCATCAGCTTCGTGGTCCTCTTGACGACAGTCCGGTACTTGGGGATCTTCTTGCTCCTGTCGATCGCGACGAGGACCGACTTCATCATCTTGTTGGAGAGGACCTTGCCGATGAACTCTGTCGGCCCACCCCCCATATTGCTGCGTACAGGCTGCGATGCAAAGTGCGTCGTCGTCGTCCAATACTGGCGCGGTTTCTCCGTATATGGTCCCCCTCACGTCCGTAGGAAATCTGTGTACCTGGTAGTATCGATTGGTGGTGCAACCTTTGCGAGAAAGGCAAAGCCGCGAATGCAATTACATTTTGAGCGACCTCTGGCTTCGCGGCTTTCTTTTGGTCGATGGTGTCCCAGTCCCCTTGACCTTCAACGCACTCCCCCTCGGCTTGCTGGTGGGCGGCGTGCGGACGGCCTCCGGAAACGGCTTCTCGCCGATCGTCACCACCAGGTTCTTCCGGAGGTTGATCCTCACGCTCTTGCGACGCGGGGGCGACACATCGGGCGTCTCCCCCTTTTCCGCCTTCCCTCCTCGTTTCTTCTCCCTCTTCTCCTCGCTCGCAGCGACGGAGGCTTTCTCCTTCGTTTTCTTCTTCTTCTTCTTCGACACGCTCGACGACGGCGTGTCACCCTCGGCTCTCGCTCCCGCTTCCGGTGCCGTGTCGGCGTCCAACGGGGACCCAAACGCCTCGGCGCTCTGCCTCTTCTTCTTCTTCCCCTCCTTCGTCTTCTCCTTCGTCTTCTCCTTCGTCTTCTCCTTGGTCTTCTCCTTGGTCTTCTCCTTGGTCTTCTCCTTGGTCTTCGCCTTTGTCTTCTTGGCCGCGGGCGGCGTGACCTCTGCCGTGCCGTTCTCCGCCAGACTCTTGCCCTTCTTCTCTTTTTTCAGCGGGTGCCTCTTCCCCGCCTGCTCCAGCTCCGACGATGCCTGGTACAGGTACTTACGGTTGGTCGCCCTTGTCTCCTTGCATGATCCTGCGTGATACGATATGATGTGATGTCGTAGTCAGGTGTTTGCCAAAGACGCACGAGTGATCCCGCCAACGGCGCCAACACCCCATCTCAAACTCGTCGCTCTCCGGAGAGATTCAGCTACAGAACGCAACAACCCGAAGTGGATTTTGTCCCTAGATAGTTTTCTCCACACGCCGACCGCACACCATGCGCCACACACGGAAGTCAACACGCACCTCGTTCGAACAGCGCTTCGGCAAGCCCGACCCCGTCCACCGAGTCAAACGGCGTCACCTGCTCGTCCACGTGCCTCGCCACCTCTGAAAATACCGCGCTGTATAATCTCGTCAGCAGCACTTTGTTCTTCGTGGCAACCAGCCCCTCCACGAACGGCTCCAGGAGGGCCAGCACCGTCTCCCCCGCCAGCCGCCGCTTGCCCGCCCCGGCCGCCTCCGCGGCCTTCACCATCTCCTCGACGGCTATGTCGCACACGAAATACGCAAACCCTGCACCCAAGTCGTTCGCCGTCGGCATCAGAATCACGTCGTCCCGCAGCACCGACATGAACTGCGACACGACCGCCGGGTCCCACTTTGCGTGCTCCAGGCGGCTCAGCGATGCCGCGTAAAACTTCCGCACGAGCACCAGGTACTTGTTCATACGGTGTTGGTCGATCCCCGACCATTCCCGCTTCATCGTCTGCACGAAGCCCTGGAAGAAGGACAGCGAGACCCGAGGGGAGAGGTCGACGACGAGCTGCGCGAGACGCTCGGCCAGCGCAGTCTGCAGAGAGCGAGGGGATTGCAGCTGTTAGAGTTTACGTTCCGACACACGTATGCGGTGCGTGGGAGAGAGAAGCCGGCGAAATGTCCCGGAATTTTGCCATGCAAACGAACCTGAACAGTAATCAAATCGCTGTGCCAGAAGCAGAAATAGAGCGCTTTCCACAGCCTCGCCACGTCATGCTCGGATATATCTTTGTGGGACTCCAGCCAAGAGGTCAGGAGGTCGAGTCCCTTCTTTCTCGTGCTGTTATCTGGGGACGCCAGAGCCCGAATCAATGCAGACCCCTGGAGCGTTTCTTGGGCGTCTGGCTCCAGGATTGGCTTGTTCCTAGGCTTCTTCTTGCGAACCTTCTTGCCAGACGGCGCGCGAAGCGGTGGAGCAGTCATGGTGGTGGCAGCGAGGCGCTGTATTTCGATTTTTTTTTTGTGTTTTTCCAGTCCTTACACCCTCTTGTCTTGCCTGGCGATGACAATCTCCGTCACCAAAAACCCGACGCCGCTGACAAAGTAGCACGTCGGGATCAGAAGCATTGCCTCCTGCAACGAGCTCTTGGAGGCCAACAGGGCCACGGCGAGCGGGCCGAGGCCTCCGATCACGTTGCGGATGCTGAGGTGCACGGCGCTCCCGGTGGCGCCGAGGCCGCTGGGGGAGACTTCACGGACGGCGATGGCCGCTGGAGCGCGCCAGGCTTCCGACAGGGCGAATCCAACGAGCAACGCAGCGAACGACTGCTTGTAGTCGGGGGCGAGGATGGAGAGCGCGATGAAGGGCGCGGCGGCGATGTTCGCGCCGGCGGTGATCCACCCCCGGCCGCCGATCCTGTTCAGCCAGTCGCCGAGGATTCCCGAGCCGACGCCGCCGACGAGGCCGCCGACGGGGATCACGACGGCCAAAAGCGGGGCATAGGTGTCTGGGGAGAGCTCGTACACGCGCTGGTAAAAGGTCGCCTGCCAGGCGACCAGTGCCCAGGAGCCAATGTCGTTGAAGGTGGACGCGACCGTGAGTGCGATGAACGCAGGGTCCGCGACCATGCCCTTGGCCTTTTCGAGCGACTCGGCGATGGTCTGGCGGGTGGTGAGGTGCTCCGGCTCCGGCTGCGGGGGCAGCTGCTTTCGCTTTCTCCGCTTTCCCGAAGGCCTGCCGTTGGCCTCGGCGACCCGGTCACTGCCACGCCCGCCGTCGTCCCGCAGGAACCGGCTGCTCTTGAAGAGGTCGCCGAGGAACCCCTTGTTATCCTTCCGGACTTCGTCGACCGTGAGAAAGATCAGGACGGCGACGATCATGCCGGGCGGCCCCAGCCACGCGAGGAGCTGGCGCCAGGCGCCGAACGCCGACTCGATCGCCGCCGCATCGCCGGCCTCCTGCGCGTACGAGTAGATTGGCGACACGGCAGCGTAGTCGCCTTGGGTGTACATGATGGTCACCAGTGACAAGTCGACCTTGTCGAGCGGAACCAGCGTGTAGGCGAAGTCGAGGTTCTCGATGATGGCGGGCGGCACGCCGAGCTTGCCTGCGATGATGAGCGCGGCGAAGGAAAACGCCCGGCCGACGTAGATGGCCGAGTTGTAGACGGCCATGGCCGTGGTCTTTCCCTTTGGGAACATTTCCGGGATGAGCGAGAAACAGATGGGGTTTTGGGTGGCCTGTGCTGCCGCAAAGCCCACGCGGGCAGCCAGAAGCTCGGCGAACCCGGTAGACTTGGAGGCCACGATGGTCAGGAAAGACCACCCGAACATCCCGATGCTCAGCATCCGCGGCCGGTCCACGCGGTCGGCCAACAGGCCCATGGGAATCAGCGCCACCGCGTACAAGATGGTGTAGCCGGCCGTGAGCAGTGCCCCCTGGCTGTCCTGAAGATGCAGGTCGCTCGAGATTATGGGGAGGAGCGCCGGCAGGGCGAAGCCGGATGTCGAGTGGTGCAGGTAGGCGATCGACAAAATGATGAGCGCCCAGACGTATCCCGGCGAGGAAGCTTCCGTTTTCTCGGGCTCCTCAAACGGGACCTTTTCGACGGCCGCGGCAAAGTCGATCGGCACGTATGACGTCGAGGGCACGTTTCCGTCCTCGTCCGTTTCTGTGACGTCGATCGTCGATTCCGCGTCAGAGACGGCGCCGCCTGTGTCCATCATGTCTTCCTCCGGGCGCTCTGCGGCCCGTCGTACGACGTGAACCGTCCGTCGTCGTCCAGCCATAGGAACACACGCTCCCCTCGCACCTCCCTTCCGCGCGAACACTCGTCCATTTCGCGGCCCGCGCGGCAGCTCGACACGAAGTCTCATATGCTGAGAGCTCATCGGAGCGTGCTGCGAAGCACGTGAGCGGTGGCGAGGGGTGGGACGAAACGAATTGGAGCACCCTACAATTGCCTGCCCCACAATTCAAACTTCCGCGCTGCCTGTCGCGCTGGGAGGACAAGATGAGGTACCTACACGAGCTGGGACGCCCGTTGTATACACAGACGTCACGAATTGCAAAAAAAATGTCACGCGCAGGTGTCGTCCGGACGAGACTCGACTCGCGAGGTCGCGACGACCTCGTCGTCGTCGCGACCTGGTTTCAATCTTCCTTGGTCCAGTCCTCGCCTCTCTCGTCGTCGCTGAGATCTTCGGCACTCGCCAATACGTGCGTGCCCTCGGCCCTCGTCCCGCCGCCGCGCTTCTTCAGCTGCCGCTTCCCGCCCACGACCACCTCGCCGTCTTTCCTTGTCCGCCGTCCGTCCTCCTCGTAGTACTCGTCGTCATCGTAGTACTCCTCGCCAAAAATAAGTTCCGGTATTAGGTCGCCCAAATTTCCCACTGCGTCTGCCACCTGGTCCAGCCCCTCGATCCTGGCGGGACGAAAACGAGCGAATACCGACAGTGAGCGCGTGCTGCGTGCCGAGCACGGAGGCACCTCCGAGTCCAAATACCCACAGAGAGTTCCCGAGCTGTGCAAAGCTATTCGCCAGGGCGTCAATGCCCCAGTCGTCGTCGGCCTGCGCCGCGTACGACGTGCTGCCGTCGTTGGCCGACGCGCTCGTGTCCCCGAAGAACGCCGACCAGATGCTGACCTCTTTTTCGATGGCGCTCTCTGGACCGTAATACTTGTTCTGCAGTGTTTCCCTGGCCAGCGACCTGGCGGACGAGCGGCGCGTGGCGCACGAGTGAGGGGCAGGCGTGTCGTGGTCGGCGAATTCAGTGCCACTCGAGACGACTCAAGACGCACAGGTCGTTCGAGGCCAGGAGCAGCGCCTCTCTCACCGTCGCCTCTTGGAGCTCCGGGAACTGCCGCTTGAGCTTGTCGTACTGCTCTTCGGCGAGCGTGATCGACTCCATCCCGACGCTGCAGCTTCCCGACGCGAATGTCCGATCTTTCTCAGTCAGCACTGGTTTGGCCGGTGCCGTTCGCCGTCCACTGGTGCCTGGTAACGAGTAGCTGTCGCGGATACGGATACGGATACGGGATTCCCTTTCGAGCTTTGCATTTGCGCCCACGTGCACGTGGTCGACTACATATCACACGATGACAAACTCTTTGGCGACGTCCTTGAGAATATCCTCGGTCGACCGGGTCGGGTAGACGGACGCCTTGGCGACGCGCTGCCAGACCTCGCCATGGTGGGGGTCGGCGGCGACGCAGTCGGCGACCACCTTTGCGGCGGCCTCGGGGGTGCCGTGCTCGGACGACTGGAGCTGGTACAGGGCGCCCCATGCGTCTCCGAGGTCTGGATCCAGCGTCACGGCCCTCGTCAGCCAAGAAAGTCCCTTGTCGCGCTTGCGATCGTTCAAGAACATCAGCGCGACGGCCAGCACGACGTGGGCGTCGTTGGGGAGTCGCTTGAGGGCCTCGATGGACCTCGACTTCCTGGCCGTCCGGGGCGCGGCGCGGAGCCACTCGGCGTGCAAGATGCCCGACTCTGGGTGGTGCTGGAACGCCGATGCCATGACGCTGTCTCCCGTACCGGTGTTGTTGCGGACCTCGAGGCGGAACGACTCCCGCCACAGCTCGGGGTCGTTGCACGTGATCCGCCCCTTCTCCAGGATGGCCCTCGCCTTACTCACGCGCCCTGCATCCTCCTCGAGCTTTGCCAGCGCGATCCAAATCTGGGGATTGCGCGGGCAGTGCCGCGTGCCCACCGTGTAGGCGGCCCTGGCCGCGTCCAAGTCTCCCAGGCTCTCCTCGAGGAAGCCGGACATGAGGTGCAGTTTCCACGCCTTGGGGAACTTGTAAATACCGTCTTTGATCAGCTGTCGCTGTGCATCCACCTTACCGTCGGCGCGCTCGAGCAGCGCGGACTTGATCCACAGGCGCTCGGAGCACCCGTCGCCGGCGTTCCGTGCCCGCTCAAGGACCACGCGCGCCCGCTCCATCTCGCCGCTCTCGAACTCGACCTTGAACGCAGCCAGCCAAATGTCCTCCGACCCGGGATTCTTCCGGAACGCGTCCTCGAGGATTGCCCTCGCGGCATCGAGCTCGCCGCGCACCCACCGCTCCTTGGCGGCCATTAGATACAAGATCTCCGCCTGCGGGTTGAGCTCCACGCCCTTCTCCAGGATCCGCAACATGTTTTCCGCGTTTCCGTGCTGCTTTTCCATGGTCGCCGCTCGCCGGAAGATCCCCTTGCGGGCGGGGAAGGCCGCCATGGCCTGGGCATAGATGGCACGCGCCGTCTCGATGGACCCGTTCTTCACGCACTCCTCCGCATCGGCCACCCACGTCCGCTTCTTGTCCTCCTCTTCGACATCGATCCCGATAACCGCGGCCACGATCGCCCGGCACGTCGCCGTCATGGGCGGCTCGGTCCGCTCGGCGGCCTCGGCCGCCTTCATCCACCACTGCCGATCGATCACGACGCCGTTCGACTCGAGCGACTTGATCGCGCGGGGAATAATCTTATCCGGCGCCGTCTCAACCCCTTGGCTCTCCTCGAGCTTGGACGCCGAGATCCACACGTCGGCGCTCGTCGGAATCGCCTTCCTCGCCCTGTTGAGGATCTTCTGCGCGTTTTTGTACGTCTCCAGCTTGGCCAGCGCCAGCCAGAGCTCAACATGCTGCGGACAGCACTCCACCGCCCTCGATAACAAGATCCTAGCATCGTTCTCGTTCGAAATATCCACCACGGCCTTCCACAACCGCACGCTCTCCGGCACCCGCTCGAGCGCCCGCAACAACACGCGCTTCTTCGCCGCCTCGTCCGCCTCCATCTCTGCCGCTTGCATCCAGATATTCACCGACTTTGGCAGCGCAGCCACGCCCCTCGCCAGAATCCCCTTCCCGTCTTCCCCCTTTTGCAGCCGCGCCGCCTCAAGCCACACGTCCTCTGACCCCGGACACAGCTCGCAGCCCCGCAAGGCCATCGCCCGCGCGTCGTTCATCTTCCCGGCCACCTCCTCTAGCCTTGCCGCAGCGATCCAGCCGGGGGCATGCTTGGGATTCGTGTTGATCACCGACTTGAGCAACAGCCTCGCCTTTTTGATATCGCTGATCTCCGCGTCCGACTTGAGCGTCACCGACTTCAGGTCCGTCAGATACCCCTTGGGATCCACCACCGTCTGCCCCGTCACCGAGTCCGACATCGAGTCCAGCTTGAGCTGCACCACCGCACTCCGACCTTCGCCCACGGCCGTCAGGTCCTGCGGACCGCCGGCACCAGCCCCGCCCTGCCTGACAGTCTGCGTGCCGTCGTTCCCGTCGATACCCTGCATCGTCTGCATCGTCTGCAGACTGCCCGCCGCCGCCGCCAACATATTGTCCGGCACCGGCACGAACCGCTCCTCCTTCCGCCTCTTGGCCGTATAGTCCCCGATGTCCGGAATGCCCTCCCACGCAGACGCATCCACGCTCGCCAGCTCCCGCTTCAGGTCCGAAAACTGCTCACTGATGTTCGGATTCAGCTCCCGCTGCCGCACCGCCTCCTTCCGCTCGTTCTCCTCCCGCTTCGCCTTCCGACGCTCGTCCATCCGCTTGTCCACCGAGGCCCAGATGGCGTCCGCCTCGTCGTCCTCCTCCAGCTCCTTCCGCGCCTTCCCCCCAGAACCAGACGCGAACGCACCCGCATCATCACCCATAAACGAATCAAACTTCCCGTCCCGCTTGTCCGCGAGCGAATCCGTGGGCAGGTCTGGTGCCGGCATCGACGGCCCGACATCCGACCTGGTCTGGAACCCGGCCGCACCCCGACCCACGCCCGGCACGTAGCCCGCGGGCGGCTTCCTGATAATCGGTAGGCGATGATCGGTAGATTGTAGGTGAGAGAGGAGCAGGTCGCGCGCGAGGATCCCGTGCGTGAACGAGCGAGCGAGTGAGCGAACGGCAGCAACGTACAACGAGTTGAAGTCAATTTTGACTCCCGGCGGGAGCTTCACCCGGCTCTGGAAGTTCATCGCGCGACCAGGTGATGAAGTCGACTGCTGCTTGTCTCTGCTTGTCTCCGCGTCGGTGTCAGAACGTCAGGACTCGAAGACCCATGCATGCGAGTTTTCTTCGAAGTTTTGGCCGGCTGGCCGATTATCCATCCGAAAGGAAACGCCAAAGCAAACCGTTCTCTCTGCAAGACTCGTTCCTGACCTTTGGTTCAATTCGATCGTTCTCGTCGTCAAGCCATCGTTCGGACGAATCTGCCCGGCGAATTTCCTCGTTGTTCTCCTTCGCGCTTTCGGTTGCCGATGATCCGCGTGGTGCAGTTAATTCTGCTCTTCGCGAGCGTGTCAATCGCGCCGGCGTGGGCTCAGGTTGACGAGGGTTCGTCCGCGTTGTCGTCGTGCCCGTCGCTCGTCGACTCGTTCGAGACGAAGTACAGGGCTGTTCCCGTCTCCTCTCACGACTCCAGGCCTCGCAACATCGAGCCGTTCGTTTTCTTCCTGCACGTGCCTCGTACGGCGGGGAAGACGTACTCGTCGTGCTTCCTGTCGCCGTCGGTCCCGCCGTCGGAGACGTGCCTGCCGGGGTACGACCGGTTCCGGCTGCCGAGCAGTCCGGACGGATGTCGGTACTACAGTTCGCACGACGATCTGTCTTTGGTGGACCAGCTGTCGGAGAAGGACAGGGAGCGCGTGGAGGTGGTGACGCAGCTGCGTGATCCGGTGTCGAGGGTGATGAGTGCGTATGAGTTTCCGATCGAGGTGGCGGCGCGCAAGGTGAAGAGTCCCATCTCTGTGATCGAGAAGGCCAAGAGGAACCAGACAACGGTGAACACGTATAATGTATGGCCGTGGAATTACCTGACGCTGCATGCGAGGGACGTGATCGAGGAGCGTCTGCTGGCTATTGATGAGAGGAAAGGGGCGCCGGACTGGGAGCGATACGACGACGAGAAGACCGGCAGGCCGTACTTTTACAACCCGAAGACGAACAAGACGGTCTGGACTCTTCCGGATCCGACTGAAGCGCTGAATCCGTACGACAACGAGCTCACGATGCCGCTCCGGGAGTGGATCGAGACGCCAGAGGCAGAGGAGCTGGTCCACAACGGGCACACGCTGCAGCTGTTGGGGATCTCCAATACCTCGTTCTGGGAGGAGGCGCGCGCGCTGCGGACGTGCTTCTTCCGGGACGAAACGTCCAGGGAGCGGCTGTTCGAGCTGGCGAAGGAAAAGCTGCGGGCGATGCCGCACGCGGGGCTCCAAGAGCGGCTCGGAGAGTCGGTGGTGTCGCTCGCGGCCAGTCTGGGCCGCAAGATGTCGGACGAGGCGTACAAGGGGGTGCAACTGAAGTACTATACCTTCGACGAGCGTAGCAACCCGCCCAACTGGAACGAGCGGATCGAGTACGTCAGCACGGTGATGAAGGGGCCCCAGAGTTTGCCGCTGTTCAACGCCAGGTTGATCTATTACAAGCTGCGCGAGGAGATGGTCCGACTGGAACACAAGCTGAAGAAGCAGGAGCCAAAGCTGAAGGCGCTGTTGGAGAAGGAGGAGGGGTGGATGGATGCGAAGGAGCGGGAGCGCGACTCGTCCAAGTACTGGCAGTGGCGGCGCAAGTGGATCGAGCCCATCTATATCAGGGCCAAGTGGGTCTTGTTTGCGGCAAAGAGCGCGGTGAAGCTCGACTTCGATGCCCTTGACGACTTTGACTGGTACAACGACATGGAGCAGGAGGGGCTGCTCAAGGAGAGCCCCTATGGTGCGACCATCACGAGCCTTGACGGCGAGGTGGCGATGATGCAGGGCCGCCGGGACGACCTGAATGCCGAAATTGACTTGCTCAAGGTGTTTCCGTCGGTCGTGGGCGTGGAGTGGACCCCGACGACCAAGGCGTTTCTCCCGTTCCCGGACGCCGAGTTGAAGCGGAAGGACCGAAACCTGGGCGTTGCGTATTCTACGTGCAGCAGGGACGCGTACGACAAGGGCAAGACGGCGCACGAGAAGCCCATGAAGGATCTCAGGAACGAACAGGATGAGGGGTTCTCGTTCTCGTCGGAGTCGCGAAAGGCCTTCCTTGCCGACAAGGAGAACGAACGGCTGGTGGATCGGATTCGGGAGCTGAATTCGATCGACCAGCGCCTGATCGAGTACGCCACCGAGCTGTTCGAGGAGACGTTTGAGCGCCAGCGCGCCGCTGGCCGGATCGAGACGATCCCACCGCCGCTGCCCAAAAAGGACGCCCCACAGTCACCTCGTCGGGGACCCAGCGCTGGGGACCCCCCCGCACACAGCGGCCGGCGAAGCACGACCAAGCTCCCGGAAGTGGCACAAGAGGACGAGGATGTGATCATCGAAGCCCATACCGAGTTATAGTACGTGAAAATTATGTGAACTTGTCGTCCCAGTCCTGCAACGCCGCCAGCTGCCGCGAGTTCAGTTTCACCAGCGGCCGCGCTGCCCTCATCAGATCCACAGCCGCACCTACGTCCGACGCCCGTCCCAGTGCCCTTAGAATCCCTCCAGCGATCACAGCACTCCGACCGTGGCCATGAGCACAGTGCACGTACAGCACGTAGCCCGCCTCGAGCTTCCCCACCGACCACCGCACCGCGGCATTCATCTCAGCCGTGTTCGGCGCGTGCGAGTCCCACACTGGCACCACCAGATATGCATCCTCCTCCACCGACTTGACGCGCTTCGGTAGCTCCGCCGTGACATCGCACACCGCCAGCTTGCCAAGCTTGCCCTCCCCTACCGGCGGCAGGAGCCGATCGTCCGCCGGCCAACCGCCCAGGTACTGGCGAGCGAGCGAGCGTGAGGGTGAGAGCGAGCGTGAGAGCGAGCGTGAGAGCGAGCGTGAGAGCGAGCGTGAGAGCGAGCGTGAGAGCGAGCGTGAGGGTGAGGGTGCCGGAGATCGAAGGGGTCGTCGTGACCACGCGACCATGATGATGATGAAGATGCGCGCATGTCGGCCGAGGTCAATCAATACTCACCAGCCGCTCGGCTATTTTATTGTACGGAGGCTCCGCCATGGGACCCGAACTAATCTTCGTCGTCGCATGATTCGCACTCGACCGTTCGAGCCGGAGTTTTGTCGTCAGACCGACATGGTACGGGAGGAAGGCCGCGTAACGGACCGCGCCGATGGTCCCGTCACGCCGTTTCCCCAGCAGCGATACGGTTCTGCTCGCCAGCAGGTCGGACGCCGCGATCGAAATGATGTACCCGGTAACCACGGCCTGGAGAGAGAAGAGCTCCAACGGGAGGACCGTCCACGCCGTCAACCGGGAACTCGAGAGGCGCGGAAGGAGTGCACGCTTGAGGAGACATTCGTGGACGCCCAGCCATCCGGTCGTAATGAGACCGACCACGCCGGAAAGCTTCAGGTGCAACCTCTTCACCAGCCAATGCACGACAGTGCGCTCCTTCATCGGTTCCGAATTCCGCTGGAATTCGCGTTCGAACTGGCAAAGAAAAACCGAAAGCAATGGACGAGTTGTTGGTTCGATTGACCAAGCAGGACACGCCCGAGAGCAGGACAGTCGGTCTCCGCGATTGGCACCCGCGGCCTGGCGATGTGATCGTCGCAACGCCGCCAAAGTGCGGTGGGTTAGATGACGCCGGATCCCCCCCTCGCACGCGCGCCTTGACTCGGCTCTGACTGACTCGGTGCGCGCTCGCTCGCTCTCCAGGCACGACGCTGATCCTCATGATGCTACACACGATTCGTAGCCGGGGAGATACGGAATTTGAGGAGATCAACAAGGACCGAATTCCGTGCCTCGAGATGGCGTTTGATGCCGGCGTGTCCCTCGACCTGGACCAGCGGTATTCTCCTCGACTATTCAAGACCCACGCCTGGTTCCGAGACATACCCAGAGCGATCGACGGCGAACCAGAACCCAAGGTGATCTGGTGCGTTCTTTGGACTCTGGCGCACGTACGTGCGCGCCTCGACTCGGCCTGACTCGCTCGCTCGCTTGTTCGTTCGCCAGCGTGATTCGGGATCCGATCAAGGCGGCCGTCTCGTTCTACCACTTCCTCGGTAACTGGTTCTTCTCGAAGGACGAGATCGGCATCGACGAGTTCATCCAGACGTTCGTCTGCCAGGCTCGAGGCGAGCCGAAGGACTACACGGAGAACGCGGGCATCTTCCACGTCATCAAGAGTTACTACGAGCGGCGTTCGGACGAGCGAGTGATGCTCCTCTGCTACGAGAACCTGACCAGGCACAAGCGGGTGCACACGGAGAAGCTGGCCGAGTTCCTTGGAATCCCGTGTGACCAGGACCTGGTGGACCTGGTGGAGCAGCTGTCGAGCAAGGAGTGGATGGCGGCTCCGGAGAACGCGGGGAAGTTTGACGAGCACTTTATGAAACGCGCGATCAACGAGAAGTGCGGGCTCGGCATCGACGCCGGCCTGGGGCCGGGTTCGACGGGAAAAGTGCGCGTGGGGAAAGGCGGAAGCGAGGACGTCATCTCGGATGAGACGCGGGCGATGCTCGAGCAGCGGTGGCGGGATGTGCTCGAGCCGGCAACAGGCTGCGATACCTACGGGGCGCTATTGGATACGCTCCGGGATGAGCTCTACGCAGACTGGTGGTAACGAACGGATCGTCACCAGAATCACACGGTCACAATATCACATCATCACAACATCACACGCCCAACTCCAACATCCGCCTCTGGATCGTCTCCCTGCGGGCCTCAGAGAGATGCTTGATGACCTGCTGCCCGATCAGCGGGACCGGGACACTCTTGGGATCGACACCGTCCGACATGAACGTCATCATGTCCTCGAACAGCCTCGACATGCCTTCGGACCAGCCGTTGCTGTGCTTTTCCTTCTCGTCCGACACCGTCTCGTGCAGGGACAAGTCGGCGCCGCGGGCCAAGAGGGCGCCAATCACGTCGCCCATCCACGGCTTGCGGGCCTTATCGCCGGCGTGCTCGCCCGGGGCGAAGAACGAGACGTCGTCACTGCCGACGGAGAGCGCCAGCATCGCGTCGCTGAGCGCCGACGGGGACGAGATGCCGTCGATGGCAGCCATCAGCCCCTGCGCGAGCTTGGAGAGGACCTTGACGGTCTCCTCGTCCATCTCCTCCGTGGCTTTGGTCTTGTTGACGGAGAAGATGGCGCCCAGATTGCGCAGGAGGGCCCACATCACCCCATAGTTTGGCGCCACGCCCTTCATCTCTGCGGGGGGCTTGACTACCTGCATGCATCGAGCCGCCAGCATGCGGCCCTTGTTGCGCTCCAGAAGGCGCAAGAAGACGCGGTCAGACACACCCTTGGACAGCTCGGGCTTCTCAGAGAGGCCCAGCGACGCCCTCAGACCCTCGGCCAGCCACGTGCGCCGCTGCTTGAGCGTCTCTTCGTTTTCGATATTCTTGCCGCCAGACGCGACAAAGACCCTGTCGATGTCCTGTACGTCGAGAATAGCGGCCATGCAATCCTCGGTCATCACGCGGGCCGCGAGCGCCGGCTCCTGGTCCAGCCGCCTGTGGGACCCCTTGGCGGTGGTCTTTCCGCCCGCGCCCACGCCGTCCGCCGCCTCCGCGTCCCCCGCCTTGGCGCCATCGCTCGCGGCCGCCGAGGATAGGTCCATCAACGGTCGCGGGCGCCTGATGTTGGAGAACGCCACCCTGCCGAGGCCCTCGAGCTTGACGAACGACACGCCGCCTTCTTCCACCTTCTCCGTCGGGTTCATGATGGAGAGCGCGCGCACAGTCTCTGGCGCAAACGTGTCCTTGTTCAGCTTGTTGTAGTGCTTGTCCAGGAACGCCTGGTAGTAATAATCCTCGATATACGGAGGGTTCTGACGCAGCGCCTTGGACTGGTACCACAGAATGGTGTCAATCTCGTCCTTGAACATGCACCGCCCCGTGTACTTCGTCGTGAACTGGAGCTGCTGCGTCTGCTGCGGCTGCACCTTGTCCGCAAGATTCAACGTACGAAGCCGCTGCGCCAGCGACGCGCCCGGTAACATCGGCTGCGGGGGTGCCATTGGCTGCGGGGGTGCCATTGGCTGCGGGGGTGCCATCGGGGGCCGCATACCCTGCGGCTGCTGCATACCCGGCTGCATCGGGGGCCGCATGCCCTGAGGCTGCATTTGCATGCCACCGGGAGGCATCCCCATCCCCATTGGCGGGCCCGGCATCCCCATCGGGGACATCATCGGCCGACCAGGACCCTGCATGCCCATCGCCGGACCCATCATCTGCTGCTGTTGCTGCTGGCGCATGATCATATCCGGCGTCATCGGCATGCCCTGCTGCTGCTGATGATGATGGTGCGACTGCGGCAGCATGCCCCCGTGATGTCCACCGACCATCCCACGACTTCCCACCGGCGTCATACTCGCGGGCGGCGGACTCGGGAACGACATATCCAGCACACCCCTCGACGGCGCCACCTCCTCCGTTGTCGGCATCAGCAGTCCGCCCAGCCCGATCGACCCACCCGAGAACGCCGTCGCCTTTTTACGCTCCGCCTCCTCCTTCGCCCGCTGTTCCTCCTCGATCCGCTCCCGCTCCAGCTCTTCCGCCATCAACTCAGCCAACGGGTCCGCCATGGACCCCTGCTGCTGCGCCAACCCTGCCGACGGCGCGGTGCCGGATTCCCGTTGGCCATCTCGACCCAGGATGTTCCCAAACATCGTCGCGTAGCTCAGGTCGTCGTTTCCGCCACCGTTTTGGCTCTCTAGCTCTCTGCCCACAAACACCCGCTCCTCCTCCGGCGGCGCCTCCAACCCGTCCTCCAGCGCCGAGCCGTCGTCCACCGCGCTCAGGTCGCCGAAGAAGCTGAACTGCATCGCTGCCGCATCGTCCGCGGTCTTTTTTCCCTGGCGAGAGAGAGAGAGAGAGAGGCAAGTGAACGCTGGAGATCGATGTGGACCCACGAGAATCGGCAGTAATCGGCAGTAAACTCGCGATAGCCGACGCGTTCTGACACGGCCCCTCCGCCCTCACGTGTACGCATCCACCCCGAACCAACTACGCGCCCTGCAAAGCCATGTACACCGCGCCCGCCACCGAATCCGGTCGAAACGTTAATTGCAAAAAAGACGAGCGGCCACACGCACCTCTCCGGCGATACCCGCCGACACGAACCCCGCATCGTCAAAGTATGGATCCATCTGTACCTCTCTACTGAACGCGAATCACGTAGACGATAGAACGTATTCGCTCTGGGAAGGACCGAGCGCGAGGACCCGCCAAAACTTTTTCTACAAGTGAGGAAGCGAAGCTTCTTCTTTCGCACTCGCATACGTCTCGGTCGTACGCATCGACATGTATAACGGCATCGGCTTGTCGACTGTGCGAGGCAGCGCGACGTCTGGCTACGTGACGGCCAACTCGTTCAATGCCCACAGACGGAACACGGCCAACCGGCCGAAGACTGGTGACGAGGCGCGGCCGAAACCGACTGGGCCGAATGCAGAGGTTCTGGAGCACAACCGGAAGCGGGAGCTGGAGTTGAAAGTGTTCGAGTATCGCGTGGGGTTGGAGGACGACGAGGTGGACGACGATGAAATCGAGCGTCGGGTGGCGGCGTTCAGGGCGCGGTTGCTCGAGGAGGAGGAGGCGCGGGGCGGGCGGGGGAATGGGGATGGGGGGAATGTGGGGCGTGATCGGCATGGTGGTGGGACGCATGAGGCGGCGGCGAGAAAGGAGCATGACATGGAAAAGTTGGCAGATGCCTTTGGCGTCTCGCGAGAGGGGTACCGCGAGGGGGCGGCGTTTACGTCCGAGTATCACGACGCGAAGCGAGAGCAGGCTCGGGAGGAGCGGGAGAAGGCTCGAGAGGAGCGGGAGAAGGCTCGAGAGGAGCGGGAGAAGGCTCGGGAGGAGCGGGAGAAGGCGCGGGAGGAGCGGGAGAAGGCGCGGGAGGCAGGGGAACAGCTCGAGGAGCTTGATGCCCGGCTGCGGGCGCTCGATGAGGAGATGGATGTGATGAAACGTGAGCGGGAGAAGGCGCTGTTGGAAGCGAGGCGGGAGCGGGAAGATGGGGAGGAGGAGGAGGACGGGGAGGAGGAGGAGGAGGAAGTGTCGAGGAAGCGTGCGAGGCATGATAGTGACAGCGACAGTGACGGGGAAGCGGACGATCGGGATGATCGGGAAGACTCAAAAGAGACGAACAACGTGACCGACGTGGCGCGAGCGGAAGGCGCGGCAGCTGAAGAGGTGCCTGCGCAACAACCCGATGACAGAGAGGAGGCCACCCCCGCCAAGACGCTACTCGACGTTGTCCTTTCTCTCTTCACCGAGCAAGAGACGCTGCGGAAGAAGGAGATTGTCGCTGCGGCCGAGAGTTCGGGCGTCGAGTTCAAGGACAGCGAGTACTCGAAACTCATGAAGCAAATCGCCACCAGCAAGCCCGGCGGCAAGTGGGTGAAAAACGAATAGGTTACACAGTCACGAGTATTCATCAGTAGCTATTATCAGTGTCAATATCCCAGAAACTCTGCCACTCTACTCTTAATCCCCTCATTCATCCCGTGCCGCGCGTCGCTGCGCACGTGCTCGACCCGCCCCCCCTTCTTGTTCGTTGAGTAGATATACGTGTACACGTTGGGATACTGCGCGTCCTGCTCGCCGTCGTCAAACGTCAGCGCCTGTCCCCGAAACCCTTGACTCTCGGCCAGCACGAACGCAGACTCCAACGCCGGAAGGAACACCGTCCCGGGAATCTTCCCACTGCCCCCCTCGTACGGAATCAGCGGATCGTTGGTATTCTGCACCAACAGGATATCGCGATTCTTCGCCGGCTTCTCCCGCTGCTCGTAGTCGTCCCCACCCCAGAATCTGCCATCGTGGTACGCGTTGGTGTTCAAACTACTCACGATCGCCACGAGGCTCTTGATCACCTTCTGATCCAACTCGACGGCCGCACGCAGCGTCAACGCGCCCCCGTTCGACACCCCGAGGATGCGCACGCTGTCCACGTTGGCGTACGAACCGAGCTTGTCGACGAGCTCTGAAAGAAAGCTGATGTCTGGGGCGTCGTGCTCCTCGATGATATTCCACGCGTTTTGGTAGCCCGTCGGCGCGACCAGGATATCGTCCGGAAGCAGCGACTGGAACTGACGCACCATGCCCTGGCCGTTGCCGCCGTTCCCATGAAGCAGGATCGTGACGTCGCCGTCGGGCTTGGACGGAACGCGAACGGCGGTCTCGTACGTGTGCTTGTTGCGACCCCACGACTTGGTGATGTCCAGGTCGGTGGAGGAAGTCAGCGACTTTTTGGAGGACTGGCGAGCGAGCGAAGCGCGTAGCGCGAGTGAGACAGTCAGAAGGGGGACGCACGTCGGTCGAGATCAATACCCACCGAGGGGTCTCGGCACTTCTTCGTCGCGGCCAGGTGGGCGCACGAAAGAACGAGGAATGCGACAAAGGCCGCGATGGAGAACGGTCCGCGTCGATGCATTTGGATTGATATGTTGAATTGAAGCTTGGCTGACACCCTTGAATTCTATGGGTATTTTTTCTGTGGGGGAAGAGAACGCGTTCAGGGACAAACAAGGTCGCGACCCGAGGACGCGGTCACCGAAGACAAGGAAAACCAAAGGAAGGAATCAAACTTGACGCTGCGTCTTGCGAGACGTGCGTGGACTCAGTATCTACCCCATAAAGCACGGGGCACACCGAACCGCAAATTCAGGCCCGTGGATTTTGTCGATTCGTTCCCAAATTTCTTCAAGGACCTCGATTGCCCTCCCGCGAGCGCCTTCCCTTCCCTTCTCGACCGCTCCTTCTCCGTCTACGAGCGTCGTCCACCGGCCCTCTACCACCTCCGCCACACCGCCCGTCCTTTCCCTTCTACTCCGTCCAGTCCGTTTGAATCGAGCACCACCGAGATGTTTTCTCGACTGTTCGGAGAGAAGAGGACGACGATCGGGGCGGGGCGAGATGGGCCCAAGCCGACGAGGGATCAGGCGGATACGTTGGCTGCGCTAGAGAAGCTTCAGGCCGCGGCAGACGCGATGCTGAAGAAGAAGGAGTTTTACGAGAAGCGGGCCGACAACGAGGTGGCCAAGGCGAAGGACTGCTTGCGGAAAAACAACAAGAGCGGGGCGTCGCTCGCGCTGCGCCGGAAGAAAATGATTTTGGCCAAGGTTGATGGGCTGGAGACCTCGTACTTCCAGCTGCAAGATCAGATACTGGAGCTGGAGAGCGTGCAGACAACGACAGAGGTGTTTGCGGCGATGAAGCAGGCGGCGTCGGCGCAGAAGAAGGTGCTGGCGAAACACAACCCTGATAAGGTGGAAAAAGTCATGGATGATCTGCACGACAACCGGGATATGATGAGGGAAATCCAAGATGCGATGGGTGAGTACCAAGGCGCTGAGATTGACGAGCAGGAGCTGGAGGACGAGCTGGCGGCGCTCGAGGCCGAGGAGATGGAGGGCGAGCTGTTGGAAAAGCCTCGGGTGGGCGCTGGGGTGCGTGTTGGCCCGAGTGGCGTGGATCGGGACGTGGAGAAGGAGCTGGGCGAGTTGGAAGCGCTGAGCGCGGGGTTGGCGGCGCGGCCAGCGGTCGGCAAGGAGAAGAACACGGACGCCGAGGTGGAAGACCTCTTCAAAGAGCTCGCCGTGTAGCGTGTGTGTAATGCCGAAGGAACAACAGAGCTATCACTTGTTGCTTGGGTGTCGTCGTAAGGACATCGTCGTCGTTCTATCTCTCTTCTCCGAGACGGCGACGGCGACGGAGGCTGCGCTGCCGAACGCTTTGCATTTCCTGCATTACCCTTACCGAATCATCATCATGGGCCGGAACGAGCGTCGTCCGGAGGAATCCGCCCCTCCGGAGATATACTACAATGACACAGAGGCAAGAAAGTACACGGACAACACGCGGATCATCAAAATCCAGACGTCGCTGACGGAGCGAGCCTTGGAGCTTCTGGCCCTCCCGGCGGACGGCACGCCCAAGCTCCTGTTGGACCTCGGCTGCGGTTCTGGCCTGAGCGGCGAGACGCTCACGGACAACAACCACATATGGGTCGGGACGGATATCAGCCCGAGCATGCTGGAGGTGGCGAGCGAGCGGGAGGTCGACGGCGACCTGTGCCTGCACGACCTGGGCCAGGGCGTCCCGTTCCGGATGGGCAGCTTCGACGGGGCCATCTCGATTTCGGCGGTACAGTGGCTGTGCAACGCTGATACGAAAGCACACGATCCGAGGCGGCGTCTCAAGCGGTTCTTCGAGACGCTCTACTCGTGTCTTTCGAAGGGCGCCCGGGCGGTGCTGCAGATTTACCCCAAGGACACGGAGCAGGCGTCGATGATCACCACCGCAGCAATGCGGGTCGGGTTTTCTGGGGGGCTTGTAGTGGACTTTCCGCACAGCACCAAGGCGAAGAAGTACTTTTTGGTGCTCATGGTCGGCGGGAGCGCGGCCGTGCCGACGGGCAAGACAGGGGAGGACGGCATGTACGACGACGACGAGGAAGAGGTGCCGACGGGCGTGCGCGTGAACGACAGGAAGACGAGGAAGGGGAAGAAAGGGGGGAAATTGAAAGGCAAGGCGTGGATTCTCAACAAGAAGGAGCAGCAGAGGTACAAGGGCTACGCCGACGTCCGGCCAGACTCCAAGTACACCGGGCGGAAACGAAAAGACAGGTTCTGATCTGTTGATTCTGTATATTCACGTTGTTTGATATACTATGCGATAGTAAGACGGACGGCAATCATCCCGGCCCGCTCCTACAACTGGCAGCTCTTCCAGTGGTTGTCGTCGATCGTGCTGTAGAGGTGACCGGCGTCCACAAGACGGTGGATGCTCTTCATGACGGCGTCGGCATTCAGACGGTTGTTGGATGCGGCGACAACGTCCTGAACGGTGAATCCAGTGTCGTTTCCGGCCATGTTGGTCTCAAAGTCCTTGAAAATGCCGTCAACCTGGGCGTCCATCGGCTGCATGCCCGGATCCATGTTGCCCGCAAACCCGGCGTTCGCCGCCTGGTTGGCGTTCGCCGCCGGAGCAGCGGCGTCGCCGACGGTGAAGTGGGCGTGCTGCATCATGATCTGGCTCAGATGATAGGTCAGCTCGTTGTGGTCAGCCAGGGGCCTGACAGAGAACGCATTGACGTGCCACTCGTCGTTGTAGTGGGACATCTGGCCGATGACTTTGACGTAGATGCCGTCCTTGATGTCGTTTCCGAGATCGTAGTCGACGGTGTCCTGCTTGAACTGCTTGACCAGGACCTTTCCTGTGCCGTCGTCCAGCTCCAGGCTCAGAAAGGTGGCGTTGGACACGAACGAGGTGCACTTGCCAATCAGCGTGACGTTGCCGACCTGCTGGCCGTCGACGATGATGTCTTCGGCGCCTCCACTCACGGCCTGGAACAGCTGCTTGACGGTGACACGGCGGACGGTGTGCACCTCGCCGCCGTCCTTGCCGCCCTCGGCCTTTCCTCCCTGGCTGGCCACGAAGCCGCCACCTGGATGGATGATTTCAGTGCGCGTGCGGGGTTGTGAGAGAGGGCACGCGTCGTCGCGCGTCCGAGACGGAGAGACGTCTTGGCTGGCGATCGTCCGTCGTGAACGCACCTGGTCCAGCAAACTGGTTGTTCGCCTCGAACGTCTGAGCAAACATATTCGTTTATTGATCGAGTTGGCGTCGAGGATGACTGGGTAGAAAGCGTGGGTTGGGAGGACGCAGCTCGAGATCAATCAAGTCTGGTTTGCGGTTGAATTTCACACGACAGCGCGGCTCCGACTTCTTTATCTGGGATCAGGAGTGGTGTGATGGACCAGTTTAACACGTTGATAGTGCGCGCTGGTGCAGAATTGCCTTTGCCTTTCGCTTTTTGTCCTAGCACCGATATTCAAATTCGATTGGTCCCCCGGGGAGACGACCGACTGCCGCGTCTACCTCGCCCCCTCTACCTCTACCTCTACCTCGCCCCGACCCGACCCGATCGCCATCGTCTCGCACGCGCCCCGTCGTCATGCCTCGTCGACCACGCGCGCGGCCGCCGGGGGCAGGAACGACGTGCGGGCCTTCCGGAGCTCGCCGGGCCGGTCCACGTACTCGATGAACGCCATCTGTGCCGCATCGTCTCTTCTCCGCTGGGTTCGCACGACCCGTGTATATCCTCCCTCGCGATCCTTATACCGCTCTGCAAGCTCCCCAAACACCTTCTTGACCTGGTCCTCCCGTCGCAGCACCCCGCTCGCGTGCCGCCGAGCGGCCACCGTGCCCTCCTTGCCCCACGTGATGACCTTCTCTGCGAATCGCCGGAGCTCTTTGGCCTTGGCGATGGTGGTCTCTATCCGCTCGTGCTCGACCAGCTGCGATACCTGCGTTCGGAGGAGCGCCAGGCGATGGGCGGAGGAGCGGCCCAAGCGTCTGAATGCGACGCGATGCTTCATGCTCGCTTTTTTTCGGGGCGACTAGCACGATGTGTATGTGACTGTGCGCCGGGAGCGACTGGCGGTCTGCGTGTCACGTGGCACGGGAGCGCAAAACACAAAGACCCAAAATTTTGTTCGCAGCCTCGCGAGGCTCGATCTCGCTCCCTCTCGAGAGCATCACTCATCACTCATTTGCATCGTCCCGTCGTCGTCACCATGCGGTATCCGACCAGGTGTCCCTCTCGGACAGGCCCAGTGGCGCCGAGGCTCGTGCCGGTACTGCACGCACCCACAGGAGGACGACTCGGTCCTGCGCGGGCCTCGTCATCGTCGTCATCGTCGTCATCGTCGTCATCGCCACCCTCGACGTCATCGACGTACGAGTTTACGTACGACGGCAGCGACGGGAGGAAAAAGGCGACGTTCGAGCAGGCGTTCAAGGACGGCGTGAACGACGACCTGCAGGACCGGCTGCACGCCGCGCCGTGGGAGTTCTCCTACCAGATGGGCGAGAAGTACCTGGACTGGGGGGAAGAACTGCAGCAGAAGCTCTACGCGCGGGTCGCTGCCGACGAGCTGAACATAACCGAGGGCCAGCTGGTCGAGTACTTGGACCGGTTGCGGACGCTGATGCCCGATGCCTCGGAGAAGCTGGCCAACATGCCGATCAAGACGCTGGCGCGGTTGATCGGATCGCTCGACGAAATTCCCATGAAGCTGATGCGGCTCAAGGCCATCTTTCCGCGAGCAAACGCGTCGCTCCTTGCCATCCGGAATCCAGAGCTGGTGCTTGGGTTCGACAGCGAGCACCTGCAGTGGATTGCCGACGAGCTCAACGAGATGTTCCCAAAGCTGGAGGTGGATAAGCTGGTGGAGGAGAACCCGAGCATGTTGGACATCGAGGAGCTGCGGGTGGCCATGGCGGAGGCGCAGCGGATCATGCCGGGTCTGGACCTGCAGAAAGCGATGGGGAGCGACCCGCAGGTCGTGCTGTCGTTCCAGCGGGGCACGCAGTTGATCCCGTACGATCCGGTCTCTCCAGAGGAGCGGCAACGCGACGAGGACGAGTACGACCAGTATTACAATTGAGAATCGACGACTAAACTCGATCTGGTTCTGGTCGTCCTGAAGTCTTTGACTGAAACTCCGACGCGCACGCCACCAGCCTCGCAAAGAACTCGTCAATCTCCGCCTCGGTCACCCCGAGTGCTGCCGCAACGGTCAGATACGCGTGCGAATACCCGTCGTAACTCTGCCCAAAGTTCCGAAACGTCACGCCGCCGACCGTCGTCTGCTTGTCCTGCGCGTTGAGGAGAACCCGCGCCCCGCTTGCGCCCCTTTTGAAGAGCATGGCGCCCAGGAACGACGGACCCTTCGCCTTCGAGACAAACGTATCGAGTGTCATACCGAACGATATATCGTTGCCCGGGACGACGATGGGCGACTCGCCGAGCGCCGAGCACGTCTGCCGCAGCTTGTCTTCGAGCCTCGCCTTGGCGACGTCCCGCCGTGCCAGCGCCTCCCGCCACCCCATCTCCCCGAGATGCAAGAGCGTCATGACCACGTCCATGGTCGGTCCCATGGACGCACGTCCGGGATACAACGTGTTGACTTTGTCCAAAACGAGCCCCTCGCATCCCGTGCGCGCCAGCAGAAAGCTCCCACCCACCGGCACCATGAAGTTCTTGTCCGTACTCTGCACGACCACGTCGACCCGTCCCTTGCGCCACGCCGACGTAATCAGCCGACACGTGTCTCTCGACTGGATGCCGTACGCGTTATTGATGATGTGCGGGACTTCGAGCCGCTTGCAGACCTTGCCGACGCCCACCACGTCGTCGGGGCTCCGCGGAGCAAAGCAGCTCGTCGTCGTCAGGACGCACGCCACGTTCTCGGCGCCGACAGACACAATCGCATCCTCAATCGCGTCGACGTCCGTGACCAGCGACGTGCCCTCTCTTTTGAGCTCCACGCACACGACTGTGTATCCGGCGGCAGTGATCGACTTGACGCATGTCTTCTGGTCGATGCGAGACCAAACGACCACCGTGGCGTCCGGCCGAGAGCTCCTCAAGGCAAGCATCGACAGCACGAGCGCCATCCCCGTGGCCACCGGAATGACCAGCGCCTTGCCAACCTCCTGCAGGCCGGCCACCCCGGCCGCGTCCCTCACGAGGTAGTTGGCCACTTTGGCCAGCAGCGAGGACCCCGCCGCTTTCGGCTGCTCTGCAGACAGCTCTCCCGATCTACCGATGCCATGCGACATACCGTAGTGCCGTTTCGCGACCAGGTGATACGCCACGCGACCCTCCCGCTCCCCGAGTCCGACGTTGTCGACAAAGTTGTTGCTGTCCATCAGCGCCAGCTCGTCCAAGAACATCTCGATCTGCGCATCATCCCACCCCACCTTGGGCAGTCTCCGCTCTGACAGCAGCGACTTGATCAGCTTGCGTCGACGCTGCAAGGCCTCGCTGCCCTGCAACAGGTACGAGTGCGACACGAGCGACGCCGCGGCCTGGAGGTGCGCAGGAAGCGAGCGGGGGTCGTGCCGTGACGTGCTCGTCGTCGTTGTCGTCACCGTTGTCGTTGCATCGGTGTCGTCCATCGTC
>Ga0181582_10000206_pt1 | contig 38506 bp, 28 predicted proteins | sample 071ome_32_FD_132438 | JGI IMG/M metagenome (GOLD analysis project Ga0181582, IMG submission 132438) | Coastal salt marsh microbial communities from the Groves Creek Marsh, Skidaway Island, Georgia - 071405AT metaG (megahit assembly) | ecosystem: Environmental > Aquatic > Marine > Intertidal...
GATAAAGGTTGCGATCCATATCTAACAGATATGCACATTCAGTTTAAACCGAGAAAGGAGGAAATTTAAAATGAAAAAGATTATCGCATTAGCATTAGTATTAAACGCAACAACAGCATTCGCATTTTTTAATGACGGACAGTCAGCAGGCAATGGCGCTGGCAATGCAAACGGAGAAGTAGTAGGTAACGGCAACGCAGAAGGTGAAGCAACATTCACTATGAGCTTCTCAGGTAAAGGTCGTACAGCAGGTGACTTTGCTGGCAACGGCAACACTTCGGGTAACTTTGCCGCACAAGGTGACGGTCGTGATGTATATCGCCCACCATACTACGGTAACCCAAACTACGTTTTTCCTGCAGAGAAAAAATAATTTAAAAAAATGTAAAAAAGTGGTTGACATTTGTCTTAAAGATGTTATATTAATACTATAACAAGACGTTGTTATATGGGTTGGCGCTAATAATCCTGTTTCTAGAGAGGATAAGCGCACTTGTTAGGGGTAGTGCCCGGCGTAGAGTTTGGAGACAAGCAGTGCGCTCACTGTCATACTAGACAGAGCAAGGTTCTAAGTGTTAACGATGAAAGGTATCTAGGCGCTTAGTTGGAGGTAAACCCAAGTCCTTCACCCACCCTTAATTTTAAAGGCTCTATCATACTTACTGGTAGGGCCTTTTTCTATTTGTGATAAATACTTGTGTCAGATAGTGTGCCGCAAGGCGGACTTATGCTGTACCCACAGCGTAGCGGCTAGAACCCGCATCGGACTTCTAATAAGGAGAAAACAAATGGGAAGACCAATTAATAAAAGATATTTCGGAGTACCTACAGCAGGCGGCAACGAAATTAAAGTTCAATTTAATAATGGTAACGGTTCAGTTCCAGGTTACATTGTAAACCAAAAAGGCTCAAAACGTTTTAATGTTTCAAACGCAGGTGGTACAGAAACCGGTTTGTGTAAACTAGTTGATAAAGCATCAGCTGATTTACTAGAAGGTGAAATGTCAATTGTTGTTGATGACGGTGGTACTGCACGTCAAGTTATTAAAATTTCAGGACGTATGGTAACAATGGACAACGGTTCTAAAATTAACTGGGACTTCACAGGTACTGGTGATACAGTAGCAGTTGAAGAAGCAGGTACAGGCGTAGGCGCAGGTGTTGACGCAACTCTTGGTACAGCAGATGATACTCTAGACGGTGCTGACGATACTGAAGGTGACGGCTAATAAACGTTTAGTAGGGGAGCAATCCCCTACTTTATTAAGGAATTAAGAATGTCAAAATTTGTAAATGTACCAAACGGTGATTATAAAATATCTGTCCAAGACGGCGGAGAAATCACGCTGAATACAGGATTTAATCAAGGAACTGTTTACATTACCGGCAATTTAGTAGTTCAAGGAGAAAGTACTGATCTACAAACAACAGAACTTATTGTTGAAGATAGAGTTATTGAATTAAACAAAGGCGACGACACAGCCGCAGGTATTCAAGGTACAGATAGATTTTCTGGTATACGTATAAACAGAGGACAATTGCCAGATGCATATTTTGGCTATGACGAAGATACTTCTTCGTTTATAATGTACGACAATAATAATTCATTAGTTGCATTAAGAACAGATGAAATATCAACAGGCGGCGGCGATCTTACATTTAACTTTGACGGAGGTAACGGCGTTGCACAAGTTGCTATAGGACAAAGTGCTAATGATTATGAAAAAAGAATTTTTGGATATGACTTGGCAGGAAATATAACAGGAACAGTTTTAGAACCTGACGGTATTCCAAACACACAAGCTCTAGTTGATTGGGTTGATTATAACTTTGCAAACGTTTTCTTACGTCAGATCGGTGATGGTACAACTAGTGTAACTAGTATCACAATTGACGATGAAGAAAATACTGGAAATCCAAGTGTAATTACATTTTCAATTGATGCTGTTCCAGTTTCACAGCTATATGCAGATAGATGGGAATTTGATGAACTAAGATTTGTTGGAACACAAATTGAAACAACTACTAGTAATACTGATTTAGTATTAAGTTCTTCAGGAACAGGTACTGTAAGAATTAATGATACTTTAGAAATTTCAAACGATCCAGATCCTATTGCATTAGATTCAGTAATTACTCCTACAAGTAGTATTAAAATAATGTCAAGAGAACCGTCAACTGGCAAATCAGGATTGTTTTTCGTTAACAAAAACAATGATAGAGATGAAATAATAAGTAAAAATAGATCATTGCTGTTTAGCATGATATTTTAAGGATTAAAAATGGCTATAGTAAATGCACAACTCAAAAACAACGAATATGTAAACATAATTGATCCATTAGGTGATAATGCTCTACCGTATACTGGCGCAGTACCTGAAGGAAAATCTTATGCAATTACAAACATTCTAGTTTGTAATAACGGTGCAGCTACAGCACAATTTGATATGCACCTAGTACCACAAGGTGAAGAAATTGACAACTTCCAAACTAGAGTAATAAACAATTTAGAATTACCAGCAGCAGAAACATTTACATTTGATAATGAAAAAATTATTTTACAAGAAGGTGATAGAATAGTATTTGCTGCACAACCTGCAATTGTTCCAAACGATACTGTTGCAACAGATATTAAACGTGGCAGAGAATATGAAATACAAGCCGCAGGAACTAGTGATTTTACTACATTTGGTTCAGTTGATAATAACCCTGGAACAACATTTGTTGCTTCACGCAACGGTGGAGTATCAGACGGAACTGGTACTGTAAAACTTTACGGATATACAAATTTAGCAGCAACAGTAAGTTATTTGGAAGTATAATAAATGAGACTAATTAAACGCCAAACAACAAATCTAAGAAGTATTACTGGAAAAGGTGTACAATACGATATTGACAATCAAGTTGTTGTTGATAGCGAACGTGCTATGGTTGTTCCAGTAGGTACAGAAGGGCAACGCCCAGGTGAAGCAGGCGTAATTACTGGCGCAACTAACGGACAAATTAGATATAATACTACAACTAATGAACTTGAAGCATATCAAAACAGTGCATGGCGCAACATTAGATTCAAAGAACCAAACAGAAATCCTGGTATTCACCAACAAACACCAGGAACAGGTGATGCAACTTCTACAATTTTTGGACCGTTAAACAGTAACGATCCAGATTACCCAACAGCACATGCTGCTGAACATGTAATTGTTTTAATTGAAAATGTATTTCAACTTGCAACAACTAACTATACACTAATACAAAACCCACCTGCTTCTGACCCAGGTTCGGAAGCAATTGCAACAACTATACAAGACGGTGTAGAATATAAAATTACATCTTTAGGAACAACTGACTTTACACTATTAGGTGCGGCAAGTAATACCGTAGATGTAGTGTTTACTGCTGATTTACAAGGCGGCGCAGTTGTACCTACAGGCGATGGAACTGTTAGACTTACTGGGCAATATGTAAGATTTAATTCTGCTGTTCCTTTAGGAAAAGACGTAACAGTTATTCATAACTTTGACAAATAAATACATTGTCAAGGGAGTAAGAAATGCCTGAACCAAAAAACGGCCGTATAGGCGGTGGCGTACTTAAAGATAATCTACTACGCCAAGGAGTTGATTTAAAATTTTACAATTCTAACAACCTACAGTCTGTAGGTAATCCTGTCATACACCTTGATGTTAACAATTCTAAAATTGGTTTTAATTTAGAAAATCCAAACTTTGAAGTAGAAACTCCTACTAGCATTAGAACAACAAACTTATTACTAGATACATATGCAACTATAGATCAATGGACTATTGATACTAGCAGAATATATCAAGGTAACGGAGATATTAATTTAAGTGCAGCATCAAATATTTTTGCTACAGCAATTTCTACTAATGATATAAAAATTGATTTCAATACTATTAGTACAACAACTCCTAATACAAATTTAGAATTACGTCCAGACGGCAATGGAACTTTGAATATTCATAGTAATTGGAATATTACTGGAGATTTACACGCTACTGGAGATATTACATTCCAAGGAAATATTACATTAGGTGACAGTGACGAAGATAGTATAGATTTTAATGCTGATATTCAAAGCCACATTGTTCCTGATGTAGACAATGTTTCTAATCTAGGATCGCAATTAAAAAATTGGGGAACTATACATACTCATACAGTTAACCCTCAAAATATTGTTGTTAATCAACTAATTACATCTAACGATAATGCAAATATAGACAGACGCCAAGGAAACATTTATTACGTTAGTACACTAGGTGATGATACTAACGTTGGAGATCATCAACATGGTGCATTTCGTACATTAAAACATGCACTTGATGTAATGGATGCAAGTACACTAGGTCCAGTAACTATACACATTTATCCGGGCATTTACGAAGAAGAATTTCCATTAGTTGTACCTGAAAATGTTTCAATTAGCGGCGAAGATTTAAGAAACGTTATAATTAAACCGACAAGTTCAACTAGTACTAATAATGCATTTGAATTAACACACAACACTACTATAGAAAATATAACCGTTAAAGATTTTTATGCACCAGGATATGCATTTGTATTTCAAAACGGAGCAATTATATCAGAAAGGTCTCCGTACATTAGAAACGTAACTGTAATTACACAAGGTAGTCTTACATACGCACCTGTAACAGATATTTACGATGCTGGTGATGCTACAGGCGGCGTAATTACAGATACTTTTGACGGCGGAAGTGCTAGTACAGAAGTTACTAATCCGACAGATATACTAGATGGTCTCTTAGTAACTGCTGGTACAGTTCCAGGTGGTGGCGCATATATTGACGGCGGCGTATTAGATAGTGCTACACTAGAAGGTAGTATGTTATTTCATAGCTGTACCTTTATTACACCAGGTGTCGATACAATTACAATGACAAATGGTGTAAGAGTAGAATGGTTAAACTCATTTACATACTTTGCAAATAGAGGATTTTATGCAACCCAAGGAGTTAACGGCTTAGGTAGTAATGGAACAAGATTTGGTGCAGAATTACGTTCAATTGGAAGTGCTAATATATATGGTAATTATGGTGCCGTAGCAAATGGCGTAGATACATTAATGTATCTAATAGGACATAACTTTGCATATATTGGTTCAGCATTAGATTCATCAAATGATAGTACATTGGTAATACATGAAAATGAAGCAGTTGAGTTAAACTCTGGAAAAATACATTATACGGCAACAGACGCTGACGGAACTTTTAAAGTAGGTGATACGTTTTATGTAGACTTTGAAACAGGTTCAACTAGTATTGATGCTAACAATGTTGACTTTAGTGGCATAGGATCCATTATTGTTAGAAATGGAGTTGACAGAACCTTTATTGACGGGACAAAAGTAGACACAGGCAATATAAGAATTTCTGGAAATACAATAACAACAATTGATGGAGATTTAAATTTAAGTCCTGTAACAGATGTTTTTAATACTGACAATAATCCAGGATTAGTTATTAGTAGAGGGACAGATAACCAGCGTAACAATCTTGCAGGTGATATTAGATTTAATACAGATTCAAATTTATTTGAAGGATATTCAACAGGTAATTTAAGTTTTGGTGGCGTTTATTCTGCAGACAGATTAACTAGTGTAGATGCACACGACACTAACAATACTTTAATATTTAGAGTTGACGGTTCACAAGTAGGAACTATTGATAGTGATAGTACAAACTTACACGGGTTATCATCAGGCGATATTCTTTTCGATAATAACTCTATTGTGACACTTTCTAATCAAGATTTAAATTTAGAAAGAGCAACACCTACAAATGCAGTAAGTGTATTTGATTTAAAAATACAAGGCGATTCTATTGAAAATCAAACTAACAATAAATTGATACTTGAAAATACTGGCGCAGGTTATGTTAAGTTTGACGGAACATACGGTGTCGTTATACCACTCGGTCCTAGCACTAGCAGACGAGGAAATCCAGAAACTGGCGAAATTAGATACAACACAGATGACAACCAACTAGAAACATGGGACGGATTTTCCTGGCAAAGAGCTGCTGGAGGTGGTGGCTCAGTTTCCGCAGACGACATTGACGATTTAGTTACACTATATACTGTTATCCTTGGTTAATTAATATTTCTGATAAATACTATTAATGCAGCGTACGACCAATGCCTGCAGGGTCAAACTGTGGTTAACCAGCAAAGAGCGCAAGCTGAGAATTTGGTTAGAGGGACAGGATCCCCGTGTTGAGGAGAAGAGATGGCTATTGGTCGAATTAGTGGTCCGCTCTTAAAAGCTAACCTTCTGAGGGAAGGGGTTGATCTAGCTTTTGAGAACGACCTTTTATACTTAGATGTTAATAATGCCAGAGTTGGTATCAACAATGCTACGCCTCAACATGATTTAGACGTAAGTGGCACAACAAAAACAACTAATCTTAAGTTACAACAGAAGCAGACATTGCCCAAATTAATTTTTTAGGCAATAACATTTCTACAACTGCAAACACACTTATATTAGGTACAAATGATAATGTTGTCTACCAAAATAGACTAACTGTTGATAGTTTTGATATACAAAACAATATTATAAGCACTAATACTACAAACGCAAATATTGAACTTGCACCAAATGGTACAGGAACTGTAGAAATATTTGCTGACACAAATGTTACTGGTAATATACATGCAACCGGAGATATTACAGCTGATGGTAATATTACTATTGGTGATGCAAACACAGACAATGTTACGTTTAATGCAGAAATTGCTAGTGATATTATTCCAGATGCAGATAATACTTATGATTTAGGTAGTGATCCAAATCTTGGAGGTAAGGCTTGGGCAGAAGTATGGACTAATTCATTATATGCCGACTCTATTACAACAACTAACATTACAGCAGGAGGAGTTGATCTTTCTTTAAGACAGGGTAACATATGGTATGTTGCAGAAAATGGGCAAGATACATACACCGGTGATCATCCAAATGATCCTTATGCAACTGTTAGACAAGCATTAACTTCTGCAACAGCAGGAGATACTATACACATTTATCCAGGCGTGTATACAGAAATCTTTCCATTAACTGTTCCAGCAGGAGTAACAATCAAAGGACATAGTTTAAGAAGTGTCAAAATTATTCCAACAACATTAACAAATACAAACAGTGCATTTTTATTAAATGGCGAAGTTACCATTGAAGATCTAACTATTGCAGATTTTTATGCACCAGGATATGCATTTGAATTTGCAAACGGGTACACTGTAACATCTCGTTCACCGTACGTAAGAAACGTATCAGTAATTACACAAGGCTCAGTTACAAGTGGTGCAGATCCAAGAGGTTTTGATGAAGGCGATGCTGGCGGTGGCGCATACTTAGACGGCAGTGTAGCAAACTCTGCATCAAGAGAAGCAGGTTGCTTATTCCACTCTGTAACTTTTATTACTCCAGGAGTAGATGCTTTAACAATTACAAACGGTACTAGAGTAGAGTGGTTAAATTGCTTTACATATTTTGCCAACAGAGGATTGTACGCAGTTGACGGAGCAACAGGACTAAAAGGTACAGGTAAAACATCAGTTCGCGTAGATAGTGTAACAGGTACGTATCTTGCAGGAGAAACATTTACATATTATGATACAGACGGTGTAACAGTACTTGCTACAGGAACTATTGACAGTGTAGATACAGACGGAAAATTTTATGTTTCTGGAAACTTAACTGGGCTAGAAACAGCAGGTGAAAGAGGCGGAAAAACTGCCACAGCAGTTGACAATGCACAGTTAAACACAACAATTAAAAAGTTTGGAACTGCTAGTTTAGCATTAGACGGTACAGGTGATTATGTTTCTTTAACATCGCAAGATGATTTTGGATTTGAAACAGGAGATTTTACTGTAGAAGGATGGTTCTATCCTACAAATACCGGAAATGCAAGAGTATTGTTTGACTTTAGAGCTGCCGCAGCAAATGATGATGCAGTTCTTATTGGTATAGATGTTAACGATTATGTTTATTTTCAAACAAGTGGCGCAATTGAAATACAAGGCGCAACAGCAGTAACACAAAATGCATGGAATCACATAGCATTAGTAAGAAACAGCGGCACAACAACATTGTATCTTGGAGGTGTAAGCCAAGGAACATATGCAGATACAGTAAACTACGGTGTAGCTAAACCTCTTGTAATTGGTAACACATACGGAGTTACTGATGGATTTACAGGATACGTTGACGAAGTAAGAATTTCGAAAGATATTGCTAGATACACAGCGGGCTTTGTAACACCAACATCAGAATTTACTAGTGATTTAGACACAGTATTATTATTACATTTTAATGGTACAAACACTTCAACTACTTTTGTAGATGATACTTTAAATTCACAAGACATACAGTTTAGTGGAGGTGCAACAGCTAACTATGTTACACTAGCTAACACTACAGACTTTGGTGGCGAAGTTCGTTCTATTGCCAGTGCTTGTGTATATGGTAACTATGGTGTTGTAGGTGACGGACCGGGCGTACTAATGTATTTGATGAGTCAAAACTTAGCATATGTAGGTACAGGTAAATTATCAGATAACGACGAAACAAATGTAATACAAGCAAACGAAGTTGTAGAACTTAATGATGCAAAAGTTAGATATAGTTCAGTTGACCATAAAGGTGATTTTAGAGTAGGCGATTTATTTTATATTAATCAAGCAACTGGTACTGTAGACTTTACAAGTTCTGAATTTAATATTGATACTACTAGTGGTATTACTATCAATACAGGCGGAAATACAACTACTATTACTGGTGATAAAATTGACACAGGAAATCTACGTATTAGTGGAAATACTATCGAAAGTTTAAGTGGAGATATTAACTTAGATGCAGACAGCGGTACTGTTAGAATAGATTCTACTAGTGCATTACAACTACCAAAAGGCAGCACAGCAAGTCGTCCTACACCAGCAACTGGTATGATTCGTTACAACACAGATACTAGTTTGTTTGAAGGATATGATGGTAACTGGACTGCACTAAACGGCGTATACGATTTAGATTTGGATACTAAAATAACTGCTGAATTAACACCTGGTGCAAACGACAGTACCATTCGTTTTTATGTAAATAACAATGTAATAACTACAATTGATGCAAATAAATTAGAGACACCAAGAGTTGAAGTTGACGACATTTCGATAGATGGAAACACTATAACAACAGAAACTTTAAACACTGATTTAATTCTATCTGCAAACGGTACTGGCGAAGTTGTTATAGATGATCTTGCTTTTAAAGATTCTACTATTACAAACAGAGCAGTTGACGGTGTAATGAACTTTACACAAACCGGTTTTGGATATGTTAAGATTGCAGGCACAAACGGCTTTGTTGTTCCTGTAGGTACTAACAACGAAAGACCTGCAACTGCTAATAGAGAAACTGGAATGGTAAGATATAACACACAACAAAGGTATTTGGAAATATATGACGGGTTTAGTTGGGTGTCAGTTGCAGGTGCTTCGGGTTCGATTACACTTACAGCAGCAGAAGATATAGCATTAGAAATTGTTTTAAGTTTAGGATAATAAGATGGCAACACAGTTTAAAAATAAAGTAGTAAAAGAAGTAGGAGCAATACCTATACTTGCAATCGAAACAGATAGCGCCACAACAGCTACAGTAGTTGGTATGAGTTTTGCAAACTTAACAGACAACGTAGTTAATATGAGCGTACTAGTTCATGACGATACCAGTGTTGAAGGCTATTTTATAAAAGACGTAGTAATACCGCCAAACACAAGTCTAAGGGCATTAAATGGTGGTGAAAAATTAATTTTAGCAAACAGTAATCAGTTGTATTTTGTAGCAGATCAAGATAATGCAGTTGATGCAATTGTAAGTTATGTTAACATTGTATAAGGAATAAGATTATGAATTATGTGGGTGAAACAGCAGACGGAATAGTAGCAGCTTTAAAAGACAGATTCTTTTACGGACTACGTAGAACAGACCAAGGAGAGTTGTTCTTGGGTAAAATGGATCAGCTAGGTCAAGGTGCAAACGCAGAAATTCAAATTAACAAGCCTGGAGATAACTCAAACGATTTTGATGATTTTGAAGAAGGTTCAGATTTCTACGAAGGTAGAAATGTAGAACACGAAATTGTTTATAGCAATCTTAATTATGAGCAGTATCGTTGGGCAGATAAAAATATTTGGTATTATATTAACAGTGACGGCGAGTTAGTTGCAAGTGTAAACAAAAAACATGTATATGATGACGGATCGTCTTCAAGTGGCATTGAATAAAGCATAGGAAAGAAAAATGGCAAATTTTAAATTAGATAGAATACGCTTTAAGTGGAAAGGTGCATGGGCTCCTGCCACGGGTTATACTAAGGATGACATTGTACAACATAGAGGTTCTACTTTTGTATGTAAAAATGGCCATACTTCACAATCAGAATTTGAAGCAGATTTTGGCGTACTCGATCAAGAAGTAATTGTTACCGTTGCACGTAATGCTGGAGATACTGGAAACATTTATAGATTAAACGGCCGAGACAATCCTACAATGTATCTAAGAAAAGGTATAACTTATGTCTTTAACCAAGATGATGAATCTAATGTTTACTTTCCAAATGCCAACGGATCTACTCCAAACCCGCATCCTTTACACTTTAGTCAATTAGAAAACGGAACACTTGTTAATAGTGGATTTAGATATCTAGATGGAGTAAGATATTATCTAGACAAAGCACCTGTTACTGCTGATCAATATGTTTCGGGATTTAATACAGCAACATATAGAGAAGTAAGAATAGATGTTGCTAAAGATGCTACAGCATTATATTACTATTGTGAATATCATACCGGAATGGGTAATGATATAGACTTTACTAGTGAAATACATTGGGAAAAACAAAACACAGGCTCTGTTTATAAAAACGACTGGCAAACCGGTATAATATACAATCAAAACGACATTGTAACATATAATGGTAATATCTATCAATGTATAAACAAACATACCAGTGAAGCTGATATAGTAAACGGATTAGAAGCAGATATATTACATTGGAAACTCATTGCCTATGTAGACAACTGGAGAGGCAACTGGATTAACGAAGCTAGATACATTGTTAATGATGTTGTAAGAAATAATGGTACTGTATACCGTTGTATTGAAGCACATACTAGTGCTGCTACAGTATTAGAAGGAATTGAAGCTGATCTAAACAAATGGGAAGTTACATTTCAACAAGTAAATCATTTACAAGATTGGACAACTAATGTTAACTACAAAATATTTGATCTTGTAAAAGTAGGAGCTAGTATATGGAAGTGCGAAACACAACACGTTTCTACAACTTTTGCTGATGATTACTCAAATTGGTCGTTATACTTAGATGGGTTAGAATGGGACAACGCTTGGACAGGCGGAGTTTTCTATCAAATAGGTGATGTTATATCATATGGTGGATATCAGTATAGAGCAAAATTATCTAACATAAACACACGACCAGAAGCAACAGATAGTGCAACTTGGCAGCAGGTTAGTGAAAACTACAACTTTGCCCAAGATTATTCATTTGATAGCACAAGAGAATATCGTGTTGGCGATCTTGTAAGACACAGTGGTTACTTGTATGTAGCAATTTTAGATAACGATAATTTAATAGAACCTCCAAGCCCAACACACTGGAAAGTAGTAGTTCCTGGACGCCAATGGAGAGGACAATGGTCCGAGGGAAGAGAATACAAAATAGAAGATTTAGCAACTTATGGTTCTAACACTTATATTTCTAATGGAAAACACTTAGCAACAGGTTCAAATACTCCAGGGTTAGATGCAACATGGTCTCTACATGTTGAAGGTGCAACAACTAACGTAATGACAACTAGAGGCGACATGATAACTTATATTAATGACGCTGGCACATTAAACAAACAAAGATTTGCAAGAGGAAATTCTGGACAAATACTTTCTAGTTTAAACGGGACGCAACTTGAATGGGCAGACTTTGATTATGTTCCTGATGTATATTATGTTTCTGCATCAACAGGACTAGATAGTGCTTTAAATGGTGGAGGCACAAGTATAAACAGTCCATTTAAAACTATAAGATTTGCATGTGACCATATTTTAAATAATAGGAATTATATTGACGAGTTTGACGGCAATGATCTTGGAAACTTATTAATAGCAATTGCATTAAGTAATCCTACTCCTGATGCAACAGTTATTAGAGGAATTCTAGAATCAACAAATCCTGACACAGGGTTTGCATTTGGAGATATCACCGGTAACGGAGCAATCCAATCATCAGATGCTAGTGCTTGGAGTCAATACTGGCGTAAGTATGTTACTAATGAAAGCGAAAATGATACTATACTAGCAGGATACGAAGCAGCCGCTTTGCAATTACACAATGAATTACTTAGACAGTTTAGCTCTTTCAAAGACGAAACAGTTGAAGCTAGTGGAATAACATATGACTTTAAATCGCAAAGAGTCCAAGATGTTTCTGTGTTTGTTTCAACAGGTGTCTATAAAGAACAACTACCTATTGTAGTTCCAGCTGGAACTGCTATTATAGGAGACGAATTAAGAGCTGTTGAAGTACAACCAGCAGAAGGATATGAAGCTTCAACTATGTTTAGAGTAAGAGACGGTAGTGGCATAAGAAACTTAACAATGTCCGGAATGTTTGACACCCAGACCCCACCAAATCAATATTTTACAAAACGCCCTTTAACAGACGCATGTTTTGTAAGTCTTGACCCTGGTCAAGGTCCTAATGACGAAGATGTATGGATTAAAACAAGATCTCCATATGTTCAAAACTGTACAACATTTGGAACATCAGTTACTGGTTTAAAAGTTGATGGTAATTTGCACAATGGCGGCAATGATTCAATTGTTGCTAACGACTTTACACAAGTTATAAGTGACGGAATTGGTGTTTGGGTAACAAATAATGCTAGAGCTGAACTTGTTTCAGTATTTACATATTATAATCATGTTGGGTATTTGGCAGAAAACGGTGGCAAAATTAGAGGAACAAACGGCAACAACTCTTACGGAGATTTTGGATCATCTGCTGAAGGCGTTGATGCAAACGAAACACCAATTACAGCAACAGTTAACAACCGATCCGGAGAAGCAATTGTTAGTGAAATATTAACTGACGGTAACGAAATCTTAGCATTACAATATACCAACGCTGGACAAGCGTACGATAACACAACTACATATACATTTACAGGCGCAGGTACTGGTGCAGCAGTAGCATCTCCTAATGTTAAGGACGGCGGTATTTTCCAAATTAGACTTGACGGTCAAGGAGATAACAATCTAGGAAGTAATTATTTACAAGTAGAAGGTAACGCACAAGACGGCGGCACAATTGCTGGAGGCATTGTAATATCAGGTGCTGACGAAAACACACTAACAGAATATCAAGGTATGAGAATTATTATACTTTCAGGTGCAGGCGCAGGCCAGTATGGCTACATTGATACTTACGACGATGCTACAAAAATAATGGGTGTTTTAAAAGAATCAGACGATTCCAATGGTTGGGATCATGTAGTTACTGGAAGAACAATTGTTGCTCCTGATTCTACGTCTAGATATAGAATTGAACCTAGAGTAATTGTTGATGCACCAATCGGAGGCGGCGATACTGCATTTGTTAGATTGTTTATTTCCGGTGGCGGTTTAGGAGAATTTAGAATTATAGATCCAGGATCAACATACAATCCAGCATCACCGCCAAATATTACTATAATTGATCCTAATAACACAACTGACGGTAGTTGGACTATTAGAATAGGAGACGGTGTACTAGCACAACCTACGTGGACAAATAGAGGAACGGGTTATCAATCAGCATATCTTGCTACAATATCTGGTGTTGGTTATGCTGACGAATATCCATCAGATGGTGATATTGTTGTTTCAAATTTAACTCTATTACCAGGACCGGGTGCTAACCTTGAATTTGCTGGAAATGATAATTTATATAGTGTTGTTGAAGTATTAAATGTTACAGGTAGTGCTCCTAACTATAGTGCAAGTTTAAAAATAACTCCTTATTTAAAGGCTATTACATCACCTGCACACGGGACAGACATTACTATTAGAGAAAGTTATTCACAAGTACGTCTAACAGGACACGATTTCTTAGATATTGGTACTGGTAGTTTTGATGATACAGATTATCCGGCTAGATATTTGTTTGGATATACTACTGACAATAATCCAGACCAGCCAAGTGAAGCAGTAGCAGCAGGTGGCGGACGAGTATTCTACACAAGTACTGACCAAGATGGTAACTTCCGAGTTGGAGAATTGTTTAAGGTAGACCAGGCGACTGGAGTTATTACACTAAACGCAGATGACTTTGAACTATCAGGACTGACTGAATTAAGAATTGGTGGTATAATCTTAGGCGGAACAAATGCTGTAGTTAGAGAATTTAGTACAGATATTAATTTAGCAGCAAATTCAGACAATGTTGTTCCGACACAAAAAGCAATTAAAGGTTATATTGAATCACTCATTGGCGGTGGTGGTGCAGACCTAGTTGTGAGCGGATTGTTAGCAGGTAACATAACAGTATTGAATGTTAATGAAATCGGCGGCAGCGGCGGTGTAGTCAATTTTGAAAATATAACTAATTTTGAAGAAGGTGTTCAAGGAGATATGTTAACTGCATCTCTCTTCTTATTGAAATAGAATAAATATGTATAGCGCGATACAAACTTTTGGAGTAAACGATGGCAGAGTTTAAACTAGGTAGAATTAGATTTGTTTGGAAAAACGATTGGGTAAGTTCTACAATTTATTATGTGGACGACGTGGTTTTAGTAAACGGTCGTACGTATATCTGTGTGACAGGACACACATCATTATCAGATTTTAATTTAGATTTAGCAACTAATAAATGGGAAATGATGACAGATGGCCAATCATGGAGAAACAATTGGCTAGCTAGTACACAGTACCAAATTGGAGACTTAGTAAAATACGGTGCTCGTGTTTATATATGTATTACAGGGCATATGTCACAAAGTTCACTCGAACTTGATCAATCAAAATGGGACGTTTTTGCTACTTCGTCATTTGATTGGAAAAGTGATTGGACAATATCAACTTATTATAAAGTAGGTGATCTTGTAAAGTACGGCGCAGGTTTGTACATATGTACTGAAGGTCATACTAGTGCTAATACAACAACTTTAGGTTTAGAAGACGACTCTGCTAAATGGGATACACTAAATTTAGGTTTTGATTATAAAGGCACTTGGACAGGAGCAACAAGATATAAACTAAACGATGTTGTAAAACAAGGTGGCGGACTTTGGTTAAGTACCATAGGACATACTGCCGATGCTGCTGATTTTACAGTTGATTCTGCAAATTGGGTACAATTTGTTGAAGGTTTAGAATTTGAAGATAGCTGGAATATTGCTACAGCATATCAAGCAGGTGATATTGTAAACTACGGTGGATATCAATATGCAGCAATTACTAATCACACAGGTACAACACCAACTGCTCCAGGACAAACAGATTGGGATTTATTCTCAACAGGATTTAATTTTGAAGGCGACTACAATAATGCAACAAACTATCAAGTAGGCGATGTAGTAAGAGTAGGTGGATACACATATTTGTGTGTTTCAGATGTAGTTGGAACTAGACCTCCAAGCATAGAATGGGAAAGATTAAATTCTGGACAATACTGGAAAGGCAACTGGGCAGATGGCACATATTATGATACTGGAGACCTAGTAAGATATGCAAATTCAAGTTATATATGTATTTCAGAACATACTTCCGATGAAACTGTAGAGCAAAATAGACCAGATCAAGACTTAGTTGGATCTGTATGGAACCAATTAGTTGGCGGCGCTGAAACTACAGTATTAACAACAGACGGCGACATTGTTTATTATTCTGGTGCAGGTCCTGCACGTCTTCCTATTGGTAACGACGGCGAAGTACTAAAAGTTGATGGAAGTAATCTTTCATGGTCAGAATTTGGAAAAGTTAATAATGTATTCTATGTAAGTATTGACGGTGGCGCAAACGCTCTCGATTATGGTTATACACTAGATAAACCATTTGCTTCTGTACGCTATGCATGTGAAAGAGTTGAAGACGGTCACAACAGCACTGGTACAAAACAATTATTACAACTTAATAGAAGCTTTATGGGTGCAGAAATTGGAGAATGGGTTGATTATCAAATTGCAAACGCAACTCCGGGAGATATCTGGGATGGATTTACTCAAGACGACAAAGTTAAATGTATAAGAGATATTGGACAAATTACAGATGCACTAGCTTGGGACATTTCTCATGGCGGAAACGTTAGAACTAGAGCAGCAGCTCTTTCATACTTTAACGGAGGAAGTTTAGTAGTTGGAATCCAAGACGAGTATGAACAATTAGCAGCTTCTTTAGTATACCTTAAAGAATTAATTGATGCAGTGATTTCAAACGCAGCACCGGCAGTTAATTATCAAACAACTAATGGTGTAGTAACACCTATAACACAGCAAATTGATGCTACACTAAAAGAAAAAGCAGATGATCAAGGTACACTTAATAATTTACTTAACATAATTATTGATGCGTTAAATGATCAAGCACCTACAGATATTCCAGCAGAAATTAAAGCAAATAACACAATATTTGTTAAAACAGGATTGTATAAAGAAACTCTTCCAATGTCTGTTCCAGAAGGCACAGCAGTTGTAGGTGACGAATTACGTTCAACTAGAATAGAACCTGCAGGATCTCTTGTAGCACCAGCAGATGTTCCTTACAGTTTAGATGCTATTGATAGACTAAGAGTTATTATTGGCGATATTGCACAAAACGTTGCAATTACAGCAGACGCAGGAAACGCAGAATCACAAGTAACAACACGCCCTGCAGGCGCAGCAGCAGCAGGTACAGCCGCACAAAGTATTGTACTTGATATATACAATTATATAGATGACGAACTAAATGCAGCTGGATCGCCACCAACACTAGCAGGAACAAATACACCTCAAACACATACAGATTATACATTTGCTGTAGAGTGTATTGAAGCAAATAGAACATTTATTGTAGCTGAAATACTAGCATATATTGCAACTACATATCCTGCATATGTCTATGATACAGAAAAATGTGCAAGAGATGTAAACAGATATATTGATGCTATTAAATATGATCTAATTTATACAGGTAACTATCGTGCATTAACAGCAGCTAAACTTTATGTAAATGCAGTTAATGGATCTTTAGAACAAGACATGTTCTATTTAAGAGACGGCTGCGGATTACGTAACTGTACTATTGCAGGATTAACAGGTACACTAGGTGCAGCAAATTCATACGGAACAAGTAGACCAAGTGCAGGATCTTACACATCATTAGATCCAGGCTGGGGTCCAAATGATGATAGAGTATGGATTAACACAAGATCACCTTATGTACAAAACGTTACAACATTTGGTACTGCATGTGTAGGATGTAAAGTAGACGGTGATCTACACGCTGGTGGTAATGATTCAATTGTTGCTAACGACTTTACACAAGTATTAAGCGACGGTATTGGTTATTGGGTAACAAACCTAGGAAGAGCAGAACTTGTATCTGTATTCTGTTACTATAACCATATTGGTTATCTATCAGAAAATGGTGGCAAGATTCGTGCTACAAATGGTAACAACTCTTACGGTGACTTTGGTTCAGTTGCTGAAGGGGTTGATAGTACAGAAACACCTATCACAGGTACAGTTAATAACAGAGCATATGAAGCTCAAGTTGGAAGAGTGTTTACAGATTCTTCAGATATATTAGTAGTTGAATACAGAAATGCAGGTACTGCATACACTACAAAAAATAATGTTTTTGATTTTACTGGAATTGGTTATGATCAAGATTTTATAGCAGATGAAATCAGAGACGATGCAATTAGTGAAATTAGAATGTTAACAGTTGGCGAAGACTATAGACAATCTGAAAACACTGCACAAACAGGAACAACTACAAGTATTACACTTGCAGGTTCTGAAACAGCACCATCGAGCGCATATGTAGGTATGCGAGTGTTTATTAAAACAGGACAAGGCGCTGGTCAGTATGGTTATGTTAATACATACAACTCAGGTACAAAAGTAGCAACAATTCTTAGAGAATCGGATGATGCACCAGGTTGGGATCAAATCCTTGCTGGAAAACCGATTGTTGCTCCAAATAGTGCATCAACATACAGTGTTGAACCTAGAGTAACAGTTTCGGCACCTGATGCAGTAAGTTATAATGGAGGTAGCTTCCCAACAGGCGCAAATAATACAACAGATATTTGGACAGACGTTGCATATGGTGATGATGTTTGGGTAGCAGTATCAAATACAAGTACTGCAACAGCAGTATCAGCAGCAAGAGGTACATGGACACCTGGCGGTCAAATATTTAATGCAGGTGGTGCAGCACCAGCGAGTATGGATAGCATTGAATACGGCAACATTGGCGGAACAGGCTATTTCGTAACGCTTCCAACAGCAACAGGAACAGCAGGTGCTTACAGTGCTGATAGCGGAGCAACCTGGAATGCAATGACGCTACCTGCATCAGCAGATTGGGTAGATATAGCATTTGATACATTTAATGAAGAGTTTATAGCAATTAGTGCAGCAGGTGACGTTGCATTATCAACAGATGGAACAACTTGGACAGGTGTTACTAACTTGCCAAGTATTGGTTCGAGCTATACTGCATTGGGTTATGGATTGAAAAAATTTGTAGCACTAGCAGCAGGAGCAAATAATGTTGCATATACTGAAAATTCAGGAACTTCTTGGACTACTGGAATAACTACACCTTCTTCATCAAACTGGTCAAGTATAGCATTTGGTAACGGAAGATTCATTGCTGTTGCTACAGGAACTAACGCTGGTGCATATAGTTTAGATGGTGTAACTTGGTATGCAAGTACATTACCTGCATCGGCTGATTGGAGTAGAATTGCATACGGACAAGGTTCATTCTTAGCAATCGACAATACAACTGGACAAGTTGCTGCTACTACACAAGATGCTTTAAAATGGACAAGCTCTACACTAACATACACTAACAATCACAGAGGTGTTGCATTTGGAAATCCGGGTGCAGAAGGAACGTTTGTTGTTGTAGGCGGTGATGGCACAAATGCAGTTGCACAATATCAGAAAAATGCAACTCCTGCATTTGTAAGAGCACAATCACAAAGTGGACAACTGTCTGCAATACGTATAATTGAACCAGGTTCAGGTTATACTACAACTCCAACACTAACTGTAACAGATCCTAGTAATACTGTTGACGGTACATGGACTGTTAGAACAAGTAACGGAGCTCTAGCACAGCCAAACTGGCTAGATAGAGGACAAGATTGGGAAAACGCAGAATGTCAAATAACTGGTGACGGTTATGCAGATATGTATCAAGACGGAAGATATGTCAACGTTGAAGGTTTGTCAGATGTTCCTCAAGAAGGTGCAAACATTACATTTGCAGGAAACAGTACATTCTATAAATTAGTTAACGTAACAGGATTGCTAGGCAACGGCCCTTATACTGCAACATTGCAGTTAAGTCCAGAAGTTAGTATCCCTCTTGCACCAGAACACGGAGATGCACTAGAAGTTAGAATTCGTTATTCACAAGTACGTCTAACAGGACACGATTTCTTAGATATTGGTACTGGTAGTTTTGGTGATACTAACTATCCAAATACACCTGCATACGAACCAGACGCAACTAAAGAAACTAGTGAGTCAGGCGGTGGACGAGTATTCTATACAAGTACTGACCAAGATGGTAACTTCCGAGTTGGCGAATTGTTTAGTGTTGAACAAGCAACAGGTAAATCAACATTGAATGCCGATGCGTTTAACTTAGCAGGTCTACAAGAATTGCAACTAGGTACAGTTACACTAGGTAGTTCAAACACTGCTATTAATGAATTCAGTACAGATGGAACATTTGCTGCAAACTCAGATAGTATTGTTCCAACACAAAAAGCAATCAGAACATATATACAGTCACAAATTGGTGGCGGCGGAAGTAATCTAAATGTTAACAGCGTTCAAGCAGGTTCGATCCTTATCTCGCTAAATAGTATTAGTCATGTAGAAGATGGTACGATAAACATAGTTAGTAAGGCTAATTTCAAAGGTGGAATATCTGGAACCCCGTTAGCGTTAAACTACTTATTATCAAGATAATGGAGAAAAAGTAAAATGTCGGGTAAATTAGGAGCATTAAATTTAGCAGCAAATATAGATACTGTTGTGTATACTGCGCCATCGAGTACCTTTGCTGTTACGACAATTAACGTTGTTAACAGAAGTGGAAGTACAGTTACAATAAGAGTTGCTGTCAGTGATGCAGATACACCAACAGCAGCAGAATATATAGAATACGATGTAGGCATAGGACCAAAAGGGGTTCTTGAAAGAACTGGAGTGGTTGTAGGAGCCGATCAACGTGTAGTAGTAAGATCAAGTGCTACAGACGTTAATGCAGTCGTTTATGGAATAACAACAAGTACAGCGTAAGGATTTAATTATGGGAAGATTTATATCAGGTTCAGGCAGCGGTAGCACAGAAGCTAGTTTTGCACGTGCCGAAGTTTACACTACACCAGGAACTACATCCTGGACTGTTCCTGCAGGAATTAGTAAAGCTAAAGTATTTGTAATTGGCGCAGGTAGTAATTATAGAACAACAGAGTTTTGTTTTGAAAGTACTGCTTGTTGCTCAGGCGTTGCAGTTCCAGGATCAGATTATTGTATTAATATGGTAGGACACTTAACTGGTGCCGGAGGCGGCTATGCAGAAAAAACTCTTACAGATATTGCACCAGGGCAATCAATGACGATTAATGTTGGTTCAAGCGGAGGTTTAACAGCAAGTAGTATTAGCATCGGAAGTACAACAGTAACAGCAAACAATGCAACAGAAACAGCAGTTTCTTGGAACTGTGTAGGTAATGCAATAGCTAGAGATGATTCAAACGATAACCCGGTAAGTTTAGGATTTGATCTTCCTGTATGTGGATATAGAAACTGTATTAACGGTTATTTTAACTCAGGCGGTACAGCAACTGGCGGCGATATTAATAGAGACGGCGGTGACGGCGTATTCATTCCTTACTTTAGAGAAGATGCAACAATAGATGGATCATTAGTAGCAAATGGTTCCGGCGGAGCAGGCGGCGGTCTTGAAGGTTGTACTTGTACAAATACATATTATTCAGGTTATGACTATAATTTTGGTGGAACAAGATATAATTGTGTTTGCACTATTGGTTATTTAAAACCAAATAATAGTACACTAAACGGCGGAACATGTGGATGTTGTTTCTACTGGGGCGGCGAAACAAACTTTCCTTGCTTGTGTCTAGTTACATATCATAACGTATTCGGCGGACAATGTTATTACAACATGCCGTGGTCAAACTGTATTTGCCAAAGAATGTGTAATAATGTATACCTTTGTTCAAATAGCGGAGGAGGCGGCGGCGCCGCTGGTGTAACACAGTTTGCTAAATCAGCTGGCGGTGGCGGCGGCGGACAAATGTATCCGTCAAGTTATGACGATTTTGCTGTTACAAACTGTCCAGTAGGAATAGGTGCAGAATCAGGTGCTTCGCATTCAAACGGACACAACGGAGTAAGTGATGTACATATTATGGCTCCAGAAGTTACAGCATCATCAGGCACTGGTGAATCGACTACTATTGTTTGTTATATAGGATTTAGCCAAGACCATTTCACCTTTATTTACGGAACTAACATAAGTAGTTGGCCTTGTGCTGCAATGGAAAACTTATATGGCGGTGGCAGTGCATTGTACTATACTCTAGGGTATTCTAAAGATAGCGATTCTTTAAAACCGTCGCATACTAGTGTAATTCCGTTATCAACACTTAAAGCAAGAAACGGCGGCAATGTAGTAGATTTTGAATATGGCTATGGAGCAACAAGTAAACAAGCTGCAGGTGCAGGTGGCGGAGGCAATAGATTGTATCCAACAGGTGGCAGCGGCGCAGTTGTTGTTGTATATTAAGGAGTAATTATTAATGTATTTTAGAACAGAAGAAAACGCTTACGGAATTGACATAATAGTTGCTACAGAAACAGATGCAACATTGGTTAGTAGTAGCGGTAATGTTTGGATAGAATCATCAGATCCAGATTGTGTACCTGGCAATTATTGGCATAACAATACAATTTATGTTCCTGGAAGCGATGAGTATAATAATGATATTGCACCGTTAATTAGTGCAGCTAGAGCAGACGCAGACGCAGCGATAGCCGATGCTGAACAAGCAGAAAGAGATAGAATTGCAGAAGAACAAGCTGCAATGTCTACTGATCTAGAAGGCGATCCTGTTGAAGGAACTGAACTAACACTTGAAGAAAGAAAAGTATTAGCTAAACGGTATCCTTCACCAACTTATATTCCAATTAGAGAAGACCCTTTAGGTGTACCTGATATAACAGCTGAAAATTTAGCTATATGGGAAGAAAGATTAGCAGACACTGGTAGACTAATAGCTGGCGTTGAAGGTGATACTGATCCTGACCCACAAATTGTACGTTTTCCAGAACCTATTACGTTCTTAGAAGGAACTGATATGGAACACACTATAGAATATGTTATATTACCAGATGAAGAAAAAGCTGACTATATTGCACATTTAAGAATAGTCGAAGCAGATCAAGCTTCTTGGGTAGCACATATGAAATCTGTACTTGGCGTATAAGCCAAAACCTATAACCTATCTAACTATCTTAGCATAACTAAATGTATAGAACTAGTTAGATAGGTTTTTTCATGAAAAAAGTTTTTGCTATTAATGGCGGAGCCGGAAGAGTACTTTGTGCTATACCAGCACTTTTAAAATATTATAAAAATAATGGTCCTAATTTTTACATCTTTACCGAAAGTGGTTTAGATTTTTTTGTAGGTATTCCAGAATTACAAGATTTAACATTTACTCCTGAACACAAAGGTGTTTTTGAAGATTACATAAAACCTAACGAATTAATTTCTCCAGAACCGTATAGAGATCATGGTTACTATAATCAAAAAAGGCATTTAATAGAAGCATTTGATTATCTAATAAATGGGTCCGAGGATCACACTGATTTAGAAAATATAAAAATTGTTTTAAACAAGCAAGAAGAAATTAATGCACTTGATGCTATAGTTAATGCAAAAAAACATCAAGGTAAAGAAAAAACAATTGTAATACAACCGTTTGGCAGATCAGCTGAGCCTAAACACAATGAAGTAATTGATGTAATGAGTAGATCTTTAACTCTTTCATCATACAAAAAAATCATTGACGAATTGCATAAAAAATATAATGTTATTTACATGGGAGAAAATAACGAAGTAGATGATACTACGTTTAAAGTTCAAACAAGTTTAAGACAATGGGCTGCAATTATCGAAGCGTGTGATTATTTTATTGGATGTGATAGTGTTGGACAACATATGGCAAAAGCCTTTGACAAACCTGGAACTGTAATCTTAGGAAGTACTTTTGCAGAAAATACTTCTTATAAAGATTATTTTCAAATACTACGAAAACCAAACACTGAAATTAGATATTTTCCGATACGAATCGGTGAACGAGGAGTCGATGGCGATATAACTAATAGAGTAAATGACACTTGTATGGATTTTACTGACGATGAAATAAATGATATCATTAAAAAAATTATTAAAGATATTGAGGATAAAGTATAACTATGAAAAAAGATATTTGGATTGCTGGAATAACTAGAGGTCATAATGCAGGAGTCTGCCTTTTAAAAAACGGTAAAGTAATTTTTGCAATCGAAGAAGAGCGGCTAAGCCGACATAAGTATGACGGTACTCCTCTACTTACAATGAATAAAATTAAAGAATATACTGATAAAATAGATTTCTTAGTAATTGCACATACTACATTAGATACTAAGTCAGTAATAGCAGATTTTTCAGGAGTAGACATATACACAGCATTTGCTTTAAAACTAGGACTACTTGATCATAAAAATCAAATATCAGCAACTGAGCATAGTCAAGTTGTAAATCTTGGAAATATTCATCATAAATTACATGCAGCATGTGCATTTTATAGATCAGGTTTTGAAGAAGCTGTAGCAGTTGTTATTGACGGAGCAGGCTCCGTCATGTCGTTTCCGGTAAACGAACGTCATGCAGCTAGAGGATGGGAAACAGAAAGTATTTATAAATGTGAGTATCCTAATGCATTTACAACCTTATATAAGCATGTTGGATGTACAGATCCAATGCCAACTATTCATAAAATGCAAAGCGGCGAGCAATTTTTTGAAGGATTAGAATCTCAGTTTGAATGTATTTTGAGCGATCATGCCGGAATAGTTAAAACATATGAAGCAGTAACTGAATTCTGTGGATTTGATTTTATCGAAGCCGGAAAAACTATGGGACTTTTTCCTTATGGTAAAGAAAATGATGAAATCCCGCCATTGTTTGATAAAAATAGCATGACTGGATTATCTAACAGAAATTTCATAAAACCCACATATCCAAATGGCGCATATATAAATCATGCTGATTACAAATACTTTAATAATCACGTAGTTAATGAAGGCGAAAATCTAACTCATTTAGAAAATAGAAGAGACTTAGCATATGCATTACAAACACAAACGCAAAAAGCATCATTAGATCTTATAAGAAAAGCAGTTAAAGATAGTGGGTGTAAAAATGTTGTCTTTTCTGGAGGTTACGGATTAAATTGTGTTGCAAATTATTATTACTTAGAACAACTAAAAGATGAAGGAATTAACTTTTATGTTGAGCCAATTAGTAATGATGCAGGAACTGCAATTGGTGCAGCTATATTAGTTTACAAAGATGTATCTGAACACGAAACAGTTGATCATTCAACAGACGGATTATATCTTGGTTTTGAATATGATTATTCAAACGAAGAGATTATTAAAACAGCAGAAAAATATAATGCAGAAGTTTCAGATGCTACAAACGAAGACATTATTGATTTAATCACTTCAAAAAATATTGTTGCTTGTTTTCAAGGACGTTCAGAAGCAGGTCCTCGAGCATTAGGTAATAGAAGTATACTATATGATCCAACTGATCCTAACGGTAAAGATCATGTTAATAAAGTAAAGCGTAGAGAGTATTTTAGACCATTTGCAGGATCTATTTTACAGGATGACGTACACGATTGGTTTGATTTACGAGGAATGGATGACACTCCATATATGATGTATGCTGTAAATTGTAAAGAAGGAGTTAAAGAAAAAATTCCTTCAATTATTCACGTAGATGGTACTTGTCGTATACAAACAGTAACAAAAGAATCTAATCCTAATTATTATAATTTAATTAAAACATTTAAAGATCGTACAGGTGTTCCGATTATTTTTAATACTAGTTTTAACTTAGGCGGTGAACCATTAGTAGAAACATTAGACGATGCTATTAGAACATTAGCTAATAGCGAAATTGAATATCTATACCTACCTGAGTATAATAAATTAATTACGTTTAAAAACTAACCTGTAACATTAGTAAAGGTGCGTTGAGGATAACTTACCGCACCAGTTCCTTCGACATTACCTACGACTATAATACGTTCGTTATCGCTGTTGTGAGTTGGGACTTCGTGTGCAAGCCATCCAGGAAAAATTATACCAGTACCAGGAGTTGGCTTGTATTGTATGCCAGGTTTATTAGGAAAGTTTAATGAAGCTGCTTCTTCGTCAGCTTTAACGTAATAAACCCAACTATAAAGTGCAGGAACATGTGCATGAAGCTCACTATAATCTCCTCGCTTATAGATAGCACCCCAACATGTTGTCATAAAAGTTTTTAACTCAAGGTCTGTTTTTTCTCGATGCCAGTCTTGTATAACTTTCTCAACGTGATCACAAATGTACTTAAATGGTTTATATTCGGTCATTAACCAACTAGTCATATGGGCCTTAACATTAGTTTCTTTTTTTCTAACGTCTCCAACATCTCTAATTATTTGTTCAACTTCAGAATGTAAATCTTGTACTTTATATTCGTCATTATCTTCTAAAGTAAATTCCCACATATGTATTGGAACTTCTAACCATAATAATGTTTCTTTAAAGCCTTTGTCCATTAATTTTCCTAAATATTAAATGTAAACGATTTTCTTGGGTTATCGTTTTCTTTTTGATAAACTTCGTGTTCTAACCAGTGATCCCATATAAGTATTGATCCTTCCTGAGGATAAACTGGAATAACCGGAATAGTTTGATATCTAGTAGGCTCAAAATTTGTAAACGGTCTTGGATCATGAAATACTAATGGAGGTACATCATCTCCTATTTCTAAATATATTATGCCACTAAACATACAATCTCTGTGTGCATGTTTTCTCAAATATGCGCCTTTGTGCATATCACTAAAAAATCCAAAAGGAGATAAATCTTCCTCAAAATAAGGCTGTCTTCTAGCAGTCAATAATTCTTTTATTGATTGTTTAATAATATCAAATGTTTTAATAACTGTTGGATGAGAATTAACTTCATCTTTTAAATTAGTTTCTGCATGAAGTGTGCTTTTAAAATTTTTAATATTTAAAAGAGTCTCGTCTGTTTGATTAACATAAAAATTACATAGATCTAATAATTCTAAACGAAGATTTTCTTCAATAATATTTCTATAAATGATAGTTGGAAAGAGTTGTTCATATGCCATTTGATACCTACATTAAGTTATTTTTTATTTCATTTAATATATTTTTCTTCATTTTAGATTGAATAAAGATGTCATATAATTTTGATAACTGACGTTGTCGCCAATAAGATTTTAATCGAACACAGCTCATTGACATATCAAATAGTTTATCAGATAAATTAAACTTTTTTAGTTCAATTTTTTCATCTGTATTAAATTTAACGTATAATAAAGGGTCGCCTTGTGAAACTTTAAATTCGTTACATCCTTCTTTCATTTGAAACGCATATTCAAGCGGCCTAAACCATTTACTAATATTAAATGATCCTGGAACATAAAATCCATAGTTAGTTACAGAAGTTTCATGCATGTAAGGGTGCATAGACTCAATAAACAAATCATCTTCACTAAAAAATATCCAGTTTGCTGCTAGTCTAACTGTTCGTGCATTTAATAACGAAGGAGATTTATATATAAATGTTTTTTGGTTAAAAGGAATATGTTCAGACATATTATTCCTAATACGATCATCTAAAAATGTTAAATCAACATTAGTAGGACTAGTAAACATAAATGTATTTTTAGACACGTTTACAAAAGCCGGACAGTTTAAAAAATTATCCATTTTATTTTCTTTGTTAATTTTTTTACTTAGGTCATGAAAAACATTTACAGGATCACTGTATGCTAAAAACATTTCAGTGTACATGTCTTTGAAGTCCCACGGTGCCCAATAAACTGTCTTCATTTTTTATATCCGGCCTGTTTAAAATATTTTCCGACTGGTACTCTAGGAAAATGTTCTCCTATTTCGCCCCATGTATTATAATCTACTTTTTTACATTTTAAATCTACATTTCTTTCCGTCAAAGGAAATAATGATACAAGAGGCATACCGTGTTTTAATGTTATAACATATGGTTCGTCTTTAACAGGACAATTTAAATGTATGTTAGTAGCATGTTGCCACTTAAAACTAGTAACACCGGGAGATATCCAGATACCCTTTTCTCTAAAATAGCTTGTACTATAATGAGATTCAGTAAACACATAATAAATGTCATCCGTTGATACCAACTTCCAAGGATTTGACAATTTTAAAGCTATGCGCTTTCCGGGATACATCCCCCTCCATTGATCTTCGTGGTGTTGAGAAATTTCAGTTCCTAGTTCTGGTCTAGATTGACATGTACTACTCCAAGATCCGTCGGGATTAATTCTAATATCAACTTCTGCCCACATGTTAAGATGTATTGGCTTTGAAAGAAATTCTCTTACGCCTGGACATACTGCTACTGTACCTACCTTATCAAAAAGGCCAATTCTTTCATTCCATGTTTTAATAGCAGTTTGCATATTTTTTAAAAAAGAAGGCTTAGGTAATTTGTCTCCATAGTTTAACTGACAGTTGTTATAAACACTTAAATCATGTGTGTATGCTGTTAATTTTATTGGTTTTTTAAAAAACATTCAGATCTCCGTATGCATTTACTTATAAATTTTTACGATAAATAATTATATAAATGACTGTAGGAAAATTCAATGGACTTTAAAAATTTCTTTACTAAAGGATTTCACGGAACACTAAGACTAACTAACAACACTCAGTTTTCATATAAAAATAACTGGAAACAAGTTTATAGCAATACTGTTTTAGATGAGTGGCATGTTGGCGATTTTGCTAGTGCTGAGTATACCATTGTTGTTGATCATAATAGAGCCGACAAAGAAGTTGTAAAAGCAATAGTAGTTGCATCTCCAAATGATGCAGGCATAACTGTTTTTGCTAGATCAAACACAGGAGATGACTTAATAACTGTTACAGCCGAAGTTAATTTATCTACATTCAAACTGCTTGTGAGTCCGGCTCAGCCCTCTAAAGCAGGTGCAAGAGCAATGTTTAGCGCAACATATTATCAAAATCTTTCGGATTAATATTTTGCATAAATATACTAAACGCGGAGATATTGATGCCAGTAGTTAACAAACCTTTTCAGTCACAATACGGATTTAAAAGTCCAGGATTTGAAGTCGACAGTCAAGGAAACATTGTTGCAACAAGTATTATTGCATCTGGTGCAGGCGGAGGCGGCACTGGGGGAACTGGCGCATCTGACTATTCTTTTACAGACGAAACTGGATATTATGTTGTTAACAATGGTACAACCCAAAACGAATCATTAAATTTAAAAAGAAACACAAGATACACATTTAATTTAGATTTAGATCTGTATAACTTTAATATATACAGCAATTTATCAGGAACTCTTTACAACGATGGCTTAACACACACTGCAACAGACGGAACAGTTACTGAAGAAAACGAAGCCCAAGGAAAACAGTCAGGATCTTTACTTATTACAATTTCTTCTACTGCTCCTGATACTCTTTATTACGGAGATTTTGCAAGCGGAATTATAGGTACAATCTTAATAACAGACCCAAACGGTTTGTTTGGCGAGATTGATGTTACAAGTACTACAGGATCTACAAGTCCGTCTACCGGAGCATTAACAGTTGCAGGTGGCGTTGGCATAGGAGAAAATTTATTTGTAGAAGGTTATGTAGCTACAAACGGCATTGATGTTAACGGAGTTGGTATTAGCAGTCTTTCGTCAACTACTAATTTAGAAATTGATGCTGCAAATAGAATAGTAATAAAAAACAATAGAACTTATTTAGGACAAATTGACAGTACTGGATTAGCGATACCTATAAATAACAGTACTATTGAAACAAGCACTATTGATAGCACAACAATTGGTCAAACTACTCCGTCCACCGCAGCTTTTACATCGGCTTCGGTTATAGATAAACCAGTAACTAAAAATGATGTTACAAATAGAAGATATGTCGATAAGACTGCAACAGCATTGGCAATAGCATTTGGATTATAAGAAATGGCAAAGACACTAGTAAAAAATTATGTATTCAAACCCGGAATGAGCAGAACAGGAAATCTTTATCCTAATGCTTATTCATTACTTGAACAAAATAAACAATTTATTCAATCAGAAACAACAGCATATATTGCACAAGAAGTAATTGATGCTGTAAAATGTAAACGTGATATAGGATATATAATTGACGGTCTAGCATATGACATTGCATTAGGAACTAACTATAATGCAATATTTTTAGGTCTTACAGAAGTTAATAGTTTAGATCTGTCAGAAACTGTATTTAGAACTTTTACAAGAACACAAACTGCTATCGACGCACTGTCTGCCGTTTCAGGTGACGCAACAGCAACTACTAGAAGTCAAACTTTTTGGACTGAGCTTGTAAATATTTCTAGAAATGGAAGAGATGTTGCTAGTCCACTAAATTTACCAAATCCTACAAATGCTACACAAGAAAGAATAGATGCTAAGAATAGAATTTTAAATAACATTACATTTTTACAAGCTGAAATAAATGCCTGGATGGACAACAACTATCCAAATCATAATCATGATGTTGATAAATGTTCTCGTGATGTTAAATATGCACTATGGGCTGCTGCTTACGATATAATTTACACAGGAAATAGTGCTAGTTACGATAGTGCAAAATTCTTCAATTACTATTCTGCACAAGGTAACACAGGAATTACAGCCGAACATCAAGCACAAACAGTTGCAGCATATAGACGACTACAAAATATTATAGACGAAATTGTAAGAGGACAATCAATTACTCCGTCTTCAGGTAATACTGAAACACAAAATTTAACAGGTGGAACAGTAACAGCAACAATTGGAACTGCTGCTGCAAACTTAATTGATATAGTGGCTGACGTTGTAGAAAATGGAACAGGTGCTCTACCTACAAAAGTTGCACCTTCAACTGGCTGGGCAAGTTCTGAACTTCAAGCAGCTAGAGTTTCAATTGTTAATGCAAAAAATTCTATAATTGATGACGTAACATGGGACGAAAATTATACCTATAATCAAGCAAAATGCGAAAGAGATGTTGGATATGTAATTGATGCATATTTAAATGACTTACGTTATGATGGAAATTATAAATTATACAACACTGTAAAATATTATTGGGATAACGGTGTTGCTCAAGTTGACGGTAACAGATTACCTGAAATTGACACACATGCATTTATTGGTGAATTAATAGATGATTATATTTTAACTAATACTGCATATTCTGCATTAGGTGCAGTTTCACAAGTTATTGATACTACAAAAACAGCCGAAACTGCGGCAGCAACTAAATTGCAAACACTTGTAAATCAAACAATTGCTGTAATTACAAACGGAATAAGTGCATTTGGAACTATAGAAGAAAACACTGTAGGATATGTAAAAATACAAGGAAAGTACGATCTAAACGAACTATTACTAATCACAAACGTAACTACTAATGATATACTTTTTAACTTTAGTGACATTGACGCAGGTGGATTAGGAGAAATACACGACTACGGTGCTGATGAAGATTTTGTATCATACCTTCAAACTACTGACGGTACAACTAAAATATATCTAACTTTTGATACAAGCTCACATAGCGAAACTGATAGTATACAAATTTTTGTTGAAAAAACAGAAAACGGAAAAAGTCAAGTAATTGTAAGACCATACGATTTTGGTACTGATGCTATCGAACGTCATAGAATGGCAGCACCTTTAAGTATGCTTGACGCTGACTTTGAATACGGGTTGCAACCTACTAAATGGAGTGCAATTGGTATGATGCGTGGGTATCCAAGTATCTACGAAATACCAGGTACTGATACAGAAGTACTTAGTGTTACAACTGATGCTTCTACAGGAACTAATGGTGTTGGTGCAAGTTTAATAACAGTAACAACTGTTGGCGCACATAGTTTTAGTGTTGGAACTCCAATTACTATCAAAGCGTTAGAAACTAGTGTTTCAGGTTCTGCTAGAGCAGAAGGATCGTTTGTTATTATTAATGTTCCGGATAATAAAAGTTTCCAGTTTTATGCAAAATCAAAAGTTGGAACTACTAGCGGAGAAGAATTAGCAGCTGGATACACACAATTAAGAGAAGGCGGATTTTATACTGGTGCAGGTATTGAAGGGGCAGAATTTACTGTTGTAAGTAATGGTTCCGCAGGAACAATGGTAACACAATTACAAGTTCCATCAGGGTCAAACACAGTACCTTTTGACGGTAATGCTCCAGAAATTGGCTCACCATTAACAAACGCATTAATACCTACAGGTTCTCAGGTAACTAACGTAATTTCTAATAGTGCAGGTGGTGGCGAATACTTAACACTAAATATTGGAACAAATGCTTCAGCAGGCGATACATCACTTACATTGTTTGATGCAACTGGAGTAGAAGAAAACCTTGCTCTTGATCGCGGCGACGGACAAGCAGTATTCATCGACACTGTTATAGGTAGTACTATTAATTTAAGTGGACAATTACAACAAAATGTTGTTTCAAACAGTCGCACATATGCAAACGTAACTGCAAACATAATACAACCATCAGGTGTTGGATTGATTTTAACAATTAATCGCTCTGGGGGTTCTTATACTATTGGTTCCATACAACTTGCAGGTTTAGGATTTGAAGTAAACGATCAAATTAGAGTTAACGGTTCTGATCTAGGCGGCGTTGATGTAACTAATGACTTTATTGGCACCGTATCTGGAGTAAATGCTAATGGCGGTGTTACTAGCATTACACCATCAGGAACTGCTGTTAACGGAACAGCAACATATACTGGTGTTGTTTCACAGCCTCAATTTGGTAATGGTATTGATGCTAGATTTGATGTTACAGTAACTAATGGCGCATACACAGCAGCAACACCACCTGCAGCAGATATTTCGCAGGGGTTTGTTGTAAATGATAGAATTATAATTCCAGGAAATCAACTAGGCGGTGTAGCAGGAACAAATGATTTAACAGTTAAAGTTACAGGAATTGAACCGGGCCCTAACTCTGAACCTGGAAATATTGCTACAGTTACAGTTGAAGGCGGAACTCCGGCAGACGTTGATGAAATATATCCGCTAGTTCCATATACTACAAACAGTGTCAGCGGCGGCGGCGCAGTTATTGATGTTAGAAGAGTTGGAACTGTTTATAGTGTAATTGTAACAAACGGTGGCACAAACTTTGCTATTAATGATACTATTACAGTATTAGGTACAGACCTAGGTGGTGCAAGTCCTACTAACGACTTAGATATTAACGTTGATAATATCGGCGCAAGTGGCGAAATTACAGCAACAAGTGTTACTGGTATCGCAGTGAATTCAGGTTCATATGATGCTGCTGATGGTAATGTTGTTGTAGGGTCAGGTGCATTATTTGATGTAGCAATGGCAGGCGGTGTATACACTGTAACACTAAACGCTGGTGGACTTAATTATTACCCAGATCAAGAATTAAAAATAAGAGGTAATATATTACAAGGTACTACACCAACTAATGATATAACAATAACAATTAATTCAATTAACGCTACTGGCACAATACAAACATTTACAGCAACTGGTACTGCAAGTAATGGTACTGAATCTTATGTTGATGTAGAACCTATTAATGTCAACAAAGACGGCTCTGGAGCAACATTTGATATTTCTAGAACCGGCGGCACCTATACCGACATTGGAGATATTGATACAGGCTCAAATTACGAAATTGGCGATAAACTAAAAATACTAGGTAGTGACTTAGACGGTGCTACACCTGAACATGATATTATTATCGAAGTTACAGGAGTAGATCCTTCAAACAGCAATGCATTGACAACATTTACAACTTCGTTTGATGGTGCAGAACCAGGAACACAAATACCATTGTATTCAACATTTACAATGACAGAAAATACAACAGCTATTATTCCTGTCAACGACACTATTACATTTAGTGCGTTAGCAACTTTAGAAGCTGTATTTCCAAATGCACACGGACTTGTTCCAGGAGACACATTTATTGTTGCAACAAGATCAGATACAGGGACAAATAATCACAATTTAGCTGATGGTGCTTTCTTGGCATTAAGTGTACCAACAACATCAAGTTTACGCTATAACGCAAGAGCTGCTGGAACAATTAGTACAGCTACTGAAGATATTTCAGGAACAATTTATGCAAGACCTGACAGCTTCTTTGTTCACAGACCATTTGATGGAGGTGTGCAACTAGGTACAGGCGGTCCACAACATGGTGCGCAAGCAATACGTCAAAGTAAAAAGTATATTCGTTACCAATCAGGTAAAGGTATTATGTATACAACTGGTGCCCTATTTGCACCAAGTTATGATTTGCGTAGTGTAACAGCAGATGGTACTGAAGTTGGCAGTGTAATTACAGTTACTACGGATGATAACGATCACGGTGTACAAGCAGGCGGAATCATCCGTTTATTAGGTATTGAAACTCCAGGTTATAATAGCGGCAAAGGTAATAGCACTCCACCGTGGTTTGATTACGCTGTATCAGAAGTTATCGATGAAAGAACATTTAGAATACAGGCTCAAAGGCGCTTAGGAGATACAACAGAACTTGTTCTTACACCTACTCCGTCAACTTGTCCGTTTATTGTTGCAATGCAAGAAGCACAAGCAGGCGATAATACAAATGATTTTCATGCTTTCTTCCAAGAAACTGCGCAAGACGGATATGTTTGGGGAGATGTAAATCAAAGTGGTTCTTTTACAATTGATGATATAACCGAAGTACAAAATTATCTAAACAGCGGTAATGGTTCTTCACAAGCAATTACAGATCGTATAGCATTAATGTTTGCTGAAGCAAAATCTAGAAGAAATACCGGAGCAATTGAAGACATCGTTGGAGCATATATTCAAGAAGCAGATATTGGCTTTGGTTCTCAAATGAGTGTTGTTAACTGGCACGGTGCTACTGTTCGATCAGGCATTTTTGATGACCAAAACGGTATTTTTTGGGAGTTTGATGGTACAAACATAAGTGTTGTACAGCGTACAGGTACACAGCAAATAGCCGGAACAATTGCAATCGATAGTGATAGTAACCTAGTAACAGGGACAAATACACGATTTAGAGATCAATTAACAGCAGGCGATAGAATTATTATTAGAGGTATGACACATGTTGTAACACACGTTGATAGTCAATCTACAATGACTGTTGCTCCTGACTTTAGAGGAGTTAACAACATTTCTGGTGCTAAAATAAACTTAGTTGTAGATAAAAAAGTTAAACAAGAAGATTTTAATTTAGATACACTAGACGGTAACGGTCCAAGCGGATACGACATTGACATTGCTAAAATGCAAATGATCGGTATTCAATTTAGTTGGTATGGTGCTGGCTTTATTGATTATATGCTACGTGGTAGTGATGGTAACTTCGTATTCTGTCATAGAATGCGTAACTCAAACATTAACACAGAAGCGTTTATGCGTTCAGGTAACTTGCCTGTGCGTTATGAAGTAACAAACGAAGGACCTCCAGGCAAACTTGCAGTAGGTATTGATAACTCGCAAACAACACTAGAACTTGTTGACGGAAGTTTCTTCCCAACATATGGTACAATATATGTTGACAACGAAATTATGAGATTTACTGGACGTTCAGGAAATACACTTACTGGTTTAAGTAGAGGAAGCAGTTTGACAAACTTCCAAGCTGGTGCTGAACGTACTTATTTTGCAGGAGCAGCAAGTCCACACACTGCAAAAACAGGTGTTATTTTAATTAGTAGTACAATTACTCCGCTAATTAGTCACTGGGGTAGTGCGTTCCTAACAGATGGTGGATTTGATGAAGACCGCGGTTATATTTTCTCATACAACGAACCAAACATTGAAATTACACAAACAAGACAAACAGCATTCATGATACGACTAGCACCTAGTGTTTCAAATGCTGTTATTGGAGACTTAGGCGAACGTGAACTACTAAATCGTGCGCAGTTGCTACTACAAGGACTTGAAGTTACATCAGATGGTTACGATGGTTCAAATAATCCAATTAATGGTGGTATTGTTGTTGAAGGTATTCTTAACCCGCAAAACTATCCTCTCAATCCAAGTGACGTTGGTTGGTCGGGACTTAGTTCACTAGCACAAGGTGGACAGCCTAGCTTTGCTCAAGTTGCCGCAGGTGGTTCTGTTGTATGGAGTACAGGGCAAGCTGCTGTAACTGCAACTGCTACTGCAATTCCAACTACAAATGTAGATTTAACAGTGTATGATAGATATGTTTACTACGGCAATGAAATTAGAATATCAAAAAGTCAGTATGCATCTACTGGTCCAGTAGCTATAGGTTCTCATGTTTCAGTTACTAATACCGCCGGAGGCTTTGGCACAACTAATTCTATATATGCCACAGTAATAAGCGTTGAAGAACGAAAAGATTACTATAGAATTAGAACAAGTACTACGTACAGCGGATATATTCGAGAAGGCGGCACTGTTAGATTTACTGTAGGCGAAACATTAACAAACAGAAACTATGGTGAATTTACTGCTACTAGTGTAGATGCAGCAGGAGTTACTAATGGTACTTCAGTAACAAGCGGAGGTTCTGTTTCATTCCCAGCTGGTACACTTGTTTCAAATCTTGCAACATACACACACGGTAGTTTAAGTTATTATAGAATTACATTTAACAACACCTATAGTGGAACACTTACACAAGGCTCAGGCACAGTAGGATTTGAATTTGTACAACCTCCGTATGCACAGCCTGGAGAAACTATTTTCTCATTCGTTGCTGTTCCTGGAGAGCGTTCTCAAATTGACTTCTCAGAATTGAAAGAGTTAACTAATACGCCATTAGGTGGTAGAGGTACATTCCCAAATGGTCCTGATGTTCTTGCAATTAACATATACAAACCAACAGGTTCATCAACTACTGGTAACTTAGTTCTTAAATGGGGTGAAGCACAAGCCTAAAGGGCTTGTGCAAACTGCCAAAGATTGTCATATATCTTTGTACGTTTAGCAATCTTTTGATTAGTAAACTTTTTTAAAAGTTGCTCTGTCTCAACTCCGTGTCCAGTTCTAACTAAAATAGGCTTTGCACCTATTTTGTAAGCAGCTTTCAAATCTGATAGTTTGTCACCTACATAAAATCCAGATGAAAATTTAATACCGGGTATTTCGTTTTCTGCACGTTCAAACATTCCTGTATTAGGTTTTGCATATAAATCGTGCCGCAAGCTCGATGAACTATAATATAATCCTTCTATACTAGGACATCCTGCTTGTCCTAGTAATTCCATTAAACGTTGATTTACAGAATTTACTTGTTGTTCTGTAAGAACACCTTTTTGTATACCGCCTTGATTGGTAATAATTACAATCTTATGTCCTTTAGATCGTATGAGTGCAACTGCTTCTAAACTTTTTTCAATTGGTAATAAGTCTTTAGGATCAGTAACATATGTACCTAAATCTTGATTAAGTACACCATCTCTGTCTAATCCAACCACACATTTATTATACGTTTGATTGAGAGACTGTGCCTTGAATCTGCCCATTATCTTCCTTTTGACTATCACCAGGAGCAATTCGATAATTATCTTCTACACTGTCTGGTGTACTTACTTCAGTAATACTAGAATTACCTACAATTGCAATTAGTTGATGAGGTTGTAATGGAGGATTATGCCAAGTGTCTCCTTCTTTTAATTCTCTCTCATTAAATTTTGCAGTTTCTGTATCAATCCATCTAACAAGAAAACGTCCGGTGTTTACAAACCATGTTTCGTCTTTTTCTCTGTGAAAGTGCATACTAAACTTAGCGCCTGCCTTTTCGAAGACTAAAAGTTTACCACAATACTTTTCAGTAGTAGCCCAGATAATTTCGTATCCCCAGCCTTTTTTAACTAAACCTTGTAACCTAGTTGGCTCCATCTATATAATCCTCTATTTTAATCCAATCCATATCTATAGTAGAATTTAGTTTTTCAAGATTAGCACATGTGTATTCTTGATATTGTCCTTTTAAATTTTCAGGAATTTCAATAATGTTTATTGCTGCGCCGTATTTTTTACTAATAGAATTAGCAACAGTATCAAAACTTACTGCTCTACCTGTACCTACATTCCAAATACCTGATTCATCAATGCCTAACATTTTTTCATGTACTTTAGCTACATCATCTACACAAACAAAATCTCTCAAATATCTATCGCTATCTCTAAATAGTTCAATAACGCCTTGTTTTTGCGCTTGTTTTGTAAACTTAGTTACTGGAGATGCTTGATCACCTTTGTGTTCTTCGCCTTGTCCGTAAACATTAAAATATCTAAATCCTTGTATCAAAATATTAAATTCATCTTTAGTTTGGTTAACAAATCTATCAAACAAATATTTGCTCCAAGCATACGGAGATTTAGGCAATAGTGGGCCACTTTCTGTAAAATGTGTTGTAGGACCATATACACTTGCACTAGATGCATATTGAAAATTTACACCAAAATGCGCACATGCTTGTACAAGTCTAAGACTAAATTCAAAGTTTTGTTCTAATACTTTTTCAACATCTGTTTCTGTAGTGGAGGTTATTGCACCTAAATGTATTACCCAATCATACCCGTCAGGATCGGGTATAGCATTAGGCATGTAATCCCATCCTTCTACTTCATGTCCTTGTGATTGCAAATATTGTGCAACATTTGCACCTATAAATCCTTTATATCCTGTAACTAATATTCTCATTTGCTCTTCTCTATAATACTTGTTGTACTAAATCCTTTTACTGTAGGAATAATTTTTACAGGCACAATATCATGC
>Ga0181582_10000209_pt1 | contig 38371 bp, 41 predicted proteins | sample 071ome_32_FD_132438 | JGI IMG/M metagenome (GOLD analysis project Ga0181582, IMG submission 132438) | Coastal salt marsh microbial communities from the Groves Creek Marsh, Skidaway Island, Georgia - 071405AT metaG (megahit assembly) | ecosystem: Environmental > Aquatic > Marine > Intertidal...
AGGGCCGGGGCGAGGGGGCTGCGGCAGACCGAAGGTCGCGGCGAGGGACCAAGGTCGCGGCGAGGGGGCTCCGTCAGACCGAAAGTCGCGGCGAGGGACCAAGGTCGCGGCGAGGGGGCTCCGTCAGACCGAAAGTCGCGGCGAGGGACCAAGGTCGCGGCGAGGGGGCCCCGTCAGACCGAAAGTCGCGGCGTGTCAGAAACACTTCCGGGCAACGATTCCCGGGCCGTACTCCTCGTATTCCTGACGCGTGATCCAGGCTGACGAGAACGACTCCAGCCCGGCGAGGATGCTGCCGCCGATCCATACCGAGAACTCCCTCTCGGGCGGAGCCACGACGCGGGCACGCCTGCTCGCGTCCGACCCGATACCCCGTAGCTCCGTCTGGACCCGTTCCACTACGCCCGGGAACATCGTGCTCCCGCCGGACATGACGACGTTGTCGTACAGCGCCCGGCGCGTATCGATGTCGCACCCGGCGATCGCGCTACTTACCATCCCCGGGAGGCCCGGGTGCTCGGCCCCGACGGGAGCGGAGTCGAACAGGATCTCGGGAGCGCGGCGACACACGTCGTCACTGACCTCGATCGTCGCGCCGTCCGGAAGCTCGTACGTCTTCTTGGTGTCGGACCGCGCGTGTGCTTCCTCCGCCGACGGGGCCACGTAGCAGAGCCGCTCCTTCATGTCGCGCACGATCTCCATGCCGTTCGGCGTCGCGAAGGTGTGCCCGTTCTCGCGGAGGATCCGGGACATGTACTCCGTAACGTCCCGACCAGCGAGGTCCACCCTCTGGATGGCGTGGCCCATCGAGTACCCCTCGAACACGGGGACCGCGTGGGTGACACCGTCCCCGGAGTCGAGGACGAGGCCGGTCACGCGACCCGTGGAGTACAGCGACAGGACGGCCTGGAGGCTGACGTACATCGCGGGGACGCCTAGCGCCTCGAACAGCACCGTCGCCATCTTCTCTCGGTTCGCCCGCGGGTTCAGCGGCGCCTCCGTCATGAGCACCGGGCGCTCGGAGGGGTCCACCTTCAGGTGGTCGCAGAATGTGTGCTCCCAGATGCTCTCCATGTCCCCCCAGTCATCCACCACACCGTGCTCGATCGGCCGGCGGATGCGGAGCACCCCCCTCCGGGCGAGGGCCTCCTCCCCCACGTAAGTGTCCCTCCCCCCGCCCACTGTGATCATGCGGGCCCCCATGTCTTCGCGACGGGCGCCGACGACGGACTGGAACACACACACCGGCCCTTCGTCGCCGGCGAAACCGGCCTTAATGCGTCCCGTCCCATTGTCGATGACGACCGCCGGTGCGTCCTCCGCCACCAGCGTCGCCACGCCGTCACGCAGGACATCGTCTACCGCCATCGCAGCCTCGTTTTCTTCCGTCGTCATCCGCATCCGATCGATACAGAGGGAAGGTCTACTCTTTAAAACCCGGGCGAACCCGGGCGATCGGCGTAGTACATGTTATCGAGGACCGAGCGGGAGTCCACTGCCTGCTCGCGGAATGCGACGATCCGCGCGGCACCCGAGAGCTCCACGAACGCGATGCTCATCAGCGCCGCGTCGGACATGTGCGCGAGCTCCACTCCGCTGCACACCCGCGTCTCGAGGAAGCGGCACGCGAAGATCGCGTACTCCTCTGTGTCGTCGAGGTCCCGGTTCCGGATGGCTGTGCGGATCTCGGACCAGTCGATCGGCGAGCGCGGGAAGGACCCGCTCCGAAGGTGCCGGTGCGCGACGTGGGTGCGGAACCGGCGGGCGTGCACGCCGGACGCGAACGCCGGGATACAGACGTGCCCGTACGAGGGAAGAAACGCCGCCATCGCTCGGTCCGTCCCCCGCAGAAAAAGGACGTGACCGGCCGGGGAGAGCGTTGCGACGGGCATATGAAAAAAGTCCCGCTCGCCCTTAACAAGACCACAACCGCGCCGCGGAGTCGAGCATCCCCGAGTTAATCCAGAAGCTGACATTGGCGACCCACCCCGGGGGGGGAGGGGGGTCCGCGCTCTCGCGGGAGCGCAGGCAGGACCTCGCGCAGTCGCGCGAGCACACGAGCAGTTCCTGATCGTTCTCGCACGCCCGTACAATGGCGTCGAAACCGGTCGGCAGGGTCATGAAGTATCCCCTCTGCGCGCCGCATACCAAGCACTTGTACCGAGGGGGGGGCGGGGTTTGGCTGCCCTCCGGGGACCTTTCCTCATCCCCGGCGGGCGAGTGCGACGCCACGTCCACGTACTGGGCCGTGGGGGAGCTGTATGGCAAGACGGCATCTCCGCTCTTCGCGCCACGGAGGTTGAGCTTGACGATCACGTACTGCATATCGGTCCGCGCGTCTACGGCCCGCGTGTCTACGGCCTCGGGGGAGTCCGCGGTCACGTCGGCAGTCACGTCGGCAGTCATGTCGGACGGCGCGTGCATGTGCTTTATACACCTAGCTCTTATGTCATGAGATTTTCCGCGCGTGCCTGGGCGCGGATCGATAGGCGATAAAAAAACGACGGGTGACATATGACGGGTAAACCCTAACCCTACCCGCAAGTATTCAACCATCGACACATCGACAACATGACCATGACGTGGAACCCCGTCGGCGTGACGTGGGACCTCGACCCCGCCGACTTCACCAACACTAGTAAAGCGTATTTGGATTACTGGCTTGAGATGGAAATCCGCGACAGATGGGGCCTAGGCGAGAAGGCCCGCCCCCCGGTGTGTTGTTACGCACCCCACATCGTGGCGCTGATCACGAAGTGGCGCAGCAATCGGTGCCGCGACGACTTGCCGTTGCCGTCGGAGGCGCAGCTGTACCTGGCAGTCATCGACACGCTTGGTGATCGCAACGGGTTGCTCACCCTGAACCGGGTTAAGTGGGTGGTGCTCGACATCGCCAAGGTCCTGAGGAAGCAGAGCAAGATGGTCACCGTAGACCACCTCTACGAGTGGATCATCAAGGCTTCTGCCTAGTTTGTTTTATGTCATGCCCATGTCCGCGCGGCACCCGCAGCAGTCCTCTGAGCGGAGACGGTCCACCCACACGTTTCCAAAGCGGACGTGTTGCGGGTACGCCCTCTCCACACTCTCCTTCCCGCGGAGTCCCCCCGGGACGGTGCGGTACCTCTCGGGGATGTCGCGCTGCGCCTCGCGTGTACGCGCCGCCCCGCCGTCCACGCGAGGCCCGGGCACGCCGCCGCGCACCTCCCCCCAGGGGGCCTCCACGTGAGCGCCACGGTAGTGACCGGCGTTCGGGACCGCCGCGGTCGAGCCCCCCTGCGGCGCGGCGACCTCGAGCTCCCCCTCGGCAATCGACGCCATGGCGGGGAAGGCGCGGGACGTGTTCATGTTCGAAACGAACGCCGCGCTCGGTTCCGTGATGTCCGCTCCGCTCGCGTTCGCGTTCGCGTTCGCGTTCATGTTCAGCGGTATGCTTCCGTGAACAGAATTTTTATATGGCGTAGCGCAGAGAAGAAGAATGGACGATCGCGCGAGAAGCGAGCCGATCATCAACGACGACGGGAAGGTGCGGGAGGGGAGCAGCTCCGCATTCGATACGTCGAACCGGCACTTCACGATTGTCCGCGGGGCTCCGGGCGGCACCTTCCACCTCCGCGCTTCCGCACGCGACTCTCTCCTGACATCCTACGTCGGCGACTTCGACTTCGGAGAGGCCGGCATCTCGCGTCGGGTCCTCGTCGACGACATGATGCACAATCTTGCATTCCCGGACGCCGCAATGTCGCTCCTGCTCTCCTGCCCGCCGGAGGAGGTGCTGTGCAGTATCCCCGTCGCGGCGGCCATGCACGGGGACTGGGGGTGGGTCGCCCGGGGCGAGGTGGTCGCCGTGTGGAGCGCCGGCCCCCCCGAGGATGTGACGATCGGCGCCGACGGCAGGGTGACGGTGTCGGAGGAGGGGCGCGGGGAGATCCTCGTCCGCGGGAAAGGCGGGCTCATCGCCTATCGGTTCCCCAAGAGGTCGCAGTCCGAGGGGAACCCGAGCATCCGGACGATCACCGTCGCCTCGGACAGGATCGTCGCCTACACCTCCCACGTCACAATCGAAAAGGTGTCACCCGACGGGAAGTTCACTACCCTGGCGGTCGAGGGGAGGGGGGACGACGACGAGCTGGATGGCGTCGCCGACCTCCTCGATAAGGCGCGTGTGTGGATTTGCATGACGGACCGGGCGCTCGATCAGCCCCGAAAGCAGCCGCAGCAGCCACAGCCGCAGCCACAGCCGCAGCCGCAGCCGCAGCCGCAGCAGCCACAGCCGCAGCCGCAGCCGCAGCCGCAGCCGCAGCCGCAGCCGCAGCCACAGCCGCAGCCGCAGCCGCAGCCGCAGCCGCAGCAGTCTCAGCGCGAGGAGTCAATCATCACCAGCGACAGGACGAACAGCGACACTACGGATCTCATGACGACGTCGCCGGACGACGACATCATTAACATCACGTACGCGGAGACGGAAAAAATCGAAAACTGACGGCGGGGCCGGTAGTGAGCGCACGCGCCGTCGGTACTCTTTGACGACACTGACGCCACGCTCCATCAGAGCTTGTACAGGGGGGAGCGCACGCCCCACCCAAAACCGTACTTCGCCAGCCCCGACCGCGGTCCCTTGGAATACTCCGCGGAGATATCGCCCTGCCCGCGCTCGTAGTTGGCGAGGGCCACGCGGGTGACGACGCCTTCGAATCCGCTCAGATCTTTGGCGTCTCCCTTGACGGCGTCTCCGATGAGCAGACTCGATATCCCGTTGTCTGAGGAGTTCATTTGGTCTGGGTTCGGCGTGACCTTACGCTCGACGAGGTCCCCGTCGACGTACAGCAGGATCTCGTGGCCCGTGTGGTCGGTGACGACCACCGCGAGGTGCACCCACCGGCGCGTGGGGAGGAGCTCCCCGAAGTCCGTGTCCGTCACCGAAAGCGTCGGGGCAGCTTTGTCGAGCTTGAGACTGACTGGACCCATGGTGAGAATGTGCCGGTCGTTCTTCCGGACCTCCGAGTGGTTGCGGACGTACAGCCAGCACGACACCGTGTAGTTGTTGCCGTTCCGCATGTCGGGGGCAGTGAACAGGATCTTCGTCTCCCTGGCCGTGTCGATGAGCCGGTCCGTCCCGGGGACGAGGACCGTCCTCGTCGGCTTCACGTACCGGATGTACAGCCAGATTGCGAGCGCGATCGCGATCGACCCTGCGAACACCACGGCGGCGAGAGACACCGTCGACATCGACCTGCCCGTGCTGCCCGCGGGCGGGCCCGTGGGCCCGCGGGCCTGTCCGCGCACGTTGCTGTCCCCGTTCTCCATGACGCGCGTACCATTTTTTTTCGGATCGCGCCCGCCCCCGTCACGCCCCCCCGTTGAGGAACTCCGCGTCAAACGCGAGGTACATCGCGGAATCCAATCCGGGCGTATCATCACGGCCCCGCAGGCACTCCGCCACCGCGGTGGCGTACTCCCGCGCCACCCGCATCGCCCGCGCCACGACGTCGTCGCGCGACGCGGGTTGGGAGAGACGCCGCCGCACCTCCCCGTCGAAGCGCATCGCGTCGAGGATGTGGCGCATGAGGTTCTGGACGGTGTAGTGCACAGAGTCGCCGTACACCTCTCGGACGCGCGCGACGTCCTCGTGCGGGACGCGGAGGGGGGACCTCCGCAGCCACAGCTCACGCCACGACAGCTCGCTCATGCACCTCTCATCTTCGACGACGGAGTCGATGACGTCAAAAGGGTCGTCGTCAGAGTAGCTCTTCATACCCCCTCCCGGTACTTAACTCTTATGGCCGGCGTCCGGCGCATCTCCTCCGTCGTGTGCGGTCGGCAGGGAGAAGAACACGCGCCGTGCCATGTTCGCCCGCTCGTCGTCCAGGTCGAGGGTCGAGAAGTCCTCCGGGGCGGTGGTGCCGTCCGCGTCTCCGTAGCACTCGATCGCGTGGTGGTGGTGGATCAGGCAGAACATCCCGCACTCGGTGTCCCTCTTCTGATGCGCGCGGCCGCGGCGGCGGTCCATCAGGACGCGCAGGGGGGCGTCCGCCATCCACGGGTTGCGTCTCCGGGCCTCCTCGATGTACCGGGCCACCCCGGGGATCATCGGGTTCCCCACCGAGTCGTAGTACGTGAACCCGTACCACGCGCTCTTCTCCGGGTCGGACCCCACCAGGAGGCTCACCCAGTGGATCCCGGGGCCGCGGCTCGTGTCCGTGTTCACGACCATGCCGTACAGTCCAGGCTTCGACAGCGGGGCCGAGCACGCGGCCTCCTCCATGCACTTGTCGCCGGTGATCAGGCTCGCGAAGTCGGCACTGAATACCCCGATCAGGTAGTAGAACGGGTACGCCCTCCCGTACTGAGTCAGGGTCTCGATGATGTCCCAATTCGAGAGCCACTCGTACCGGTCGAGCAGCCAGGTGCGAGGCATCCTCGGGCGGAACGCGTGGGTCGCGTTAGAGCGCAGCGTCTCCGCCCAACACAGCTGGTCGGCCCCGCACCGCGGGTGCATCGCGTGCTGGATCCCCTTGAGCAGCTCCCTCTCGCCGATGTCGTCGCGGATCTCCACGTGCCGCTCCCCGCGCGCGTTGATCCTCCGCGCGATGTCGAGGAGCTCGTCGCGGGTCATGCACGTCAGCGTCCGCGTCGTGTCTGCGGGGGGCCTCCCGGGAGAGCACACTGGCGGTTGCCTGGAAAGGTCCATGTGCGGCATGTCCATGTCCGACGAGGACGACATGGTTCCTCTGTGAAAAAAGAAAGAAGACGACACCCGGTCGAATCACTCCTTGATGAAGTGGTGCTTGATGAAGCGCTGCAGGCCGAAGTAGGGGATCTCTTCCTTCTCCCTGTCCTCGGGCGTGAGGAGCGCGCGCAGGGTCTCGTCGGGCGCGAAGTTCTTCCCGCGGCCGAGGCTGTTGTCGCGGATGTACTGCATCACCCCGGCGGTCACGGCGTTGCGCGTGACCAGCTCCTCGGTCGTGTTCAGGAACTCGCGCATCTCCTCGGAGATCTTGGTGGGCTTGCGGAAGCCGGAGGGGACGGGGTTCCCGCCGGCCGGGGGCGCACGCTTGCGCTTCGACGTCGCGACGCTCGTGGTCTTGACGAGCTTCTTCTGCTGCTTGATCTCCTTCTGGAGCGCCCGGAGCTGGTCGATCATCCCGGCGATGGCCGAGTCGTACGAGTCGAACTTCGCGAGCACGGCGTCCCAGGGGTTCCCGTCAGCGGCGGGCTGGACGGCGGCGGGCGCCTCGGTCGCGGCGGGCGCCTCGGTCACGGGCTCGGGCTCGGGCTCGGGCGCGGGGGGCGCGGGCGCGGGCTTGGTCGCGGGCTTGGTCGCGGGCTTGGCCGCGGGCTTGGCCGCGGGCTTGGCCGCGGACTTGGCCGCCGGCTTGGCGAAGCCCTTGACGGAGCGGGGGGCGGAAGCGGAAGCGGTGGTAGAGGGGGGCATGTTGCGTTTACCTGTGCCTTTCCGTGATGATACCTGTCCATCGACTTTTCTTTATAGTGATCAAACGCACGCACACGCACACGCACACGCACACGACATCGCCCCTCGGCTGAAACTCCCACTGGGAGTTTTTTTTTGCTAGGCCTGTCATCCATCATGGCTCTCGATAGGAAGGTACTCGTCACCCTCGTCGCCGTCTTCTCACTGTCCGTCCTGGCCGGGATCCTCGTCCGCGACCACATGATCTCCCTGGGCAACATGGACGTTGCGGAGCGGTACGCGGACATCTCCGATGGGACCGGCGACAGCGGGTTCCGGCCCATCCAGGAGACGGCGGGCATGTCCCCCGCGGAGGTCAGCGGCGCCGATGTCGGCGCCGCCGCGGCCGTCCCGGGAGGCTCCGGTCTCGTGGGTATGACCACTGGTCCCGAGTACGCCGCGTTCGAGCCCTCGGCGACGGACGGCGGCGGCGCCAGCGGCTGCCTCCCCCGCGACATGAACACCGCCGAGGACCTCCTCCCCGACGGCGCGGCCTCGCTCTGGGCGCAGCAGAACCCCCTCGGACAGGGCGCCATCGGGGACCAGAACTTCCTCACGGCCGGGCATCACATCGGGGTGGTCACGTCCAACATGCGGAACAGCAACATGGGCCTGCGCTCGGAGCCCCCCAACCCGATCATCAAGAACGTCAGCATCTGGCAGCAGAGCACCATCCAGCCGGACCTGACGCGCCGCAAGTTCGAGATCGCATGATGACGGCGCTGTCGGATTGAAAAACGCTCCACGTGCTGGGGCTCACCCCTCGGTAGGGGTCAGACAGGTCATGTCACGCTCCACTTGCTCCATGGCATTGATCATGTACTCCACCATGCACTTCACCATGCCATCGCGGAGTTTGAGCGCTTCCGCATCCCGGCGGATCTCCGCCGGGAAGCGGGATGAGAGCACCGCGACGGCGTGGAGAAACTCGAACGCGACTGCGTACTTGTCCATGCAGGCCATGACAGGGGGGGTTCCCATGAGCTTGGTCATGTCCCCTCCCAGATCACTGTCGACCCTGGCGCGGAGGGCATCGAGGTGCTCGACCCCGCGGGAAACGCCGGACGTCTCCCTCGCTCCCGAGTACACCCAAGTGCGCATGGCGGACAAGGCAGCGCTCGACCCGTACATCTGCACGGTCTTGATCCACATGTCAATGGCGTGTGCGCTAGGGTACACGGCGCTGAAGCAGATGAGGGGGCGAATGTAGTACGTGCACCACGCTTCCGACCAGTCCCCGCCCACACTCTTGCCCCGCTTGTCCGGGTCGATCATCTCCGCGCTGCCCCAGTCCATGAAGACGACATGGTCGTCGTTATCGATGTGTAGGTTCGATCTCGTGAGATCGAGGTGGTACAGCCCATGGCTGTGCATTTTCTCCAGGGCCTCTTCGGTCTGAAGCCAGGCCCCGTGGAGTTTCTTGAGGAGGTTTACCCCTCCCAAGCCAAGAGAGAATTTCTCGAGCGAAATAGCCTCTATGTACTCCATCTTGAGCCCTAACCCTAACCCTCCCTCCCCGATCCCGAACACCTTCGGGGTTCGGACGAGTTTGGAGGCGAGTGTTTGGGCCTTCATCTCCTGGCGATAATCTTCGCGACCGGTCGGGATCGTGTGGTAGCGCTTGAAGGCGAACTTCTCTCCGGCGGTACTCTCCGTTGTGTCAGGGTTGACCGTGCCAGGGTTCTCCACGTAGTACACGGCCGCGGTTGCCCCGTGCCCTAGATACCTCAGCTTCTGTTTCGGGCATTCGCATTCCGTGGGGCGGTGGTCGCATGTCATGGTGGTCTGTTCGAACTGCAACGGCGGGGTGCCCCTACGGGGGGTAAATTTTACCTACCGCCGAATTCGAGGTAAGCTTGCTTCGTTTTTCCAATCCTTTTTTCACTCCGTCGGGTGGAACTTCTCCTCGACGAGGAGGGACCCCGCGACACGGTTGATCTCCCGCTTGAGACGCGCGCGCTCGTCGTTCGCGGGCGGGATCTGGGAGGCAACCTCGAAGTACGCACGGGCGCGACCGTCGCTGTCGCTGTCGTCGTCGTCGTCGTCGTCGTTGAGGAGCTCGCGCACGCGGTCCTCGAGGCGCCACAGCCGCGCGTTGGTCGCGCGGAGCGCGTCCGTCAGCTCCGCGACCCCGGGGACGCCCGCCACGTCGCCCGCGGCGGCGCGCAGGGCAGCGAGCTCCCGCGCGACGTTGACCAGGCGCTCGCTCCCCCGCGGCGCCGCGCGTTCCTTCAGCTCGAGGATGGTGATCTTGTCGAGCGCCTCTCCGACCGACACCGGAGCGAGGACCTGGCGGGGAGGACCTCCGACCGGCGGAGGCGCCAGCGGCGGCGCGAGCCGCGCCGCGAGCCTGCGCAGCGTCCCGCCCCAGGAGAACGCCTCCCCCGGCGGCTGGCGCCACAGGCGCACCCGCCGGTGCTCCGGGTACCACGGCGTCTCCGCGGCGTCCGGGTCGGCGCCCCACCGCCACTCCGGGAGCGCGCACAGGAGGATGTGGACGTCCACGTCCGTGCCGGAGCAGGCCATGCTCGCGGCGAGGTGGCAGAGCGCGGTGTCGACGGAGACCACCGCCTCGACCGCGCCGGAGGCGATCAGCGCCGCCGTCCCGAGGAACGCGCGGCCCTCTCCGGAGGCGTCCAGCCCCGCGAGCGCGCGGGCGTTCGGGGCGGCGGCGGCGGCCCCCCCGCCCCCGCACACGTCCGCGGAGAAGACCCACTCGATGTCGGGCGTCGCGGCGAAGAGCGCAACGACGTCCGCCTCCGGGACGTCCCGGGCGCAGGCCATCGCGTTCCGCGCGGAGCTCCGCCACTGGATGAACACGCGCCGGGCGCCCCCCGGCGGCATGGTGGGCATGGGCATGGGCATGGGCATGGGCATGGGCACGGGCATCGCGTTGTCCGCCGCCACGTCCACGCTGAGGGGCGGGGCGGATAGGGTCGCGTCCCGTCCGAGCACCGCCGGCAGACCCAGGACGTCCGTCGCGAACGGCCGGGTCTCCTCCGGGAACGCCACGCGCCCGGCCATGAAGTCGGAGTCGCGGATCATCTCGACCCGGGGGCTCCGGGTCCACGGCACGTGGTCCCGGAACAGGTCCCACACGGGGTCGTCGCATACGAACCACAGGCGCCGGATCTCAGGGTGGACGTCCAGGACCACGGGGACCAGGCGCGCGAACATGAACAGGTCACCGAGCCCGCCGTTGTTCATCACCAGGAGCGACTCGGTCCACTCCTCGCGCCACGACGGCAGCCCCGTCCGCTCGGCCGTGGCGTGGAACTGCTCCGCGTACGCGGCGTACGCCGCGTCGAACTCGATGGCGCGCGGGAGCCGGGATGTCTGCGTCGTCGTCATGGCCCGGAGGAGGCGCGCCATCCCGCGCTGGACCGGCGTGGAGTGCGTGCCATCCGCGTACCGGTTCAGGAGCGCGCGACGCAGCGCGGGGTCGGGCTCGTGCGCGGCGCGCACAGCGGCGACGGCCGGGACGGCGCGCTCCTCCTCGTCCCACCCCCGCGCCTCGGGCGGCGGCAGGCGGTACGCCGCCGCGCACGCATCCAGCACGAGCCGCCGCCCGGCGGGGGTGCGCGAGAGCACGCCGATGCGGCCGAGGACCTCCTCGGCCGCCGCGGGGACGGCCGCGGCGGCGTTGGCGGGATAGCCGGGGCCGGTCCGCGTCCGCGTCCGGAAGATGAGCTCCGCGGCCGTGGCCGCGACGGCCGGGTCGCTCTCCGCGGCAGCGGTCACGGCCTCGTGCAGGAACTCGAGCCCCCGCGCGACGCGCCCCGCCGCGACCGTGGCGCGGCCGGCGTTGTACGCCGCCACCGCGGCTCTGGGATCATCGGGCCCGAGCGCCGCGCGGCACGCCTCGTACGCGTCCGCGGCGGCCGCGTGGCTCCGACGCGCCATCATTGCCTCGCCCAGGACGTCGAGAAGCAGAGCGCGCAGGCGGGGGGCCACGCCGAGGGACTTGAGGCGCGCGCCGAGGACCTCCGCGGCCGCGGAGACGTCCTCAGAAGCCGCGCCGTCGGCGCCGAGGATGCGGACCGCGCCGCACGCGGCCATCGCGGCGGGCAGCCCGCCATCCGGGCCCGCGCGCGCCTCCATCGCGCGGACGTACCGCAGGAGGGCGTCCGCCGGCCTGCGCGCCGCGGTGTGGAGGAAGTTCGCGTAGTCATACCACGCGACCGACGAGACGTCCCGCGCCGACGCGGCGTCCAGCTTCCGGAACGCCAGGTCCGCGGCCTCGCGGTTGTTCTCGACCATCCACGCGAGGGCCGCGCTCAGGTGCGCGGCGTGCGCGGCGTGGGAAGACGACGACGACGACGACGACGACGGCAGGCGCCGGATCTCCGCCCGGGCAGCGCGCTTTGCATGATCATCTTGGACGTTGGACATGGCGCGGGACACCGCCGCGCGCGCGCGCTCCACGGCGGCGCCCGCGGGCGGCTCCACGGCGGCGTCCGCGGGCGCCGCCGCGGAGCGCAGGAGATCCATGAGCAGCGCCGTCATCCCCTGGCGCGTCGCGGAGGTATCCGACACGGCGGACGCGTCCTCGGCGGCGATCGCGCGCGAGACGCGGAGCGCGCGCACGGGCCCGTCGGGGGAGACCCATATGGCCACGTCGACGGGCGCGGCCGGGCTCGCCTCGACGGCGGCGAGGAGGCGCGCGGCGCCCGCGGGGGAGACCAGGTACATGTGCAGCCCGCACCGCGCAGGCTGCACGAGCGTCCCCGGCGGCGGCGCGCGGGGCCACGGGGCCGCGGCGCGCGGGGGTGCGATCCCGAGGGCTCGTGCGACGGCAGACATGTCACGGGGGTCCGCCTGCCGCGAGAGGAAGACGATGTCCGCGGCGGCGTCCCCGTCGCGCACGCGGAGCGCGTCGTGGGCCGCGACGAGCGCGGCGCGGACGTCGCGCGTGCTCGTGCCGGGCGCGGGGAGTGCATCGTCCTCCGCCACCAGGAGCGCCTCCGTCCCCGCAGCGCAGCGGCGCCACAGGGCGGTGTGGGAGCGCAGGCACCCGACCTCACCGGCCCGGAGCGGCGGGCGCGCCTCTCCGAGCAGCGCGGGGAAGCGCTCCACTTGCACGCCGAGGGGCGCCCATGCCTCGCGCATGGCCGCCAGCTTCTCCGGCCGAGCGTCGAGATTGATGGTCACGGCGGCTGGCCTGTCGGACATGGGCATGGACATGGACATGGCTTTGTGGCGGCGTATGCACATACATGTCCGACCTACGGGGACAGCTTATGCTGCCTCGCGACTGCTTGCGGGCACGTGGCGGGCAGTGAAAAAATGCCCGATGGACGACCCGGGCTGCGAAAACACAAAAGCGCAACATGAGGACTCGCAGCATGAGTACTCGCAACAACGAACCATCGTTGTCGATGATAGCCGATGCGATAGATATTATCAACAACGAACCAAGGCGAGGGGCCAGGGGCCTGGTCCTCGCTTTCTACCCGAAGACTGATTCTGGGCTATTCCCAGATTTCGTTGGCAATCTCGCCCAGGAGGACGCCTGCGGCGAGGAGAGTCTCAAGGTCTACTTGTGGACACTCGGAGACGGGAGGTATACATCATTCTCCATCCTGGACACCCCTCTCGACGACTCCACAGGGGTCCTCAGCGAGGACGCGCCTTTGCAGGAGGTCCTTGATGCAGTATGTCACCTCGTCTATGATACCTTCGACGAAGGGGCCGCCATGGTCCTACACCCGTTCTCCAACGCCTGTCAGATCGTCCGCGACGAGGGGGGCCCTTCACTGATGGCCCCCCAGATGGTCATGGTGACCCAACGGACTTTGCTTCCGGGCTTCGCCACCAAAGGGGCGGCGTGGGAACTATCAAAGAAAATGATTCAGAGCGTCCTCGTTTATAACATTTCCGAAGAGTTTCACGAAATCGTGACCTCGTACGCATGACCATGACCCTCTCAGTCGACAAACCTCCCGAGTCGTCGCGAGTGGGTCCTCCACGCCCCATTTTTCATGATGTGGCGAGCCCGCGCCGACGGTAGTGCCGGCTGCGGGCTCCCCTGCGTGGTCTGCCGCCGCAAGATGGGCTTCAACATGGCGTACGCCGCCCAGCTGTTTGCTGCCAACAAGGAGCACGCAGTGGGCTTCCTCCGCACCCTCACCGTGGGCATGTGAGGCGCCCTCTGCCTCCACCGCCGTCTCTGCCGTTGTGAATTGAACGATTCTCTTTGGAACCGGGCGACCGGCAGAAAACGGGAGGAGTATGTTCGGGGTATGTTCGCCCGAAAACCCCGAGTATGTTGGGACGTCTGGGGAGGGTATGTTCTAGGGAAGCCTGGACTGCTTGCGGGCACGTGGCGGGTAGTGAAAAAATGCCCGATGGACGACCCGGGCTAGGAAATGAAAACATGTCTACGCACAACAACGAACCAAGGCGAGGGGCCAGGGGCCTGGTCCTCGCTTTCTACCCGAAGACTGATTCTGGGATAGGCCCCACGCCCGCCCCAGATTTCGATGACGATCTCGCCGAGGAGGACGCCTGCGGCCAGGAGAGTCTCACGGTCTACTTGTGGACACTCGGAGACGGGAGGTACACAGCGTTCTCCATCATGCACACCTCTCACAACCGCTCCAGAGGGGTCCTCAGCGCGGACGCGCCTTTGCAGGAGGTCCTTGATGCAGTATGTGACCTCGTCTATGATACATTCGACGAAGGGGCCGAGATGGTTCTACATTATTTCCCAGACGCCTGTCAGATCGTCCGCGGCGAGGGGGGCCCTTCACTGATGCCTCATAGTGTCCCATGCCTCATAGTGTCCCACCGGACTTTGCTTCCAGGCTTCGCCACCCAAGGGGCGGCGTGGGAACTATCAAAGAAAATGATTCAGAGCGTCCTCGTTTATAACATTTCCGAAGAGTTTCACGAAATCGTGACCTCGTACGAATGACCATGACCAACCTCCATTTTTCATGATGTTCCGTATAGGAAGAATTCGAATTTCCTGAAAAAAAGACGGCTTGCGGAACCAGTGGGCGACCCCCGGACACTCACTTGAACCAGACCCAGACCCAGACCCACACCACTCTCAAAGAAATCGAGAATGGAGCGCATAGAGGACAAGGGGACCATGGGCAACCAAGCAACCAATATGACCGTGACGGGGTTCGTGGCCGCGAAGGCCGGGCACGTATGCGCCGCGTCGGGACCGACCGGGCACGCGGAGGAAAAACCTGCTCTCCCGGATCCGGGAGATCGCGCGCCGAAGCGGCGTGCCGCCGTACCGCCTGGGCGCCTGGGCGCGCCGGAAGCTCGGGCCGATCGCGGTGTGGCGAGCCCGCGCCGACGGTAGTGCCGGCTGCGGGCTCCCCTGCGTGGTCTGCCGCCGCACCATCGTGCGCGAACTCGGTGGCGACTACCCCATCGAGGTGGTCATGCCCGACGGACGCGTCTTCCGCGGACCGATCAGCGATGCGCCGCCGAGCAAGCCCTCGTCGGCGCAGAGGAGGGCGTGGGGCTGACCCCCATTTTGTTTTTATGCCAGTGGGTAAATAGGAGAGGCAAGGATGGCCCGAGCGAGCGACCTGGCCCCGACTGTCGCAGACGCGCTGAACATCTCGGCGGCGGCGACCGCCTCCAAGGTGCCGCTGCACCAGAGCCGGCTCGCGCCGTTCGTCGCGGAGGTCCGCGCGGCGTTCGCGAAGGAGCTCACGGCGCGCGCCGGGGACGGCACCGGCGGCGCCGCCGGCCGGTCCCTCACGACCAAGATGTTCGCGGAGAACGTTGCCGCGTCGTCCGACAAGCGCGAGTGGGACACCGCGTTCGTGTCCGACGCCACGCGGCGCCGGATGTCGAACCTCCCAGACGTCTCCCTGTTCGCCCCGTGGACGCCCGACGCGGCGGACGCCGCCAAGTGCTCGTGGTTCGTGAGGAACAACTACCGCGTGCCCGGCGACCCGGTGGGGGAGTGGACGCCCTTCCAACTGGAGGCGGACGTCGTCGCGCAGGTCGAGGCCATGTCCCCGAGGGCGGCGCGCGAGGAGGACTGCGTCGTCATCGACCGGAACACGAAGCGCTTCGTCATCATCCGCCCCGCGGCCGCGGTGGACGCGCCCGCGCCGCCGGAGGCGGCGTTCGCGACGCTCTGCCGCCGGCAGCTGGACGAAAGCTTCGAGCCGTACGCCGGCAGCGGCGTCCAGTGGATGTGGCGCGACGGGTACGAGGTCCAGGGCCGGCGCGTCGGCCCGGGGGACTGGACGGCCTACCCCTCCCCGAGCGACGCGATGCGTGCGTGCCTCGAGGCCGGCGGGGACGCACTCGTCCGCCGGCGCGGGACCAACACGTTCAAGATGCTCAAGCTCGACCCCGCGGGACGCGAGGGCGCGACGCGCGTCAACTCGAACCTCGCGGCCTACCTCGCCATCTCGGACACGATCGACCCCTTCCGCGCGTTCGAGACCGATACCTTCCGACCCGTCAACGTCATCCGCGGCTCGGCCTTCGTCGAGGGGGCGCTCCGCGCGGTCCACACGTTGCGGTCGCCGCCGTTCTCCCCCGCGGAGATGTACAAGTCCTCGGGGGCCGAGGACAAGGTGTGGGCGACCACGGACGCGGTCCTCGCATCGCCCGCCGGCGCGGCGCAGGTCTCCGGCGGGGGCGCGGTCCTGTACTTCCTCCGCGGGCGGCAGAACGACATGCGCAACCTGATATTCACGCTGAACTTCACGCGGAAGGAGATCCTCGACGCGCGGCTGGTGCGCGATCGCGTGCAGGCGGCCTTCCAGCGCCACGGGGTGGAGCGGGTGTACCTGTACGACTATTCGACCTACTACCGCAACTTCGCCATGTACAACCGCAGCTCGACGGACTACTCGTTCGGGTGGAACACGACCGCGCTGGACTACCTGGGGATGGAGGGCTCCTGGCAGATGCGGCGCATGAACCCCCGGAAAACCGCGTCCCCCGCGTATCACATGACCCTGCGCCGCCGGCAGTGGCAGTGGTCCTGGTGGAACGCCACGTGGGTCGGCGTATCCCGCGGGTGGACCACCGGGCGCTACGGGAATTACCGGTGGTACGGGAGGTACCGGAACAAGCGGTACCGGTACGCCAGCAACTACAAGTGGGACCGGCTGAGCTTCGGCGAGATCAACCGCCCGCGCGACCTGGCCGAGGCGCTGAACCGCGCCTTCCCGGGGCTCCTCAAGGCGACCGTCGTCCGCGAGGAGTACGTGGACGAGGCGCCGCCGCGCGGGTTCCCCTCCGGGTACGCCGGGAAAAACAAGTACCGCCGCCGCTGGAAGGGCGCGGTGCGGATCGAGAACGTGACGCGGAGGGAGGTCGGGGTGTACATGTACGCCGGGTGGAAGCTGACCGACCGCTCCCGGCGGTCGGGCCCCGACCTCGGGACGTGGCGGTGGTACTGGGGCAGCAACCGCTGGAACTCACACCCCGCCGCGCTGGTAGCCCCCGGGCGCAGCGTCACGGTCGACAACCTGGACATCGCCGAATACGACGGACCGGACGATTACATCGTCACGGACTTCCGCATCCCGGACCTCGCGGAGTGGGCCGCCGCGGCGGGGATCCCCGCCGCCGAGGTCGCGGCGCGCCGCCCGGAGCTGGAGGAGCTCCTACTCGGGGCGCTCCGTGAGCTGCACACGCGCGTCGGCGACCCCGCGCGCTCGGCCGTGCCGGACCTGCGCGTCGAGGGCTTCCGCGCGAGCCCCCCGCCGGGGGAGGGCGACACGAGCGTCGACGCCGCGCTCGGGTGGTCCCCGCAGTACACGTCCGAAAACGGGGGCGAGGAGACCGTGGAACGTAATGCCATCGCGGCCGGGTTCGGGAAGTACCTCGACTACCGCTTCTCGGTGGATTCCGTGGAAGAGCGTGACAGGTGGGGTGCGTGGATCCGCGCCGACGCCGACCTCTCGTCGCGCGTGGTGAACGCGCGGTGGTCGGCGGCGGCCACAAACGTCCTCCTCGCCTATACGGTCCTGTACGCCCTGTATACCGCCTCCCGCTTCCGGTACCGCAAATACGTCTTCGGGGCCCTCGCTATCGCGGTGTTCCTGCAGCAGCTGACGCGGACGTACCGCATCGTCCACACGAACAGCATGCACACGCACTGGGACCAGCCGGGCGATGCGCTCCTGCACGCGAGCGAGGACGCGGACATGCGGGCGGCGGACACCCCGCTCTCCGCGCCATGATGATCATGTCAGTGTCAGTGTCGGCAGGCAAAAATCGAAACCGAGTGAAGAGTCCTCACCGCGCGCCGCACTCCGTCGCCTCGGCGCGGTAGCGGAAGCACTTCTCTCCCAGGCGGAAGGTCTTCCCGTGCACCTCCTCGACCGGCGGCGCGGTGACGACGACGCACCGCCCCTCCTGGCCGCCGCACGTCGACCGGAAGATCCCCGCGAGCCCGAGCCCGAGGATGACGGCCAATGCGATCTGGCCCGCGTCGGTGCCGGTGAGCTTCCGGAGCGCGGCCTCCAGAGAGGTTCGTGGCGCACCCCCGGTCATCATGCCCCCGGCCCCGAAAACTTTTTCCCGGCGAGACCATGACCGCTCCCGCCACGACCGCCGCAGCCGAGCCGTCCGACACGGCTCCCCGGCGCCGGACGCTTCTCTCGCGCGTCCGGGAGTGCATCGCCCGCCCCCCCACGGCGCGCCACGAGAAGGTCCTCGCGGCCGGTGCGCGCCTGATCCGCGAGGGGCGCCTCTCTCGCGCGCGCCGCGTCCTCGGGACGATCGTGGAGAGCGCCGGCGACAGCATCGCTGCGATCCGCGCGCGCGTGCTGATTGCGGACGCGTTCCACCGTGAGGGCGGCCCGTTCGCGAACGTCAGCGCCTCGTGCGAGCAGGCGCTCCTGTTCGCCGACACCGCCGTGCGCAGCGCCCGCGACTACATCGGGGACGCGGGGACCGCGGTGGACATGCTCCGCGTCGACGCGCTGATGACGCTCGCGTCGGTCTGGAGGGAGTACCCCGCCGCCGAGGCCTTCCGCGAGAAGAACGCGCGCGCGCTTCTCACGGAGGCGCTTGAGATCCTCGACGCTCTCACGCCAGCGGAGGACCCCGAGGTTCCCGAGAAGCGCGCGCTCGTGCGCGCGCGCCTGGCGCAGACGCGCGCGGAGCTCGTCGCCGAGTACTCGGCGGCGTTCCGCGCCAAGCTCCGCGCCGCAGACGAGATCCACGCCATGCTGGATGGGCCATCCAACGCGCAAGGAGGGAGCGCCTGATGGAGGGCGCAGGAAGCGAAAAACAACGAGGAGTGCCGAGTGAGAGCAGTTTTTTCACGCGAAATCGAGCGGGTCGATCAGGGCCGCGATCTCGTTGTCGGTCACCGTCAGGACGCTTGGCGGGGCCTTGGACGGAGCCTTGGTCGGGGCCTTGGACGCCGGGTTCTTCGGGGGCGGGGGGGGCGCCTCGTCGAGCGTTTCCGAGATGATGCTCTCGATGTCCGATTCCACGCGCTCCCTCCGCTTCGGATTGGCGGGCTGCTGGCGTGGGGGCGCGGGAGCCCTCGGGAGCGAGGTGCTCATCACGGGCCGGACGCCGCCCGTGCCGCCGCCGCCGCCGCCGCCGCCGCCGCCCATGCCGCCCATGCCGCCCATGCCGCCCATGCCGCCGCCCATGCCACCGCCGCCCATGCCGCCGAGGAGGCTGCTCATCATCGGGCCCATCATCCCCATCAGGCCGTCCATGGAAGCCGGACCCGAAGGCGCCGCCGGCTGCTGGGGACGCGCGGCCTCCCTCGGCGACGCGGTCCGCCGGGGGGGCTGCCCCGGAGCAGGCCCCGGGGCAGGCCCCGGGGCAGGCCCCGGGGCGGCCGCAGCCGGAGGGGGGGACGCGACGCGGCCGCCCTTCCCCTTCGACGCCATGTGGTACGAGAACGCGCTCCATAGGAGCATCAGCATCAGGCGGACCTCCGGCGGGAAGAGCATCCCGCCTCCGGCCTCCTGGTGCCGCTCGGCGATTTCGTACAGGGGGCTCTCGAAAGTGGGCTCGTCGAGCTGCATGCTCAGCATGTTGCTCCACCCGCTGAGCTCCACCCCGAACGGGTCGAACGCGTCGTTGGCGCGCTCGATCCCGGTCGATGCCATCCGGATAACGAACTTCTCGAACGCTAGGATATCGTCCGTACGCTTGTCGCGGTTCATCATGTCGTACAGCGCCTGCACGTCGTCGAGGCTGTCGCGCATGGTGGGCATCTCCATGGGGAGGACGCGGCCGCGCGTCTTCATCCGATGCAGCTCGTAGATGAGACGGCGCTTCGTCTTCTCGTCGCTCGCGCGGCGGTCGGCGAAGGTAGGCATGGTGTGGTTGGTGCCGTGGAAGTCACGCCTCCGCCGCGCCGGGGGGGAACGCCTCCTCGGGGAAGGGTCGCCACCGGACGACCCCGACGGCGACAGCGACGCGCGTGACGACGTCGACGAGGCATCGCCCAAGGACGCCGAGGCATCATCCGAACCCGCGTCCGACTCTCTGTCGAAGAGGTCGGCGTCGGCGTCGGCGTCGGCGTCGCTGTCGACGTCGGCGCCGCTGTCGTCGCTGAACTCCACGCTCGGGGGAGGGCGCATACGCATGCCGCCCATGCCGCCCATGCCGCCCATGCCGCCCATGCCGCCCCCGCCCCCCCCGGTGCCCGCATCCGAGCTCCTCCGCGAAAGGTTCAAAATCCCCTTCATGTCGATGCCGACGCTGTCTTTCATGATCTTCTTCGCGGCCGGACGGAATGCACAATGCACATTAGGTCATCTTTATTTATCGCGAATCGCCGCACCGCCGGACACCTGCCCCATCACCACCAGAAACGCGAGGCACGCGCCGGAGATCGCGTCTATGTACTGGCCCACCGCGAACACAACCGCGAGCGTCGCGGCGAAGGCCGCGTTGTCCCGCGAGACGCCGTCCGTGTCGAGCACGCGGAAGTCGTGGGTCAGTCGCACCGCGATCGCCGCTACAAGGGCCCCGCGCAGGATGGGGATGACCATGTGGTGGACCGGCATGCAGGAACGGCTAAAAAACAGCGCGCACGCGTTCGCGTTCCTCTTCTCGCAAAAAATAAAGGGTGTCGACGTAAGACGGAGACAAGGCCTCGTTGCGCCTGCGTGCACTTTCTCAAATGTCATCGGACATCCCTCTGGGATTGTCGGACCTGAACCCCGACATGCTGGGGGAGGTCCTCAAAAACCTACCAGCCGATAAAGTGGCAGAAACGTGGGCCGCTGTCTGCCTTTGCAGCCGGTCCATGAACGCGGCTGCGGACTCTAGTAAGTCCGTCCCCGGTTTGAAGGTGACCTGGAAGGGTAAGCGTGACCCGCGCGAGCTAGTCAGAGGTCTTGAGAAGTTCTGGGGTCCTGCCCTTGAGGACTTCACCCTCTACGTTGACACGGACTATGGTCACCGCATGACCCCTGAAGCTGTCGAGGACATCGTCCGCAATCTACCTGTCGGGCTCAAGAGTCTATCCCTCGACGGGTTCTTCGATATCGATCTCGACGACTCCCTCCCGGCAGACTTCCTCTCGAACATCTGCAAATACATCGAGAAACTAAGCCTTCTCACGAACCTCACCCTGAGCGGGATAGAAGTCCCGCTCGAGGTGATGCGCTTCCCGGGAGGTCTCGCGTCCCTCACCCTGAACAGGATCGACGTCACGGGAGCCATGCTCGAGAACATCGCCGCCAAGCTCCCCCTCCTGCGCGAGCTCAATGTGTGGTTCCCCCCGAAGCATAGGAGGGATTGCGTCAAGGCCATCGCCAAGCTCAAGGAGCTCGAGCGTCTCGGAGTTCCGCAGTGTCGCATCACGGACAATATGTTCGCACACATCTGTTCGTCACTCCCGAAGATCAAGCACCTCGACATCTCGCACAACTACCTCGTCACGACCGAGGGCTTCAGGAGGGTCTGTAGTCTCAGAAATCTGGAGAAGCTCGACATGGAAGGTCTGGAGCTCCTCGTCGTGACCGAGGAATATGGCAACATGAACAATGTCCTAACACACTACAAAAAGGACACCCCCGAACTCGTCGCACTCCGCAAAAGGGGTGTCGAAGTCAAGCACTCTCCGTTGGAAGTCATACTGGCTCCGCGGTCCATGACTGGACATCCGTGGAGCGAATCATACTCGACTGAGTGAGGCTCTCTTTTTCAGTTACGCATGTACCATAATTCCGATCACTTTCAATGTTCTTGGTCACGGTCCAGTGGAAGGCGAGACCGAAGGTGAGCGCGCCCGAACCCCATGAGGATTCATGAGGAACTCCTCAAGCTCGGTGCTCTGAAATACCATGTTCTGGACGTCTTTCACGGGGTTCTCGCCGTCGTCGCCCGTGTGACTGTCCATCACACTGCGGAGGATCTCATAGTCCAGCTTCGTCATTTCGCCACGCTGCGCTCGTTCGAGAATGGGATCGCAAATGCCGCGTTGGAGGGCGTCAAGTGCCTTCACGGCGTCGGTCAACCGTTTGGGGAAGTTACGAAGCTCGGTGGTGGTGAACACCATATCGGCATCCACATCGACGAACTCGGTGAAGCTGTTTCCCAGAACGTTGAATATGTCGTCGATGTCGTCGAGCATGTCGGCGGGAACGGGATCCAGGATCGCTTTCCGCTCCCCTTCGGGAAGCCAGGACGGGAGCGACGCTTCCAGGTAGATCTTCCAGTAGTTGTCCACCCTATGGGGCCTCCTCAGGTACATGAGCCAGCAGAAGGCAACGGCCATCTGGCGGAGGCTCGTGGCGCCTTGAACCCCCCCGTTATCAGCTAGATGCTTGAGTAGCTTCGAGAGCTTCTCGGGGAGGTTGTACTTGTCGTACGGTTTCCCAAGGGTCTCGCCGTTCGGAAAGAACGGCGCGTGCACGCGCATGAGTTCGTTGATGGCGTTGGCGATCGCATGGTGGCGATCGCTTTCTTCGGTTGGTGGCTTTGGTTGATGGCGTTGGCGATCGTATTCGGTGGACATGGCGGCCGCTTGACAGGATGGGTGACACAGTCACCGTGACAAGGTCAAGCGTCAACGATTTGACTCGTTCGTATTTCGTCGACTCGATCTCTTCCGTTTTTTCGATTCGGCGTGCTCGCTCCCAGGGCACCTCACGGGTCCCCGCGGTCCGGGAAGCGCGCGACCCACCGGCCGACGTCGCGCGGGTACATGTACGCGCCACGGCCGCACCGCACCCCCTCCCCGCAGATCCGGAACGGGGCGTGGTACCTCCCGTCCGCCCACGAAGTCCGGTACGTGACCGCGCGAACGCCGATCGGAACCTCGCACACCCCCGTCTCGCGGGAGCACCGCCCCCCGTGCGCGGACCACGGACAGTCCTCGTCGCGCTCGCACCGCGCGTCCCAGATCCCCGGGCGCTGCGGGTCGCCGGTCGACCCGTAGCGGGACACGCACTGGTAATACGACTCTCGCCCGACGACTTCCGCACCGTCCCCCTCCGGACTGAAGCACCGGTACCTCCCGTCCGTCACGAAGGACGGCTCCTCCCAGTCGTATACCGCCACCGCGTCCGTCGTGAACCCTTCCCTGCCGTCGGCGTTGACGACGGTCCCCGGTGCGAGCATCACGCGTCGCACGGAGATCGTCGTCTCCGCGCCCTCCCCGAGGCCCAGGGCAGAGAGGTCGATGTCCCGCTTGTCGCAAAAGGGGTGGAACGCCTGGATCCGCGTCATCGAGACGTCGCCGAGACCTCGGAAGCGGACGCCGTCCATGCGCCCGAGGACGCTCGCCAGCGTGGTCCCGGCCGCGACGGCCACCACCGCGAGGTGGTACCCCCCGCCCCCGCCCCCGCGGAGGAGATCCGGGAGACGGTGGGGGTACCAGTCCGAGAGCTGGACCTGACGGAGGTCGACGCGGTCGCGGACGTGGTACCCCCCTGCGACGGCGCGCGCCACGTTCCACGCCGTGCGGTCGAGGCACGCCACGCGCCGGCCCTCCCACCCGTAGGGGCACTCCAGTGCGTCCTCGGGGTCGTCGTCGCGCTGCACCACCACGACCGCGTGGTCCATCGCCAGGTCCGCCGCGCCCGCCGCGCGCGCGTGCTCGTGGCGGTCGCGCGGGTCCATGATCGCACCCATCGTCGACGTCGGCCGGATCGCCGCGAGGTCGAACGCACGGGACGTCGCGCGGTACCGCGGGAACACCGCGGCCGCCACGTCGGTGTTGTAGACCACCATGTCACCGAGCGGAAAAAAGGAGCGCGGGAGCCCTACGGTATAGTCACAAGAACGACGAAAAAATGATAGCTGGTCATGCTGGTCAGTCATCAACAGTCATCAACAGAGACAGTCATCAACAGTCATCAACAGAGACTCAGAGACTTCAAGGCGAGAAGATGATCTACCCCGTCGCCAGCCGGAGGTTCCGGGAGTTCACCGGTGGGGTCCCGGCCCTCCCGAAGCACCTCCTGCCTGTCCTCCGTGAGGGCAGGCGCTACAATGGTCCCCTCAAGGGAACCGACACGCGCCCCCTCCTGGCAGCAAGGACTTCCCCTTGCCTTGTCGTTCCGGGGAATGCAAGGGACCACGTCCTCCGGCTGGTGGACAGGTCCAACGCCGGAGGCAAGGTCAGGTACCTTGTCTTCCAGCACCCGGAACACGACGGGCTCGTCGTGATGGCCATCTCCGGGCACTCCTGGGAGACCATCCGGTACTTCGCCAAGTGTGCGAGGGATGCGGGGCTCGAGTTCAATGACAACGAGGACAACGAGGACAACGAGGACAACGAGGACGACAACGAGGACGATAACTCGGTCTGGTCCTCGTACACTGAGGCCCTCGTGCTGGCCTACCGGTTCCTGGGCGAGCAGTTCGGGACCGTGAAGCGCGGTATCCCCGATGGGGTGAGCCACGGGACCACCTTCGCGGCGGGCCCGTCCATCATGCGCCACGGGCTCGTGCCGCACTTCTGCAAGCGCCCGACGCATGCGTCGACTGACCTCGACTGGGTCAACGGGAAGCACGTCCAGCGGGGGGACCGTCCAGTCCGGTTCTACGTCGTGAAGGACGCATACGGGGGCCTTTACGTGGTGGACTGCACGAACGGCGTCATGCTGTTCTCGCACGTGCCTCCCGAGTGCCTCGGGGAGCCCGTCTACGTGGACCAGAGGTACCGTGTCGCGAACCTCGTCCGGCTCAAGAAGCCGGAGGACAAGTCGGACCCCCTCCTGTCCTGGACGAAGGCCGAGGACAACACGCTGGCCATCAAGGGTCTTCTTACGCACGATGCGTACGAGGCCCTCAGGAGGAAGTTCCAGCACTTCCTGGACCCGGAGACGGGGATCGTGTACACCATGATCCCCACCAGCACCCTGACCGACGGCCTCCACCAGGTCTACGGCATCCCCCACCGGGGGATGATCCTCGACCCCACGACCAAGAAGCTCACGGGCTTCCTGCCCAAGTTCGCCAACTCCCACGTGGAGGCGAAGAAGGCCCCGGGGAAGGGGCACGCACATGCTTCTATGACGCTGAAGCTGTCGGGGAGCCTCGTCATGGCGAGGTTCTCCAAGGACTCCGACGGGAAGGTGGTGGTGACCATCTGGTCCAAGAACTCCACCAACAACGAGTTCACCAGGGCCATCGAGCCGGTCCTCAGGGCCGCGCTGTCGTCCCTCTCCGACGAGGAGCTCGCGTCGCTTGTCGGCAAGACAGTGAGCGGCGAGCTCCTCATCGAGGGCGACCGGTCCCACGGCTACGTCCCGAACAAGACCGTTTGGGTCGTGACGGCGGTCCACACGATCAACGGCTTCCTCAGCGACAAGGACGTCGTCCGCTTCGGTAAGATGTTCGGTGCCAAGTGCCCGTTCGTCCTGCCGATGCCGCAGTTCACCATCCCCGCGGGGGAGGTGGAGGACTTCCTGGCCCTCGTCAAGGCCGAGTGCGTGAACGCCCCACGTATCACGGCCAAGATGATGGTCGCACGCCTTTCGGGGTACCTCGACGAGGAGGCGAAGGCGGCGCTGAAGAAGATCGGCAATCTGCTCGACTACGAGCAGGCCGAGGGGCTGGTCATCAAGCACGGAGAGTCAGTGTACAAGTACAAGTACCTGGCCTACGTCGTGCGGACGATGGTCCTGCGGCCGAGCCTGCAGGGCGACTTCACCGAGGAGACCCTGGTCGGTCTCGCTCGCGTGATCGTGGCCACCTTCGGGAACCACGAGCGTCCGGGGCAGGAGGACTACATCATCCGGATGTGCCTCGCCGCCTGGCGGGCTGCCAAGTCCGAGGGGCTCGACTGGATCGGTGCCTTCGAGCACGTCCTTGCGAACCCCAAGCTCGTCCCCGCGCATCTGCCGCCCCTCAAGAAGGCGACGGTCTACGTGGTAACCGGGCCCATCGGCGCCGGCAAGAGCACCTTCGCGGAGAAGCTGGCGGAGGAGCTCAGGGCAGCTTTCACCGCCGTCGACGGCGACCTGGACGCCATGCAGGGCTTCCACCGGGCCAAGGCCCTCATGAGCCACATGATGATGTCGATCCTGCAGAGTGGCTTCTGCGTCGTCAGCATGGGCGGGCAGGCAACCATGCTCCCATGGCTGTACCGGTTCCTCCTGCAGCACGGGTTCCAGACGGACTTCGTGTTCCTGCGGGCCAACGTCCATCAGGATGTGTGTGACGAGGTGGTCGAGGCCCGCATGTGGAACGTCGCGCTGATGGCCCAGAAGAGCCTTCAGAACGTCGAGATCGTGAACTCCGTGATGAGGGACCTGAAGGCTCTCGGTGTGAGGGTCTACGACCGTCTCTGGTCGCGCTTCGACTTCAAGACTCGCGCCGGGATGGATGTCTTCCGCCACTGGGTGGACGAGCACGTCCCCCTTCCGGTGGGGGCTCCGGCCTCGCTAGAGCTCCAGAAGGGGTACATGGCCATCGAGGTTAAGACCACCATCAATGGCAAGACCACCATCAATGGCAAGACCATGAAGGGGCACGTGACGGTCGCGCACTCCGTGTCTCACTCGGCCGTGACCCCCGAGATCGCCGCAAGCATCCTTGCCGTCCTCAACAAGAGCCGTCGTGAGGGCAGTGTGTTCGAGGCGTACCTCGAGAAGTCGGACGTGGGGACCTGCATCCGGATCCCCGCTCTCGACCACGTGGTGCCAATGGCCCACGTGACCGTGAGTGTGAACAAGGACAAGGGCCACAACGCTGCCAAGCACCACAGGGTGAAGGGCACGCCGGTCCCCGGCGTGAAGGCACTCGTGACGCTGCTTGGTATCGTCTTCCATGTGTGATGGGGACCCTCCGTCACACATTTTTGGTTGTTGGGGCGTCTGGAGGGACTCGGACGGGTCGTGGCGCAAAAGGGGACCCTCCGTCTTTTTAAGTAAGTATAAGTCGCGCGGCCGCCACGTCGGTGTTGTAGACCACCATGTCACCGAACGGAAAAAAGGAGCCTCCCGACGCGTCCTCATCGGCCAGCATCACGTGGACGCGGACGTGGACGTGGCAACAACAACCAACCAACCCAACATGGACGTGGATGAAGTGGTAGAAGGCGTGGGGGCGAACATGCGCGCCCTGGCGCTCGGCATGCCGACCGCGCAGCTGAAAGGGTGGAAACGCTGCCCCGTGACATTCCCCACCCTGGTCCTGTGCAACCGGACCGTGGAGCGGTATATCCGGAGAACTTATCCCGATGCCCAGCTATCGGCGACCGCCTTCTTCCGGTCGTTCCAGGAAGTGTGGTGCCACATGACCAAGTTCCCCGGCGTAACCGCGGGCGCCCCCCTGGACCCCCGACTGACGGTGGTCGTCGGGACGAGCAACGTCGACGACAACGTCGCCCTCGACGTCCTCCGCAGGGTTCAGGCCCCGCACAGCGATAACGACAACTGCCTGGAGAAGATCGAGATTCACACGGATCTCCCGAAGATCTTCCCCCCGCTCACGGCCGACTCCGTTGCAGCGCTGATCTCCTCGGACCCCGGCGTACGCGCGCGGTTCGTCGGTGAGTGCGCGCGCTCCCTCTGGCGGATCCTCACGGAGTTCTTCGGGGATGATGGCGCGGAGATCATCATGAAGAAGGGCGACGAGCACGATGTGCTCCTCCGGATGCTGCGCACCGCCACGAAAGACTCGCCTCCCGCCCCGCGACGGTCCCCCCGCGGGGGCGGCGGAGCCGCCAGGCCCGCCTCCCCAAGGGTGGTCGTCGAGAGCATCTCGGTGTCGTCGAGCGACGGGGCCATCTCGGACTCGTCGTCGGGCTAGCGACTTCCGAAGAAATGGGATCCGACTTTTCTATACCAGGAGCCTGGGTCCCGCCTCCCGCCATGCTCGTTCAAAGTCCCCGCCGGGGACAGCTGTCCGGGACTCCAGGCTCCGGACCGCTCTGCCGCCGCCGCCGCGATGGGGGGGCACGACGACCATGGGCGCGGGAGCGGGCGGGGGAGCGGGGCGGGAGGCGAGGGGCGCCGGCTGTGCTGCCTCCCGAGGGTCCCCCGGAGCGGCGTCCCCTGGGTCATGTGCATGTCCCCGGTGGCCGCGCGCTCGGGCGCGTGCATGTGCGAGCGGCACGCGGCCGAGTTCCGGGGGGCGCCCTGGGCGAGGCGGGTGACGGAGGAGTCCCTTGCCACGGACTTCGCCACGCGCTTGGAGAGGGGCATGGCCATCGCGTTCCTCCTCACGGAGTACCTCTCGCGCAACGCCACCGAGGAGGCGTTCCCCACGACGCACCGGTCCTCGGGGAGGAGGATCTGCTGTATGCCGATCGACGCGCGCCGCGGCGGTGGCGCGCGGATGCATGCATCCGTGCCCGTGGCGGCGTGCCGGCGCAGGTGCGTTCCCGGGGAGACGATGTGCCCGCCGCACCTCGCCGCGTTCCGCGTGGCGGGCGGAGCGGGGCTGTCCGCGCGCGCGACGCGTGGCCAGCTCCTCGCCGCCCTGTGCGACGTGTTCCCCGTCAGGGAATGACTCCCCGACGGCCGGAAACGAAAAAAAAGACATCGGGGAGGTCATGGCCGTGTTCGAGCACGAACGGGAGCATAGGCATAAGGGCTCGCCCGGGACCCGGGACAGGACGACACCGACGACCGCCAAGATGCCGAGCTATCCCATCCTCGGAAAGGACGCGCACCTCCCGACGCCGGTGGCCCCGTGCTGCTTCGCGGGGCACCCGCACTCCTTGATCGTCATCTCCCAGGCAACCACGCCCGAGGAGCGGAAGAAATACGTCGCGGATCGGGGCATCACCTGCCACAAGTGCATCGCGCACATCATGACCGCCCCCGATGTCCCCGTCCCCGTCCCCGTCTCCGGCGTCTCCGGCGTCTCCGGCGCCCCCGGCGCCAACGCGCGTTGAACCGTTGAATCGACGTACGCGTACGTCCCTCCTTTTCTCTGTGTCAGCCTAGCCCGGGTACCCGGTCTGCACGCTGCTCGCGCCCACGAACCCCTCGTCGAACCACGTCGCCGGGATCTGCTGGCTCGGGCGGAAGGCGTACATGCTGTCCTCGGGGCGCCACGCGTCGCCGGCGGCGCCAGGGACCCGGTGCGCGGCGTCCATCCTCTGCGCCCCGACGTCGGAGACGCACGCCACGTGGTTGTCCTTGACGAGGATCCGGGAGGACGTGCCCAGGGGCACGCGGCTCTGGATCTTGCACCACTCCTGCGGGTTCGAGCACAGCGGGTGGAAGCGGTTGGCCCCCGACCCGCGGAGCGTGCACGAGGGGTTCGAGAGGCGCGTCGCCTCGGTGGGGGTGTAATCCCGCCGCGCCGGCGCGGCGCTCTTGTTCACACACACGTCGGCCGTCGGCGCGGGCCGGACGCCGTCCTCGGGCCGCCGCGAGACGCGCTGCGTGTACCCGAGGAGGTCGCTCTCCGCCTCGACGTTCGTACCCTGGGGGCACACCCCGCGCCCGTAGCCCTGGAGCATGATGAAGTCGTCCGGGCGGACCGTCCCGCCGACGGGCCCCGTGTCGTCACGCGGCTTCTCGAGGTGGTACATCCCCGGTCCCATCGACTCGCGGACGCGGTGTGCGTACGCACACTGGTCGTACAGCGTTCTCTGGAAAGACATGATGACCAATGACCACCTGGCGAAAAAAATAGGAGCCGGTGGCATGGTGAGTGCGGGTATCGTGACCGGCGGCGACGGTGGCGAGGGATTCTGGCAGACCGCGGGGCTCCTCCTCGGGAGGGGCATCCGGACCGCGCTGACGACGGCGTACCGCGTCGTGGAGACGGTCGTCCGGTTCGTGCTCGGGTGGACGTTCCGGATCTTCGGGTACGCCTTCGACCGCGTGTTCCTCCCGTTCGCCGGGACGGCGGCGGGGCGCGTCTTCGGGGCCGTGAAGGACCTCTTCGTGACGATGCTCAACTCCATCCTCCCGGCGATCCCGCGGTTCGCGGTGGGGATCTTCCAGTCCGCGATCGGTGACATCCTCGCGATCGTCCTCGCGATCGTCCTCATCGCGGGGCTGATCACCTTCGGCGCGTCGAAGAAAAAGGAGCGGGAGCACCGGGAGAGGACGTGGTCGGAGAAGAATAGGACGGGCGCCGACGAAGCCTCCGGGCGCGACTTCTCCTGGTCGCAGCTGAAGCGGCAGAGCCGCCCGGAACCGATGAAGCCGTCGATGTGGAACCGCATCCAGCGCATGCTCGGGATGCGCCCCTCGATCGACCCGCGGTACGTGTACCCCGCGCCGGTCGAGGCCGAGGGGCGCTGCGACAACGCGACCGCCTGGGGGGTGACCCCCGGGAAGTGCTCACGCGTCGAGCTCCCGGAGCCCGTGTCGTGGCACCTCTCGCAGGGGCTCGAGGGCCTCGGCTCGCGGCGGAAGGAGTTCGTCCGCGACCTCCTGGTCCCGTACAAGATCAGCCAGGGGAAGGCGGTGCTGTCCTACCGCGACGCGTTCCACGCGGCGGGCTACGAGGCCGGGGAGGTGCGCCGGGACGGCGTCGTGGACATGTTCCGGAACGAGTCGCTCGACGCGCGGCACGTGTACGCCCGCGACTTCCGCCGGCAGGCGTCGGGCCGTCAGAGCAGCCGCCGCACGGCCAAGAAGTAACCCGCGTCCATGACCATCTTCGCCACCAGGAGGAACAGCGCGGAGACGAGGACGAGCAGGAGGGCCTCGTGCCACGGCCGCGCGGCGGCCAGCAGCCCGCGGAGCGGGGCGGCGGCGGCGCCCGTCGCCCGCCCGTCGCCCCCGTCGCCCCCGTCGCCGGCGTCGCCGGCGTCGCCGGCCCCCCGCGCGCCGCGCCGCGCGGCGAGGTCCCGCACGCCGCTCTCGTACGCCGCGGTCTCGGAGCGGGGGAGGATGGTCATGTCACCACCGTTGGCCGTGTCCCCCGCGCCGCCGGCGGCGTCGTCGAAGCTGAAGTCGTCGAACCCGTCCGCCGCGGCCGCGTCGAACCCCTGGATCCCCGAGGAGTCGTACTTGGGCGGCACGGGCTCGTCCAGCGGCCGGACCTGGTCGCGGATGGCCTTCATCCGGCGCTCGTCGTCGCGCTCGCTCTCCTCGCGGAGGACCTCCTCATACGCGACCCTCTCCTTCCCGGGCGGCCGCGCGCCTCCGTCTCCCGCGTCGAATCCCTCCCGCCGCCGCCGCCGCGGCCCCGCGGCCGCGGGGCTCCGGACGGCGCCCTCGTTCGCGCAGACCCCCGTGTCCTTGCAGTACCGGTCGGCCGACTCGGACATCGACCGGTACGACGCCTCCGTCCCGAAGTCCTCGCGACCGGGGACCGGGGACACGGGGTCGCCCGGCGCGCGGCTGGTGCTGTTGTTGCTCCCCGCGCGCCCGCCGCGCGGGGGGCGCGCCGTGAGCGGCTCCCACGCGTCCGAGAGCGTCGTCATGCTGAGCCCGCCGACCGTGGATAGCATCGTCCGGACGGGTGCAGCGGACAATATAGCCCCCGCGACACTTTTTTTTTCACCGGGGGTTGACGAGTGCGTCCGTCCTGACAGCCTTGTACAGGAGGGTGATGGCCGCGACGGCGACGCACGCCGCGAAGCTGTACGCGACCGTGGCACCGCGGATCACGCGGAAGGAGTACAGCGTGCCGACGCAGAGCGCCGCCACGAACGAGGCGGCCGCCACGAAGAGAAGCACGCGCTGCTCCAGGAAGTAGCCCGAGAGGTCCTCCCGGCGCTTCTCGAGGCTCCGCGTGGCCCTGTCGTACGTCCGGATCTGGCGGTCGAGGGTGTTGGCGGCGGTGAGCCGCGTGTTGATGCCTTCAACATCTACAGTGCTGTCCCCTGCCATACCCAAACCTAAGGAAAAAATGGAGTGTCATGCATAAGAGCGTAACATCAGACATGTACATGTCCGCGCCAAGCTCTCCGTTCACGTGCCGGGACAAGAAGCGGATCGCCCTCGAGATCTTCGACGCGCACCGCGACTTCGACTTCGCCCGGAAGGTGGCCTTCGTGAAGAATGTCTACCCCGAGTTCCTCGCCGCGCATCGGGGCATCTGCATGATGGCCCTGGACCCGCGGGCGGACCGCGAGGACCTCGTCCTGCTGATGGACCTGCAGATCGAGCGGGACGAGGGGCGGATCGACGAGGACAAGATGCACGCGGCCTTCCGGAAGCACATGTCCGACAAGATGATCCGCCTCCACCCGGAGCTCGCGCGGAAGGTCGTCGGGGACGCGCAGGTGAACGAGACGCTCAGTTGACCTTGGGGACCTCCCCCATGGCCCCGTCCGCGGCGCCCGCGGCGCGCAGCGAGCGGCGGGAGGACGGGATCCCCTGTGCGTTCGCGAGGGGCTCGGGGAGGGGCCCGGCGACGACGAGCGCGGCGAGGGCGTCCCCGTCCGGATCCGCCCCCCCGTCCGCGGGGAAGCCGGTGACCATGTTCGACGCGGACGCGTCGGCGGCCGCCTCGGAGCGGATCCGGGTCACGACCGCGGCCGCCGGGACAAGGAGGATGATCCAGGACCACGGGTCCGCGAGCAGGACCGGCGCCGCGAACACGGGCAGGAGCCGCGCGGCCTGCGCGAGCGCCGGCCGCGCGGGGCCGCGAGTGTCCCGGAGGACGGCATGGGAGAGCGCCGAGGCGGTCACGAGCGCGAGCGCACGGACGCTCGTCGCAGCCGCTGTCATCCCCATCCCCATCCCCATCCCCGTGCCCGTGCCCGTGCCCGTGCCCGTGCCCATCCTGATCATGGCCATGACGAGCGCCCGATACTTTTTTTCAGGAGGTAGGCATCACACGGGCATGAAGGTTATCGCCATCGTCGCCGGAGTGCTCGCCGCCCTCGTCCTGTCCTACCTGTTCCTCCGCGTCCGCGGCTCCGGCATCTCCATGCGGGGCCTCGCCGAGAGCTTCGGGAACGGCGGGACCCTCCACCTGGTCACCGTCGAGTGGTGCCGGTTCTGCAAGGCCTTCGTCCCAGAGAAAGAGAAGTTGATGGCCATGTCCCGTTCGGGGAAGCTCAAGTTCGCGCTGGAGGACGTCGACGGGGACCAGATGGGGAAGGAGGACCTGGACAAGTACCAGGTGAAGGGCTTCCCCACGATCGTGTTCGAGACGCCCTCCGGGGAGATCGTGCGCTACGACGGCGAGCGCACGGCAGACAAGATCGTGGCCTGGGCGAACGAGCTCTGACTGCGAGACCCTCAGGCGCCCTGGGGGAGGCGCGCCCCGGGGACGAGGGCGGGGCGGGGAGGGCCGCGGTGGGCCGCGTCTGCTATGCATATCTCGGGCTCCTCCCACTCGCCGAACTCGCGCCACGGGGCCGTCAGGACGACCACGTACCGGTACGCCGGCCGGACCACCGCCTGGCGCTCCAGGGCGTCCAGGCGCGTCTCCGCGTCCGGCGCGTGGTGGACGGAGACGCCCCCGGGGAGCTTCCCGTCTCGGACGCCGCGGCGGGGTGCGGACGGAAGCAGCCGAGGTCACGTCGCATGATGACCAGGGCCGGCAATAAAAGAAATAAATCACGAGGCCGCCGAACGACGTGCCGGACGTGAAGGCGTGTCGGGGAGCTACCGGGGGGGCGTTCAATCCCGCATGGCCTTCAACATCTTCCACGCATCGGTGGTCGTGAAGAGCCTCTGATGCGGGTCCATGTCGTACTTCCGACGGAGATTTCTCCGCTGGGACCGGGACAGTCCCCGGAGGAGGTCCGTCATGAACTTGACGTCGGCCTTGAACGCATCGAAGCGGCGATCCAGGCTCTTCCTCCAGCGGTGTCCACGACCTACGCGCAACTCGGCGAGCATCACCTCCCAAGCGTCCTGAGACGTGACGTCCTTCAAGACAGGGGCCAGGCCCAGATTTGCGCCGGGGACCTCCCGGAGTTCCTTCAGGAACTCCGTCCTCTTGTCCAGGGGAAGTCCCTGGAGGAAGTCCATCTTGGATCGGATCTCGTCCGCGAGGGCCTTCCGTCTCAGGTCAAAGTCTAGGGGTCTACGTGCCAGGTATAGCCTACCGGTTCCGTAGAGCTCGTCGAGGAGCGGGCCGAAATCCGAAGGACTCATTCCGAGGATTTCGGGGAAACTCAGGACGAACGAGAGCAGATCCCCCGGGTGCTTACGCAGCCAGTCGATCAGGAGCTTGCTCGGTCCCGGGAGCTTCGTATCCCGACGAGTGGTGCAGGTCATGTGGTGCAGGTCGTACATCATCTCGTCGTCGTCGTATGAGGAGAGAAGAAGGTCCTGTGCTTCTTCCCTCCTCCAGCCACCCCCCATTTTTTCATGAACCCTCTACCAGGCTAGCCTGGATAATGCCATCGCGATGGTCCGCAATGGTCCGCGCGCCGTGAAGACCTTCACGCCATTTTTTCCATCACGACCGCACGAGACGGATCTCCGTGACGGCGCCCGCGTGGGCGCCCTCGGGATCCTCGTACTCGAACTCGAAGACCTTGGCGGCGGCCGCGTCGTCCCCGTTTTCGACATCGCCATCCTCGCCACCTGTTCGGACGCCCTCCGGACGCGGCGCCGGCGTGCGCATGCGCATGTGATCGCTCGCGTGCCGGACGGTGACCCGCCCCCCTGGATCCCCGCGGTCCGCGGCGGTCACCACGGGGCAGCACATGCGCGCTACGACGGCCCGCTCGGCGTCCGAGAACGACGGCGGGCGCCGCGCGGGGTCCACGATCTCCATCCCGAACGCATGCACCGCCGCCGCGACCAGCGCCCCGGCGCCCCCGCGCGGCAGCCTCGCGGGGAGGCGCCTGACGAGCGCCGCGAACGCCCTCGGGACTTGCGCCTCCTCGCGCCCCGCCTCCCCCTGTGCGAGGACCCTCTGCGCGAGGGACACTGCCGCGTCCCTCGACAGGGCCGCGGCCACGCCCCCGGTGACGTACGCGACCGCCGCGGAGAATTGGCCCGCGGCGAGCATGGGCAGCAGCCGTTGCTCGATATGACCGGCGCGCGCCGTCCCCTCGTGCGGAGCATCGCGCTGTACCGGGTCCGGCCTGCGGATATGTGGCGGACGCCGCGCGAGGACCTCCGCCTCCGCCGCCGCGCGTAGCGCGCCGCGCGGGTCGGCGTCGTCGAGGGAGAGCGCGGCCTCGGTCCACGCCCCGCTCATGTGGAAGGCGAGGTCGACCGCCAGCCGCACGGCCGTTTTCGCGCGCATGCGCGCCGCTCCCAGACGCGCGTACTCGGAGAGGAGATGCGCCGAGGCTTGGTCGTCATCGTGCATGTTAGCACCGGAAGCACCGGAACCCATGAACGTGGACATTGCCCCTGCTCGGGAGAACACTTAAGGACTGGCCGCGCGGGCCGCATGGATAGGAGAATGGCGCTTGCGACCGGGACGGCCGTTACGGTCCCCGCGGCGACCGCGTTTGCCGGTACGCGGCGCGAGACCATGCTCCGGTCTGTGACGGACTACTTCGACGGTAACCCGCGCGGGCTGGAGGTCCTCCGGTCCATATGCGAGGGAACCTCCCCGGTGTCCTCGCGGTTCGTGGAGTGGTTCATTAGCTCTTACGCGAGAGAACACCCGGTGGTGTTCTTCACGGACCTCGCGGGAGGGTACTCGACGACCCCCGACTCGGAAGGCCGGTTCCGGCACCGCGTGAACGTACACGTCGACTTCCGCTGCGCGATGCGGACGCTGACGAAGAACTACTTCGACCCGTTCCGCCGCAAGCAGCGTGTGACGTACCTCGTCCGCGGGGGGCGCGAGGAGATCGACACGACGATCGCGCAGATGATGTTCGTGCGGTGGATGCACCGGAACGGGATCTACCAGTACATCGTCGACCACCGGCACGAGAAGGCGGAGGCCGCGCACGCTGCGCACATAAAGCGTGCACCAACCCGCTGACATGTTTCGGCGGCGGAACAGCCCCACCTCCCGGGCCAAGATCGTCGAGACGGATGCGGCGGAGACGGTGGACGCCGTGCACCGGAAGCGGTCCGTCCGCATAAGGGAGAGCGAGGCGCGGCGCCGCGAGCTCGAGGCGGAGCTGGTGCGCGCGTTGGCGGCGGCCGAGGAGGCGCGCCGACGCGGGAACTGGGAGGCGCAGGCGTCCACGCGCCGGGAAATCTCCGCCATCGAAGAGGCCCTCCAGGCGGAGCGCAGGAACTTCTCCCGGGAAGACTACTTCAGCGACAACAAAGAGATGCTCTACTCCTACTACCAGGATCGCGCGACAGCATCGTCCTCGTCCCCCGCGCGCAACTGCAGCGACGTCGCCCGCGCCGCGCCCGCGCCCGCGCCCGCGCCCGCGCCACGCCCTCCCCGCGCCCGCGGGAAGCTTGTGTCCCGGAGCATCTTCGACGTTTCCGCCGACGCCGCGGGCCAGGGTCCGCCGCATCCACCATGTTGTCCATCGTCTTCATCCGCGTCCGCATCCGCGTCCGCGTCCGCATCCGCATGCGCATCCGCATGCGCGCCCGCGGGAGGAGGCGCCGCCCCCGCGGACGCCTCCTCCGCATGCGACGCCTGCGGCGAGACGGGGCGGTGGGATTACGACGCCCTGGAGTCCACGATCGAGTGCTCGTCGTGCGGGTTCCGCAAGAACGTGGTATCCGAGTCCATGATCTCCAGCCACCACGTGACGTCCATGTCGGCTGCAGCGGCGGCGGCGGCGGCGGCGGCTCCGCCTCCGGGCGGCGCGGGCGCGGGTGCGTCATCCACGTCCGAGCGGGGCCGGCTCGGCGGAGCGTACGGCTCGGACGTGATATGCCGCCCCGTCATCGCGAGCGTGGTCCCCTCCGCGCAGACCGGGGGCGTGTCCTACAAGCGCGTGAGCCACTTCCAGAGCTGGCTGGCCAATATCCAGGGGCAGGAGTGCGCGGACGTCACCGACGAGATCCTCGCGAGCATCCGCGCCGAGTGCGTCTCCGAGGGCCTCGACTTCAAGCGCCTGAACACGAAGAAGATGCGCATGGTCCTCAAGCGGATCGGGCTCTCGCGCCTGTACGAGAACATCCCTCTGATCATGTACAAGCTCAGCGAGGGGAGCATCGTCCCCCCGCGATTCGGGCAGGACCTCGAGCACAAGCTGCGGACCATGTTCGGGATGGTCCAGCCGGTGTACCCGCGGGTCGTGCAGCAGGTGGACCCCCTCCGGTCGAATTTCTGCAGCTACTCGTACGTACTGTCGAAATTCCTGACGATCCTCGGCCACCAGGACCTCACGCGGCACCTGCCGATGCTCAAGTCGCGCGAGAAGCTGTGGACGCACGACCAGATCTTCCGGAAGATCTGTGAGGAGCTCGGGTGGGAGTTCACCCCGAGTCTGTGACCGAGCCCGCGACCGAGCCCGCGACCGAGCCCGCGAGGAATGCGCGGACCTCGGGGTCGAGGGTCTTCGGGCGCGCGGGGATCCCGCGCACGCGCAGCCCCCGCATGCTCCGCGCGCGGCTCAGCGCGGTGTAGCACTGCCCGTAGGCGAAGCACTCGCTGAGGTCCGTGTCGACGAGGTCGAGCGTGCACCCCTGGGCCTTGTGGACGGTCACCGCCCACGCGAGCGCGAGGGGCACCGCCGAGAACGGCGCCGCGGTCTGGACGATGCGCCCGTCGTCATGGCCGTCGTCATGGCCGTCGTCGTACGCGTGCCGGACGAAGCCCACCTCGCAGAGCCGGCCCTCGACGGTGCGGATGATCACCGTCTCGGGGAGGACCTTCTCGACCACCCCGCGCGAGCCGTTGAACAGGCCCAGGGCGGGGAGGTTCTTCGTGACCATCACCTGCGCGCCCGGGCGCAGCGTGACGGCCGCGCCGGCCGCCGCGTGGCGCGGCCGCGGGGCGTACGAGATCACCGGCAGCGCGTCGAGCTTCTCGAATTCGCGCCGGTTGATGCCGTCGACGTCCGCGCGGAGGGCGAACAGGCGCGTGGGGCGCACGCCCCCCGCGTTCGGGAGAGGGCGGTCGCACCTGCGGTGGATCTCGCGGAGCGCCTCGGCGTCGCCGAGGCGCAGGCGCGAGAGCAGCGCCGCGAACTCGGCGTTGGCGTCCCCCTCCTGCCGGAACTGCTCCTCGAGGGCCACGACCGCGAAGCGCGCCTCCGCGAAGTGGTTGCCGGTGAAGAGCCACCCGCCGCGGATCGGGCCGAGCTGGCACATGTCCCCGACGAGCAGTAGCTGCCGTCCGGCCCACGGCCGCCCGGACACACGCAAAAAGGCCGAGTGGAGCGCATCGAAGAGCTCCGCGGAGAGCATGCTCGCCTCGTCGACGACGAGGACCCGGACGCCGCTGAGCGCCCGCCCGAGCGCGGCGCGGACGCCGCGCACGACCTGGGCGTCGGTGCGCGCGAGCCCGATCCCGAGGGCCGCGTGGAGGGTCTTGCCGCCGATGAGCGCCGCGGCGGCGCCCGTCATCGCGGTGACCAGCACGCTCCCGGGGGGGAGCGCCCGCGCGACGGCGCGGACGACGTGGCTCTTCCCGACCCCCGCGGCCCCGGTGAGGAGCACGTGCCGCCCCGCGAGCACGGCATCGAGCGCGCCCCGCTGCGCCGCGGAGAGGGGGGCGGCGCCGTCCGGAGTCGAGGTGGGTGCGGGTGCGGACATGATACGC
>Ga0181582_10000216_pt1 | contig 37933 bp, 21 predicted proteins | sample 071ome_32_FD_132438 | JGI IMG/M metagenome (GOLD analysis project Ga0181582, IMG submission 132438) | Coastal salt marsh microbial communities from the Groves Creek Marsh, Skidaway Island, Georgia - 071405AT metaG (megahit assembly) | ecosystem: Environmental > Aquatic > Marine > Intertidal...
GTCGCCTGACGGACTGTTGCCAGAGATTATCGAACGACCGGATCACCCTTGGTTTATTGGGGTTCAATTCCACCCTGAACTGAAATCAAGACCGTTCGATCCGCATCCGCTTTTTGCCGGATTCGTGGCGGCTGCTTTGGAACAGTCACGTCTGGTTTGACCCTTAGTTTAGGGGCAATCAGCTAATTCTGCACTTTCAGGCATGATCGAAATGGGCGTTTCAAGCGGCTGATTTCGCGTTTGAAATCAATTTTGACGGCGATTGCACCGGTTGCTGTCGTGTTCTTACAAGTCAGCAAGATAATTCTTGCGCATGATAACAATCACAACGTAGCACTTACAAATTCTTCTGGAGGGGGTCCGGAAGTTCGGGGCGAAAGCACCATTTGTGAATTTAGCTAACGTGTTCGCACGTTGGCAAAGAGCTCGAGCTGGTTTGTAAAGCCTTTTGCGACCCGGACGTTACAGATCGAACGAGGCGATGAAAACCGCAGGAGGCGGATGAACGGTCCGCCCCCTTTTTGATTCATTCTTTAGTTTTGCTTGGCTTACGCTGCGTCGACTTGGTCGCCGTCGCCAGATCCAACTGCCTTCAACTTGGTTGTCTGGCCGTTGACCGCGATCTTTTTGGGTTTCATCGCTTCGGGCACTTCGCGCACCAGATCGATGGTGAGAAGCCCGTCTGCCAGATCCGCGTTCTCGACACGGACATAGTCCGCAAGCTCAAACCGGCGCTCAAATCCGCGATTGGCAATACCGACATGCAGCATCTGACCTTCTGGTGAATCATCGCGCTTGCGGCCATGAACCGTCAGCAGGTTCTGTTGAGCAGTGATATCGATGTCGTTTGGGCGGAAACCGGCTACAGCCAGGGTGATGCGATATTCTTCGTCACCGCGGCGCTCGATATTGAATGGGGGGTAGTTATCGCCGGCGTTCTGGCGAACCTTGTTTTCGAGCAAGTCGAACAGGTGATCAAAGCCTACGGTCGAACGGCGATACGGGGTAAAATCTAAACGTGACATATCAAATCCTCTTCTGAGCAATTCAAAAAATGTTAGGAGCCTGCAATTGCAGCGCCCAAGGTGATTGTCGCAGCCCCCATTGCGGCGAGCCTCGACATATACCAAATAGGTGTCGCAAATTAGCTTTCAAGTCTCCCGCATTCGGGAGCAAATGGGACGAGATAATTACGATGCCCACAATCGACATCTACACCAAGTTCGCCTGCGGGTTCTGCGTTCGTGCCAAGCGTTTGCTGACGGAGAAGGGCGCCGAGTTTAACGAGTATGACATTACCTTGGGCGGCCCCAAGCGGGATGAAATGCTGGCACGCGCGCCTAATGCCATGACTGTGCCGCAGATTTTTATCGGCGATGTCCATGTCGGAGGATCGGATGATCTCGCCGCGCTGGAACGTGAGGGCAAGCTCGACGCATTGCTGGCGGGGTAGGGCGCAGACGTGCCGCTTATAGCTGTCTTGCAGATGACATCAGGCATTGACCCTGAAGTGAACTACTCCACGCTGGAGGCCGCTGCGATTGAAGCTGGCGAGGGTGGCGCGGAGATTCTCTTCACGCCGGAAATGTCTCTGCTGCTGGACAGGGATCGCAGCCGTGCCGGACCATGGATCGAATCGACTGAGCCTGAGCGTATCAGTGACCGGTTGGCAAGATTGTCGGCGGAAGCCGGGATTGATCTAGCGATCGGTTCAATGCCGGTAATGGGCGCGAATGGGCGCTGGGCCAACAGATCATTCTATATCGGTGGATCGCTGGGGCTGCGCACGACATACGACAAAATCCACATGTTTGATGTGCAGTTGTCGAACGGCGAAAGTTGGCGTGAAAGCGCGGCTTACGAGCCAGGCACGCAAGTGGTTACGGTTGATGATACGCCCCTGGGGCGGCTCGGTTTGACAATTTGTTATGACATGCGTTTCCCGGCGTTGTTCGAGCAGCTGGGGCAGCGCAAATGTGATGCGATTGCAGTGCCTGCTGCCTTCACCGTGCCAACCGGTCGCGATCACTGGCATGTCATGCTGCGCGCGCGCGCAATCGAAGCGAGCGCATTTGTGATCGCCGCGGCGCAAGTGGGCCAGCATGAAGACGGCCGGGAGACTTACGGGCATTCCCTGGTGGTCGATCCATGGGGTAAAGTTCTGCTCGATATGGGCGGAGAGGACTCTGGATTGGCATATTGCGATATCGATCTTTCGCGCATCGAAGAGGTTCGCTCTCAATTGCCAAGCCTTGCTAATCGTCGCCCAATCGCCAATTAGAGCGCACTATGATCGTTTACGACCTCATCTGTGACCAAAGCCATCGCTTCGAAGGCTGGTTCGGCTCTTCTGGCGACTATGTCGAGCAGTTGGAGCGAGGGCTCTTGTCTTGCCCGCACTGCGGGAGCGAAGCGGTGACGAAAGCACCGATGGCCCCGGCTGTGCCTGCAAAGGGCAACACAAAGAGCGACAGTCTTCGTGCAGCGTCGGACGGTCAGGACGTAAGCCAGCTTTCGAACAAGCCATTGCCGCCTGAAGTGCAGCAGGCTCTCACCAAACTTGCCGAGGCACAGGCGAAGGCACTGAAGCAGAGCACATGGGTGGGTGACAAGTTCGCTGAAACATCGCGCAAGATGCATTACGGCGAAGCGGATGAGAAACCGATCCACGGGCAGGCCAGCCTCGAAGAAGCCCAGGGCCTGATGGATGAAGGTATTGCGATTGCACCGCTGCCTTTCCCTGTGGCCCCACCTGAAGATCTGAATTGATTGGACGCTCTGCGGTGCTATTGGGGTCCGCTCAACTAGACCCTATTTATGAGCACGGCCCATGCTCGAGTCGAGATCACTGCCTGAGTGGATGACTACAATCGGGGCGACCGCACTCATAGCTTGGCTATGTGACACCGGCGGCGTTCGCCGCTGAACTCGATAAGCAATGACCTGTTTCGCTTCCGCTACGCACCCATTGCTTCAACCGCTCTCTAGGGGTTTAACGCCGAGTTTATAGATAGCGCTTCGTCATCAGATTTTGGCGCTGGTGGAGCCTCTTTTTGTGGGGCCACAGAAATGGTTGGGGTAAGAGCGACAACTTCTTGCGGAACTCCGACACTCGTATCAATCGAGGCCTCATCCTCAAAAGAAACAGCAGCTAAAACAGGGTCTCCGCTATCCTCGGGATCACTAGGAGTAGGTGTTGGCTCATCGCCAACAGGAGACGGCGGCAATGGATCCGCTGGTTTCACCTCCACCTTTACGATTTCACCGCCAGATTGTTGGCTGGATGTGCTCGACCCATCATCTGAACCTTCATCTCCTCCAACAGATGTGCCGCCGTCGGCACCAGTGTCAGCTTCACTATCAGATCCAGCACCATCGGACGTATCAGTAGAATCGGATCCATCGCTCCCCTCATCCGAACTTGATTCTTCAGATCCTTCGCCCGCATCATCGGACCCCTCATCGCTCTCTTCGGAACCCTCGTCTGAACTCTCGTCGCTATCCTCAGATCCCTCATCGCTCTCTTCGGAACCTTCTTCTGAACTCTCGTCGCTATCCTCTGAGCCTTGATCGCCCTCATCGGTACCGTCGTCGCTGTCATCAGAGTTCGACTCCCCAGCGTCATCGCCGCCTTCTTCTGATCCATCGCCACCCTCGTCAGACCCGCTATCACCTGACCCCTCGCTACCATCGCCAGAGCCGTCGCCACTGTCATCAGAACCGCCATCGCCAGATCCTTCACCGCCACCATCGGAGCCCGTATCTCCTGATCCATCTCCACTGCCGCCTGATCCCGAATCAGAGCCCGAAGACACCTCATTAACAATATTTTTTTGTACTGTTAGCGCGGTCTCATTCTCAACAGCCTGCACAAAAATATAGTTGGCTGCGGAAAGGCCTCCCCCAAAGATCGGGTAAAGCCCAACATCGGAATTTTCATCTGCTGGAGACGTGAAAACTAACGTTCCTGTAGTCGCATTTTCTAGGTTCTCGCCAGCAATAAAGCCTGTCACTGTACCCGAGAAAGTTGGATTTTGAGCGCCAACATATCTGGTGGCCTCATCAGCTCTGTATGTCAGAGTAGCGGGCAAAATAACTGCTGGGACAGTTATAGTATCTTGGAAACGATAACCAAACACTGGCGCACCGGATGTATCAGTAAAGTTGGCAGTGATCCCTGCAATCACAGCCTCCGTTGCATCGACCCCAGGTAGGTTCGCCGTGGCCGAGACGATATCAATGATGGCACTGTCCCCATTTACTAACCCAGAGAACAACAGGCTGACTAAATCAGGAGAAAAAGTCGTCGTTCCATCATAAATTCTACTTAGCTCTTCAGCAAGTTCTGCATTTAGCACCGGTGAAAGGCCATAGGCTAAGCCATTTCCTTCTGGTCTTTCAGGAAGTTCTGCTTCTCCCCTAGCACCGGCTAAACTTATGCCATAGTACCTAAAATCATGAACCAGAGATCCAACAATGTCTGGGTTATCTTCGCCGAATGGATCCGGATTTCCGCTCCATACCGTCCAGGCACCAGTCTCTAAAACATCCTCCCTTTCGGAAAGGTTTGTAAAACCCGAAACGCCAATAAGATCGATAATTTGGCGAGCGGATAAGAACGCATTCTCACCAAGTGTTAATCGCCGACCACTATCCGCAAAAATTTCGGCCAATCGGCTGTCTGCTCCTATTGTGCCGTTAAAATTAAGGTCTCCTTGAGCTCCGACCTCTAAAATACCCTCACCATCGTTTTCGGCATTTATTGGGCCTGTCATAGTGCCAGAACCATTAAATAATATCCGCGCGTAATCACCCACTGTTATATCTTGTGCAAGTTCTACGGGCTCTTCTGTTTCTATAAAAAGTTCAGCATTCCCAAAGAAAAGCGTGTTTAAGGGTAAATTGCTCAGATTAGAAATAGCTAAAGCGCCGTTTATTATTCTCAGATTATTTATGGCTGAATTTTCACCCGACAAACGTAACGAGCCGGGACCAGTCGAAGACAAAATATTCGTGGTAACATTACCGAATATTTGACCAGACGTTAGTATGTCTAAGGTTATCTCATCGACATCGACGTCGCCATCGACAAAAATATTCTCTCCCGCGAGAACGAGCATGGATTCTTCATTAGTCGGGTCAGACGAAATGCGGCCGCCAATAAAGATGTCCGAAACAGCACGAATATCGCCCTCGCTAAGCAGTAAAACGTCACCCCTCAATTCAATAAAGTTAGCGCTTAAAGCACTATCGAGATGAATCGTTCCTTGATTTTCCTCGGACCCAAAAGTCGTGATGATGCTGAGATCCCCAGTAAAATCAGCATCAAAAATGTCACTACCACTTATAAATATATCGCCCCCGCTCGTACCAAGGCCAATAAAAGTCTCCGCAAGAATGCGCGCATCTTCACTCAAGATTAGATCACCGCCGTCGGAAACAGCTGTGAACTCTGCATGTGACTGCCCTGTCCCAACAAGACCGTCGACCACAAGATCATTCAATGCAAAGACCTGTAATACGCCGGATCCAGCATCCAGAGCGCTGGTCACAGCCGAGAACGAGCCAGGGCCCCTGAACAGAATTTGAGCTCTATCTTCTACAGTAATCTGTTGGGAAAGAGAAACAGGCGTTTCATCTAACTCCGTGTCAAGAAAACCGTCCACAAAGGGACGAATGTCGATATCAAGAAAGCCGTTGCCAAAGAAAATTGAATCGACCGGTAAATTGCTAACGTCGGAAATAGCTAAAGCACCGTTTATAATTCTTAGATGATTTATAGCTGAATTCGTACCCGATAGTCGGAGAAAGCCTTGGCCCAACTTGGATAAGGTCTCTGCCGTCAGGTCTCCAAGAAACCAAGCATCCCCAGCATTCAAAGTGTCAACAGTAACGTCATTAAAAGTAATGCTACCACTTACTCGCAAGTCACCGGGAGAACTAAGGACGAGCGTTGTAGGTTCGCCTTCCTCTTCCGAAGAAATATCTCCATTAATAATCAGGTTGCTCAGAGAAGTGACTTGTCCGGACCCAGAGAATAAAAGGTCGCCAGATACAAAAATTGAGCCCGCACTAAGAGATTCGACAAGGTTAATGGTACCTCCAGTACCATCACCATCTTGATCAGCCTCCAAGTTTAATTGTCCAGTATAGTCACTGGCCAAAATATCGTCGCTTCCAAGTGAGATATTTCCATGGGCAAAAAGACCAACAAATTCTTCAGCTCGCAATCGAGCACTGTCGGCGAAACTCAGGTCTCCTTCTGAATAGAAAGTGGCAGCATGGAGGGACTGTTCTAGTCCGATTTGCCCAGTAATTGTCAGATCACCAAGTGCACTAACGTTGAAACTACCGACACCCTCCTCAACCGAATTAACTGGTCCTGAAACGATGCCTGATCCTCTAAAGAGGATATCACCAGACTCTTCTACCGTAATCTGTTGCGTGAGAGTTATTGGGCCAAAATCAGTTTCAGAAACGGACTGAGATTCTGAAAAATCTACCGTTTCTGGTTCATGAATGTCGATATCAAGAAGGCCGTCGCCAAAGAAGATCGAGTTCAATGGTAAATTGCTGATATCAGCAATTGCCAGAACACCATTGATGATTCTCAGGTTATTTATGGAAGAATTTGGTCCTTGTATGCGCGCAGAACCAGACCCAAGCTTAGTTAAAGTTGTCGCTGTGATATCACCGCTGACTAATATATCTCCAATGCCAGGCGTCTCTAAATTGAGCTGATCAAAAACAATCGAGCCGTTAACCGATAGGGATAGGCCAGCCGACCTAAGCGTAAGTTCAACGCCCTCTTCTTCCGAAATCGTCGATATGCTGCCATTAATATTGGAATTGTTAAGAACACTTATCTCGCCGGAACCATCAAAAACTAAATTACCTGAAACCTCGAGAGCACCCGCGCTGAGAGAGCTAACGAGGTTAATGGTACCTCCAGTACCATCACTATCTCGATCGGCTGAAATTCCTAACTCGCCGCCGAATTGCGATCCAATCACTTCATCGCTGTCGATAAAGATATCTCCATCGGCAAAGAAACCAATAGATTCGTCAGAAACTAGCCTTGCAGTCTCAGTAAGTTTTAGATCTCCTTCAGAAGAAAAATCGATGATCTCAAGGGTCCGATTAGTGCCAATAGATCCACTAATTGTGAGATCACTAATGGAAGCAATGCGTAAATTCCCAGTGTTTTCCGAAAGGGCGTCTACCGAGCCTGAAAAGGCACCAGAAGCTCCAAAAATTATTTCTCCGAATTCGTCAACCGTGACTAGTTGGTCCAATTCTAAGAGACTTGTGTTGGCAATATTGAGTGTCCCATTACCGAAATAGATGGTCTCGCTTGGAAGACCACTTATTTCCGAAAGATTTAGTCTACCACTTAAAATCCTGAGATTCTCGAGGGTTGAATTGGAGCCGCCCAAATTGACGAGGCCTGTGCTCGTCAAAGTCCCGGCAGTGACATTGCCTAACGTGGCTTCCCCACCCACATTCAGGATGATCTCTTCTGCCTCAGTTTCACCAATTTGAATAACACTACCAGTAACTTCAAGCAGGCCTGCAGTTATTAGCCCTTGAGCGAATACAGATCCAATTTGGCCGCCGTCACTAGCCCCGGCGATTAGCCTCAACTGCCCTAGAAAGTTCGAGAAAACCGCAGAACTGTCTATCGAGACGTTATTATCTGCGCTGAAAATTATCTCTTGGGCCGAGCTATTGGCACCAAAACTTAATGTGAGGGGCCCACTGACAGAAATATTTCCAATACTGTCGTTGCTACGATTTGCCTCTGTGAAGTTTCTTGCATTTATGGTTAGGTTCGCGCCGCTTCCCAAAATATTCTGAAGCGTAGCTGCGCTAATTTGTGAAACTGGATCAAAGCCTTGGCTAAAAATATATGCTGTTTGAGAGATATCAGATATGATGTTTGTCGTGCAACAATTATCAAAATCGACTTCTCGGTATGTTAGCTGAGCTATTTGACTAGCGTCAGCGCCAGTCAAACCAATAGAGACGTTGTGTTGAACAATGCTAACATCACCGTAATTTAAATAGATGTCCCCATTCTCTCGTAGTCGAATTTCAAACGTATTAAGCTGACCGTTTATATATTCTGAGACCGCTTTCCACTGCAGAATAAATTCTCTGGTGCCGTCAGGATTAGTTATAGTCGTATAAAGGACATCGCCACCTTCATAGTTAGGAATAAGGTCTGTCCAAAGTCCAAAAATAGAGAGAAGCGGAGCATTACCATCGTCCAATGGCTGTCCGTTGCAACATCTGCTATTACTTCCTAAATCACCAAAAGACAGGAATCCGTTAGATGAAACCTCTACACTATCGTATGTTTCTCCAAAAAATTCAAAGGCAAACCCAAGAGAAATTCTGCCGGAAACTTGATCATCACCCAAATTAAGGGATGTCATCAATGCAGGGTCATATAGCGGTGTTGTCTCGGCAGACTGCCACTCAAAATCTGAAAAGGATAGATTTGATGAAGAAGCTGAAAGTTGATCAACTAAGTCAATAGACGCAGCAGTAAGCACAACTGTACCAGCTGTAGCGCCGCTAACAGATAATTCTGACCCCTCAATCTCCAAATAGAACCCTGAAAGGTCAATGATGCCGCCTACGCTATCAGTTCCAACCCCATTAGCCCGGATTTCGCCAGCAACAAACGTTGCTAATTCTTCTTCTCCCGGAGCCTCAATGGTAACTGTACCACCGGACCCTGAAACGGTAGCGCTTGCAGAAATTACGCTTCCATCAACTATCGCTATATCTGCCAGTGCACCGTTAGCCAGTTGAATACGGGTCTCTTCGACAAGAAAGGCTTCAGATTCCGAGATGGATACGAAGCTATTTCCCTCGATCGTTGTTGAAGAATTAGAGCCTTGAGTGGCCGTCGAAAAAATAGATATTGAACCCCCGCCAGCCCCGCCGTCAGCTATTACCTCAGCTGTATCAGCCAAAGTGATTAACGTGCCGCTTGCTTCGATCGAACCACCAACTTCATCGGCTTCAAGACCCGCGACAGTCACAGTACCCGTTATGGTAACGTCACCATGGTCCCCAGCATCCAAGATAATTGTGCCATTACGCTCTTCAACCGAGTTGGCCTGCAAAAGTCCCTCGGCATTTATGACACTATGAATGGCGTCTAACGCTGAGGCCATACTAAGGGCTATCAGACCTCCATCAGCTGTGATGGTTCCCGTATTTTTAATTCCTTGAAATGATGCCGCTAGAGTGGACTCATTGCTCACAGCATAAGAAATCAGGTTACCTTCATCAAAAGAGATACTCAGATCATTACCAGAGGCCAGTAAGACCGCTCCCAATGTCGCGCTAATCTGCCCCTCGTTTGTGATGGAGGCGCCGTGCAGGATTGTGTAACCCAATTCAGTGGCAATGCTACCAGCGTTTTCAACCGATGCAGACGAAACGCCTCCAATGCTGAATTGGTCTCCTCCTGCCATAAAGTCCGTCGATGAAATACTGCCAGTAGACGCGAGAAAACCAGAGGCAGTTACCTGACCAGTTGGAGATATGAAGATGCCGTTAGGGTTAAGTATCCAAACTCTGCCATTGGCCTCAATAGTTCCATCAATAATCGTTTGAGTAGTACCGGTGACCCTGTTTAAAGCTATCGACAATGCATCGGGCTGAACAAACTGTAGGGTCTCGTTTTCTCCCACACTAAGGTCTACCCAGTCTAGAAAAACCCGGTCAGTTGTCTGAGTAATGGTACGGACCGTACCCGCTTCATTAACGCTGTAAGTAGCATCTCCAGCTACGACCGTCGGGGAGGAAGAGGTGTTTAGCGTATCCGCAGCCGCAACGGAACTTATACTCGCCGAGGCCAATAATATTAAGCGTAGTCGTTTCATGACCAATTACTCATATAGGATCGCGTGTATACTGTTGTACTCATTAAAGCACCTGCACAAGACTGAGATTTAGGCGAGCGGGGCGCCTCTTAATTCCAGCAAGTTCCCGCCCGTCTGAGGCAAATTGCAAGTCGAGCAGGGCTCGCTCAGCTACAACAGCTCTCAAACCAAACCCATAGGAAAGAAGGCTCTGTTTTTCAGCTTGCACTCCTTCTCCCGCAAGTAATTTAGTCTTCGCCCAGTCTCCAAAACTGTATGCCTGGAGCTTTGCGATTACCCCTGCCTCATATACATCGGGAAAATCGAGCCTTAGCTCACCTAAAAGCCCAAAGCCTCTGTCGCCTGTCAGAGACGATGGCGCATAGCCCCGTCCAAGTTGAGGTCCGCCAAAAGCTAATTGCTCTCCTGCCAACAAACGGTCGTCACTCCATTGACCCGAAGCGCGAAACAAAAATGACATGCTCCGAGAGGGAGGAAAAAGATGGTCAAATTGCCAATCAAATTTCAGAAACTTAGACTCAAAATCAACAACGGATGGCGTTGGATTGGACTGATCCAGAGCTCCGAACGCTGGAATTCCTCCGGTCGCCACGAATTGCAAGGCTGTTTGTCCTAAATCTGACTGATGCTGGCCGCGTAAACCTATTTGTCCGCTGACGATTTTATCACGTGTGATGACCGTATCTAGCGCCTCTACGCGGGTAGAAGCGAATGTTACTGCAGTTTCTAGGTAAATCGCAGTTGAACGGTTTCTGAGTAATGGCGACCTCAATCGCGCCTCGACAGAGTAGGATGAACTGGCGACCTCAAGTTCGGCAGCCTCCCCTCCTGGACGAGCGCGTGCCGCCAGCCCGCCGAGGTAAAGAATGTTACCATCAGGTCCGACAGGAAAGGCATAACGGCCACTTACGGCCAAGAGTTCTTCCAAAGTGTGGCCAGCAGAACTGAGCGACAAATCTAGTGCTGCCGGGTGTCCGAAAGGCGAATTAACCGTATACCCAACAGAATATATGACCGGCCCAATTGCATCAGATCCAGTATTGCTGACACTGAAAAATCCCTGGTTTGAAGGCCTTGATGTTGTGATGGCCATTTCGGCTGCGCCAGACTCGCTTCCTGGCCTTAAAAGTGTTTTTACCGACACACCAGGCGTGTCATTCAAAATGAGTAGTTTGCCATCAAGCTCGCGAATATTGAGAGGCTTCGCACCAACCATTTCAGAAAGAGCCGCTTTTGCAAGATTCCCGCCCAAAGCAGCGCTATCATCAACTGCGATATTGTCTAGAAAACCCTCAACAACCTCGACCGTTACAATTCCGTCCTCGATTGTTTGGGGGGGCAGAATGACTCTCGTTAAGAGAAATCCCTCGTTCGCGTAGAGTTCCTGCAGCTGGTTCGCGTATTCTCTCAACTCTTCTAATCTGACTCGTCGACCTTCTATCGACGAAAATATTTCATTAATTTGGTCTGCAGAGAAATATGTAGCACCATTAACCCGCACTTTTGAGACTAGAAAATCCAGACTTGAAACATCTTTTGGGACGACAGACTCCTCAGGATTCCGTATCGTAACGTCGTAGTCTTCCTGAGTTGGTAAATCTGGGGGAGGCAAGCGTAACCTAGAAATATCTGCGCTAGGCGGGATGACAACCGATTGCCCAAAGGCTGGAACGCCAATCATAAGGCTAAAGGGTGCAGCCATTAAAAAAGACGATCTAGAAATTTTCTCAAAGTTAATCATTTACTACCCATCTTAATCCGGGCCGAAATATCCCCGCTCTGCAACCTGTTACTATGATAAATGATCAAGGGATCCGTAGGATATTTTCCCTGAAGATCAGAAAACCTTTGAGGAGCTGAGCTATCTCGTTGCTCCAATAAAGAAAATGCTGCCTGATATTCCGCTTCAGCCTCTTCGTTGTGCGTTGATGGAAGAGGAGTATATAAAGTTGTATATTCAGATTTTCCTTTGAGAGCAAAATGACCGATGGTTCTGAATGCTTGATCTTTTGCTTGATCGACCACCGACTGAGTACAGCATATCCTAGTGCCGAAGTATTTGTTGATCCCTTCAGTTCTCGCAGCTGTGTTTACGGTATCGCCAAGAGCCGTGAAATCCATCCTCTGTGAAGAACCGAAGTTACCAACCACTGCTGGGCCGGCATGAAGACCGATCCTAGTTACGCCAAGAGGGATACCTTTATTATTACACTCCTCACGATACTTTTCTGCGTAAGAATCCAACTCAAGTGCAGCCTGAACCGCAGCTGCAGCATGGTCAGGTTGCTCAATGGGTGCATTGAAGATCGCCATAATGGCATCTCCAATAAACTTATCGATTGTACCCCCATGCCGTAGAATAATTTCGCAGGCCCCATCTAGATATTGATTAAGAACATCTGACAAATCCTCGGGCGAAAGAAGTTCAGACATCGTCGTGAAATCCGCAACATCGGTAAACAAGAAAGTGGTATCTCGTTTTTCTCCGCTTATTGCGGCTGCACTGGGATCTTCCGCAATTCGATCAACCACGGCCGGTGATACATAACGCGAAAATGTTGACTGAATGTATTGGCGCTGCATTCTTTCGGCGCGTCCAATTACGATATCCATCATCCACACAGATAAAAGAAGAGCAAGAGACGGAGGCAAAATAGGCCACATGCCAATCCCGTAGCCATAGCCAATAATGCAAAGCACCCAATAGCCGGCCAGTACCGCAATTGATAAAGATAAATTGAAGACCAGACCTTTGCGAAGTTGGCTAATCAGCACACCTAGAGCCGTGAATGCAATAACAACAAGCAGTGTAAACCCTATTGAGGACTTCGGCTCAGGCGTGCCTGACAGCAAGCTGTCAATAGCATGGGCTTGTATAAGTACACCGGGCATAAACCCGCGATCTCCATCGTCTATAATCGAGAGTGGCGTTGAATGACGGTCGGTGATGGATAGAATAGCCCCTATGAGAACTATTTTTTCTTCGAATAGTTCGTCGGGCAAGTAGGTGACGTAGTTGGCTGATATTACCGGAAAAGGCTCTTGGCCTTCTGCTGATACTGGACGCCATGAAATCTCACGAGGTGTTTCGAGCAAAGGGACCCCTTGCGAGTTTGCAATTTTAGCGGCGAAGCTTGGCGGATAATCATCGTTATAAATAAGTTCTCCATCGGAAAAAATTCCACCCGTGCTAATTCGACGAACAAGAGAGTCAAAAGGATCAGATAAGAGCCTGCTTTCCACTCTTTTGTCAGCCGGAATGAAGGCCCTCATGTAATTAAGCTGATCTTCAGTTACGAACGCGGGATCTGCTGTATAACTAAAATATAAAGGTGTCTCAGACCGGCGAATTACCTCAAAAAGTTGAATATCTTTAGATTCCTCGCTGGCTTGATCGATAAGGACATCCACTACAATCGCCGAGGCCCCTGCGGAATCTATGCGCTCGATCAAATCGGCGATGAATGCTCTATCAATGGGTGAACGGTAAGAAAATTGAGCTAACGTATCCTCATCAAGTGCCACCACAATAATGTCATCGGATGGCTCTTTCGGCACTTCCATCGCCGCAACCCGAATATCGGCAAGTTTCTTCTCAAGATTATCCAGTGGTGCAAGGGTTTGTACTGCAACAAAAGCAATGATTGCTGACAGAAGGGCAACAAGGGTAATCCAAAGAGCCGACCGCGTAGGTTTATTTAATACAATCGAAGACCAACTTGCGGGAAGCCTCATTTATTCCTCTACTCCACCGTCTCATTGGATAAGGATGCCAGCAGTGCGTCGACCTGTTGAATACACCCTTTCTCTATCATCCAAGCAGCAAGAAACGTTGGTTCGTCCAGCAGTGGAGGAACTAGATGCACACGAATACTATATTCCAAATCCCTGTCCTCAATCAGGAAGGCCTTGGTCAACTCTATGTCGCTTACCTTAGTGATGGCGACAGTATCTTGCCCGGGTTTAAATTGAAACGCAGCCTCCCAAGATCGGTCAAGTGGAGACACAACAAAACTTTGTTCTGAAACATCAGATGGCCGCCACCAACCAATTGGGGCCCCTTCTACGAGACACCGTTCCCCTGGTCGAGTTATATCAATCAGCCAAGGTGATGGTATAGGATCTGCATCTGAACCAGACCGAACAGCTCCAACACGATTTGCACGGTCATTGCGGGTGGCAATTAAAGCTGAAAGGGCGCGGCTAGCATTTTGACCGGCGGCTGCCTGAAGTCTTACCGGGCCATTATGAGGACCCCTAAGCCTAATTACACCGCCGTCGGTCCCCACAACCACTAGCTTACCTCCTGGTGGTAGTGAGACTTGACGGTCTGCGCTGATCCGGCTTCCAACACTTATATCTACGCCTCTGACCTCAACAACAATTAGGCTCTGAGCATATGTCGGTACCGTTAACCCGATTACCAAAATGAAACTGATGAGCGCGCGGATCACAATCTTGACCCCGAGCTAAAGACAGTCTCGGCACCACTTCCCACGAAAGAAAATGCTCCCCAGAAGAAGGGGTGTGCCGTCTCTTCATTGGAAATTGCCTCAACCTGAGCGCGCTGAAGTGCCTGATCGGTCGATAGACCCCTTTCGTCGCCTATATTTCCGAAAAGATTTTTCATTAAGGTAGCAGTGGCTACAGAGGGAACTTGCCAATGGGTAACAAGCATACTGCGCGCGCCTGCTATAAAGAAACTTTCAGCCAGACCAGAAAGCGATTCCCCTTTTTGGACAGCCGCGTCACTGCTGGTTGCAGTATTGCAAGCCGATAACACCACTAAATTCGCTGAAATCCTGAGGGCGGCAATTTCACTGGCATCAAGAAAACCATCTTCTGTTCTTGAAAGTGCCATCTCTCCTGGACGAGCTAGCGCTATGCCTGGCTCGCGTTGACAAGCCACCTCTCCTGGCATCACTGCGTGAGTTGCGACGTAGATAATATTATACTGGTTCAGAGCGTCAGTGCGAAAGACTTCTTCTTTAGCTGCTCGGTCAGAAAACACATCAGCATCTTCAATCCCTAAAGAAGCAATAACTGAGTTCACTTCGTCGATTGTGTCGGGTAGTTCTTCGAGGCTATCAAACCGGCTTAGTATCGCAAGGCCTTCGGGATTACAAATTGGATCCTCTGACGTGGGTAGCGTTTGAATGTCAGATACAAACTTTGGATTAGCTACACCCAAAAACGATCTTGGGGGAGCCCTCACAGTTCTTGTGGATCTTAAATTTATAAAACTAACTAACGACGGAGCATGTGTAACCGACATTTGATTAACTAGCCAGCTCGCCTCTGTGTAATCTGCGCTCAGGGGTAAGCGGGTTACTAAAGTGCCAAACGGTAGATCGCTCAATGGGCCATTGGGTATCACAATTAAACGCCCCAACTTGTTAAACTCATCGGCAACAGCCCCAAAAAGCGTCTGATAAAGGAAATGAGATTCATCAAGATTAAATTCGTTTACTGATCCGCCCTCTATTTCGAGACCCTGACGCAATTCGCGAACCATTTGATCAAGCTTGTCATTACCAGCTTCTATCGGCGCAATGTGCACTCTATCTCGCGTAATAAGCTGCAGGAAGGATGAATCTTGCCCTATCAGAAAGCTAGCAAGCGCTTCATCAGGTGCTAATGCACCCCGAACAACATTTAGGTCGGGCAACTCACTACCGTCAAAGCGTTGGTAATCAGGATATTCCTGATTTAGGATATCGCGAATCCCGGACACCTTATCAGACTGTATCTGCAACTGAGAGAGTAAAAACTCTATCAGGCCATCATCACGGTCTCCGGTAACTTTAGCTCGCTCTACACCTAATTTTCCATTAATTTCTGCTTGCAATAATAAGCTCTGCTTAAGGTTATCAATCAGGTCAGAAAGGACTGGATCGTCATCGACAAACTGCATAGACGCAAGATTAATCACATCGTCTCGCCCTGGAACAAAGGCAATTTGGAAGGCATCATAAAGCTCAGTCATTAAACCAAGCCTATCTTCCTCGCTTTCCAAGAACTGCTCTTCATCAAGAACAGCAGAAGCAAAAGGGACTAGATCATCTACCCGAAGTGCTACTGAACCGGGCGGCATATTTTTTGCAATTTCTACAGCTCTACGAAAGGCTATGATCGAGTTAACGTTCATTGCTTCGCGCTGATATGCGCGCCCCTGAGCAAGGAGCAAACGAACCATTCCCGGCCCGTCCCCTTGGACCGATCGTCTAATATCAATCGCTTTCTTAAAAAAAGTATCCGCAGCTGATAAGCGTCCTAAAGCAGATGATGCTTCACCCAAAATAGCAAGTATCTCTGATCGCCATATGGGGGGTTTTTGAGCTGCTGAATTGAACTCAAAAAGAGCTTCGCCTGCCTTGGCATAAGCAGTTACAGGATCGTCCATTCGCAAAAGAATGGCAGCTTCACGAGCTAACGAAAGTGCAAGCTCAGGCTGAACGCCAACCCGTGCCTCTTCCTCCGTTTGGAAAAGCGACAACAAGGCTTGCTGATCATCACTACCAATAATTTCTCTCCACCGGGAACTGGCATCTTGCGCAAAACGGTTGGCGACCGAATAATCGCCTTGAAGCATAGCAATGGTCGCTTGGTAACCGGCAAATCTGGCTCTATCAGTAGGGCGAGGCGATCTATCAATAATTGGTCCAGCTCGACGGACGATCGCGTCAGCACCTTCGAAATCTTCCTGATATGCGAGCACCATTGCAAGATCCAAAAGCAAGGCCGCTGTCGTAAAATCTGAATCACCGAACAACCTAGATTGAACCGCTAATGCGGCCTCAAGGCGATCTTGGGCCGCAGAAAAATCAAGTTTTTCACTGGCTTCACGTGCAGCATTCCAGTCAGTCTCAATAGAGATAAGTTCAGATGTGCTTTCTTTACTATCTGCCTCCGGCGTTGAGCCCTCTGATTTAATCTCCGCTGGAGATGGTCGGGCGCCAGAGACTAACGGATCGGCTGCCGCAGGTGCGGCAGCCAAAAGTAAAATAAGGCTCAAAAACATGTTGCTAAATGTCTGCAGCAAGTGGTCCACGACAGATACGATAGATACAATTGCCCCCTCTGACGAGTCTAATCTGAACATTTATGCAGATGACAGGTGTTGGATAATCGGCGATACCATTGTGGCTGGGAATTTAAATTAGTCCCTTATTGGACGCCAAAATGAGAGTAGCGACTGATCACGTGATTTTTAGCCACTGAATAGCCCTTAGATTTGTGGACGCCATCGGTGCTCATAATCTGCTGCCTTTCGAACTCTACGGGTGACAGCATCCCGTTCCTTACATGCTTGCGTATCGGGTTGTAGAACATCTCGATGTAATCGAACACATCCTGCCTGGCCTCGTCGCGTGAGCGATCATGAGAGGCAGCTTCAGGTTAGGTGCGATCGTTCTCTAAAAATGGAATATCGAAAACGATGATCTGCGCATCAGCAGATCGGAGCCTCTGCGCCAGCGTGGCGATATCCCTTCGTCATATATGTTGAGAAAAACGACAAGTGGATCAGCCAGTAATCCGCGCGGCGCAAGCGAAGGCAATGACCTCTTCAATTGGCGAGAATGGTTCGCTCTTTGTGATTTGCAATCAATGAATTGCAATTAAACAGCCATATGTGTTAGCCGGTCTGCAGGGGTGGGAATGACGAGTCGGTTGAGAACATTATTGGCCCGAGTGGCGCCGTTTGCCGTTGTCCTTACGTTCGCCTTCGCACTTCCGGCTTCGTATGCGCAGAATAGTGCGACCTATGAAGGGGTTGCGACTTGTGCGGGTTCGACTTGCCACGGCCGGGCTGTAGGCAATGGCGCCGTTGTCCGGCAAGATGAGATTGCGACCTGGCAAGATCCTTCATCACCCAGCGGGGCGCATAGCCGGGCCTATGCATCGCTTGCGAGCCGGCGAGGTCAGCAGATCGCGGACAGTCTGGGATTGGGAGCCGCAACCTCTGCTCCCGATTGCTTGGGTTGCCATTCGACCTTTGCGCCGACTAGCCAACGCGGTGACCGCTTTCTCCTGGCAGATGGTGTAGGCTGCGAAAGCTGCCATGGCGCGTCGCAAGAGTGGCTTCCGCTCCACTATGCTCGCTCGGCTACCCATGCCTCCAACGTCGCTTTGGGGCTAGTGCCTTTGGAACGCCCGCAAGTGCGCGCAAACGTCTGTCTGGATTGCCATTACGGATCCGAAAGGACCGGTCAATTTGTAACACATTCGATGATGGCGGCAGGACATCCGCGTATTTCGTTCGAGCTCGATCTCTTCAGTGCGCTTCAGCAGCACCACGATTTAGATAGTGACTATGTTGATCGCAAGGGGGCGTCTGATAGCGTGCGGATGTGGGCGGTCGGCCAGGCCGAGGCGGTGCGTCGCGCAACCAACCTTTTCGCGAAGCCAGCCTTGGCGCAGCGCGGGATGTTTCCCGAATTCTACTTCTACGATTGCCATTCGTGCCATCGCTCGATCCACGATGGGCCGCAGCGAAAGCTAACCTTTGAAAGCAATCCGGGGCGCCCGATACCGTTCGGCAACCCACCATTCAATGATGAGAACATCATCACGTTGTCCGCTGTTGCACGGGTGCTTGCGCCAGACGAGGCGGATCACTTCCTTGCGGCGAGCAGGGCCTTTCATCGAGCGATGGGCGAGGATCATAGCAAAGCGCTTGAAGCGGCCGTGATACTGCGCGGCCACGCATTCAACCTATCCAATGTGCTTGCGTCGCGCGAATACGCCGGATCGGACGCGTTCTCCGTGGTCGCTGCGATATCCAATCGCGCGACGTCTTCGCGTTTCACGGACTATGCGGGCTCGGTTCAGGCGGTGATGGCGGTCGATACCTTGCTCAACGCCATGGTGCGCGATGGCCGGGTGACTGTCGGTGCGGCGGCTGGCATTCGCGCGAATATCAATCGCGCTTACGCGGCTGTGGCGGAGCCCAATAGCTACCGGCCGCAATCTTTCCGATCCGCGCTTGGCGAAGCGGCTCGCGCGATAGGCACGCTGCGGTAATGCGGGCGAAGGCAACCAGTTCATCTCTGGCAGTGCTAGCGCTGGTGCTGACATCTTGCGGTGATGGAGGCGGTTCTTCGAGCGGCGGCTCGAGTGTTACTGCCACGCCAACCACGGCACCGTCACCGGCAGGCGCGCTCTACTCTGTGCCAGCACAAGAAGCGCTCAGCGCTGCCGAAGTAGGAACTGTGATTGCGCGGGCCGCGGCGCAGGCGATTGCGCAGGGAGATGCGGCAACCATCGCGGTGGTCGACCGGGTCGGCAATGTACTCGGCGTATTCGCCATGCCAGGTGCGAGCGCTACCTCTGACATTCCCGATGCGCCGAATGGCAGCAATGTGGATGCGCAAGGACTTACTGTGCCAGCGGCTGCTGCGGCTATCGCCAAGGCGATCACCGGCGCCTACCTTTCCAGCAACGGCAATGCTTTCTCCACCCGAACAGCCAGCATGATCGTGCAAGAACACTTCCCGCCTGCACCAAGCACGGCAGGATTGGAAAGCGGGCCACTGTTCGGAGTGCAGTTCAGTCAGCTGCCTTGTTCAGACCTGTCTGCACGCGCAAGCGACGGCTTAATCGGGCCAAAGCGCTCGCCGCTGGGCCTGGCAGCGGATCCCGGCGGCTTCCCGCTCTACAAGAACGGTGTGGTTGTGGGCGGGGTCGGCGTGATCTCAGACGGCGTATACAGCTTCGATCCTAATGTGCTTGATACCGACATAGATGCTGACGAAGCGATCGCACTGGCAGGCACAATTGGGTTTGAAGCGCCGACAAGTATCCACGCAAACCGAATTTTCGTCGACGGGACATCGCTTCGCTATTCGGACGCAGCCTACTCTTCCTTGGCTGACGTGTCTGGTGCAAGCTTCACAGGCACTCCAGGCGCGTTGCTTGCGGTTACCGGCTATTACGATGGTGTGGCGTTACTGGCCGGATCTGCTTATGGTACAGAAACCTCAGGCATTCGCGCGGCTGGTGTGACTGAATTCGGCAATCAGGATGCCTTTGTTCTGAGCGATGGTGCCGGCACCAATCGTTTTCCCATACGTGCGGGAACAGACGGCGCGGACATTGCCTCACCGATCAGCGCCAATGAAGCGCGTGTAATTCTGGAAGAAGCCTTCGCGATCATGAGCCGCGCGCGTGCGCAGATCCGTCAACCGCTTAATAGTAGGGCACAAGTGACGATTTCGCTGGTCGATACACGCGGCGAAGTGTTGGGTATTGTGCGTTCACCCGATGCGGCGATTTTCGGGATCGACGTCAGTTTGCAGAAGGCACGCACAGCCAATTTCATATCTGCGCCTTTTGCAGCCAATGAACTTCAAGCGGCTACGGGTGAAGTGCCAGCTTTCGTCACCGTCTTGCGCACATTTCTCAATGATCCGAGCGCCTTGACCGGACAATTCGCGTTTGCAGACCGCTCGGGTGGAAACCTCTCGAGGCCCTATTTTCCTGACGGCGAAGTGGGGCAGATCAGTGGCCCGCTGTCGCGCCCGATCGAACAATTCAATCCCTTCTCCACAGGCCTGCAATCGGCGCTTGTGGTCGGCAATCTGGCGCAGCATCTGGCTTTCGTTACCGGTGCAGCACCTAACGATACACCTCGATTTTGCACGTCTTTGCCGCAGGTTAGGCCCGATCATACGAGGATAGCCAACGGTATCCAGATATTCCCTGGTTCAGTGCCGATATATCGGGGCGGCGTGTTGGTGGGCGGGATCGGCGTGTCGGGCGATGGGATTGATCAGGACGATATGATCAGTTTCTTGGGGCTTCACAATGCTGGCCAAAGTGTTGGCGGGATTGGCAATGCCGGCCACGATATTCGCGCTGACCGCATTCTGGTTTCAGTTGGCGGTCGTCAGGTTCGGTTGCGTTATGTCAATTGCCCCTTCGCGCCGTTTCTGGACAGCGATGAAAACAATGTCTGCGAGGGGCTTTAGGCGTGTCGCTGTTGCTTGTTCCTCTCGCTTTCGCGTTGCAACCGCCATCGGTAACGCCGGAAGAGCAGCCAGCCGAACCTCATCCGCCGTGGGAGGCCGAACCACCACCGGTTGATCCTGAAGTGATTGAAGGGCGCAGGCGGCCAGACTACACAGACCCGCTGCCTGACCCTGTGACACAGGATAATCCCGGGGCCGTCCGCGCACCGCCACCGCAAGCTTTCCCGACCGATGAGGTCCCGATCCCTGACCGCTGGCGTTTGATCGAAACACTGGGGCTTGTGAAGGAACGCTTCTGGGACCCCTACAACCAGAACACATACAAGGGTGATCGCCCGATCAATCCGGACAAGGTTCCTTGGTTGCCGATTACCGGGAATGACTGGTTCCTCGTGCTGAACGGCATCAGCGACACTGTGCTGGAACCGCGCAGCTTCCCGATCCCCGTCGGCGTGCAAACGACAGAAGACACGGACCGTATCGATGTATTCGGAGACGATTTCTCGACGGTTTTCTCGCAAACCTTCATCGTCGGTGCAGCGCTGCTCAAAGGCAGCACGGCATACAAACCCCCAGATGTCGAATACCGCGTGACGCTGGCGTTCAACATGAACTACGTCGATGTGCCGGAACGCCGCGTATTGTTTGTCGAGCCATCGAAGCCCAGCCATCGCTTCGACCATTTCCTTGGCGTGCAGGAAGCTTTCTTCGACTATCACTTCCGCAACACTTCAGACCGCTATGACTTCGACTCTGCGCGCATCGGCATTCAACCGTTCCAGTCGGATTTTCGCGGCTTCCTGTTCAACGATCAGCAGCTGGGTCTGCGCTTCTTCGGCACACGCGATAACAATCGCTTTCAATACAATCTTGGCGCGTTCTGGCGGTTGGAAAAAGACACCAATAGCGGGCTGAACTCAGTGGTTCAGCGCCCACGCGATGACTTCGTCTTCGTCGCCAATGCCTATCGTCAGGACTTCCTGATCCCCGCGCTAACCAGCCAAATTACGCTGGTTTACAATCGCAATCGCGAAGCCGACGAAATCGAGATTGATGACAACGGTTTCCCCGCACGACCGGCTTTGCTAGGCGACTTGCGTGGGCGCGATTATGACGTGTTTTACTTGGGCTATAACGCCGATGGCCGCATCGGGCGGATCAATGTGACCGCAAGCGCCTATGGAGCACTCGGCGAAGATCGAAACAGCTTCTTCACCAGCGAGCCTGCCGACATCCGCGCATTCTTTGCTGCTGCCGAGCTTAGCTATGACAAAGACTGGATGCGCTTCCGCTTATCTGGTGCCTATGCCAGCGGAGATGATGATCCCTTTGACAATACTGAAGGCGGCTTCGACGCGATCTTCGAGAATCCGGTTTTTGCAGGGGCCGATACGAGTTACTGGATCCGGCAGACAATCCCTTTCGCTGGCGGTGGCCGCGCGGTTTCCGTCAATGGCCGCAACGGCCTGTTGAATTCGCTGCGTTCGTCCAAAGAACAAGGCCAATCGAATTTCAACAATCCCGGATTGGTGCTGGTCGGCGCAGGTGCGGATTTCGATCTCACTCCTGAGTTTCGAATTTTTGCCAATGCCAATCATCTATGGTTCGAAAACACCGCTACGCTTGAAGCGCTGCGCAATGAAGGCTCGATCCCCAAGAATATCGGCTGGGACCTGTCGACCGCAGCGATCTGGCGGCCCAAAGCCACGCAGAACATCGTGTTCCGACTATCCGCCGCAGCATTGCTTGCCGAAGATGGCTTTCGCGATCTGTTCGACAGCTTGGACGGCGGCGGCGCCTATTATTCAATCCTTGCCAATGCGATACTGACTTACTGATGCTGGCCCTGCGTCATCTTTTTCTGCTCTTGGCAGTCGCGGCGTTTGCCGGGGTAGTGACCTACGGCCCGATCGAAGCGGCGGAAGGCGAGAAACCCATCAAACGCGATTACAGCCGCGTGACCGCGCCGCCTGCTCCCGCGCGGCAAAGCTTCGAAGAGATGATGGGAAAGTCCGAAGGATGCTTGTCGTGCCATGTCAGCACCGACGCACCGACCATGCATTTAACGCCCGCTGTCCAGCTCGGTTGCACCGATTGCCACGGGGGCGATGTGAGCGTGGTCGGAGATCCGCAGCTGCCGCATGACCACCCGGATTATGTCGCGGCGCGCGATCTGGCGCATGTGCTGCCCAAATATCCTGAAAGCTGGCATTGGCCATCTTCCGCCAACCCCAAACGCAGTTATGCATTGCTAAACATAGAGTCGCCCGAGTTTGTCCGCTTCGTCAATCCCAGCGACTACCGGGTCGCGCGCGAAGCCTGCGGTGCTTGCCATATGGCGACGATCGAAGCGGGCGAACGTTCGATCATGGCAACGGGGGCAATGTTGTGGGGTGGGGCATCCTATAACAACGGCATTTTGCCCTATAAGAACTACATTATCGGAGAGGCTTATACCCGCGACGGGGAACCAGCGAAGCTGGTGACACCCGGAGACCCACCAGGAGAGCTGAGCGAAGCCCAGAAGAAACGCGGCGCGCTCGCTGAACTTTATCCGCTGCCGACCTGGCATGTGATCCCGCCCGGAGATGTTTTCCGCGTGTTCGAGCGCGGTGGGCGCAATATCGCGTCACAATTCCCTGAGATCGGCTTGCCCAATCCTACGGGTCAGATCCAGCGGCTGGAAGAGCCGGGTCGGCCGGACCTCAAGCAGTCCAATCGCGGCCCGGCTACGGGGCTTCGTGTCGCGATCCCCGCGCTCAACATTCACAAGACCCGGCTCAATGATCCCTTCACCTGGTTCATGGGCACGAATGACCAGCCGGGCGATTATCGCCATTCAGGCTGCGCGAGTTGTCACGTTGTCTACGCCAATGACCGCGAGCCGCGCCATTCGCTGATCTACGCGCAATATGGCCGCGACGGACAGACGATCACGTCTGACCCGACGATCGCGAGTAAGCTTGAAAGTGCAAACGGCCATGGCTCGCTCAAGCACCCCGGGGGCGACCACGATGACGGCGAGGCACCGAAGAAAGAGAAGGGCCATCCGCTTCAACACGTCTTCACGCGGGCGATCCCCACGGCACAGTGCATGAATTGTCACATGCACCAGCCCAATATTTTCCTTAATTCCTACCTTGGCTATACCATGTGGGACTATGAGAGTGACGCGCCTTTCATGTGGCCGGCTGAGCAGAAATATCCCACTGCCGAAGAGGTTCGCGCGGTGCTGGATCGTAATCCCGAAGGTGCCGCGCCGAAGGGCAAGTGGGCTGATCTCGATTTCCTGCGCAATGTTTATGATTTGAACCCGAAGCTGCGTGATACGCAGTTTGCCGACTATCATGGCCACGGGTGGAATTTCCGCGCGATCTTCAAGCGTGATCGCGAAGGCAATCTGCTCGATGAGAATGACAATATCATTGATCCTGACGATCCGGAGAAATGGCGTCGCGAGGACGAAGGCAAGTTCGTCGAGCCGGGCACCAATCCGGGCAAGGCCGTTCACCTGATGAGCATCCATGCCGAAAAGGGCATGCAATGCGCCGATTGTCATTACGCGCAGGACAGCCACGGTAACGGATTGATCTATGGCGAAGTGGCCGATGCGATCGAGATTGGTTGCAAGGATTGCCACGGCACCGCCGATGCCTATCCCACGCTGCGGACCAGCGGACCTGCTGCACCGCCAAGGGGCAATGACCTGACGCTTTTGCGCAACCCCGATGGCCGCCGACGGTTCGAATGGACCGAAACTGAAGATGGTGAGCGCACTCTTATCCAGCGCTCGATTGTTGATCCCGCACTCGAATGGGAAGTCAGCCTGGTCAAGAACAGTGTCGACCCCGATACATCCGGTTTCAATGCCAAGGCTGCGCGGGCCAAACTGATGAGCCGGCTTGGCGGAGAGACGGGGAATTTCGAGTTCGGTCTGGGCATCGAGCTGGATGATCGCGCGCACCGTGATCCCGAGATGGCGTGCTTCACTTGCCATCTATCATGGACCACATCTTGCGGCGGCTGCCACTTGCCCATCGAAGCCAACTGGAAGAGTAAAGTGCATCGTTACGAAGGTGAGACGACGCGCAATTTCGCGACTTACAACCCACAGGTTGCGCGCGATCAGATGTTCCAGCTAGGCAAACATCAGACGACTAAGGGCAACCAGACCGCGCCAGTGCGCTCTTCCTCCGCGCTCGTGCTCTCCTCGACCAATATCAACCGCGAGCGGATCTATGTGCAACAAGCGCCGATTTCTGCAATCGGCTTTTCAAGTCAGGCATTTGCGCCGCACTTCCCGCATACTGTGCGCCGGACCGAGACCAAGACATGTTCCGACTGTCACTTATCCGAAAATGATGACAATAATGCGATCATGGCACAGCTGCTACTGCTCGGCACGAATTACGTCAATTTTGTCGGCCTGCACGCATGGACCGGCAATGAAGGCGGGTTCTCAGCAATCCGCGTGACGGAGTGGGACGAACCGCAGGCAGTTCTTGGCTCCTATCTCCACCGCTATGCCTATCCAGACTACTGGCGGATGCATGTCGAAGATAATGAACGCGAGTTGCGCAACTGGAACCGCGGCATCACGTTCGATGGCAATTTGAGCGGCGAAACCAAGGCTTTCGAGCAATTTGTCAACACGCATGAGGGGACGCGCGACCGGGTTGGCTGTCTACAGTTGCGGGGCGAGTACATGTTTGTCGCGGAAGGGAAGGGCGGTTTCCGTGCCTATGACGTGGCATCAATCGCCAACAAAGGCATTTCGGAGCGGATCATCACCGCGCCATTCTCTGCGCTGGGGCACGATACCCATGTCGATACGCAGAATGCGACCTGTTTGGCACTGGCGACGAACCAGCCCATCAATCCGCTTCGCAATACGCCTGAAATGCGCGAAGCCAATCAGGAGCAGCCCTTCCTCCCGATCTATAATTATGCAGCCATCACAGATGCCGAGGAAGGGCTGGTGCTGGTCGATGTGAATTCGCTGGCCGATGGCGAGTTCCGCAACAACAAACTGCGCCGGGCCGAGTTTACCGATGGCACTGGAGCGTGGAATCCCGAAGGTGTGCTCGATGGCGCGCGTCACATCCATCTGGCTGGCGAAGTGGCTTACATCACTACGCGGCGCGGGCTGGTTGTGGTCGATCTGGCTGAGCCGCTCGCGCCCAAGGTCACTGCAGTGCTCCCACTCAACGATGCGCGAGCAAGCGCCATCCAGTTCCGCTATCTTTGGGTGTCAGACGCGGAGGGCGTGAAGTTGTTTGATGTCACTCAGCTGCGCAATCCGGTTGCAATGCCCGATGCGACGGTGCCGCTAGACGACGCGCAGCGGATATATGTTGCGCGGACCTATGCCTATGTCGCGGCCAAACACGAAGGCTTGGCGATCATCAATGTCACCAATCCGCTCAAACCGTTCATCTACGCGAAGGAAACGCTCGACGGCACGCTAAACGATGTAGAGGACGTCATAATTGCGTCGACCAATGCGAGCTTGTTTGCCTATGTCGCAGATGGGCGCAATGGGCTCAAAGTGCTACAACTCACCAGTCCAGACAGCCAGCGCAATTTTTACGGATTCAGCCCTGCGCCGGTGCCTGAACTCATCGCCTGGGCCAAGACGCCGACACCTGCAATCGCGCTCAGCAAAGGTCTCGACCGCGACCGCGCGGTTGATGAAACGGGCGGCCAGATGGCGGTGTTCGGTAGGCTTGGCTCGCGGCCCTTCACCCGGCCCGAAATGGAGCGGCTGTTCCTACGGCGTGATGGCGTGCCATGGAAAGTCAGCGATGAGCCTGACATGAGCGCTTGGGTGCCGGGGCGCGGGCCTGTTCGCTTCGATTTGGCGAACTGAACTCTATTCACGCTGGCTAATAATGCCTCTTATCTGCGGCTGGAGCTCTGGCCCGTAGTGCGCAAGCACCGGCCAATCCCCGACCGGCAATTGATGCGAAACTAGCGTAATGCCGTTCCATCGGTGGAATGCGATAATGGGTGGTTCGTCTGCGATCAGCGCCCGGCCATCAGGGGTAGCCCCATCGATTTGGCGCAGGTCGAGCGTCACAGCGGGCGCGATTGATCCCGTGACCCCTAGCGGAACACCACGAAAGCTTGTTTGCAGTGACCGGTGCAAATGGCCGCTATGGATAGCAAGGATTTGATCATTGCCATCGATCGCTTGCGCAAAATTTGCGATCCAACTTTCATCCGGGCTTGGGTCCATCCAGTCGATCCCACTGACAATGGGCGGGTGATGCATGAAGATAAGCGTCGGCGTGTCAGAGTGATCTGCGAGCTGCGTGCTCAACCAGTTTTTGCGCGCCTCGCAAAAGGCACCACCGTGTCGCCCAGGCTCGAATGTATCGAGGCACAAGTTTCGCAGTCCCGCCTGTTCGATCGCGTAATGGACAAATCCATTGTCGCTGGAGCAGTTGGGGAACGTTTCGAGCAGGGTCTCGCGTGTGTCGTGATTGCCCACCAGAGGATAGACCGGGAAAGGTAAATCGAGGAGCGGTTCCACAAGCCGCGCAAAGCTCTCCGCATCTCCTCGGTCAGTCAAATCGCCAGAAAGCACTAGCATGTCGGGAAGCTCGGGTTGGCGCAACAAATGCGCGAGGGCTTGGCGAAAGCGCTTAAGATTCGCCTCTTCGTCGCCGCCCTCCCGATCGAAACCGATATGAATATCAGTCATTTGTGCGATCAGCAGAGATTGTTCCTTGTTGGCCATCTCAGCGCGCCTCCGGGCCTAGGTTAGCGATCTCGCTGCGGCGGTTGTCGGGGTGATCTTGCGGCATAGGCGTGCCTGGCCGGTGATATGAATGGCACATCGCGCAGCTTGAAGGCACTTCGGCCTCAATCGCGGTTTCGCCCTGGTGGCATTCGCGACAACTCGCGAGATCAGGCAGCAGTACATCGCTCGACACCTTGGAGCTTTCCGCTTCATGGCAGGTGCTGCATTCCTCTTGCCGGTGCGCGTGATGGTCAAAGCCGCCGTGTGCGAAGTAGCGATCAGGGAGATTGACCGGCATCACGTCGAGCCTATTGCCGCTGGTCGCTGGCAAATGGCATTCGCCGCACACGCCGCCGGGCGCGAGCGCGCGGTCAATCCCGACCAGCGAACGCCCGGGCGGTCCGAAATTTGAGTAGTAGAGCCCGCCACGTGCATATCTTTCAGGGCGCGAGCGTCCCGTGACGACCGGGCGGCGCGGGCTGCGGTCCATCGCCCGCAGATCGGCCAGCATCTGGTCAACATCGCCATGGTGCAACGTTCGGAACGTGCCGCCCACTTGATCATAGGCGAGGCTGTGGCAGCTCTCGCAATTGGCTTCCATGTCGATCGGTTCGAAGCTGACCCGGTCGCTGGTCGCTTCATGGCAGTCTTTGCAAGCCAGCGCTGAGCCATAGCCTGCGCCACGGCCTAGGCGTATCGCCATACGCGCAACCCCGCCTTGTGGATCGAGATGCACGTCATGCGGGAACTTGAGCCCGTTGCGTTCGCGCGGCCTGTCGCCCAGCGAGATGCGCCTGGGCTCTTGCTGTCGGAATTCGGTAAAGATCGCGGCTTTGAATTCGGGATGGGTTTTGCCGAAATCGCTCGCATTGGCGAGGGTTGTATCCGTCAGGCGCGTATCGAGCGTGTCGTGGCAGTCAGCGCAGAACAGTTGGCTTGCCGGTTCCATCCGGGTAGGGCCTTCGTGCTCAGTGTGGCATGTCGTGCACGCACCCGGGCCTTCCTTGCCGAACATGCCTGCCACTGCCCATTGGAAGCCCTCGCCAAATTCATGCGGCGCTCGTCCATCGGCAAGGCGCGGAGCTTCAGCATGATCGCCGATATCTTCGTGGCAGGTGAGGCAGGCTTCATCGCGGACCGACACGAAAGCGTCCACGTGACAGGCTTCGCAATTGTCTTCGAGGCTGTGATGCGCAAGGCTGAGCTTGCCGGTGCTCCAGCTTCCATCGAAATCGACCTGGCCCGCGCGATCGACGTCGTCTGTTGTAATCCGTTCGCGAGTGAGATGCGAAGCAATCGGGACGGCGAGGAAAGTGAACAGTATCGCCGCGGCCAATCCCCAGGACATCGCTCGCTTGGCGGGCAATGTACCAGCAAGCGCAAAGCTGCGTTTGGCATCGACCGCATCCTCGCCGCTAACCGCTTTGGTGATGATCAGCATCACCTGGCCATTGTTCTGACTGATCGCCAGTCGCGAGCTGCCCAGCGCCAATTCTGCACCTTGTGCGGGATCGATGCTGGCAGCTTTCTCCGTCCGGCCATTTATCTCAAATCCCAGCCTACTGATCGCTTTGATATCAAGTTTTTCGCCTGTCGCGGCGGCGATCGTCACGTGATGCTGCTCAACTGCGAGATCGGACAAATGGATGTCGTTTTCCGCCGCGCGGCCAATTGAGAGCGTGTCTTTATCGACCACGCTCTCGCGCACGATTTCACGCCCTGACGCGGTTTGATCGATGGTGCGGATCAGGAACGCCATCTGCCTAACCCCAATAGTAGAACACGCTGATCACATGCGCGAGCAGCGCGGTGAGCAAAGCGATTGTTGCTGGGATATGGATGAACAGCCAGACTTCGAGCAGCGCCTTCAAGCGCATCTGGAGGCGAATTTGTGCCAATTGTGCGGAACGGGTTCTCAGCAGAGCAGAGACGCGAGCTTTCGGGGCCTGTTGGTCGCTAGCTGCGCGGAAATCTTCCCGGAATGCAGTGAGCGCGCATGCGGTGGCGCAGTGGCGATAGCGTCCTGTCAACCGTGCCCATCCGCCTCCCGCAAAAACGTTCTGCTCCAGTGCTGCAATAACCAGATCGGCTTCGTCGCGCGGCAAGGGTTGGGCGGCTTGTTCAAGCTGCCGATCGATTGTAGCAAGTGCTTCGACCATTTGCCCGCGGGTCATTTGCTTGCGGTTCGCGCTCAAACGTTCTGGCAAGGTCGCATAGACCACCACGCCATAGATGCCTGACGCGATGACCAACATCATCAAGGCCCAAGCCAACGTGTGGACGTTCCAGCCCAGCTGAAAGCCGGTATGGAGCGTGCCAATAACCACCAGTGACAGCCCGAGAAAGACATGCGCGCTGGTCCAAGCCTTGAGGCTCCAATGCCCTTCATTGATTCGGCGCTTGCGCACGCCGAGCAGCGAGAGCCACACAATCAGCCCCAGGCCGATCGTACCCAGCGTATAGCCATACCAGCTGCCTCCATTGGGCCGGGGTTCTTGGTCGATCAGCAGATAGCCGAGGAACAACACAAAGCTCAGCCCACCAGCGATTTTCGCCCAGCGCATGCCGCGATGGGTGAGGAAACTCTCATGTTCCGCGCCGCGCCGCGTGCCATGAAAGTCGACCTTGCTCTCGGGAAGGCTCACCATTACTCGCCTCCCTCGATCCGCGCGACAGAAAGGAATTTCTCAGGCGCAACCCGGATCGCTGCGCCGGTGGGACATGCGCGCACGCAAGCTGGCCCGCCTTCGATTCCAATGCACATATCGCATTTGATCGCGAGCTTGGGCTGCTGCACTGCTTCATTTTCAGCGATTGCTTTGCGCCATTTGGACGGCGCTTCGCCAGGGCCGGGCCCTTTGCCGAACAGTAGCCATTGCAGCAGCGATGGCTTGGCCGGCGGCTTCGCATCCATCCGGATCACGCCATAGGGGCAGTTGCGCTTGCAATTGCCGCAACCGATGCAGGTCTCATCGATGAACACTTCGCCATCCGGGCCACGCTTGATTGCATTGGGGGGGCAATCGGCCATGCAATGTGGATGTTCGCAGTGGCGGCAACTGGTGGGGACATGCAAATGCGCGTAGCTGCGCCCGGCTTCTCTGTCGAGTCGCGACAAGCCGTCATGGCTGTCCGCACAGGCATTCTCGCAATTGTCGCAGCCGATGCAGAGTTTCTCGTCGATCAGCAGCACATCGGTCGCTTCGCCGATGCCGTTATCAACCAGGAATTGTGCGGTTTCCGAATAGAGATCGACGGCGCCGCTGAAGCTCGATTTGCGGCTCTCGACAAAGGCGTTGATCTCGCGCCGGTTCGCCATTTCCGCCAGCGCGGTCTCGCGCAGCGTGGGATTGCGCTCGATCAGAGCTATAAAGGCATCGCCAGGCAGTCGGATCAGTTCGGATTTGATTGCAGCCTTGACGCTGGCGATGCGCGGGGAACCGTCGATTACCGCCATCTCGCCGAAATAGGAGCCCGCTGGGAGATAGTTCAGGAACACCTGTTTGCCACCGATTGCTTTCTCAACGATCATAGAGCCGCTGCGTACGATGAAAACGTCCTTGTCGTCTGCGCCCTCCGTGACAGCAGCTTCGCCCGCCCTCACTTCGACCAATTCAGCGCTTTCCACCAGTTCTGCGACGTCATTAGAAGTCAGACCCGAACCAAACATCTGGAGCAACTGTCGCTCAATGGAGATGCGGTTGACCACGCGATTGGCACCGGGTGACGTTGCCAGCAATTTGAGCGCCGCCGTGCGGGACAATTCGATCGCTACAATCGGTTCAGCGGCGCGAATCGTTGCTCCGCGCTTGCGTCCGGAAATGAGGCCAACCTCGCCAAAGATCGAGCCTTGGGAGATCGGTACAGTCTGTGAAGGGTCGTCGGGATTCACTTCGACTGCGACTGAACCTTGCGCGATGGCGAACATTGATGATCCGGGGGCATTGCGGGCGAAGATCAGCTCGCCAGATGTGTAGGCATGGACTGTGCTGTCGAGCATCAGCTCGCGCAATTGTAGCGGTGAAAGATCGTTGAAGATCTCTACATTCTGGCCAAACAGCTCAAGCCATTCATCAACGCTGCGATTGCCGGGCAAGGGCGCAAATTTCTCTGCCAGGATCGGCTCGTCAGCGGGCTTGAGATTTGCATTTCCATTGAGGAATTCGATCACATCATAGCCCTGGTTCATACAGTGCTTGATCAACGGATAGCCTGCCAAGGCCCCGATCACGTGGATACCGGATTGGGTTGTCTCGAAGCTGGGCGAAAGCTTGGGAAAGGCGCTTCTTTCTCCGCTTGTAAACTCGATTCCGCAAGCTTCGACTAAGGTGCGTGGCGGCTGCGACCCGGTCCGCGCGATGATCCGGTCGCATGGAATCGCGACTTCCCCATCGCGAGTCTCAAGAACCAATTCGCCAGGCTTGACTTCGGATGGGCTTGTCTCGCGCCGGACGATAAGGCGCCCGTCCTGCTCCGCCTCTTCAAGCAGTTTGACGTTAGCGGCTTTCGCGCGGGCGAAATCTGCCCGCCGATTGAGAATGGTGACTGTGTTGCGCTGCGCTTCGTCAGCGGCGAGTCCAAGCGCATTCTCGATCCCTGCATCGCCTGATCCAACGACGGTGATGTGCTCGTCGAAATATTCTCCCGGATCGTCGAGCTGATACTGGATATGCGGCAAGTCAGCGCCAGGGACCCGCAAGCGATTGGGATTGCCTTGCGTGCCGATGGCGAGGACTACGGCTTGCGCAGTCAGTTCGCGCCCGTCTGCTAGCTTGATGGTGAAATCACCCGTCTCGCCTTCAATTGCGGCAACTTCAGCATTGAGCATCACATTGATGCCTTGGCTTGCGGCCTGATCGTCCCAAGTGCCGAGGACTCGCTCTCGCTTGCCGGCTTCGAAATCGAGATCAGAGCGCAGCACAAGGTTGGATGGAGTCGCCATCACATGCTTGCCCTTCTGGTATTTGTAGATCGTGTCAGACAGGTGGTCGGTTTTCTCTATCAGCACATGGTTCATGCCGAGTGCGGCCGCGCGCCCGGCCGCGCTCAATCCAGCGGGGCCGGAACCGATTATCGCAACCCGGAAAACTTTGGGCAAGTCCGAACTCCAATATTCGAATTGTCGTTACAAACGACCGTACCGCAAGCTGCCAAAAATACCAAAGGTAATTGCCCACAATCATTGGAAATGTTAGTTCGAAAACATGCACGCATCAGAAAACCCTAAGACTTTGGAAAACGGCATTAGCCGCCCCCAACTTGGAGTGCTGTTTGGTGCAGTGCTCCTGTTGATAGCGGTGGTCGGTTATAAGGCTTTGGATGGTGGCAGTGAGGCCAAGGCCTCAGGTCAAGACTCAGCGGGTCCGATCAACATCGAACAATTGCGTGCAACAGCAGATGCGGCGGGCGACAACGCACTGCCGTGGCAGCAATTGGGTTTCGCGCATTTTCAGCGGGGTGAATTTCTGGAGGCTGAGGCTGCATATGAACGCTCCGTCGCTCTGGACGGTGATGAAGCCGTGCTTTGGTCGGCCTTGGGCGAAGCACGTGTCATGGCGTCTCAGCGCGAACCGTTGCCTCCCAGTGCATTGGAGGCATTCAATCGCGCAATCGAACTTGATCCAAGCGATCCGCGCGCTCGCTATTTCCTCAATGTACAGAAGGATCTTGACGGCGATCACAATAGCGCGATCGCGGGTTGGTTGGCCCTCTTGGCAGAAACGCCGCAAGGCGCTCCATGGGAAACCGATCTCATCCGCACAATCGAGCAAGTCGGTGCGATCAATGGCATCGATGTCGAGGAGCGGATTGTTATCGCGCAAGCGGTGCGGGGTTCAACAGCGGTTAGCGATACTCCGCGCGGACCGACGCAGGCTCAGATCGCTGCGGCAGGCTCAATCCCTCCAAGCGAACAGCGTACGATGGCCGAAGGCATGGTCGGGCGGCTAGAAACGCGGCTAGCAAAAAACCCCAGCGATGTTCAAGGTTGGATCATGTTGATTCGCAGCCGCATGACGCTAGATCAGCCCGATCTAGCGAACGAGGCCTTACAGGCAGCGCTTGCCACCAATCCCGCTTCCGAAGCGCGAATTCGCGAAGAAGCTGCGCTACTAGGTGTGCGTTAGAACGCGCTCATCACAAAGGTTGCGAGCGAGGCGGCAAGGCCAGCCAGAAAAACGCTGTATGACCATCCCAGTAGCCGATATTTCTTGCGGTGTAACACTTGGCCGTTCTGGTAGATGTCACGCAGCATCAAGTGATACATCGCTTCCTCATCGCTGAGCTTTGACACTACGGACTTTGCGAACTGCTCTTCTTCCATCTGCGTAAAGACTCCGAAAAACAGGATATTGGGCTGATCGTCTGCGACCGGCTTGGCGCCTGCTGTTGGCAAGACAGCTACAATCGCCAAACAAGCTGACACAAAGGCGGAAACACCTAGCGCCACCATTGCAGGCGCCGGATCGCCGCTGCTTGCCTGTCCCATGGCGAGTGTGAAAACCACGATGGCTGCACCCATCAGTAAGCTTGCCTTTTGGTCAGCCATCTGGCTCAACGTGAGGTTGGTCTGCGTGATCGTGCGCACCAGATGAATAGCTTGCGGAGAGAAGGCCTTGTCTGAGCCTTGCGGAGCCTCGCTCATACGACGCCAAACGCCAACATGGCATCTGCAACCTTCTTGAATCCTGCAATATTCGCGCCTTTGACATAGTCAGTATAGCCGCCGTCTTGCGTTCCATAGGTGAGGCAGCGCTCGTGAATACCGTGCATGATATCGCGCAGCATCTCTTGCAATTCATCTTCGCTCCATGACCGGCGAAGCGAATTCTGGCTCATTTCAAGCCCTGATACTGCAACGCCGCCCGCATTAGCGGCTTTGCCTGGCGCGTACAGCAGCTTGGCAACTTTGAACACATGCACACCTTCAAGGTCGGTTGGCATGTTCGCGCCTTCTGACACCGCGATGCAACCATTTTCAACCAATGCGCGGGCATCATCGCCCAGCAGCTCGTTTTGTGTCGCGCAGGGCAGGGCAACGTCGCACGTCACATGCCATGGCGTCTTGCCTTCGTGGAAAGTCGCATTGCTGTATCTCTCCGCGTATTCGGAAATCCGTCCGCGCTGGCGGTTCTTGTGGTCCTTCACCCAATGAAGTTTCTCCAAATCAATCCCGTCGGGATCGTGGATGAAGCCTCCTGAATCTGACAAAGTGAGCACCTTGCCGCCGAGCTGGATGATCTTCTCTGCAGCATGGGTTGCGACATTGCCTGAGCCGGAGATTGCGGCAGTCTTGCCCTCAAGATCCATCTCCTTGGTCGCAAGCATATTCGCGAGGAAATAAACCGCGCCATATCCGGTCGCTTCCGGCCTAATGAGCGAGCCGCCATACTCCAGGCCTTTGCCGGTCAGCACCCCGTTGAATTGGTTGGTGATGCGTTTGTATTGGCCGAACATGTAGCCAATTTCGCGTCCGCCGACACCGATATCACCTGCGGGAACATCAACATCAGGACCGATGTGACGATAGAGCTCGGTCATGAAGCTTTGACAAAACCGCATGATTTCGCGCTCGCTCTTGCCTTTGGGATTGAAGTTGGAGCCGCCTTTCCCGCCTCCCATAGGTAGGCCAGTTAGTGCATTTTTGAATGTCTGCTCGAAAGCGAGGAATTTGAGCACGCTCTCGGTGACGCTCGAGTGAAAGCGAATGCCGCCTTTGTAAGGGCCGATGGCATTGTTGTTCTGCACGCGCCAACCGCGTTGGACGCGTATATCGCCGTTGTCGTCTTCCCAGCACACGCGAAAGCTTACGACCCGATCGGGCTCGGCGATACGCCGCAAGATTTGCTCGCTGTGGTAGTCTTCCTTGTCTTCTATGAAATCGAAGATATCTTCCGCTACTTCCTGCACGGCTTGCACGAATTCGGGTTGATGCGGATTTCGTCGCTTGACGCCCTCCATAAAGCCATTGAAATCGACGTGTTCTACCATCTGCTGTTGACCTCCCCCTAACAGGCTACTGCATTTAACGTATAACAGTTTTTATCTTGTGTGACCAAGGGGCAAAAGACGCAATGTCTTGTTCATAATACTGCCCGTCATCAGATAAATTGAGACACGCTGAGGCTTTGGTTTAGCGAGTGTTTGGCCTCATCTGGTTGATGTTTTTTAAGCGGCGAGCTTGCGGTGAAGCAAGCGCCGATGTTCAAGCTTCTTTCGTTTCAACTTTTCTCTTATTTGGATGATTTCTGTGGCTCTGCCGAAGTAGGCATCGGCCGGTGTGACGTTGTCGAGGCTTTCGCGGTAGCTTGTGTGTCAGTGAGGAGGTAATCGAGCATTGCACTTTTGCTTTCTGGGCTTCTGAGTTTGGGCCGCAGATTAGCGCGGCGCACCGGTCAGGCAAGGGGTTATCTGCGCGTTAACTGGGGCTTTGCTGGCAGCTTTGTGTTGCGACACATAGGGCGAGGGACTAGGCAGCGACGGCTTTTCGCAATTATACAACCTGAATAGAGTTGACCATCGGTTACCCACAGGTTTGAGGAAAGGCTAAAAGACTAGGGTGGCCCCGTAGCTCAGCCGGATAGAGCACCAGATTCCTAATCTGGGGGCCGCGTGTTCGAATCACGCCGGGGTCACCACTCAGTTAGCGCGCGCCAATCCGTCGGTAATTTGCCCAGGCCAAAAACGAGATTGTGGCTGAAGCAATGGCGACGAGCAGACATGTGCCGGCCCAGCCGTATCCATCATAGATCGCTGTGCCCAAAACGCTTCCAATGCCGCCGCCGATAAACATGATCACGATATAGATTGTCGTCAGCCGGGTTCGGATCGCGGGCTCCAGCGCCAGAAAGATCATCCGGCTTGTCACATCGACCGATGGGCCAACCAGATTGATGAGCGTGAGCGGAATTAGCACAGCCCATGCGCTGAATCCGAACGGATAGAGTAAAGCAATTCCCGCAGATTGCAGCACAGCGACAATGGCTCTGGCGCGGCGCGGCCCGACATGGTCAACCCATCGACCAAGGCGCGGGGTTGTAAGAACACTGATGGCGCCAATACCCGCCAGATAACCGACAGTATCGACCCCATAACCAAGCGCAGGACTGGTTAGGTGCAAGGCAAGTGCCAGCCAGACTGCGGTGAAACAACCAAAATTAAGACCCTGAATCAGCGCTGAATGGAGAACGTCTTTGTGCTGCTTAGTCAAACTGATCACCGACGCTAGAAGCTCTCGATAAGAACCGGTCGGGCGTTTTTCTGGCGCCGTCTCGCTCTGCATCGTGATCGGGAGCATCAACGTAACTGCAATCATCAGGCTGGCGGCGATCCAATAAACTGTGCGCCAACCAAAAACCTCTGTAACGATACCAGCGCCAACACGTGCGACAAGAATGCCAAAGATTACACCGGCTGTGAGCAGCGCAGTCACTTGACCGAGCCGCTCTGGAGCAACCCGCTTGGATGCAAACGCCGGGAGCTGATAGGGGGCAATTGTCACAAAGCCCAACAGTGTCGATGCCAATGTGAAGAGCGCAAACTGCGCTGCCAAAGCCATTCCCAACATCGCGAGCGTTTGCAGGCTGACAAACAGGATACAAAGGCTGCGGTTGGAATATCTATCGCCGAGCGGCAAAAGCAGGAAGATGCCAATTGCGAGTGCGATCTGATTGAGCGCAGGAACGACGCCAATTGCGCCATCGCTTACGCCGAAATCGCGCGCAACCTCTCCGATAATGGGATGGATGTAATACGCATTGGCAGTGACCACCGCGGTCGTCGCGGCGAGCCCGTATTCCTGAGCGCGGCTGAGATAGCCCGCTTGGCTCAATCCAGAATACCCGCCAGTTTACCCATCTCGATCACGCCCTGGGATAGCTCTGCCGGCCGGTCTTCCTGACAGAAATGACCGCAGCCGTTCAGGATTTCGTGCGGCATGCCCTTTGCACCTTTGATCCGCCCGGCAAGAGCTTCGCCTAACCCGCCCGTAACAGGATCATCCGCACCAAACAGGGTCAGGAACGGTTTATCGAAAGCGGCCAGATGCTCCCAAGCTGCGGTGTTCTCTTCAATGCCCACCATGCCATTTTCGACCGGCACCAACTGAGGGAATGCGCGTGCGCCCGCTTTGCTTGGTTCATCGGGGAAGGGGGCGTCATAGGCGGCAATTTCCGCCGCTGATCGTTCAGTATATACGGCGCGTTGGAGCAGCTCACCGATCTTGAAATCGGGCGAGCTCTTGGCAAACTCGCGCCAAGCGAGAAACGCAGGCGACGGCGTGCCGCCTGTCGGTAGGAATGTGTTACTGGCCACAACAA
>Ga0181582_10000221_pt1 | contig 37722 bp, 44 predicted proteins | sample 071ome_32_FD_132438 | JGI IMG/M metagenome (GOLD analysis project Ga0181582, IMG submission 132438) | Coastal salt marsh microbial communities from the Groves Creek Marsh, Skidaway Island, Georgia - 071405AT metaG (megahit assembly) | ecosystem: Environmental > Aquatic > Marine > Intertidal...
ACGCCGTCGTACACGTTGGATGTCAACGGTGACATCAACGCCACCGGCGACCTACGCATCGGCGGTGCTGCAATCGGGACATACACCGACTATTCCTCGTCGGTCACGTTTGGAGGTTTCACCAAAGGAACGTCAACTGTCGTCGCAAAATATGCCCGAGTCGGAAAGTTCGTGCATTATTGGGGTTATGTCATTACACATAGTGGTTTCTCTATGACAGGGCCGCTAGATGTGTCGCTGCCAATCGCCGCAACTGGAGGAATTCTCACAACCAACTCTCCGTGTTCGTTTTACGACGGCTCAACCATCACTTGGGGAACCGCGATCAATCTGGGTGGGAGCACGATGAGGCTCGTTACTCATGCAGCGGGTGGCACATATGCGTTCAACGCTGATGTTGCCTCCAATGTTCCCTTCACATGGGCGACCGGCGACGCTTTCTACTGGAACCATTACTACGAGGCAGCATGATGAGACTAAACATCACCCCGTATCTCACCGCTGATGGCGCGCCCGTAGAGCATTGGATTTCACAGATGCGTCTGCACCGTGATCGTTTGTTGGCGCAGTCGGATTGGACACAGGCTCATGACGACCCGACGGGTAGGCGTGACGAGTGGGCAACCTATCGGCAGGCTCTCCGTGATTTCCCTGCGACATGGACTCCCGGCCCTGAAGCAAACTTTCCTGAGCCTCCGGGGGGTGTGTGATGGCTACGAATTTTCCTACCAGTCTGGATAGTTTGACGAATCCGGCTGCTGGTGACAGTTTGTCGTCGCCGTCGCATAGCGCGCAGCACGCGAATGTGAATGATGCTGTGGAAGCCCTTCAGGCGAAGGTAGGTGTGGATGGTTCCGCTGTCACGTCGTCGTTAGATTACAAGGTTGCCAACCAGGGTTTGACGTTGGTGAAGGCGCAGACGATTGGTAGCGGTGTGTCATCGGTGACCGTCACGGATGCGTTCTCATCGACGTTTGATAACTACCGCATCGTGTTCGACATTGACAGCGGTAGCACATCGTCCGGGTTGCAGTTTCTTTTAGGGTCTGCAACAACCGGTTACTATTGGTTCGAACTGCAAATAACGACGGGTGGAACTATTGGCGGTACTGGTGGGAGTAATGACTCGTCTGCGAAGATAGGCACGGTGCGATCTTATGGCGGCGGCGGCGGTATGGAAGTTTTACAGCCCAACAAGGCACTTCGGACAAGTTTTGCGTGTATTGGCACAGACAAATCTGGTGACCCATTTCGTGACAGCCGTGGCTACAAGGCCGATACGACGGCGTACACATCGTTCACCATCCAGCCCAACGTGGGAACTATGACGGGTGGGAAGATCAGAGTTTATGGGTACAACGATGGCTGAGTATTGGACACGCGACGAACTAGTAGCCCTGTACCCTGACGGCACCGTGTCGGTGCAGGTCGATGACGACGTACGTCCGATGACGACCGACGAATGGTCAGCATGGATCGACGGCCAAGTCGGCATGGAGAAAACCGTGGACGGTGAGGGAGCCATCTAATGGCACGCCTCTACGAATCCTCCACCGACTACGAAGAACACATCACCTACGCCGGTGCGACCATCGCCGACGACTACGACAACCCCGACTACCTATACGACCGGGAACAACTCGCATACGACGGCGGCACCACCGACATCCAAGGCGGCTACTCGTCCACCGCAATCACCTACGCCAGCGCAGTCAACGGATACAACGGTTCCAAAACTGTCACCTCGACAGCAACAGGCACAGGCACAGGTGCAGGAACCGGCACCGAAGTAGTTGTCAAACTCCGCACCGCCACAGGAACCGGAACAGGCACCTCAACAAACGTACGAGTCATCGTCAGGTTCCGCACCGCCACAGGCACAGGAACAGGCACCAGCCTCAACGCGATCCTGCACGAACATTTACGCACCGGCACAGGTGCAGGATCAGCAACTACCGGCGACCAAGCAACCGGCCTCCACATTCATCCACGCACCGGCACAGGATCTGGCACCGGCACAGCGGCGACCACATCACGCCGCCTCTACCGACGCCTCGCCACCGGCACCGGCACAGGAACCAGCAACGTCGAATACGTCCGTCTCTACCTGTTCCGCACACCCACCGACAACCAGGTGGATTTCACCGGCAGCGACTACTACCACGGCAACATGATCCCCGCCAACCGGCTGATCTGGCAGCTGTACCGGCATTACACCCCCGGCCCACGCGGACGTAACGTGTGGAAACTTACTGACGGCACCTACACCGAGAACCAGCCACCAGACGATACCGATATCGATATCATCTACCTCGGCGGTCACGACCATCATGTTGACGAGACAGAACGCGCAGCGTTGATCGCAGCAGGCTACGGCGACTACGTCAACTAAACTGTTCCACATGAAACATCGTGAAACCCACCCTGGTCTTGACGTTGACGGCTGTTTCGGTTGCAGGATCGCAGGGGTCGCGTTCTCCGCGTCCTCGATGCCGTCCCGTAAGATCGCCAGTAACGACATTGATGCGACGGAGCGTCGCTGGTCGAAAGACATGGACGCATACAAACGGTTGAAACAGGACGGTTTACAGCCCGCAAAGATTGACGGTGCTGCCGAGATCGAGAAGAAGGCCGATCATCCGTCACAGGTCGTTACAGGCATCTTGTAGTACAATAGGCGCATGGCTGTGTACCGTGGCAAGCAGGTTGAGTTGAACTCGCCTCGCCGTATCCGCAAGGGTGAACCGGGCTACGGCCGTAAGAAATCTGTCGTCTATGTGAAGGACGGCGCGAACGTGAAACGGGTGACGTTCGGTGATCCGAACATGAAGATCAAGAAACAAGATCCTGCCCGCCGTAAGAACTTTCGTGCCCGTCATAACTGTGACACTCCTGGCCCGAAAACGAAGGCACGTTACTGGTCGTGCAAGGCGTGGTGAGCTGATGCCGGCGAAGAAGAAAGCGTTCTGGGATACGAAGAACCCGAAGAAGAAGTCGTCGTCGTTGTCGCCTGCTCAGAAACGTGCTGCGAAGGCGCGTGCGAAGAAGGCGGGTCGCCCGTATCCGAACCTTGTCGATAACGCCGCTATGGCGAGAAAGAAGAAGAAGTGACATGGCTATGTACGGTGGCATGAAGTACAAGAAGGGCCGCAAGGGCGGTTCAACCCAGTCAAATGGCCCCGGTTCGTGGTCGTTCGGCCCTGCTTTGTCCAGCGCAGAATCTAACTTCAAGGCGAAGAAGCGCAGGAAGTGACGACCGCAGGCCAACTCATTGACCGCGTCTCTGGCGAACTGCTAGCGGGGACGGTCGAGGAACGCAACAAGCTTGCGTCCGGTATCGACGCTTCAGCCACGTCGATCACTTTGACGTACTCGTTGCAAGGTGTCCGCGAAGGCGGTGTCTTTGAGATCGGCCAAGAGTTGTTCTACGTTTGGACAACGAACAGCACATCGAAGACCGCTGTTGTGGAGCGCGGTTTCGGCGGCACTACTGCTTCAACGCATGATGCCGGTGCGATTGTGACGGTGAACCCACGGTTCCCTCGGCATCGGGTGATGAACCAGTTGAACGCCGATCTTGCTGATCTGTCGTCGCCGATGAACGGCCTGTTCCAAATGAAGACGTTGGATGTGAACTACAACGGCTCTGACCGTATGGTGAACCTGACGGACACCACCGACATCATCGATCTGTATGACGTGCGTCTCCGCTATCTGAGCGACGATTACCCGGTGATCCGTTCGGTGCGTTTGCTGCGTGACATGCCAACCTCAGATTTCGCGTCCGGTAACGTGCTGGTGTTTGATTCGCCTGTGCGTGCCGGGAGTGTCCGTGTGATCTATAAGGCACCGTACGGCCAGTTCTCGGCCGAGTCGGACACGGTCGCCTCGGTCGGTGGCACCGACACGTTGGATGATCTGTTGGCTATCGGAGCGCAGATGCGTCTTGTTGCCCCGCGTGAGGTGAAACGGAACTTCACCGAGTCGCAGGGTGACACTCGTCGTGCGGAAGAAGTGCCGTCTGGTGCGGTTGCTAACTCGATGATTCAGTTGCAGCGTTTGCGTCGTGACCGCATCCAAGCCGAGGCGGCACGGTTGAACCGTCAACACCCGATCCGTATTCGGAAGTAGGCGGCTATGTCGCTGACCACGTTCACCACCGCTTATACGGGTGGCCCGACGTTTTACACAGGTAACCCTGGTAACTCGGATCTGGTGCCGGACATTTTCCCGGTTGCTATTGCGGGTCGTGCGTACGCTTTAGATATGGCGTCTGGCAGGTATGCCCGCACGTTTGAGGCGCGTCTGCGTGAGTCCAGCGACTTCTCTGATATTCCTGGTGAGGCTGCGATCAACCCGCAGGGGTTGTGGCGTCGAGGCCAAACGTCGTGGCATTTCGGTATGAACCAGCCGTATGGTGATTTGCCGGATTCGTTCCCGCAACGGTTCTATCAGTCGTTGGGTGTGGACGTGTGGACAGACGGCGAAGTGTCGTTGTTGAAGAACACGTTCCTCGCGCAGACCCATACCGGCACGAACATGTATCTAGAGCTGGCTGGCGGGGAACTGTGGTACACGGACGGCAGCAACATCTATTACACCGACGACCCGTTCGCCGGCACCCCTACCGCGATTTCGTTGGGTGCGACAGTCCGGCATACCACTTCTGACGGCGTCAACGTGTACGCCACGGTTGCCGGCACGGGAGCGACACAAGGTTTGTTGAAGGTGTCATCTGCGACGCATACGTCATCGGTTGCCAGTTACGGACATGAGTACGGTGTGGTCGAGTTTGTGAAAGGCCGGCTGTTTGTCGGCGGAAACTCCACGAACGAACTGTGGGTTGACCCGACTGGGAACAGCCCGCCCGCCGACTACGACTCTTTCCCTGACGATCTCCGCTGGGTTGATTTCGCTGCCGGCCAGAACGCGATCTACTGTGCCGCGAACATCGGCGACAAAGCCCTCATCTACAAAATCACTATCGCGTCTGACGGCACTCTCGACACGCCTGTCGTCGCAGCAGAACTACCTAAGGGCGAAACGATCTACTCGATGTCCGCATACCTCGGGTATGTGCTGATCGGCACGAACGAAGGACTTCGGTACGCGACATCTGACACGCAAGCGAACCTGGTGCTTGGCCCGACAATCCCGTCGCCGAACCCGATTCTGTGCGCCCACGGCTACGACCAGTATGTTTGGGTGGGGGTCACCGATTACACCAGCGAGTACACCGGCACCGGACGTGTTGATCTTGGTCAGCTCGTAGATGCCGGTCTTCCCGCGCACGCACCCGATCTGATGTATGCCGGTCAGGGCGACGTGCTGTCAATCATCACGTTCAACGGTCGCCGGCTGTTCACCGTGTCAGGCGTCGGCATTGTTGCCGAACATGCGAGCGAACTGATGCCATCCGGTTACATCGATACGGGTGTGTGGCGGTGGGGTATCCCCGACAACAAATTCTTGGCGTTCTTCGACCTTGACTTTGAACCGTTGAAAGGCACCATCGAAGCCGAATTTGAGTTCGATTCCGGCACACGCACCTCGTTGGGCACAGCGAACCGTCAAGGCACCACCTCGTTCACAATGACAGGTGTTGACGATTCGTTCCGTGAGGCGCGTTTCATTGTGACGTTGAACCGTGACGCCGATACCGCGTCTGAAGGGCCGGTGTTGTGGCGTTGGCAAGCCCGCGCTGTGCCTGCCCCGACACGGTCAGAACTGTTCCAAATCCCGATCCTGTTGCACTCCCGGTTGTATTGGAAACACCGCGAATACTTCTTCGATGTGGATAACGAACTGGAGTTCTTGCGTGGCCTTATCCACAACCCTCGGATTGTTACGTTTCAGGAAGGCCCACGCACCTACAAGGTGATTGCTGAGAGTGTAGAATGGGTTCCTGTAGATTCGCCGAATGACAGTTATGTGTTCGATGGCACCGCCACCGTCACGTTACGGTCGCTAGTGGAGTAAACGATGGCTAAGACCCGCAGAGCATATGAAGGCGCAGGCGCGTCAACGACGTTGGACGGCGATTTCGTTGCCGGTGCTACGAATTTGACGGTTGCTGCTGCTACCGGCTGGCCGTACGGTTCTGACCCGTTCTTCATTGTTGTTGAGCCGGGAACGGCGAACGAGGAAAAGATTCTCGTTACCCGCACTAACTCAGGTGATTTGTCTTTGTCGGTGTCTGGTTCGCGTGGCGCGGACGGCACGACAGATGTGAGTCATGCTGATAATTCAACTGTGTATCCGGTGTTCACCGCTGCTGACGCTGATGAGGCGAACGAACTGGCGTCGACGTGGACAACGAAGGGCGACATTGTTACGCATGGCGCATCCACGTTTGAGCGTTTGGCTGTCGGCACCGATGGCTACGTTTTGACTGCCGATTCTGCTGCTTCTGGCGGTTTGGCGTGGGGTTTGGTGGATGACGCTATCGCGGACGGGGCGATCACGGCAGCGAAGATCGCTACTGGTGCTGTCGGAACTTCTGAACTTGCTGATGATGCGGTCACGAACGAGAAGATTGGTGTTGGCGCGGTTGGCACAACGGAACTTGCTGATGATGCGGTCACGAACGAGAAGATAGGTGTTGGCGCGGTTGGCACAACGGAACTTGCTGCTGACGCGGTCAATGGCGACAAGATCGCTGATGATGCGATCGGTAGCGAACACATCGCCTCTGGCGCAGTCGGCACCGCAGAGATAGCGACCGGGGCGGTCGGTAGCGACGAGATTGGTACTGACGCGGTTAGCACAGACAAAATCGCTGACAATGCGGTTACTTATGCGAAACTTGAAAACGCTGCTGGGCATACCGTGTTGGCGCGTGTCGGCGGGACGGCTGGTGATCTATCAGAAATTGTTGCGGGTACGAACAGCGTTCTGCGGAGGGACGGGACAGGCAACTTAGCGTTCGGCACAATCGACGGCGGTCACATCGCTAACAATTCTATTGACTCCGGTCATTACGTTGACGGCTCAATCGACCGGGAGCATCTCGCAGCCGACATTGTCAATGGCGACAAGATTGCTGACAACTCGATCAACTCTGAGCATTACGTTGACGGATCAATTGATGCCGAGCATCTGTCTAGCAACTCTGTGGAGACAGCAAAAATTGCCGACAACGCGGTCACTACAGACAAGCTGGCGTCTGGGCAGCGTTTGAAAACCGGATATCAGAACGTCACTTTGGACGGCCAAGGAGAAGCCAGCATCGCGCACGGTCTTGGTTCCGCAGCGTTGAGCAAACCTGTTTTCGTCAACACTTATGGGGAACAATCAAACAGCAACGACACGCTTCTCGTCGCTGTCGTCCATAGTGTTGATTCAAACTACATCAACATCCGCATGTATGAAACGGACGGCTCCACAACGAGCAACAGCGGGCACACCGTCAGCAGCGTCACAAGCGCGATCGCGGCTGTTAGTTGGATGATTATTTACTGATGGCTACCTACAAGTACGGGTACGGATCGGCACGTCGCAGCCTCGCCGAACTAGAAACCAACCCCAAATGGAACAAACTGCACCCCGAGTTCCGTCGTCGTCTCGTCGCCCTGTTCGACACAGCCCGCGAAGAAGGCACCGACGTAGGGATCGGCGGCGGCTACCGCTCCAGCGAACGCCAGAAAGCCATGTTCCTCTCACGGTACGTCCAAGACCCAAACGGACGCACCCGATGGGACGGCAAACGGTGGACAAAGAAACGCGGAGTCGCATCCGCTGCCCCTCCTGGCCGTTCCTACCATGAACCCACCGACAGCAAAGGCTGGTGCTACGCAGCAGACCTCGTCGGCGACCTCAAATGGGCGAACGCGAACGCACATCGTTTCGACCTGCTGCATTTCGCCAACGTCAACTCGGAGCCGTGGCATTTCCAACCGATCGAACTACCCAAGTCACGGTTCCGGTACACCGGCCAAGTTCTAGAAGTGTGGAACCCGCCGGCACCCCCGAACAATTTCACCCCCGACCCCGTCCGACACATCACGAAGGATCTCGACATGCGTCTTGTCAAGCCTGCCCGACTTTACGACTCCCGCCAGAAAGACGGCCCGTTCAAAGCGAACGAGACACGTCGTATCCGTATCGCCGATGTGTCAGCAGCGTTCGTGAACATCACAGTTGTTCCGTACGGCGGTGGTCATGTGACAGCGTGGGATGGTGGCGACATGCCGAACGTCAGCAACGTCAACTTCTGCGACGAGGCTGTGTGTAACACGTCGTGGGTGCCGGTGTCCGACGGGCACATCATGGTGCATGTTGCCAACGCGAAAGCCGACGTAATCATCGACCTTCAAGCGACCGCGTAGGAGCTGCCATGAACCCCACCAAAATTGTTGCCCGTCTCGCCGCCACCTTCGTTGCAGCGTGCATCCCGAACGGTGCTGTCGGCATCGCCCTCGACGTGGAACTGTGGAAGGCTGCTGCCATGTCCGGCGCGGTCGCTGTCCTCGGTGTCGTGCAGGCTCTCGCCCAGTCATACCGTGACGGCGACCTGACGATCGAAGAAATCGAACAGGCTTTCGGAGAAAAGTGAGTCTCCGATGCCAGTTTGGCTGACGATCATCCTCGCCATACTGGCACCCGGTGGTATCCTTGTCACCCTTGTTCAGTTGAAGAAGGAAAACGCGAGGGATCACGCCGCGAACTCTGCGAAGCTGGATCGAGTCATTGAGGTTTCCGAAGACACTCGGGAACGACTCAACGATCACATCGATTACCACTTGAAGCACGGCCGCTGATTCCTCCCAAAGAGGAAGGCGACCCATGCCCCAAGATGTATACCTTGACGCAGCCCATTTCTTGACTAGAGTTGTGCCCAGAGGCGCAGACGAAGCGCAGCGTCTCTGTCACATCATCAAGATATTGGAGGGACATGGGACTCGCGGAAGCACTACAGGCCGTACCGGAACCAGAACCGCTGGTGCGGTGCAGGATCTACTATCTGCGTGAAACGCTAGAAGGCGAAGACCTTCAGGTTTTCAACGACACACTCACCAAACTGGTGTCTATTCCTGGCAATGACCGTAAGAACGGCAAGTCGGGTTTGACGGCACGCTGGTTGTCGGACGTGTTGAAAGCGAACGGGCACGACATTTCGTCGTCCACGATTCAACGCCACACCGCTGGGAGGTGTACTTGTGGCGTTATCTGACGACATGAAAGCCGGCCCTCCCCCTCCGAAGAAAGAGGTGTTGGGGAAGATCGCTCACCTGTTGGAACGCAACGGGATCGATGTCGAGGAAGTCGGCAAGATTCAACGTGTCAACGTGTGGCAGGGTTTCTACAAAGATGACGAGGGGGAGGCGCACACGGTCGATATGGCTGGGTTGTCGTTCTCTCCGTCGTGGGAGGACGGCCCCGAGTGGAACCCAGTGTCCCAGTCACCGCCTGTCAAATGCTCTGTAAGGCCTCTGAAAGGCGTTGTACGCCCCGAAGGCTACAAGACCGCTGTGATTGTCCCCGACGTACAGATCGGCTATTACAGGGCTACTGACGGCGAACTTGTCCCAACCCACGACGAGGCAGCGGTGTCGCTCTGCCTGTCAGTAATGCGGGATATCAGCCCTGACCTTGTTGTTCTTGTCGGCGACAACATCGACCTACCCGAGTTAGGTAAATACCGTACAAGCCCCGCGTTCTCTCTCACCACCCAAGCGTCCATTGACCGGGCTGCTGTCTTCGCTGCTGAACTGCGTGCCTGCGCCCCAAACGCCGAAATCGTCTGGCTAGCCGGCAACCATGAAGAAAGGCTAGTCAACTATGTACTCGACAACGCGAAAGCTGCGTTCGGTATCCGTCGAGGCAACACTCCAGATTCTTGGCCTGTTATTAGTGTGCCTTATCTCTGCCGTTTTGACGATCATGGCATCGAGTATCTGGCTGGCTACCCTGCATCCAGCTTTTGGATCAACAACAAACTCAAAGTCATCCACGGCAACCGTGTCAAATCGAACGGGTCAACGGCGCATCAGTATCTCAACAGCGAAAGCAAGGTATCTGTTATCTACGGTCATATCCATCGCCGTGAGTGGGCTGAGAAAACCCGTGAAGATTGGGATGGCCCCAAGACGATCCTTGCGGCGTCGCCTGGAACCCTTGCCCGAACGGACGGGGCTGTCCCTTCGACTCGCGGCGGGATTGACCTCGACGGTCGCCCGTTGACGGTGGTGGAGGACTGGCAGCAAGGTTTCGCTGTCGTGTCGTATGGGGAAGGCGACGGCCAGTTCTGGTACGAACAGATCCCAATTCACCACGGACAGACCTTCTGGCGTGGCAAACTATATAACTATGGCCCCACCGAAGGTTCCTAAGCCGAAACGCTCCGCGAAGTACTACCGGGACAACCCAGAAGCACGACGTAAGAAAGCGGAGTACGACACAAAGTTCCAGTCGAAGCCGTCTCAGAAGAAGGCGAAACGGGAACGCGCCAAGTTCCGTCGCGAGAAGGGTGTGATGGGCAAGGGCGGTAAGGATGCGTCGCATACACGATCCGGTGGGATGGTGTTGGAGAACGCATCGAAGAACCGTGCCCGCAACAGGGGGAAGAAATGAGCGAGGCTGTGTACGAGTGCGTGCGGTGCGGTGCCATCGTTGTTGGTGGCCGTAAATGCTCTGCGTGTGGCGGCAAACTGATCCCGTACGAGCCGTTCTGATGGGCGAATCTGTCTACGACGAAGACGACGAGACGTGGCCGATTGTCGTTTGTCAATGGCGTGACGCTGCATCGGGTGGCGAGGGTGGCTGGGTCGACACCGCTACCTACGACCCCCAAGAAACCCATGTGTTGACGGTCGGCTGGGTGTGGCCTCAATGCTTAGAAGGTCACCTGACGATCGTGTCGTCCGTTATCGGCATCCCGAACGATCCTGACACCGTCGGCGAGATCACCCATGTGCCGCTGGAGAACGTCTGCTCGGTGTACTCGCTCGCAGCTCACCTGCCGGTCAACTGGTTTGACGAGAACTTTTAGACTTGACACGCTGTCACACCCTCCTGTAATACTGTAGCCAACCCGCTACACAGGAGGAACCTATGGGTGCAACCATCATCAAACCGCTGCACGGCAGCATGGAATGGCTGAAGCTCCGCCACCGGGACGACACCGGCTGGCCGGTCGTGTCCGCATCAGACGCAGCAGCAGTCCACGGCGAGCACCGTTTCAAAACGAAATACGGCCTCGGCATCGACAAGCTGGCCGACGAACCAACGGTCACCGAAACGAACCGTGCGATGGAACGCGGCAACCGCCTAGAAGCCACCCTGCTGAACTGGGTTGGCGACGAAATCGGCGAACGAGTGTTCCACCCTGACCGCATGTACGTCTTCCAAGAACGCGGCGCGTCAATGGTCGCCACCCTCGACGGGTACATCGGCAACAACCCGTTCCTACCCGACGCCATCGTAGAAATCAAAACCTACTCCGGTGTGTTCGACCCTGACGGCGACTACGGCGACGGATACGGCCCCCTGCCGGCCTACTGGCATTGGCAAGGCGTACAGCAGTCGTTGTGCTGCGACACCGACGAGGTGATCTGGGGCGTGTTCGACAGCACCCTCGATCTAAAGATCTACCGTCAGTACGTCACCGAGGTAGATCGTGGACGGCACATCGCAGCGGTCGCAGATTTCTGCCGGAACATCGCTGTCGGGTTCCTTCCCGATGATTGGCAGGCGAACTACAACGACTTCGCATCGAAGCCTGTCAGCGAACATGTTGCTGATCTAACCGATCTGTCATCGGTAATCGCCCAGTTGCGCGAGGTACAGGCAGAGAAGCGTGAACTCAACGAACGTGAGGACGAGCTGAAAGCCAATTTGGCGGCAGCGATGGATGGTGCTACTGTTGGCACCGTAGACGGCCAGGAGGTGGTCACATGGAAGCAACAGTCACGGATCTCCTTCGACGCGAAGCGGTTCGCCTCGGAGCATCCCGATCTACACAAGCAATACCAAACCAGCAGCACCTACAGGGTGATGCGAACGAAAGGAACCAAGTAATGGAAGACAAACTGGCAACCATCTTCGACAAGTACGGGTCACCTGACCCGAAGTACATCGAACATCTGCCGAAGGGCGGCACAACCCTGGACTTCATCGGTCATGCGCGTATCACGCAATGGCTGTTGGAGATCGACCCGCTGTGGACTATCGAGCCGGTCGCGTTCGATGAGGGCGGTCTGCCTGCCCGTGTGAAGCACGGCAACATGGTGCAAGCAGGGTTCTGGATGACTGTGTGCGGTCACCGCCGATACTGTGTCGGCTCTGTCGAGGATCGCAAACCAGACATCGGTAAAGAACTGTTGTCGGACGCGATCCGTAACGGCGCGATGCGTTTCGGACTGGCACTCGACCTATGGTCAAAGCTTCCTCTCGGTGAGGAACCTGCACAGCCCGCACCCGTCAAGAAGACCGTGAAGAAGACCGCAGCGAAGAAGACTGCTGCACCAGCACCCGAGGTGTCCGACGACGAACTTGTCGATCCGGCCACCATCGGAAAATTCAAGGCAGCGTGTGACCTCAACGGTCTGTCACAAGATGAGGTCGCCCAACACGCCGGCGTGAACCTCAACCACGTCACCCTCGGCGACATGGATGCCCTCCGTGCGTCGTTCAAAACCCTGAAGGAGCAACTGTCATGAACAACATCACGGTCACAGGCAACGTGGGGCGCGACCCCGAACTGAAGTACAGCAACGCCGGTATGGCAATCCTCAAGTTCTCTGTTGCGGACACCCGCAACAAGGGCGACGAGAAAGTCACCCAATGGTGGAATATTGTCTGTTTCAAGGAACTCGCAGAGAATGTTGCTGCGTCGATTGGTAAGGGCACCCGTGTCCAGGTGATCGGCAAGGTGCAACGCGAGAAGTACGAAGACAAGGAAGGTAACGAGCGTGAGCGCATCGAGATCCTTGCTGACGATGTTGGCATCTCGTTGCGTTGGGAACCTGCCGGCGAGTCCGCTCCTGTGCGGGGCGAGCCTGTGCTGCGTGGCGCACTCATCGTGACAGACCCGAGCGAGGAACCATTCTGAGCGATGGGCAAAGACACCAAAGAATGGCATTGCGCCGTCTGCGGGCAACGCCTCACAACCCACCGCAAAATCATCGGCAAACCAGTCCACACCTGCGCGGCACGACCGGGGAAACGCCGATGGGAACTTGATGAGGTGACCCATGTCTAAGAACAAGGCCAAAGGCACAGCGTTTGAAACAGACATCGTCCGTTACCTGCGCGAGTTCGGGTTCCCGTATGCGGAACGTCGTGCCCTCTCGGGAGTCCACGATTTGGGTGACATCACGGGCACACCAGGACTCGTCTGGGAGTGCAAGAACCATCAGACCCTGAAACTGTCTGAATGGCTCACCGAAACAGAAGTGGAACGCTTCAACGCAGGAGCCGACTACGGGATACTTGTGGCGAAACGGCGTGGTAAAAGCTACCCCGGCGAACAGTATGCGATAATGACACTCAGTTCATTAGTCCAACTGTTAGTCGAGGCCGGCTATGGCGTACCGTGAAACCTATTACCCTGCTGGTGAGCATGGTCTCCATGTTTACCGTGGGTTGCGGTCAGGCTACGACGATCCCCTCATCGGCACCTGTGTGGACGCTCCCCGCGACGGAAGCAACTACGACTACCTCTGCCCCACCTGTGGACGTTACAAACCCTGTAAACATCATTGCCCCAAGTGCGGTAGAAGACTCCCCTGCGTCTTCCACAACTAGCACCACAACGATTCCCGGTATCGACAATGCGCGATACCCGAGGCTACTCACCCTCGCGCACAGCATCGGCTGGCCTGCCGAATGGCTCCCCACCCTCGACACCATCATCCACGGCGAATCCCGAGGCATCGCCGGACTCAACGGGTCAGGCGGGCTAGGCATCACCCAAGTCGAATGGATCATCTGGGGTGACCTCGCCAACGAACTCGGCCACAGCCGTGCCGACGTGCGCGACAACAACGCAGCCAATTTGGAGGTGGCACTCGCCATCGCCTACATTGCGTTAGACCATTACGACCATTGGTGCCAACCCTGGTACCCATCACTTGGAAACTACAGGAACTACTGTTGAACGAACATCAAGTAACTCTGCCCTCTGCCCCTGAATACGACGAAAAAAATCAAGAGTGGCGAACCCGTGCAGCTTGCAAAGGTATGGACACCGAACTGTTCTTCCCTGAAAGAGGCGAAAATCTGAAGGTGAAGAAAGCCAAAGAGATATGCGCGAGCTGCCCAGTACAAACCGAATGCCTCGCCTACGCCCTGCAATGGTCAGACAACCAGATGCTTGGCATCTGGGGAGGCACCTCATGGAAAACCCGCAGAACAATGCCTTCTAGCCCTGATGCTATCAAGAACACCTGGTCTCGATACTGATGAACTGGTATGACAACGCCGACTGCAAAGACTTAGACACCGACCTGTTTTTCCCGTTGCGGGCAGGTTCATACGTCGATGCTTACAAGATATGCAACGGTGTTGTGCGAGGTAAGTCGGCTTGTCCGGTGCGTGCCGACTGTCTATTCTTCGCTTTGTCTTTCCCTGCCGAACTTGATAAGGACGGAATGTTTGGTGGTATGACACCGCCTGAGCGTGCGCGAATCCGCAAAGGGAAGCAAGTGGAAACACCGAAACCGTATCAAAGGAGAAAACAATGAACCCCACATTCGGGTCGTTGTTCGCAGGAGTTGGCGGGTTCGACCTCGGCTTTGAGGCGGCAGGATACGACTGCAAGTTTCAGGTTGAATGGGACAAACATTGCCAACAGGTACTTGGCTACCATTGGCCGGACGTACCCCGCTGGGGCGACGTATCCGAAGTCAACGGTGCCGACCTACCACCCGCAGATGTCATCACCTACGGGTTCCCCTGCCAAGACCTGTCCGTCGCTGGGAAACGCGCTGGCCTCGACGGCGACCGATCCAACCTGTTCTTTGAAGCAATCCGAATCATCACAGAAATGAGAGAAGCAACTAATGGACTGGCACCAACTTTCGCTGTGGCAGAAAACGTCGTCGGACTCCTCAACGCCGACGGAGGATCTGCAATGGCCCGATGCCTTGACGCGCTGGCCGAAGCAGGGGCGGTGGCAATCGAATGGTGCGTGCTGGACGCGCAATGGTTCGGAGTTCCCCAACGACGGCGACGAGTGTTCCTCACAGCTTGTTTCGATCCTGCAACCGCCGAGCGATGTCCCAACCCGTTATTCCCTGTCGCAGAAAGCAGCGCAAGGAATCCTGCGGAGATCGAGCAGACGGGGCAAGAAGTTGCCTCAACTCTTGGAGGAGGCTCTGGAAGCCGTGGCTGGTCGCCAGACACCGACAGAATGACGTTCGTGCCGTTCAGGCAACTCGGGTTTGGTCATTACACCGACGGCGACCAAGGGTCAGCGGTCAAAGCACGCGACTACAAAGACGCAACCGACCTAGTCGCGTACACCAAAGGCCGACGAGCTCAAACCACCGAAGACTACGAAACATGGGACGAAGACCGTCCAGCACCCACACTCAACGAGTTCGACAACGGCGACATACGCACCACCACAGCCGTCGTGTTCGACCCGTCACGGCGAGATGGGGCACGACCCCAACTAGACGGCACCTGCAACACTTTGACAGGGCACATGGGAACCGGCGGCAACAACACACCAATGGTCGCCCAAACCAGAGCAATCGGCATCCAAGGTAAGAACATCGGCCGGCAAGACAAAAACACTACGAACGGGAAAGGCCACACCGAAGAAGGTGACCCGATGTTCACCCTCACATCCACCGACCAGCACGCAGTAGCCCAACACGACCTGTCAGTACGGCGGTTGACTCCTATCGAATGTGAACGTCTTATGGGGTGGCCGGACAACCACACCCTCCACAGGGCAGACGGCAAAGAAGCATCCGACAGCCAACGGTACAAACAATGCGGCAACGGAGTAGCAGCACCAGTCGCCCAATGGATCGCCAAACACCTCAGAAACGCTGGATTGAGCGTGACTCAGCCCGCTAACACTCCGTGACGCTGGATTGAGCGTGACCGTCACCACTAACACGCCTGCCGGCCCCCCCGCCGGTCAGGTCGTCAGCTCATCGCGCCTGGACGGCCAGGTCGTCACCCCCGAAACGCCAAACGACCCGCCGTCTCGGGAGGTGAGACGACGGGTCGTGTGACCGTGGTTAGGTTGTGGGGTTAGGTGTCAATCGCGAGTAGCAGCAGCACCAGCGTTGTCAGCCCGCCCATGAGCAGCCATTCTCTCATGGCATATCCGTCAACGTGTCGATGATGCCGATGATCTGCTCCGAGGTCGCACCGTCACGGAACTCGATCCAGATGTACGGGGCTTCCGACACCTCGCCACCAACGACCGCGTACACGCCGAGCCGGATAGCACCGTCATCGATGTCGAGCATCATGTGGAAGCCGTCCCACTCAATATGGGTGCAGCCCGCATGCTCGTACGAGTTCGGGAACGTCTGGCTGATGTCGGCGCGCACCAGAAACTCGGTAGCGCGCAGAACGAAATCGCTGTCGAACACCTCCGCGTCCACCCGATCAAGTGCAACCGCGAGCATGTACTGAGCATCAGCCGAATCGTGTGCGGTTTCTGGCGACCCGAACTTCTCGCCGACATCGATCAGAAACGTGTTCGCATCGCACACGTCGTGAAGGTCGCCCCACGACCGGCATTGACCGTACCGTGATAGGTCAGCGTTCACCTCGGCGCGCACCATGCGAACCAGAGCGTCCGCGTACTGTTCAACCTTGCTCATTGCGCGCCTCCCATCACAGCCTGCGCGTAAATCGACACACACATATGGGCAAACAGAGCCGATTGCACATCGATGGGAGCGTCGCACATCGCGTGCTGGTACAAGGCATCCGCTGCCGAATCGTCAGAACAGCCAACGAACCGGTCAACCCAATCGCGAGCCACCGCGAACGTCGGTGCCAGCCCGTGAAAATGCAGCGCGTATGCGACGATCTCATCGGGTATGCACCCCAGCAGAAAATCGCTATCCCACGCGCCGTCTTCGTTTCCGTATTCGCGGATAATGTCCGCATACACCTCAGCCATGTTCATCATCATGCACTCCTCACAACAGTTGTCTTCCAGTAATTGTTGAATTGGGCAGGTTCCAAGCCGAAGCCATCAACCCACCCGTCCTCGCCGAGCGCGAGCAGCACCGCGAGCCTGCCGACCGCAGCCGACAACGACGCGAACTCCTCGCACCAATCGTTCGCGACACCGTCAGTCCACCACAACCACGCCGTGTGCCCACGGTCAATGTCAGACGGATCACGTTCGACCGTCATCACACACGCCGTTGTGTCGAACGCCGACACCTCGACTTGCGCGTAGAACCGCTCAATGCCTGCGCCGTACCCGTGCGACGGTGGGAACTCCCAATCGCCGTCAGTAACGATTCTCTTGCTCATCACCACACCCCCATGTGCTCTAAATCTTCCAGCATCGCAGCAGCACCGTCGATGTCGTCACCAAGCAGGTCGTACATGAGCGCAGCACCCGACGCACGGGCGCGGTCACGATCAGTCGCACGCGGGTTACACCGCGCATGCACCGCCTCGCAGCCATCCGCTTGGAATGCGTGCAACACCTCGGTGAACGTGCTGCCGTCATCATCGGCAATGTCATGCAGATAATCGAGTTCGATCGGCTCTGCACACTTCGGACAATAGATATCCATTCTGGTTCCCTTCTAGGTTGCCGACGACCCCACGTCGCCGGACTGAGCGTGATTATTACACCGTCCGCAGGTGATGTCAAACACGACGACGGATTGAGCGTGACCCGAGCCACTAACACGCGCATGCGCGCCGACCCTCGCCGACCCCGCCTGGAATGTCCGGACAATTCCAGGACACCGACCCCTCACCGACCCCGCACCGACCCCGAAACACGCAAAAGGCGCGCGCCCCGAGGATCCCCCGAGACGCGCGCCCTAGCGCACTACACCGACCGCGCTACCGGTCGCGCCTAGCCCAGATAATGGCACCGATGACGACGCCGATAGCCCATATCGACCACCACCCACCCGACGCGATGTCGGACGGTATCGCGCCGTCCGATAGCCGAGATGGAATGACGACTAGCGCGCCGATCACCGAGGATCACCGAACCTGTCAACACCGTCGCGCCTATCCCGACGGTAGGACAACCACCACGCGCACGCTGTGGGCACCGCGAACATCGCCCAGATGAAAAGATCGGTGCCCATCACGCGCCCCCATGCTTGCGAACGAACGACACACCCGCGCGACCCTCGACGCACACAGCGCACGAATCGCACGCGCCTCGCACCACGTCACCGCGCACCATGTCACGACGACCGGACACGCCCGTGATGTACGACGCACCCTTACCGTCGCGCGCGTACTTGCCAGTAGCCGGACATGCCACCACGCGCCCGCTATAGCCGGTATCGGACAGCATCGCGCGCACATGTTCGGAGTCGTCTCCGAGGATCGCGAGACGCGCACCCCACCGATCAGCGGTAGCGGTAGCGCGCACCACATTGTCAGGATCCGCTGAGACGTACACCGCGAGGTGATCCGAGCCGACCAGATGGCGCACACGACCGAGCGACCGAGTATAGATCCACGCTCGCAAACCATGAGACGCGCCGAACTCCGACGACACCGCACGAATAGCACGCGCATACGCCTCAGACGACGCCCGATCGCCTAACCAGCAGTCACCGTCGGAATGCCACCGAAACGTCGGCGCGAGACCGTCGCGCGTCTGATGTTCCACCGAATGCCCCACCAAAGCGCGCAGAGCGACGCGCAACCCATCACCACCCGCACACGCGTACACATGGCGCAACGTGTCGAGGTTCGCAACCGCGCCCGACCTAAACGCAACGAACCGCCGTTCCATCGCAGACGCGTAGCAATAGTGCAAGCAGTACGCCGTGGCACCATCGCACCCACCACCCTCGGACGGTAGCCCAGAGGGAAGATGAAACGCGTTCGCGTAGGTAGCCGTCGGCGCGGTACCCCACACACCGCGAGGCGCAGTCTTAGCATCCGCATGCAGTCGCAAAGTCTGAGACTCCCCACACGACGGACAGTCAAACGTCACAGCCCGCGCAGACGACGGCAACGACCGACGCACCACGACACCGGTAGCGGTAGCCATCATTCCACCACCCAATCGCACACCGCGAACAATGGCACGCGCAAATCTTCTACATCATCGTCATCGCCGAATATCGGTCGCACCACCACAAACAACACGCCCGTATCACCGACCGCCCATCCTCGGAAATCTCCCCAGAGAAGAACCTCGCGACCGAACAACTCGACGCGAAACTGCAACCGCAACCGCACACCGTCGGCAACATCACCGAACAGCCTGGACAAATGCCCCCACGTTCGAGCGCACAACACCGGCACGCCATCATCACGATCATCACACATAACTAACTACCTCCGAATAGTTGACGCGCCCGACCCCACGTCGAGCGACACCCGAACACTACACGCACACCACACCCAACACAAACACCACGCGCGGAGGTAACCACTAACACACCCCGCGACGCGCTACGCGCGCCCTAGCACCCCACGCAACCACAACCCCGAGATGCCCAACCATCTCGCAAGCCGTCACTAACACACCAACCCACAACCCACAACCCACGACCTAGGCGTGGTGCTGTCGGCAGCCCCCGCTCGCGCGCCGAGTGTGGTGTGGTAGTCGGTCGTCGCGACCTCGCGCCGAGGTGGGAGCTGGGGTGGGGTGGGAGTTCACTCTCGGGGTGGGGTGGGGTGCGAGGTTGGCCGGTCGGCGAGGATGGTGGGGTGGTCGGCTCGTGTTGGGGTGGGGTGGGGTGGCACCGAGACGAAGAGGAGCCGAACCGGAGGTGTGCCGAGGCGCCTGGGGGTATGGATGGTTATTAGGTGTGTTCTAGATGTGTGGTTTTGTTGTCCGGCTGTTGTGATTGCGCTGGTGTCGAGGTGTTCGCGCAGAGAGGTGTATGCCCCCCCCCTCAGGGTGCCTCTGTTCCTGAGTCCCGCTCGTTGTCGTGGAGCTTCACGTTGTGTGTGTTGTCGTCGTTGCCGGTTCGTGCCTCCCCCGTTTTCGTGGCCGGCAAGAGTTCCTATGGTGTCGTTGTGGGCGCATGGGGGATCGACCACGTTCCCGTGGGTTCCGTCCCGCCCCGTGCAACTGGGGTACGACCGAGCGGTGCGTGCCGCGTGAGGTTCAGTATATCAGTTGCATTGGGGGCATGGTGCGGCCCAGCTGCGTCCGTGTTCGTCTTCGGTGCTGATGTAGCGGGTTCCGTCACAGGTGTCGCATTGGGTGGGTTGGGTGTCGTAGGGTCGCACTTCTTTTTCTGGTGCAGGGAGGGGGGTGTGATCTTTCCAGCGTTCTTGGTTTAGCCAGGTGTATGGGTGCGGGATGTATCTGGGTTCGGTGTTGTCTTGTCGCCATTGTTTGGTGGCGGTGGTGGCTGCGTCGAGGATTTGGGATGCCATGTTTGTGGCATGTTTGTGCCACCATTGTTCGCATTTTTTGCGGGCGATTTTCCGTGGGTAGATTTGCCAGAAGGTGTCGAACGGTGTCTGGTTTATTGGCTCTGGTTCTTTGACTATGGTTACTTCGTCACCAGCGGGAGGGGGTGTACTCACCAGCGGGAGGGGGGTATCGTCACCAGCGGGAGGGGTATAGTCACCAGCGGGAGGGGTGCTGTGGATAACGTACCTGCTTGATAGGTGCCGTTTCGGGTTCTCTGGGTCGCGCCGATGATGGACTGTGACGAACCCTGCTTCAACGAGTTGTTGGACTGCTCGATCAACTGCGCTTGTGCTGATCTTTGCTAGCGCGGCGATCCGTGACCGGCCAGGGTGACAGGTGTTGTCGTCTTTGTCGGCGTGCCGTCGCAGCACCCCGTAGACGCGAACTGCGTTAGAGCTGATGTCCGCGTACAGGACGGACTCGGGGATGATCGCGAAATACTCGGTCGCTGATGCCTGTGACATATTGTTTGCCTTCCGTTATGAATCGCCACCCCACAGCGGCTTGACTAGACCGTACCACAACGTGCTATGATGGTGCCAGCCCGGAGGTGTTTTGTTTGTCCTTCGCCTTCGGGTCAGGCGGTTATTCCTTTCCCGCCGATACCCCACAAGGGTTGAGCGCGCTGGGGGTTACCCACCTCCTGGCCCCCGGCGCAGCTCCCCTGTGTATCATTGAGTCACGATGGCAGGTACAGACAGGTCAGGACGCCGTAACGTCCCACCCGAAGACAAAGCACGCTTCTGGGAAGCCCGCGCAGCCGGCATCTCGATCAAAGAAGCCTGCAAGATCGCCGGCATTCATTACAACACCGGCCAGAAATGGGATGCGAACCGCCGCAAGATCGAAGCTGAGACCCGTGCCGCCGATTTCGCGGTGAAGAAAGCAGGTGCGAACTCGGGTCGGGAACGCCGCGAACTCCGCACAATGATCGATGAGGCCGGCGACCTCCCACCAGTCATCCCTTATGAGCGGTTATCGGAACGAGCCAAGCAAGGATGGGACGATTTCGACTACTTCCGGCGGGTGTACCTCGGTCGAGTCCCGTCACCGTGGCAGGTTGACGCCGCCTACAAGATCGTTGAGTACCTGGAATCGGAAGAAAAAGAGTTTCTGGTGCTGAACTGCCCGCCAGGTGCAGGCAAATCTACGCTTTTTCACGACGTGGCAGTCTGGTCAATCGTAAGAAACCGTGCCATCCGAGTACTCATCGGCTCAATCAGCCAAACATTGGCGAAACAATACTCCCGACGCATCCGCGAAACCTTAGAACGACCCGTCAGGTTCTCCCCCGACCCAGAACAAGTACGCAAAGGACTTGTCATGGAACCAGAGGGCTGTTTGGCGCAGGATTACGGGCGGTTCAAACCGTTAGCGTCCGGTTCGTTGTGGCGCGCCGAAGAATTCGTGGTTGAACAGTACATTCCTGGCGGGTTGGACAACAAAGAACCGACCGTGTCGGCGTACGGCATCGATTCAGAGTTCATCGGTCACCGTGCCGACCTCTGCCTGTTCGATGACGTGGCGTCACCGGAGAACGCGAAGGAATCTGTTGCCCGTGACCGTCTGTTGGAACGCTGGGATTCGATGGCCGAGGCACGTTGCGACCCTGGCGGTGTCGTCGCAGTAGTCGGGCAGCGGCTCGGCCCCGGCGACCTGTACAAACATTGCCTCAACAAAGTCACCTACGAAGACGTAGACGACGACGATGACGGTGAAGACATGACTGTCGAAGAAGCACTCGCCGATCCGGTCATGGTGCCCAAATATCATCATCTGATCTACAAGGCGTACTACGAGGAACTTGACACCGGCAAAAATTCGCGTAAGAAAACCGCTCCACCGTGGCCTGACGGCCCAATGCTCGACCCCGTGCGCCTCCCGTACAAAGACCTGTCGTTCATAAAACACAACCAGCCCCAGAAATTCCGTGTCGTCTACCAACAAGAAGACATTGATCTTGATTACCAGCTCGTAGAACGACCTATGTTGACAGGCGGGATCGCGTCGGACGGCATCCAGTACACCGGCTGCATTGACAGGGAACGCCAACCAGGGTTCCTGCCACGCGGACTGTCAGCACCGTGGGTCAGCATCGTGTCAGTCGACCCGTCACCCGCGAACTTTTGGGGTGTCATCTGGACTGTCATCCAACCCGATCTCGGCCTTTACCATGTGATCGACATTCTCAGGGTCAAACTGACCGCCGAAGAACTGTTGGGCTACACGATGGCAACAGGCACCTACTCCGGTGTCCTAGAAGACCTGATCGAACGCGGCGAAGACCTCGGCTACCCGATCTCCCACATCGTTGTCGAGGTGAACGCGGCACAGCGGTTCCTGCTCGCACACGACTTTGTGCGTCGCTGGCAGGCGTTACGCGGCGTCCAAATCGTTCCGCACACCACAGCCCGCAACAAGATCGACCAGAACCTTGGTTTGGAAGCGTTGATCCCACCTGTTGTCCGTTCCGGTTCCCTACGTCTACCCACCCTGTCAGGGAACTGGAAGACGTTGGCGTTGGTGGACGAACTTGTCACCTGGACACGCGACAAAAAGAAAGGTACTGACCTTGCGATGGCGTTGTGGTTCATGCTGTTGAACGCACCCAAGTTCACGCAGGCGAAACCGCCGCCCCGGTTGTGGCGACCATCATTCCTTTTGGATGGATAATGATTTGCGAAAACTGTGAAACCGTGTTTGATCCGGTGGCGACACGATGGAGATGCCCGTCGTGCGGTCTCAAACATCATTGCTGCGGATAATGCTATCCTAGAGGCGAGAATGTCGGACGTTCGGAGCCTGTATGCGGACTATTGAAGAAATCGTCGCCTTATATAACCATCGGCGTCGTATCCTTGGCCCAGTCCATGACCAGATGCAAGCGGTTCGTGAGCTTGCACGCGGCGACGTAATCGTCCCGCTCAACGAACTGGACGCGAACGCTCGCGCGTCCGTCGCTAACCTTCTCTCGATCGGCCTCGACCAGATGTCGATGCGGGTCGCATCCACCATGCCGACCCCGTACTTCCCGCCGATGAAAGAAGCATCGCAACGATCCAAAGACCTCGCGTCGCTTCGCAAAAAGACAATGATCTCATTCTGGGATCACAACCGGATGAACATGAAGTTGCGTCGCCGCAGCCGACATCTGCTCGGCTACAGCACGTCACCTGTCATCGTGAAACCGTGTTTCCGTACAAACATGCCGAAATGGCATCTCCGCAACCCGCTCGACACCTACCCTGCACCGTCCGACGATCTTGACAATCCGGTGCCGGACGATGTGATCTTCACCTACCGCAAACCGTACCAATGGTTGGTCGCCATGTACGGCCCGATGATTGACGGCAAACTGCGTGTCGGCGACCCCGATCCCGATACCATGTTCACCCTTATCGAATACGTTGACGCGGAACACATGGTGATCGGTGTGCTGGGCGCACCCGACGACCCGATGCTTCCACCCGCGCAACGCGCCGGCATGGAAGTAATGGAGTTGGAACGTGTCAACAACCGGACTGGGATGCCGATGGCGGTCGTTCCGCAACGCATCACGATCGATCAGCCACGCGGACAGTTCGATGACATGCTCGGCATGTTCTACACGCGGGCACGTTTGCAGGCACTCACCGAAATCGCTATCGAACGAGGAATCTTCCCTGACGAGTATCTTGTTGCACGTCCTGGCGAGAACCCCGAACTAATCCAGATCGCGGACGGCAAGACAGGTCAGCTCGGTATCGTCAAGGGCGGCGACCTTCAGATTCAGCAGGTCAACCCCGGTTACAAGACTGAGCAGGCGTTGGACAGGATTGAACGCCAGGAGCGTTTGGAAGGTGCGATCCCTGCCGAGTTCGGCGGCGAGTCAGGCACGAACATTCGTACTGGCCGGCGAGGTGAGAACGTGCTGTCCGCAACGGTTGATTTCCGTGTGCAGGAAGCACAGGAGATTTTGGCGTCGTCGCTGCTCGAGGAAGACAAAGTTGCTATCGCTGTCGATAAAGCGTATTTCGGTAACCAGCAGAAGTCGTTCTTCATTCCTGGTCGCGCCAATGTTGACAAAGCGGATTATACGCCGAACAAACTGTGGGAAACCGATTTCCACCATGTGTCGTACTCCGCTGCCGGTTCCGACGTGAACAACCTCATTATCGGTTTGGGTCAGCGGATGGGCACCGGCATGATGTCGAAAGAGTCGGCACGCGAAGCCGACCCGTTGATTGACGATCCAGAGATGGAACACGACCGGATCACCTCCGAAGGTGTCGAGGCCGCGCTGCTCGCATCAATCCAGCAGCAGGCGTCACAGCCAGACGGCCCATACCAGCCTGCCGATCTTGCATCTCTTGTCCGCAAGGTAATGGTTGAAAACAAATCATTGTTTGACGCTGTCGCAGAGGTTGACCAGGAGGCACGCGAACGTCAAGCCACCGAAGCCGAAGCGATGGCACCGGAAACGATGCCTGGTTTGGCAATGCCCGGTATGGGCGCGGAACAACCGATGGCTGCACCTCCCCCCGGTGCTGGTGGCATCGAAGGTTTGCTTGCACAGTTGGGAGCGTAAATGTCTGACACAGGCTCATACCCGAATCGCAGCGATCTTCGTGATGCCGCTACCCGTCAGGTGCGGTTCACCGGCCAAACCTACGGCGAGGGTGCGTCGCAGGCACGCTCACAGCAGGCTGTCCCACCGGGGGCACCTCCTGCTGTCGTGCAGGGTCAGCAGATGGGTGCACAGGCTCGTCCTCGCCCTGGCGGTAACGGCGCGTTGGGACGCCCAACGGAACGCCCAGACGAACCGATCACCGCTGGCGCAGATTTCGGGCCCGGCCCTAACTCGATGCAGGCTGGTATCCGACCGCGTTTCATCCGTGAAGATGAGGTTCAGCAACGGTTGATCCAGTTGTATCGCAAACACCCAAATGAAGGGCTGCGTCTTCTGTTGCGCCGATACACGGATATGCAGTTCTGATGGGTGTTGAGGACTCGCTGTACGACGACGAGCAGCAGTTACGTCGCGAACTCGTTGAAGAAGAATACGACGTTTTGCGGTATGTCCGCGAAGCGAACGAACAGCAAGCTCAGATCATTGATGACATTGTCGCGTTCGCCCCGAATGCACCAGGAGAACTGATTTATCCGTTGGCGATGGAGGTGCAGCAGGGCACCATGTCGTTGGAGGACGCAAGCCAGATGGCTGTGGACAGCGTCCAGTTCATGGGGCAAACCGCGATCGAACGTCAACCAGAACCTAAGAACTGGTGGGACAAGATCACCGAAACAGGTTTTGAAGCGTTGAAGACCGGCACCAAGTGGGGTCTTGCCGGTTTAGAGTTTGTGCCTCAGACGTTGACGAACTTGGCGTCTCGCCAATATCAAGGGTTGCAAGCGGGTGTGAGCCAGATCCCCGGCCAAGATGGTTTCGGGTATGGCGACTACGAAGCACCAACTAAAGGTGTGTTCGATGGTTTGTTCGCTTCAACCGATCTGGGTGCGTTGTTGTCTGGCGCAGAGTCCGGCAACGGATATTTCATCGGTGAAGCAGCGAAAGAGTTCCAAGAGGAAAACGCCCGCGCATACCGTGGCACGATCAACGGTGAAGCATGGACGTTAGGGCGCGGGTTCGCAAACAACTTCTTCAACCCAGATTCGCAGGCGTACAACATCACATCTGGGCTACTTGATGCTGCCGCTGCTATCGCTGTCCCGTCAATCCCCGGTTCTAAAGCGGTAACGAAAACTGCTCGCGGTGTTGGCCGTACGGTCGGCAAAGCTGATGAGGCTGCTGCCGCGACGGAACGTGTGTTGCGTGCCGGTCGTGGCATAGTCGCAATTCCGGGTTCTCGACGTGCCCGTCTAGCTGGCGTCACTTATTCCAGCCGTCCGCACATTGATCGTTCTTCTGTTGGCCGTTGGTTGACTTCACGCCAAGGCGAGGCTGTCAAAGAACGCCTCGTCAACGTCAACAGCATCGAAGAAGCCAAAGACATGTTCCGCAACGCAGACGCCGACTTCTGGCTGCGTGTTGTCGAAGCCGACACCGTTGACAAAGTTGACGACTTGCTGAAAGACCGCCTCGGCCTAGAAGGTCTAGCACGCACCGACGACATCCGTATTGGACGTATGGCCGACCGCAGCCGCGCACGCCTCGGCATCCAAGACTCTCGCAGCATCGCCGGCAAAATCTTGCCTTCCCGAATCAAACAGGGCTACCAGTCGTGGTGGGCACGAAACTTTGCACCTGTCGCAGGCCGCGAAATGGTTGTCGTTTCGGACGACATCCGTGACCTAACACAAACCATCGAGAACGCCAGCAACTATCTCCGCACGTTGCGTGTCGGCACCGCAGAACGCGACCAGATCCTTCGCACAATGACCCGCGCTTTGCTGTCACGCGGCGTTGACGGCAACATCCAAGACGCAATGAAAGCGTTAGACGACGCTGTGATCCGCGAACTCAGTTTGAAACGAGTTGGTCGTCGGGCACGCAAACGTATTCAAGACGGCACAGCGACAGCAGAGGACACGGCTGCTCTGGCAGCGCAACAAAAGTTCCATCGTGACGTGTTCGGCAAGTTTCGTAGCGATGTCGGCGAATACGACCTGTTCGGCACCATTGACGAATCCGGCAACACCGCTGTCATCAAAGGTTTGAACTTCACCGAAGACGGCGCAGTCATTATCGACGCTAAAGGCGATCTGATATCTGCAACAGCACACCTCCCGTCAGAGATGCGTAAATTCGCTGGTTACATGCCTGACGCCCGTGCTGTCCGTCGCGCCAGCGCACGCTACGAATTTCTTTGGCAACGACGCATGAAAGACCCTGAGAAGTGGGGCGACCCGTACTTGTTGACAGCGTTGATGGACAAAATCCAGCAAGACATTTGGCGTCCCGCAACGCTGATGACCGGCGGGTACATGTTCCGCAACATGATCGAGTCCGTCATCCGGTCAATGGCAACACCTGGTATCAAGTCCGGCCCGTTGCACCCGCTGCAATGGATGCGTGCCGTGTCCGGTCGCACATTCGCTGGTGATGTCAACGGTGCAGGATTCGCAGAAAACGCTGCTTTCGCAGGACGCCGAACCAACCTCGACTTCATCGAAGCGACAAACGCGAAACCCCGTGAAGCCGTTGACATTGCCGACGTTGAAAAAGCAGGGTTCCGCAGCGGCCATTACCGTCTGATCGCCCGCCCACGCGAAGCAGCACAAAACATGGATTATGTGCGTGGTGTCGCTAACGAACTTCGGTTGATGGCGAACACCCCGCTTGGACGCATCGCAGCAGACATCATGGAAATGGGTGGCAGCCGCGAAGAAGCCGTTGACGCGATGCGCCGCTGGCTGACCGGAGACGCCGCCACCGACTCCGATTTCGTGTTTCGTTACGGCACCCGCCCCGGTCAAGGCAAAGAAGAACTGAAACGCATCAACTCGCTGTGGCAAAACAAACGCATACGTCGCCAAGACACAGACGAAGTGGTACGAGGCAGCATCAACTTTGTAGATGAAGCAGGCAACGTCGATCTGGAAAACCTGTCGGTGTACCTCAACGACGTGATCGTCACCCGTCTGGAGCAGGTGACTGGCGGCAACAACGCGCTCATGTCGATGATCGCTAATTCGGTTCGTAATGGAACATTCTTGGATGAGGCCGGCGAAGTCAAGCCAGGGTTCTTGGACAGCACCGGCATCGGCGCGCTAGATGTGGACTCGTTCGACTATTCCGACGAAATGCTTGCCGAGATCGGCCGGCTCGTCAACGACCCCGACGCTGTCCTACCAAATCTGGTCAAAGCACCTGTCCCTGTTGACCAAGTGCGATTCGGGAAAACCGGAACAGTTGTTGGAGATGCATGGCGCAAAACGATTGACCATTTTTTTGGAAACGTGTTCGGCAAGAAAGAAGCGTTCCTCAACCGTTCCCCTGTGTTCCGCAAGTATTACTACCTGCGTATCAACGATCTGATCGGCGATAAGGGCGCGTGGGGCATCAAACAGGGCACCGCACGCGACATCATCGCCAATGTCCGTCAAGGAACTGTTGATCTTGCAGAACGCCGTGTCTACGCGTTGAAAGCAGCGAAGAAAAACAAGGAAGGTAAGCGTTTCTGGAACGGTGTCGAAATTGACGATGCCGAGTACAAACGCCTAGTTGACGAAGCCAACGATGAGCTTGCCAAAGCGGAAAAAATCTTTGACGATGAATATGCCGCAAGGTACGTCGGGTCGCGTGAACTGTGGGAAAAAATCAAAGCCCGTGCCGAAGACAACACCATTTTTGACGACGCCCTCGACAACGACCAACTTGACATCGCAGCAAAAGCGTTCGCCCTAGAAGAAACCAAGAGTGTGTTCTTCAATGCTGCCGACAAAAACAACTTCGCGGACATCCTCCGCATCGCCGTACCGTTCGGCCCCGCATGGGCTGAAATGACAAAGTTGTACTACAAGCAGGTTCTGTTGAAACCGAACCGCATCAAGAACATGGGTGTGTCAGCTCAAGGGTTCCGCGACATGGATCCCGACGGTGACGGCAAAGGTTTCGTGTACCCAGATCCTGTGACCGGCGAACTTGTGTTCAACTATCCGTTCTCCGATTGGATGATCCCGTTTGTCGGCGCAGGTGCCGGCGCGGTTCTCGGCGAAACATTCTTGGGTCGTGCCAGCCCGGTACGAGGCGCGTTGGCTGGCGCAGCGATAGTCGGCGGTGCCGGTTTGCTGGCACGCGAACGCATCTCCGAGAACCTTGGTGATATCAAACCGGAACTTGTTGCTCCTGTCCGGTCGCTGTCAATGTCGTTCAACGTGCTGCCAGGGTTCGGGCCTGCTGTGCAGATCCCCGCCAAAGAATGGTTGGGCAACAAACCTCAATACGACCAGTTGATGGAACTTGTTTCGCCGTTCGGTACGGAAGACCTCGGCATCGGCACCATCGCCCCTGCCTGGTTGGAGAAAGTGTACGAAGCGTTCTCAGCTGACCCTGACAACGACCGTTTGTACCTCGACCTGAAAATGGACGCATACCGCGCCTTGTTCACGTCCGGTGATTACGACAACACCAACGAAGAAGACATGGCACGCCTCGACGCTGACGCCGACTCAGTCGCTGCGTACCTGCTCGCATACCGTGGTTTCGCCCAATACCTTGGCCCTGTGCGAGGCAGCATCCAGTTCAACATCCCCACCGAATTCGATGGAACGATCACCGTTGAAGATAAGCAGTACGACATCGAGGGTGATTACATCCCGAACGCGCTGCTTTCTGCGACGTTCCGCGCCATGCAGGAATCCGACTACGAAAACGCGGTAGTTGACTTCCTGCGGACGTTCGGCCCTGACATGATGATGTACACCGTCGGTAAAACCCGCACTAAAACCCAAGGTCTTGATGCTTCTGCACAGTTCGGCGACTGGGAACGACGCAACGGTGACATCATGCGGGCGCACAAAGACGTGTACGGGTACTTCGCTCCAATCGGCACCGAGTTCGACCTGCAAACGTATCTGCGCCAAATCGAGAGCGGGACACGCGAGAAGATCACCGACCCAGCAGAAATCCGGCAAGATGCAGAAGCAGTCGTCGGCAAAGCCCTTTACATGGACGCCGTCCGCAACCTGCCCCAAAACCTGTCCGATGCAGCAGAAATCGAACTCGGCTTGTACCGCGACATGCTGGAACGCAACCTTCCTGGTTTCGAGTTCGCCCCGATCAACATTCGGGAACGCGCACAAATCCTTGACCAAGTCATCAACGCAGCCCGAAGCCCTCTGCTTGACGGCAACGAAGTCGCAGAACCCGCCCGCCTATACATCAACTACCGTGAACAAGTCCTCGCGGAAGCAATTCTGCGTAATAATGGTGTAGAGACACAAGGCTTGCTCGGACGTAAAGCAAATGCAGACCTCCGACAAGTTCTTAGACAATACGGCGATCAACTCGCCGGGAAATACCCAGAGTTCCAGCGCGTCTATACGCGAGTGTTCTACGACGAAGTGGATGTACTGCAATGAGTAACGACGACACCAACATCCCAGTAATCCAAACCGACGGCGAGCAGCCAGAAGAAGACATTCTTGCGCCGCCGTCAGTCCCGTCCGCGTACATCCAAGAAGATCCGTACAACCCCGATCCGCGTCCCGCATACGTCAACGGTGTGTACAACGCGTCGTACTCCGGCCCAGGCATTGTTGACCGCAACGGCCAACTTGTGATCGGCCCCGGCAACCAGCCGTACTACTACAACTTGAACAACGACCCGACGAAGACGTTTTTCGGAATGAGTGAGCAGCAACGCGCCACCATCCAAGACCGTATGGATGCACGCGGCATTTCGGTCAACACCCCCACCCAATACATCAACGCTCTCGGGTTCCTCATGGAACTCGGCAACAACATCGGTCGTGACTGGGAAACCGCGTTGACGAAACTGGAATCGATGACGCCGTTGCAGGAAGAAAAGGTGTACGCGCCCCGTTATCGGGTTACGTCACCGGACGATATCCGTGCGGTCGCGGACGAATCAGCTCGGCGTGTGCTGGGACGCAAATTCACCGCCGACGAACTCAACCAGTTTGTCCAGTCGTATCAGCAGCAAGAAGTCGCATACCAGCAGGCGATGGAAGGTTCTGGTGTGGTCACTTCCGCACCGAGTGTTGGCACGGCAGCGCAGACGTTCGCGGAACGTGTCGATCCGTCACAGGCGAACGCTTACCGTTTCCTTGGTTTCTTTGACCAGTTGGCCGGCAGTCTTAGGAGCAGAATCTGATGACCGACATTGAATACCTTCGCCAGATAGCCAATCTTCTAAACGAAGACGCTGCCGCATACCTGCTGAACCCGCAAAATTTCGACAGAAACGATCTGCCGTTTACAAACGCTGTCCGCGACGCTCTCGACGCTGTCCGCAACAATCTTGGTGGCGCAGACCGTCAACGGCTAGGGCAACTTCGTTATGTCGTCAAAAACCCCAACGATTACGGCGACGATCTCCGGGCTATCTATGGCATCCAAGGCGACGCCAAACAGAATCCTGAGCCGTCGCAACCCGAAGTTGCTGGGTTGCCAACCTACGCGCAGTATTCTCCGAACAATGCAGTCGGCACCGGAGCAGTTGGTGGCGGCCCAAGTTCCACCAATGACATCCCGCCGCGCCCCGGCAATAACTACCCAGACATTCTTCCACCGGCTGACGGCTCCGCTATGCCAGTCGTCAGCCCCGCGATCGGCGCAACACTCAGCCTGTTCAACCAGCAATTCCAACGGTTTTACCGGACTGGCGGCGGTGGCCTCAATGAAGCCGACCGCAAAATCATCATGGACGCGCTCCGTGACCCGAACTCGCCAGATTTCACAGCGTTAGCAAAGTTTTCCGCAACCACCACAGACCCGAGCAGGTTCGCAGCTCGCGCAGAACAAATCATCCAGCAACAAGGTTTGCTACCAGCAGAAGATTTCGGTCTTGACGAAGTCCGCGAATATACCGAGTTCGCAGAAGACATTTCTGTTTTCGAGGATTACAACTACAACCGGCGGTTGCGTCCTTACTACGACCCTGTCCAATCAACGATCATTTACATCTCAAAGGCTGAAGCGGAACGTCGCGGCCTCGCAGATGTGGAACTTGACGAAGACAAAGTTGACCAGTACGTCAAAAACTGGAGTGTGGTTCCACAGCAGATCACGCCCGCACCGAAACCCGGCCAATATGCGGGTGCTGCCGGCGTAACAGGTGTTCCAGGTGCGACGGGCACGCGACCCAGTACCGATCCCGATTACAGCGCATACGCAGGTGCAGCAGGAGTAGCCGGTGCAGCAGCAGCCCCTGCTGGAGCGACTTCTCCGTTCTTCATGGCCGCTGGTGTCGCTGGAATCCCTGGTAACACGAACCTTCGGTACACCGCACCGCAGCAACCCCAGCAGGCTACACAAGCAGAACCCACAGCCATTCCTGTCGGCCTCAACGCCGTGTTCGCCTTGTTGCGCGAAGGCATAACCGGCATCGTTGACGAAGAAGCCGTAATGGAATACTACGGCGACAATCCTCCAGACGACCCAACGGTGCAGACAGACGGGTCTGTGACAGGTGGCGGTGTCACCGGAGGTTCCGTGTCGGGTGGTTTGGGCAGCGGGGTGCAGGCACCAACCGCGCTCGACCAGGCAATCCCCGAAGATTGGCGAGACGCAGCACGCGAGGCATACCCCGGCTACTACGCCATTGTCCGCAACATCCCCGAAATCGCCGAACTACTAGAAGACGCGATCGCTGAAGGATTCACCGAACAAGAATTCCAAGCACGGCTAGAACAAACAAACTGGTGGAAACAAACCACCGCATCAGCCCGCGAATGGGACATCAACGGTGAACGTGACCCCGCGTCACAACAAACCCAGATTGACAACCGTGTCGCCCTCATCCGACAAGTCGCCCTCGACTCGTTCGGGGTACGGCTCGGCGCAGACTCCCTCAACGAACTCGCCAACGACAGCCTCCGACTCGGATGGACACAACAGTTCCTACTCAACGCCATCGGCGACGTAGCAACCCAATCCACCGCAGGCGTATCCCAGCTCCGCGCCGGTTACATCGGGCAACAACTACGTCAAACCGCGAACGACTACGGCATCGCCATATCTGACAACACGTTCAACAAATTCGTCAACCAGATCGCTGTCGGCCAAGAAACACAAGATACGTTCCAACAGTACGCACTCACCCAAGCGAAAAACCTGTTCCCGTCTGTGTCTGATCGTCTCGACGCCGGCGAAACCTTCCAACAGATCGTTGACCCGTACCGTGAACAGGCGGCACGACTGCTGGAAATCGACCCTGACGAAATCGATTTCACCCAGTCCGAGTACGTCAAAGCGTTGACCTACCAGGATGAACGCGGCGAGCAACGCCCGATGTCGTTCACAGAGTTCGGTGATTACATTCGGCAAACACGTTCGTTTGGTTACGAGTACACCGATCAAGCACGAAACAAGGCGTACCAGGTTGCTAACGATCTGGCGAACTTGTTCGGGAAGGCGTAACAATGAGCATGACAGAAACTCAACAGTCCGCGTACGACGTAATCAACGATCTGCTCCGCATGTACGGGCTGGAAGAACTCACGACGTTTGTTGGGAACATCATCACTCAAAGGGATGTGGTTGACACGAACGTGTTGCTTGGCGAGATCCGTCAACAGCCCGAATACGAGCAACGGTTCTATGCGAACAAACTCCGACGTGACGCAGGACTCAACGTGTTGTCGGAACCTCAATACCTTCAACTAGAAAACGACTACCGGCAGTACATGCGTGCGTCCGGTCTTCCGGCAGGTTTCTACGACAGTTACGAAGATTTCCAAAATCTGATCGCTGGCGACGTATCACGCGCAGAACTCGCTGAACGAGTCAACCAAGGCTACGAAGCTGTACGTTTCGCCGATCCGACCGTCATCGCCCAAATGCAAGAACTGTACGGGGTCAGCGAAGGCGACCTCGCCGCATACTTCCTCGACCCAGAGAAGGCCACCCCTGTTCTGCTGCAACGCGCACAAGCCGCTCAGACAGCCGCAGGAGCCGCACAGGCCGGTATGCAACTCACAACCGAAGAAGCCGAACGCCTCGCCCAAGAAGGCATCACAGAGCAGCAGGCACGCGCAGGAGCAGCAGCAATCACCCAAGCCGAAGAACTGTTCCAACCCACCACAGGCGAACAAGACGGCGCGTTCACCCGCGAAGAACAATTAGGTGCCGTGTTCGGAACAGATCCGGCAGCAGCACAACGTCTCCGTCAACGCCAACGACGCCGGCAAGCAGAGTTCGAAGGTGGCGGCGGGTTCGCCCAAGGTGCCGGTGGACAAGTCACAGGGTTGCAATAACACACAACATCTTGTGCTACAATTTCTGACGATGCCAAGATATGGCAGGAACCCCGCACAGCGGGAGAAATATGCAGCACCGTCATCTGCCTCCGGGTGACGGTTGGGCGAAGGAGTGTACATATGGACAGCGACATCGACCGCGATGACGAGCAAGAAGGCCGCAATCCGCTACGCGACCGGATGAAGCAGCTAGAAGCCGAAAACGCTGAACTGAAAGCGCGAGCCGACGAGGCATCCGCAGCAGCCCGCGAACTGGCGTTCGTGAAGGCCGGAGTAGATCCGAACCTTCCGATCTCCAAGTACTTTATGAAGGGCTACGACGGCGACCTCACCGCAGACGCGATCAGAGAAGCAGCGATCGAAGCGCAAATCGTGAAAGACGCACAGGCCGAGCAGGTCAAGTCTGAAGCCCAAACGTGGGATCGTTCCACGCAGATGGCAGCAGACTCGTCAAGCGAAGCCCCAGTCGATTTCGTGACGCGCATCAGCCAAGCCAAAACACCGGCAGAGGTTGACCAGTTGCTGGCCGAAGCAAAAGCCCAAGCACTCTAGCCCCCTAACCGGGGCTACCATCCCGGAAGGACTCCATCATGGCCTATACTCAGGCTTCATCCCTCTCCGTCGACCAGGCGGCATTTGATCGTATCGCGTTCTTCGCGCTGCGTTCAGAGCTGTTGTTCGACGCTGTCGCCGACGTGCAGCCGACCAACCAGTCGATGCCCGGTTCCACGGTGACTTTCACCATTTTCAACGACCTCGCAGCCGCAACTACGGCTCTGACCGAGACGAGCGATGTGACCGCCGTCGCCATGAGCGACAGCCAGGTCAGCGTGACCCTCGCTGAGTACGGCAACGCGGTGCTGACCACCGCCAAGCTGCGTGGCACCTCGTTCCTCGATGTCGATACCGTTGCCGCCAACGTCGTTGGTTACAACGCTGGTATCTCGATTGACAGCGTGGTTCGTAGTGTTCTTGAAGCAGGCAGCAACGTCAACTACGCGACGGGCGGCGCAACCGACCCGACTTCGCGTGCGACCATCGCCGCTGAAGACATCATTGCAGCTGACGACCTCCGTAAGGTGACCGCACAACTTCGTGGCGACAACGTCCCGACGTTCAACGGTTTGTACATGGGTTACATCCACCCGGATGTGTCCTATGACCTGCGTTCGGAGACTGGTGCTGCCGCATGGCGCGACCCGCATGTGTACGTTGACACCGACATGATTTACAACGGTGAGATCGGCGCGTTTGAGGGTATCCGTTTCATTGAGACGCCTCGCGCCCCGCTGTTCGTTGATGGCGGTGCATCCAACGTGGACGCATACGGCACCCTGGTCATGGGCCGTCAGGCTCTCGCCAAGGCCCACTCGATCACCGATGGCAACGGCCCGAACCCTTCGATCGTGCGCGGCCCCGTCGTTGACACGTTGGAGCGTTTCCAGCCGATCGGTTGGTACTGGCTCGGTGGCTACGGCCGGTTCCGCGAGGCTTCGCTTCGCCGGATTGAGTCGTCGTCCTCGATCGGTGCGAACGCCTGATCCGAGTTCCCTCAGGCATCAGCCCCCTGCTTCGGCGGGGGGCTTTTGCCGTTGTGGGGGTCGGTTTGGTGCTACAATGACGGGTGCGGTCTAGACCACCTGGAGTGATTTGATGAGCATTTCAAACTATTTGGAAAACAAGTTGCTGGATGCCACATCTGGCACGTCGTATGCGTCTGCTGGCACTTATTTGCAGTTGCATACTGGTGATCCTGGTGAGGATGGTACGGCTAACGCTGCGACGGAGACGGCGCGGAAGGCTGTGTCGTTTTCTGCTGCGTCTGGCGGGTCGATGGCGTCGTCTGGGACTGTTGAGTGGACGAGTGTTGCTGCGACTGAGACGTATACGCATTGGTCGTTGTGGGATGCGTTGTCTTCTGGTAATGCGTTGTGGTCGGGGGCGTTGGCGTCGTCGGCTGCGGTGGTTGCGGGGGACACGTTCCAGATCACTTCGTTGACTTTGACTCTGGACTGATGGCGACTAATTTCCCTTCTTCGTTGGATTCGTTTACGAATCCGTCTGCTTCTGATGCGTTGGATTCTGTGTCGGTGCCTCATGCGGATCAGCACGCGAATTTGAATGATGCGATGGAAGCGGTGCAGGCGAAGTTGGGTGTGGGTGCGGGCACTATCGGTGACACCTCGACGACATACACGCCGACTTGGACAAGTAGTGGAACCGCTCCGACGTTAGGAAACTCAACGCTTAGTGGCCGCTACATCAAAATGAACAAACTTGTATGGGTGCAAATTTTGTTCATACGCGGGTCGACCGCCACCAACGGAACAGGCATCTATTATTGGTCGCTGCCATCAGGTATTACAGCACGGGCAGGTCTTTACGGTTTCATGTCCCAAGGAGTCGCTCGTTTGTACGACGCAAGTCCTGCCACCGTATACATAGGCCAAGCCTCGTTTTATGGCGGCGCGACCGATAAAATTATGGCTTACACATCAAGCAATGCCGTCGGTGCGACAAGCCCATTTACATTCGCTACTAATGATGAAGTCGTTATGACCTTCACCTACGAGGCGGCATGACATGGTTACCGTGACCTGTACAGACGACGACTGCCCGAACGGTGGCATTGACTACAACGTGCTTGGCACGCACGATTTCGTGGAGTGTGGTGGTTGTGGTGTCCATCTGGAACCGTACGATCTGCGTGATGACCCGCCGATGCCTGACATGGGGGTGAGCTGATGGCTACTAATTTTCCTGGTTCGTTGGATGCGTTCACGAATCCTACGTCGGGGGACACGTTGGATAATCCTCCGCATGACCAGCAGCACGCCGATATCAATGATGCTGTGGAGGCGATTGAGACGGCCCTGTTAGATGGTGCGCCTCTGCATATTGACGACGCGAACGAGCGGGTCGGCATCGGCACAGCGACACCTGCCCACCCTCTGCATGTAACTGGTTCGGATAACCGACCAATCCGTGCTGAATCATCGGTGTCTGGTTCATACATTGACATTCAGGACTCAGCAACCACAGGCGAGGGTTATGTGGCTATCGGTGCTGTTGGCAACGAGGCGCGAATCATTGCTGGTGGCAGTACTAGAGTGACGGTTGACTCGTCTGGCAATGTCGGTATCAATGACACTACGCCGTCGTACACGTTGGATGTCAACGGTGACATCAACGCCACCGGCGACCTACGCATCGGCGGTGCTGCAATCGGGACATACACCGACTATTCCTCGTCGGTCACGTTTGGAGGTTTCACC